>Ga0209098_1002093_pt1 | contig 17975 bp, 5 predicted proteins | sample AD_JPNHW1_MetaG_FD_184429 | JGI IMG/M metagenome (GOLD analysis project Ga0209098, IMG submission 184429) | Active sludge microbial communities of municipal wastewater-treating anaerobic digesters from Japan - AD_JPNHW1_MetaG (SPAdes) (version 2) | ecosystem: Engineered > Bioreactor > Anaerobic >... | reverse complement strand
GCGGCGACGGTGTGGCAGGCGGCGGGTTGGACGGGGATCTATCCGACGGTGGTATCGGACGGGGAGCTGTTGGCGGGAAGCCGGTGGCCGGGCTTTGCGCTGCGGTGGGAGCAGCCGCCGAACGCATTGGTGGGCTACGCGGGCAACGTGGACGCGGCGGTGGGGGCGGTGGCGGCGACGAACTGGAGTCCGGCGCACGTGGGCCGGTGGGTGGATGTGGCGCTGGCGCACGACGGGACGCGGGCGCGGCTGTACGTGGACGGGCGGCTGGCGGCGGAGGCGGAGCAGGCCTTCGACGTGCGGACGCAAGCGGAACTGTGGATCGGGCGGGGGCACGTGAACGCGGACGTCGCGTTCTGGCAAGGCGCGCTCGACGACGTGAGGATCTACCGGGCGGCGCTGGGAACGAACGAACTGGCGGAAGTCAACGAGTGGATCGGCGATGCGGACGGCGATGGCTTGAGCAACGGCGCCGAATGGGAACTGGGCACCGATCCGCGCGACGCGGATTCGCCTTGATCGCCCGCGCGCCGGGGGGGAAGAGGTCGGGCGCAGGCTTGCGACCAAGCGCCGGTCGTGATATTCGGGAGGGATGATCGAATTTCGGCAGGTGAGCAAGCGGTATGGCGGCCAGGTGGTTCTGGACTGCGTGGATTTTCGCCTGTTGGCCGGCGAACGCACGGGCATCGTGGGCCCCAACGGCGCGGGCAAATCCACGATTTTCGAATTGATCGTCGGCGAGTGCGACGTCGATGCGGGAACGATCGAACGGGCGAAGGACGTGCGCATCGGGCATCTGCGGCAGCAGCTTGCGCCCGGCGCGGAGGCGACGCCGATCCAAGATTACGTCGAGCAGGCGGCGCCGGATCTGGAAACGATTCGCGCGGAGATCCACCAAATCGAGGCGCGGCTGGCGACGGGCGAGGATGGCGAGGCGCGGCTGCTGTTGCGGCGGCTGGGCGATTTGCAGACCCAATTCGAAGCGCAGGGCGGGTACGATCTGCATGCGCGGGCGGCGGCGGCCTTGACGGGCTTGGGCTTTCGCGTGGGCGATCTGCAGCGGCCGCTGGGAGAATTTTCGGGCGGCTGGCAGATGCGGGCCGAATTGGCGCGGGCGTTGATTGCGGAACCGGACTTGCTGTTGCTGGACGAACCCAGCAATTACCTGGATTTGCCCGCCGTGGAATGGTTGCGGCGCCGGCTGGAGGGCTTTCGCGGCACGCTGGCGATGATTTCGCACGACCGCTATCTGCTGGAAAGCCTCTGCGAAATCACGGTCGAGGTGGCGGGCGGGCGGGCGACGCGCTATCCGGGAAAATATTCCTGGTATGCGCTCGAGCGCGAGAAGCGGCGGGAGGTGTCGCTGGCGCGGCAAGCGAACGAGGACCGCAAGCGGGAGCAGATCGAACGGTTCGTGGAGCGGTTCCGCGCCAAGAACACGCTGGCGACGCGCGTGCAGAGCAAGATCAAGATGCTGGAGAAGATGGAACGCACCGAGGTCGTCGAAGTGGCGCGGGGGCGCGGCCAGTTCCGGCTGGCGCCGCCGCCGCATTGCGGCCAGGAAGTGCTGCGCTGCGAAGGAACGGGATTCGCCTACGAAGAGGGGAAGTGGATTTTTCGCGACGTGGACCTGGCGGTGCAGAAAGGCGAGAAGCTGGCCGTGGTTGGTCCCAACGGCGCCGGCAAGACGACGCTGCTGCGGGTGCTGGCGGGCCAACTGGTGCCGCTCGCAGGCAGGCGGACCGCCGGACACATGGTGGTGCCGGGCTACCAGAGCCAGGAAACGGCGGCCACGATGGATCGGACGCGCACCTGCCTCGAAACGCTGAAGGCCATGGCGCCCGACGCGAATGAAACGGAAATTCGCACCCTGTTGGGCGGATTTGGTTTTTCCGGCGCGGCGGCGGAAAAGCGCGTGGAGGTGCTTTCGGGCGGCGAGCGCATTCGGCTGGCGTTCGCGCGGATCCTGATCCGTCCGCCGAATTTGCTGCTGTTGGACGAACCGACGACGCATTTGGACGTGGAAAGCCGCGAGGCGTTGCAAGCCGCTCTCGCGGTCTACGGCGGCACGGTCGTGCTCGTGTCGCACGACGTGGAGTTCGTGCGGGCCGTGGCCGAAGGCATCGTGGCAGTGGTACCCGACGGGGGGGGCGTGCGGCGTTTCGCCGGCGGCTACGACTATTATCGCGAAAAAATCGCCCAGGAGGCGGGGGAGGCCTCCCCGGCTGCGGACAAACCGTTGGACGAGGCCAAGGCCGCCCGGGTCGAAGCCCTGCGCGACCGCAAGGCGCTGAAAGCGGACTTGCGCCGCGCGGAAAAAGAAGTTGCGGCGCTGGAAGCGGAAATCGCCAAGGCGGAGGATGAGCAATCCGCGTTGCACGAGCGACTTGCGGCTCCGGAAACTTCGCTGGAAGATCGCGCTTCGGCCGGCCGGCGGCTCAAGGAAATCGAAGACGCCCTGGCGGCCAAATTGGCCGCCTGGGAAAGCGCCGGCAATCGGCGCGACCGCTTGTCCTCGTTGATTTGAAATCCCGGCGAGGCTGAAGAAAACATGAAGCCGCGCCGGACGAAATGTTACGATTGCGTTTGATTTCGGACCGCAAGTGTACCATTTTCGTCTGGTGAACAAGAAAAGCATTGTTTGCCTTCTCGGGCTGGGTCTCGCGCTGTGGGGGTTGGCGACCCCTGCGACCGCCGTATCGGTTCGCATCGCGACGTGGAACGTGCTGCACGGCGTGGATACGGACCACGACCATGCCACCAACCTGAACGACGACTATTCCGCCGTGACGGCCATCGTGGCGCGCGTGCAGCCGGACATCATCTGCTTCCAGGAAGAGACGAGCACCGACAAGGCGGACTGGCTGGCTGCGGGCGCCGCGTTGGGCTATCCGTACTACGTGATCCCGACGAACGGCGGTTTCTTTTCCGGCGGGCTTCTGCCGGCCGTGTGGAGCAAATATCCCCTCACGAACGCGGTCCAGATCAGGGAAAACTACGTCGATGCCGGCGCCCAGATGTTCACGCGCTGGCCGCTGCACGTGGAAGTGCAGGTGCCGGGCGCGCTGCAACCCTTCCATGTGTTCGTGGTGCACAACAAGTCGAGCACGCTGGACACGGAGAGCCGCCTGTGGCGGGCCCTGGAAGTCTACCGGACGGCCAATTGGATCACCAACTGGATGGCCAATTATCCGCTGGATTCGGAATTCGCGATCATGGGCGACTGGAACGACTCGATCGAGGGCAGCGTGGGGCTGGGCCAGACCGAGACCTTCGCCTGGAGCTACTACACCAACCACCAGCCCGACATGGGCAACACCACCTACGATTTCATCGCCGGTTCCGACGTTCCCTGGACGACGAATGCCGGCTGGCTGCTGCCGTACAAACTGTATCCCACGGAGCGCTTGACCAATGCGGGCTTGACCGAAGTGTCGGCGCCCCACACCGGCGGCACGAACACCTGGACGCACGACAACAATCCGCCGGCCGACACCAACGGCTACCGGCTGGACTACATCCTGTTCAGCGACGAAATCGTGAACAACGCCTACGGGCCGCCGGCGGGCGAAGTGTATTCCTCGCGCGGGGATTATCTCAGCGGCGGCGCGGGCCTGACGAAATACGGGTCGCCGCTGGCGACCAACGTCAGCCCTTTGGCCTCGGACCATCGCATGGTGTTTGCCGATTTCAACCTGATCGACGAAGTGGGCGGCATCACGCCGGTGGGCATCATCAGCGAAATCGTGGACCATCCGACCTCGACCAACGGCAACTATGTCGAAATCTGCAACACCGGCATCGGCACGCTGGATTTGTCGGCCTACAAGGTGGCGCTCTATTTCGACAAGAGCCGCACGGCGGCCACGAACGTTTCGCTCGGCGGCAGCCTGGATTCGGGCCAGGTCTATACGCTGGCGGCATCGACGAACTATTTTGCGCAGATCTATGCCGGCAAGGCGGCGAACAAGCAAAGCCCGCTGATCGGCCAGCTCAACGGCAACGACGTGGTCGTTCTGTTGCGGTCCAACAAGACGTCGGACATCTACGGCAAGATCCGGTCGGATCCCATCGGGTGGGGCTACACCAACTCGACCGCGGTGCGCAAGCAGGGCATCAGCGATCCGCTGACCGTCTGGACCAACGTCGAATGGACCATCGCGGCGGGGACCAACGTCGCGACGCCGGGCGCCCACGCCTCCATGCCGGAGGCGGCGGTTTCCGTGGCCGGCGTCGGACTGGATCCGTTTGCACCCAAGGCGACGAACGCGTTTTCCGTCAAGGCGAGCTTTTTCCGCAACCGGGCGGCCACCGGCTTGACGGCGCGGGCGCGGTTCCGCATTTCCGGCGGGAACTGGATCACCAACGCCATGACCAATTCCAGCGGCTACGTCTGGCAGACGGCGCCGATGGACGTCGCGAAGAACGGCGGCGACGTGATGGAATATTGCGTGGAGATCGCCTTCTACGACGCCAACTACGGGACGGCGAGCACGAACAGCCCGAAAGTCTCGGCGACCAACGTCTACACGTTCCCGGCGGGCACGGGGACGACCGTGCGCCTCGTGCCGCTCTTCAACGAAGTGCAGGCGAACGGGGAGGGGACGGACAGCAACGAATTCGTCGAGCTGGTCGCGCCGGCGGGAACCAATCTGGCCGGCTACTTCATGAAGCAGTTCAACGGGGCGACGAACATCGACGGCGCCTTGTGGACCTATACCTTCCCCTCTTTCGTCGTGCCGGACGACGGCATCCTCGACTTCGGCAGCAACCATCTCGGCTTGGTCGTGGTCGGCCAGAACTCCAATGCCGTCGCCAACACGGACCTGCTGCTCGGCCAGACGCTGAACAACGGGCCGCACGCTCTGATCCTGTACGATCCGGCCACCAACATCGTGGACGCGGTGGTTTGGCTGGCCGCCACGAACGACGCGTTCGACGTCGACGTGGACGACCCCGGATCGGTTTCCCGCCTCGTGCCCAGCGGCAGTCCCAGCTATCTGCACGTCGTGGGCGTGGATCAATCCACCGATTTCTGCCCGCAGGCGCCCAACAACATCCTCATGGCCACCGGAACGTGGTACAGCGCCGCAGCGACGCCGGGCGCCTTGAATGCCGAGCAGACCAATTCCCATTTGTTCGTCGCGCGCCTGGATCTCGACCAGGACGGCGTGCTGGACGACGAAGACAACTGCGCCAGCTACAATCCCACCCAGTTCGACACCGACGGCGACGGCCAAGGCGACGCCTGCGACGACGACCTCGACGGCGACGGCATCCTGAACGCGGCGGACAACTGTCCCTACGACGCCAACGCCAATCAGTCGGACGTCGATTACGACGGCTTGGGCGACGCCTGCGACGACGACATCGACGGCGACGGGATCAGCAACGAAGACGACGCCGATCCCTACACGCCCACCACGCAGATTTTCAATTTCGAATGGCCGACCGACCTCGCCAAGTTCGTCTACACCAATCTGACGCCCGAATTGATCGCGAACCGCCACTGGGTGCTGTCCAACGCGGTGATCAGTTCGTCGGCGAGCGATTTGACCAACGATTTGAAATCCCTTCGGCTGCGCGCGCCCGGCGCCTTCGTCCTGCAAGGCACGCTGACCAACGGCATCGGCACGCTGTCGTTCAACTACGGGCGCTACGGCACGGACGGCGGCATCGCGATCGCCGCGCAGTACAAGAAGGGCACCAACGACTGGACGACCATCGCGTCCGTCGGCACGGCCGGCATCACCAACCTGACGGTGGCCAATGCCACCGTGAACGTTCTGGGTCCCGTGGAATTCCGCTTCATTTGCTCCGGCACGACGGATCTCCGGGCGAACGTGGACGACGTCGTGATCGCCGAATACACGCTGCCCGACGAACCGCTTGACGCCCTTTGTGCCCTCGTGGCGACGAACGAGGCGACCTACGACGGCTATCCGCATCCCAACGAATTCATCATCTATCCGGAAGGTCTCGACTATTCCGTGGAATACGCGCTGGCGTCCGTGCCGACGAATCCGGTGGGGGTGGGCACTTACACCGCCACGGTGACGATTCCCAGCACCAACCTCGTCACGGGCGGCACGTTCGTCTTCACCGATTCCGTGGTCATCGCGCAAGGCGAGGCGACTTGCAGCCTGGATGCCTCCGTGGCAACGGCGTTCGACGGCCTGGCGCACACCAACACGTTCACGGTGACGCCGGGCATGTCGTGGTCCGTAGCCTATTCGCCGAGTGCACCGCCCGTGGAGCCGGGCAGTTATGACGCGACGGTCACGCTGGACAGCAATGCCAACGCGACGGGCGGCACCTTCCTGTTCACCAATGCGGTGGCGATCACGCAGGCCATGGCCGCCTGTTCGCTCGGCGCGCGGATCGTCACCGACTACAACGGCGCGGTCCATACCAACATCTTCACCGTGACCACCGGGCTGCTTTGGTCGGTGGCCTATGCTCCCGAGAATTCTCCCGTGAACGCGGGCATCTACAGCGCCACGGTTTGCGTCACCGGCGATAGTCATTATATCGGGACGACCCAGGTGTTCGCCGGGGCGGTGGCCATCCAGTCGACGTCCACGACGGCTCGGACCGTCGGCTCCCCGTATGCCATCGACTTTGAGATTCCGTACCAGCCCAGCACGGTGTATGCGCCGCACACCAACACCCTGTGCGCGGCCAGCCCGTCCAACTGGTTCCTGAACAATGCCATCCGCAGCAGCACCACGAACGACGTGACCAACGGCCTGTATTCGCTGCGCCTGAAATACGTGAATGCGACGGCCACCACCAACGGCGTGCTGCAAAGCACGGCGCCGTTCCCCGGCATCCATTCCGTTGCGTTCAACTATGCGATGTACGGGACCGATACGAATGCCAACCTGTCCCTGCAAACCAGCGCCAATGGCTATGACTGGACGACCCGCGCGAACATTGCCGTCACCAACCAGCGGACTTTCCTCGCGTTTTCCAACACGCTGGCCCTGACCCGGGCGTGCTACTGGCGCTTCCTCTTGGTGACGAACAGCAGCAACGGGCACATGCTGAACCTGGACGACATCGTCGTGCAGCCCTACGAGCCATTGGCGGCGAGCGTCACCTTGTCCAACCTGACGCATATCTACGACGGTTTCGGCAAAAGTGCGACGGCAGCCACCGTGCCGGCGGGCCTGGCGGTAAGCATCACCTACAACGGGGCGGCCACGCTGCCGGTCGCCACGGGCAGCTACACCGTGGTGGCGGCGGTGGCCACGCCGGAGTATGCCGGCGCCACCACCGGGACGCTGACGATCTCCCAGGGCGATTATGCGCCGTGGTTCAACGCTCTGGGGACACAGGTCGCCATCGTGGGTGCGGCGACTTCCTTCGTCGTGAGTGCGAACGGTTCGCCGGTGCCGGGGCTGGCGCTGCAGGGAACGACGGCCTCGACGGGATACACCTTCACGCCGGGCACCGGCATGCTGGCCTACACGCCGCCGCAGGCGGACGTGGGCGCCCGGACCTTCACCTTCACGGCTAGCAACGGCCTTGGCGTGGCCACCCAGGCCGTCAACGTGTCGGTCAGCGAAGCTCCGCCCGCGGCGCCGGCCCCGATCTTGGCGAGCGCGACGAACAATACCGGATTCACCGCGGCCTGGAGTTCTGTCATGTATGCCACGAGCTACAGGCTTGACGTGGCCACGAATCCGTTGTTCGGCGCCGGCGAGTGGACGCTGATCGACGAGGACTTCGTTGATTTCGCCGACTGGGCGAACGGAGGAACCGCCAGTGCCACCGCCGCTTCCCAATACGGGCGGGCTTCTCCCTGCCGCGCCGTCGGGTCGAATGACACCCTGACCTCGCCGGCGGTGGACTATCCCTCCAAGCTGACGTTCTACGTGGACGCCAGCAGCAGCGGACACGGCCTGACCACGACCAATTACTACAGCTTGGACGGCGGTGCCTCCTGGCTGCCGCTCGCCTCGTTCGGCACCACCACAAACGGGACCACGGTGACCAACCTGCTGATGTCCTCCCCGAATCTGTCGGGCTCCACGAACGTGCGGTTCCGTTTCGTGTCGAGCTACAACACCTGGTATCTGGACGATGTGAAGGTGACCAGCGGCGGCGGCGAATCGATGTTTGTTCCCGGCTATTCGAACCGGACGGTTGACGGCACGAGCCAGAGCGTGACGGGACTGACGTCGGGCACGACGTATTATTTCCATGCGCGCGCGGTGTCGGCCGGCGGCACGGGTACCTATTCCGCCGTGGCCGCCGTGACAACCCGCACAGGCACGCCTCCGATGCTGGATCCCATCGATGCGCAGGCGGCGACCGTGGCCGTGGACTTCGTCTACACGGTCGCGGCCATGCCCACGGAAGCCGACCCGCTGACCTACGCCTGCACGAGCGCGGTGAGCGAGAGCGTCTGGCTGTTCGACACGAACAGCGGCTACTTCCATTTCCTGCCCGGCACCAACCAAATCGGCGCCAACGTCTTCGTCTTCACGGCGCGGGACAAGGACGGCGACAGTTCGCCGGCAGCCATGACCGTGAATGTCGGTACGACGCCGTTCCAGGATTGGGTGATGGGGCAAGGCGAGGATCCCGGAAGTTCGAATTATTCCACCAATGCCGACGTCGATGGCGACGGCATGACCACCTATGAGGAATATCTGGCCGACACCGATCCGGCGTTGTCCGGCAGTTGCCTGCGCGTGACAGGCACTTATGTCACGGCCAATGGCCTCTTGACCATGCAATTTCCGCAAAGCACGGGCCGCTACTACCAGCTGGAATACTGCACCAACCTGTTTGGGGACATCGCGTTGAGCAATTTGGGGTGGGGCGTTCCCGGACGGATCGTCACCAATGCCGCACATACCAACGGCATTTGGTACTGGGCGATCCGCTCGCGGTTGACGGCGCCATAGACGCGGCTGGCGGACAGGTTGACCCAGCTAGCACGCTGGGGTGGAACCGAATTGTTAAGATTGTGTTTGCTCCGGAGCGCAATTGCGATATATTGTACTAATATGAAAATTTTCCGTGGATTATTGTGCACATTCATCGGAATCGCGCTGTGGGGGGCGGCTCTTCCGGCCCCGGCCGTCCAAGTGCGCATCGCGGATTTCAACGTGGCGTTCGGCATCGACACCGACGACGACCGGGGCACGACCAACGACGTCGATTACGTGGCCGTCTCGAACATCCTGCGGCGCGTGCAGCCCGACATCATCTGTTTCCAGGAGCTGTACGCGGACGAGGACATGCAGGCCTGGGTGACGCTGGCCGCCCAGCTGGGGTTTCCGTATTACGCGATGTCGTCGGGCGGTTCGCTGGACAATTCCATGCGCACGGGCATCTGGAGCAAATATCCGATCACGGCCACGGACGTGATCAAGGAAACGGTGGTGGACACCAACGCCGTTGAATTCATGCGTTGGCCGATCGTGGCGACCATCGAAGTGCCCGGCGCCCTTTATCCCTTCCACGTGGTTTCGACCCACAACAAGGCCGGCACGACGACCAAGTCGGCCCGCTTGCAGCGCGCCTTCGAAATCTACCGCATCAAGAACTACCTGAACGCGTTGGTCGCCGCGAATCCGCTGGAGAACGTCCAGTACGCGATCATGGGCGATTTCAACGACGACATTTCGCTGAACCAGAACACCAATTTCGACCTGACCTACTACGAATCCGTCGATCAGGATCTGGGCAACGCCACGGCGACGTTCAACGACGGCTCCGACATTCCTTGGAACACCAACTCCAGTTGGACGCTGCCGTACAGCAAATATCCGACCGAGCGGCTTTCCTTCGCCAACATGGGCTGGATCAACCCGATCCATACCGGCACGAACCTGACGTGGACCCACTACTACGAAACCGAGAGCGGACGCTATCGCCTCGATTACATCCTGTTCAGCGACGAAATCATGAACAGCCCGTACGGCGCGCCGACGGGCGAAATCTACGACGCGGAATTCGATGGCGCGGACGTGGGCCTCTACAAGCCGGGCCCGGTGCCGTCCGCCACCGCCAGCTACGAGGCTTCGGACCACCGGATGCTGTTCGCCGATTTCCACCTGATCGACGCCGTGCCCGGCATCACGCCGGTCGGGATCATCAGCGAGGTGGTGGACCATTCCGCCACCAACGGCACGTACGTGGAAATCTGCAATTCCGGCAGTTCCGAATTGGATTTGACGGGCTATGAGCTGGGGATCTATCTGAACGGTTCCACGAACCCGACCCGGATCGCCTTGAGCGGCACGGTGGCGGGCGGCGGCACCCGCGTCGTGGCGACGTCGACCAACGGTTTCCAGACCTATTGGGGCCTGACGCCGGACCAGACGGCGGCCATCGTCGGTTCGCTCAACGGCAACGACACCGTGGCGCTGATCAAGCCCAACGGCGCCGTTTCCGACGTCTATGGCCAGATCGGCGCCGTGCCCGGCGGCTGGACGTTCACGGACAAGGCGGCGGCGCGCCTGGCCGGCGTGAGCGATCCGCTGTCCACGTGGGATTCGAACGAATGGGCGATCGTTTCCTACACCAACGCCACGCCGGGCCGGCATCAGGCGCTGGCCGGCGCGGAAGCCTACGTGTCCGCCGGTCCCGCGCTGGATCCGGCGGCGCCCAGGGCGACGAACGGATTCGCCATCGCGATCGGCATCACGCCGAACATGCTGGCCTCCAATCTCGCGGCGACGGGCCTGTTCCGCATCCAGGGCGGCAGTTGGCTCGAACAGGCCATGACCAATTCCGGCACGGCGTGGCGCACTCCCTCCATGAATCCGGCGAAGGAACAGGGCGATGTGCTGGACTACTGCGTGCGCTTTTCCTACCAGGGGCCCGAAGGCCTGCACGTGGATTTCTCCGCCACCAATTCCTACACCTTTCCGGTGTTTGGGTCCTCCACGAACCTCAAGCCGATGTTCAACGAGGTGCAGTCCGACGGCAACAGCGCCGACACCAACGAGTTCATCGAAATCATCGCGCCGGCGGGTTTCAACCTGCAAGGCTGCCGCATCGAACACCGCAACGGCGGCGACACGACGGACGGGCCGGTCTGGACCTTCATGTTTCCGTCGTTCGTCGTGCCGGACGACGGTGTTCTGGCGGTGGGCGACGTGCCTTTGGGCTTCGCGGTCGTCAGCCAGAATTCGAACTACGTCGCCAACACCGACTTCCTTCTCCCGGGCGCGCTGGCGAATTCGGGCGACGGCTTGATCCTCTACGACGCGCAGAGCAACATCCTGGATGCGGTGGTGTACCTTGGCGCGACGTTCGACATCGGCGTGGACGATCCGGCCACGGTTTCGACCAACGTGCCGCCGGGCAGCAAGAACTACCTGCACCAGATCGGGACGGATTCCGGCACGGACACCACTCCGCAGGCGCCCAACAACGTCCTGATGGCCACGAACGGCACGTGGTACAACGCCACGGCGACGCCGGGCGCGATCAACGCGCAGCAGGCGAGCGGCAGCATCATCATGGCGCCGGGCGACGGCGATCTGGACGGCCTGCAGGACGACGTGGACAACTGTTCCGAAACCTTCAATCCCACTCAAACCGACACCGACGGCGACGGCATCGGCGACGCGTGCGATCCGGACCTCGACGGCGACGGCGACCTGAACGCCAACGACAACTGCCCATATCTCGCCAACGCCACCCAGGCGGACATCGATGCGGACGGCATCGGCGACGCGTGCGATCCGGATGCCGACGGCGACGGCATTCCGAACGAAGAGGATCCCCAACCGTACTTTTCGGGCAATCTCATGGTGGATTTCGAGGAGCCGGACTCGGTCCTCAAGGATACCTATACCGACCTTGCGCCCATCGAAATCGAAGGCCGCATGTGGGTGGCGTCCAATGCCGTGGTGCTGGCGACGAACGCCTACGACCGCATCGACGGCCTGCGCTGGGCCAAGCTGCGCGGCGCCTCAGGCGGCATCTACTTGCAAGGCGCGCTGACCAACGGCATCGGCGATTTCCGCTTCGCCTATTCCCAATTCGGAACCAGCAAAGGGCTGACCATCAAGCCGCAATACAACGCCGGCGCCGGCTGGGTGACCATTTCCACGGCGGACACGCTGAACGCCGTTGCCCTGACCACCAACTCGGCGACGGTGAACGTGGTCGGACCGGTGGACTTCCGCATCGTCTGGACCAATTCATCCTCCGGCGGCGGCACGCGATATGCGAATCTCGACGATATTTGGATCACCTCCTACACGCCGCCCGAGACCGGCCAGGCGGAATGTTCTCTGGACGCGGCCGTTGCCGCGGCGTTCAACGGCTCCGCCATCACCAACGCCTTCACGACCGTGCCGGCGGGCATTCCGTACGCGGTGACCTACGCTCCGGCGAATCCGGTGGAAATCGGCACCTACACCGCCACGGTCGTCATCCCCGACGGCGACTACCTGCTGGGCGGGACGTTCGTCTACACCAATTCCGTGACGATCACCCAGGGCGTGGCCACCTGCGAAATGTCTGCGCCGATTTCGACCGGCTACGACGGCCAGGCGCACACCAACGTCTTCACCGTCACCACGGGCCTGGTCTGGTCGGTCACCTATGCGCCGTCCACTCCCGTGAATCCGGGCACCTACGACGCCACGGTGATCGTGACGGGCGACAGCCACTATCAAGGCGGCACGTTCGTCTTCAGCAACGCTGTGTCGATTTCGGAGGCGCAGGCCACGTGCGCGCTGGATGCGCCGATCACGACGACCTACGACGGGGCGGTGCACACCAACACGTTCACCGTGACCCCGTCCGGCCTGGCGTGGTCGGTCAGCTACTCGCCGTCGCAGCCGCTCGACGTCGGCGTGTACGACGCCACGGTCTGCGTGACCGGCAACGCCGAATACATCGGCACCACCAACTTCTTCGCGTCCGCCGTGGTGATCGAGCCCGCCGGCTCCGGCGGCGGCACCGCTATTGGCGACCCCTTCACAATCGACTTCGACTGCGGCGGCGTGCCCAGCGCCGTCTACGGGCCGCACACGAACACCTTGAACGCGGTCAATCCCATGCAGTGGTTCCTCGACAACGCCACCCGCGGTAATCTGGCAACAGATGTTCGGAACTCCTGCGGAATCACCACCAACTCGATCCGCCTGCGCTTCAACGGGACGTCGATCGAAACCAACGGCGTGATGCAGAGCCTGACGCCGTTCTCCAACGGCATCTATTCGGTGGCCTGCAACTACGCGATGTTCAGTTCCGACACCGCCGGCACGTTCGCTTTGCAGACCAGCACCGACGGCACGAACTGGACGACGCACACCAACGTGGCCGCCAACGGCATCAGCGGCACGTTCGCCTACCTGTCGAACACGATCACCGTCGCCCAGTCGGCCTATCTGCGCTTCAAGATGGTGGATGGCACCGCCGGGGCCCGCGTCAACATCGACGACATCGTCGTGCTGCCCTATGCCCCGGTGTCGCCGGCGAGCGTTTCGCTGTCCAACCTGTCCCAGACCTACGACGGCTCGGCCAAGACCGCGACGGTGACGACCGATCCGGCGGGGCTGGCCATGCTGACGTCCTACAACGGTTCGTACGTGGCGCCGACCGCCGCCGGCAGCTATGCCGTCGTGGCGATGGTGACGGAGCCGGGCTATTCCGGTTCGGCGACCGGCACGCTGATGATCGCCAAGGCGGCGGCCGCCGTGACCTTGGGCGATTTGAGCCAGACCTACGACGGCACGCCGCGCGCTGCGTCCGCGACGTGCGTGCCGGCCGTGTCGTACTCGTTGACCTACGACGGATCGGCCACCGCGCCGACCGCCGCCGGCAACTACGAAGTCGTGGCGACCGTGACGGACGCCAACTACCAGGGCGGCGCCACCGGCACGCTGACCGTCGCCAAGGCCGAGGGCTACATGTCCTTCGATGGCTTGACCGTCGGCTACGACGGCACGGGCCAATCGCCGACCGTTTCGACCGAGCCCGCCGGCTTGACCGTGAATTTGACCTTCGATGGTTCCGCCACGCGGCCCGTGGCCGTCGGCACCTATGAAGTGGTCGGCACGATCGCCGACGCCAACTATTTCGGCAGTTCGACCGACGTCTTCGCGATCGCCAAGGGAGCCGCCGCGGTGACGCTGAACGGCCTGGCCCAGACCTACGACGGGACCGCGAAGAGCGCGGGCGCGGCCACCGATCCGGCCGGCCTGGCCGTGAACCTGACCTACGACGGCTCGGCGACGACCCCGACCGCCGCCGGCAGCTATGCCGTGACCGGCACCGTGGCGGACGCGAACTACGCGGGCTCCGCCACCGGCGTTCTGATGATCGCCAAGGCGGCGGCGACGGTCTCGCTGTCCGGCCTGTACCACGTCTACGATGGCTACGCCAAGAGCGCAACGGCGACCACCGATCCGGCCGGTCTGAGCGTGACCGTGACCTACGACGGTTCCGCCACCGCGCCCAGCGCCACGGGCACGTATGCCGTCGTGGCGACCGTAAGCGACGCGAATCGCCAGGGGACGGCGGAAGGTTCCCTGACCATCGCGCCGGAAGGCGAGGATCCCTTCGTGCAATGGTTGCAGGAACAAACGCTCGATCCGGGCGATAGCCGCTACGACGAGACGGCGGACGACGACGGCGATTGCATGACGACTTATCAGGAATACATCGCCGACACGGCTCCGGACAGTTCCAACCAGGTGTTGCGGCTTTCCGGCACCTACGTGCGCGCCAGCGCCAGCAACGCGACGGGCCACATGACGTTCTCGTTCCCGGCCAGCACCGGTCGGTTCTATCAACTCGTCTATTCCACCGATCTGTTCCGGACCGTCGTGACCAGCAATCTGGGGTGGGGCGTGCCGGGCATGGTCGTCACCAACGCCTCGGACGGCATCTGGTTCGGCGACGTGCGCGTGCGCCTGACCGAGCCGTAGCGGCCGGCGTCCCTCTGGCCGGACGATCTGCGCCGGGGCAGGCTCCAATGGCCGCCATTCCTCGTCGAAAGACCGTTTGACCGCCCCGCAAAAACGCTTCGACAAGCCGCGGGGACTGTGTCATATTCCTGCGCTTACGACAAAACCGTCGAGGAGAGTTCGAACTATGAAGTTTGAGAGAGCGTCTGGCGTTTTGCTGCACCCCACCTCGTTGCCGGGTCCCTATGGCATCGGCGAAATCGGTCCCGAGGCGCAACGCTTCGCCGATTTCCTGCAGGCCACCGGCCAACATCTGTGGCAGATCCTGCCGCTGGGGCCCACGAGCTACGGCGACAGTCCGTACCAGTCGCCTTCGACGTTCGCCGGCAATCCGCTGTGGATCAGTTTCGATCTGCTGATGCGCGACAAGCTGCTGGCCAAGTCCCAGCTCAGGAATTTCCCGGCGTTCCCCGCGGACAAGGTCGATTTCGGCCCCGTGATCCAAGCGCGTTTCGCCGTGCTCAAGAAGGTGTGCGCGAACTTCGCCAAAAAGGCGTCGCCCGAATTGCAGGCGGAATTCGCGGATTTCTGCGCGCGCAATGCCTATTGGCTCGACGATTATGCGCTGTTCTCCGCCTTGAAGGATGCGCATGGCGGCGTGCCGTGGACGCAGTGGGAGCCGGAACTCGGCCGCCGCGATCCCGCCGCCTTGGCGGCCGCCCGCATAAAGTACGCGAACGAAATCCGCGACGTGCACGTCGTCCAGTTCCTGTTCGAACACCAGTGGAAGCGCCTGCGCACCTACTGCGCCGAACGCGGCATCAAATTCGTCGGCGACATTCCGATCTTCGTCGCGCACGACAGCGCCGACGTGTGGGCGCATCCGCACCTGTTCTTCCTCAAGCCCGACGGCCAGCCGAGCGTGGTGGCCGGCGTGCCGCCGGACTATTTCAGCGCCACCGGCCAACTGTGGGGCAATCCGCTCTACAACTGGGAGGCCCACAAGGCTCAGGACTACGATTGGTGGATGGCGCGCTTGCGCCGCATCTTCGCGCTGGTGGACGTCGTGCGCATCGACCATTTCCGCGGCTTCGAGGCCTACTGGGAAATTCCCGGCGGCGAAACCACCGCCATCAACGGCAAATGGGTCAAGGGACCCGACCAGCACCTGTTCGAGGTGCTCTTGCGGCGGATGGGCTCCCTGCCGATCATCGCCGAGGATTTGGGCGTCATCACGCCGCCGGTCGAAGCCCTGCGCGATCGGTTCGAATTCCCCGGCATGCGCATCCTGCAGTTTGCCTTCGGCAACGACGACCGCGCCGACGAATTCCGGCCCGAGAGCTATCCCGCCCATTGCTGCGTCTATACCGGAACGCACGACAACGACACGACGGTGGGCTGGTTCCGCAGCGAGGCGGGCCCGGGCAGCACCCGCACGGCCGAGGAAATCGCCGCCGAGCGCAGGATGATTCTCGACTACCTGCAGACCGATGGCAGCGAGATCCACTGGGACCTGATCAACCTCGGCTCGCGTTCCAACGCCAACACGTTCGTGGTTCCGCTGCAGGACCTGCTGGGCCTGGGGTCGGAAGCCCGCATGAACACCCCCGGCGTCGCCGGCGGCAATTGGCAGTGGCGCTTCCAGTGGACGCAGCTGACCGATGCCATCCGCGACCGCTTCGCCTTCGTGACCCGGTCCACCGGCCGGATGCACTAGGCGCCGCCTGCGGCTTCCGCGCCACCCGCCCCCAGACTTGCATGGGGGCGGGTTTCGTTTATGATGCGCACAACCGAACATCGCCCATGAATGCCAAGCGCAAAATCCTCATGATCCTCACGCACGACCGCCTGGATTGCCTGCGGTTGTGCCTGGACATGCTGGAACGCGCCGACGCCTTTTCCAAATTCGACCGCGTCGTGTTGCTGCTCAACGGCGTGCCGCCGCGCCTGCGGCGCTACGTGGAGGCCTACATGGCCGCCCGCCCGCAGGTGGGGTGGGACGTCGTGGAAGCCGATGGCACGCGGCCGACCGGATTGTCGCATGCGCAAAACGAATGCGTTCACCGCTATCCGGATTCCTTCTACGTGAAAATCGACGAGGACGTTTTCGTCCCGCGCGGGTGGGCCGAGCGCATGCTGGAAACCTACGAGCGGTTTTCGGCCCGCGGCGATTTGGCGCTCATCACGCCGCTGATCCCCAACAACGCCTATGGCTTGCATCGCCTGCTGACCGCGTTCTATCCGGAAAAAATCCCGGAATTCACGCAGCGGTTCGGCGCGCCGCCTTCGATCGAGCCCAAAGGACCGACTTGGCAGAGCCCGTACATCGCCGAGTGGGCGACGCGGTCGTTTCTGGACGTGGACGTCGCCAACGAAGAGCAGCGCCGGCGACTGGCGGCGAGCGGGCTGCCGCGCTGGCACGAGTTCTGCAAATATTTCAGCATCGGTTGCATTGGCTACGACTACGCCCACGTCCAGCGCATGGGCGGCCGACTCCCTGAGCGCGATGAACCCGACTGGTGCGCTTGGTTCGAGGCCAACCGCCAAGCCTGCGTGATGGATCAAAGTCTGATCGTGTTGCACTACTCGTTTTTCGTTCAACAGGAATGGCTGGACCGATCCTCGCTGCTGGAGGACGTTCGCCGGACGAATTTGCCGGGCACCGCGCCGGTTTGGGCGCCGGCTTTCCGCTGGGGCCGGTTGGCAAAACAGATTCCCGGAATCGTGAAACGGAGGTTGGGGCGATGAATTTTGGCGACTGCTATCGCGGCCAACGGGTCTGGTTGACGGGCGACACGGGCTTCAAGGGATCGTGGCTGGCGTTTTGGCTGCAGCGCCTGGGCGCGGAAGTCCTGGGCACGGCGCTTGCGCCGGAAACTGCGGAGGGGCCGTTCGTGCGCGCCGCCCTGCCGCAATTGATCCGCCACGAGACGGCGGACGTGCGCGATGCGGAACGAATGGCGGCGCTGGCGCGCGATTTCGCGCCGCAGGTGGTGTTCCATCTGGCGGCGCAGGCGCTCGTGCGCCGCTCCTACGCCGATCCCGTCGAGACGTTCGACGTCAACGTGCGCGGCGCGGCCCACG
>Ga0209098_1002091_pt1 | contig 17991 bp, 19 predicted proteins | sample AD_JPNHW1_MetaG_FD_184429 | JGI IMG/M metagenome (GOLD analysis project Ga0209098, IMG submission 184429) | Active sludge microbial communities of municipal wastewater-treating anaerobic digesters from Japan - AD_JPNHW1_MetaG (SPAdes) (version 2) | ecosystem: Engineered > Bioreactor > Anaerobic... | reverse complement strand
AGGGCTCTCGCAATCAAGGAACTGGCCGGAGTAACGATCCGGGAGAATACTCCGGTGATCTCGATCGACGGCAAGGATCAGGTCGGGTCGGTCCTCATTCCGGGCGGATCGCTGGAGGCTGACGCTGTCTTCCTTGCCGCCGGGCTTGTACCGAACACCGGAGTGCTGAACGGCCTGAAGAAGGGACCGCTTGGAGAGATAATTGTGGACAATCACATGCGGACCAGTGTTCCGGACGTATATGCCTGCGGCGACGTGGCCGGCCCGCCCTACCTTACACCGGTTGCCCGGCACCAGGGTATCGTTGCCGCAGATAATATTCTCGGGATCCCCAGGACCATGGATTATCAGAATATTCCCCGTTCCATCAGCCTTACCCACGAACTCGCATATTGTATCAACAAGAGCGAGGGAATGGGGTCGCTTGCCATCCCGGGGCCTGCCGGCCCGGGATCGTTCTGGTCCGTCCCGACCGCAAAGACCGGTCTTGCCAAGGTAATCTTCGACCCGGAGACCGGGGATCTCGGCGGGTTCTGTGCCGCGGGGCCGGGCGGCGGGCTCATTGCCGGCTACATGGCGTTCCTGATGAAGAAGCATTTCTCTGTCCACGATTTCGAGGATTTCATTGAGGTCCACCCGTCAACGGACGGCGTGTACGGGCTTGCAAAGTACGCTTCCGCCGTGATCAGGAAACGCAACACTCCCTGATCGAACCAAAGGCCCCGTTTTTTTCCTATACCGTCGCTGAAGGTATTATTACATCTCAAATCGCATTATTACGATACATATCATCCCATTCCCCGGGTGTTTTTACGATGAGCAGTCCCACCGAGAATACCACATTCGACCAGACACGGCTCGACAAGATCCGTGCACTCCAGGATAAAGGCCACATTATCTTCCCCACGTCGTTCGACCGGCAGTACACCGTCGGTGAGATCAAGACGAGGTACGCGGGTATCGCCCACGACAAGAGCGAAACGTCCGTGACCACGGCCGGCAGGATCTACATTGTCCGCAACCACGGCAAGACGCTCTTTGCCGACCTTGGAGACGAGACCGGAAAGATCCAGCTCTATATCCGGAAGAACGATATCGGCGAGGACCAGTTCGATCTCTTCAACCAGTTCATCGAGCGGGGGGATATCATCGGGGTGACCGGCCACGTCTTCCGGACAAAACTCGGGGAGATCACCATCTGGGTGGACACCTTCACCCTTCTCTGCAAGGCGGTCTGTTCGCTGCCCGAGAAGTTCCACGGGCTCACTGACATCGAGAAGCGCTACCGCCAGCGGTACGTGGACCTGATCGTGAACGAGGAGAGCCGGCAGACTTTCCGGAACCGGAGCCGGATCGTCTCCCTCATCCGCAGGTATCTCGACGACCACGGGTTCCTTGAGTTCGAAACCCCCATCCTCCAGCCGATCTACGGCGGGGCCAATGCCCGGCCGTTCACCTCGTACCATAACTTCCTCGATCAGAAACTCTTCCTCCGTATTGCCCCCGAACTCTACCTTAAGCGCCTCGTGGTGGGGGGCTATGAAAAGGTCTTCGAGATCGCCCGCAATTTCAGGAACGAGGCGGTGGATACCGACCATAACCCGGAATTTTCGATGGTGGAGATCTACTGGGCGTACCGCGACTTTACGCACATGATGGCCCTGACCGAGGACATCGTCTCATCCATTGTATCGGAGGTCCACGGAAAATTCGAGATCCCGTATGGAGATGTCACGCTGAACTTCAAAGCCCCGTGGAAGAAGCTCTCCATGTCGGATGCGGTAAAAGAGTATGCAGGTATCGACATCTTCGCCCACAGCGTGGACGAACTCCGCACGCTCGCCCGCCAGCATCAGCTCGAAGAGCCGGACAAGCCGCAGAGCCAGCGGGAGTTCCTCATCGCTTTCTTCGAAGGCCTTGTCGAACCAAAACTGGTGCAGCCGACTTTCATCCACGATTACCCGGTCGAGAACTCCCCGCTCGCAAAGCGCCATCGCGTAAAAGAGGGCTTTACCGAGCGGTTCGAGCTCTTCATTGCCGGCATGGAGGTGGGCAACGGTTTCTCGGAGCTGAACGACCCGGTCGACCAGAAGGAGCGGTTCGAGGCGCAGGACGAGAAGCGCCGGCTCGGGGACATCGAGGCACAGATGATCGATTACGATTTCATCAACGCCATAGGGTACGGTATGCCCCCCACGGGCGGTGTCGGGATCGGTATCGACAGGCTCGTGATGCTCTTGACCAATAACGATTCCATCAAGGAAGTCATCCTCTTCCCCTCAATGAAAAAATTGCAGGAGGGGGGGGAAGAGGGGAAAGACGGAAAACAGGCAGCGGGTCACTAATCTTTTTATCCTCATGCTTTTTTTCAGGGCGTGCGTTATGCAAATCGCACTCCTTATTACAGAGACAGACTGAAATACTCAAGGAGAATAATCCGCCGGGAGAGCTCATGGACCATCTGTACCCGCTGTTGAAGTCAGTGACCATCTTCTTCCTCCTCGTTATCTTCATCCAGCTGCTGAAGCGGCAGGGGATCTTTAACGATTCCCACCAGCCGGTCTTCAACCGCCTCGTCACCGAACTGGCCCTTCCGGTGACGATCTTTTCCACGCTTGCGGTGAGCCAAATCCATGCAGACCAGATCCTCGCGGCAGCTGTGATGTTCTTTGCCATCGTTGCCTGCTGCCTGATCGCCTACTTTGCCTGCCGGGCAATGAAGCTCTCGTGGGGCATGACCGGATCGCTGGTCATGCTCGCCGGCATCGGGAGCACGTCGACCTTTGCCTACCCTCTGATCCGGCAGACGTTCGGCAGCAACAGCGAGGCGATGGCGCTCGGGCTCATCATCGGGGAGTTCGGAGCCTGTATCCCGTTCTTTACGCTCGGCGTCCCGATCACCGCGTGGTTCGGAAGCCGGGAGACCATGAAGACCTCTGAGGTCTTGCCGGTGATAAAAACATTCTTTGTCTCCCCGATCTTCATCTCATTCCTCCTTGGACTTATCGTCTCGCAGGTCCCGATAATATCCGCATCCCTGAACAGCGAGCTCCCCACAACCTTCTTCGGGTACTTTGCCAACGGGCTGGAGATCCTTGTTGCCATCTCTCTCGGGCTCATGCTCAAGCCCGTGCAGCTCCGCCCTATCCTCCCGCTCTTCTTCCTCATCGTCGGCCTGAAACTCTTCCTCCAGCCCGTTCTTGTCCTGGGCGGAGCATCGGCCTTAGGTCTCTCCAGCCTCTCGGCCGAGATCCTTGTCATTGAGGCGGCGATGCCCTCGGGGGCTATCGCTGCCGTAGTAGCCGGGCGGTACGGGTGTGACGGGGCGCTTGCCTCTGCGCTTGTTATCGCTACCTATATTGTGAGCCTGGTAACCATCCCTCTCGTGACCTACCTGCTGCTGTGAGACTGCCATGAACCCGATTGTCATCTCCATGAGCGAATTCATCGTGATGTTCCTCGTCATCATCCTGATCGTCCGGCTCCTGAAACGGCGGGGGATCTTCAATGACAGCCACCAGCAGGTCTTTGACCGGCTCGTGACCGAATTCGCTCTGCCCGCCATCGTCTTCGGCCTTCTCGCCACCACCAGTCTCCGGGCCGAGTGGATCCTGCCGGTCCTTATCGTGATCGGTGCTGTCCTTGCCATCCTCCTCCTCGCTTGGGGGATATGCAGGATCTTCGGCACGTCACCGGCAACAACGGGGAGCATTGTGATCCTTTCCGCGTTCGGGAGCACCTATACGGTCGGTGGGCCGGTGCTCGGTGCGGTCTTCGGTTCCCAGAGCCAGGAGGTGGCACTCGGTCAGGTTATCGGAACATTCGGGTTTGCCCTCCCCTTCTTTACCCTCGGCATCCTGATCGCCGCATATTTCGGTCTCAAGGAGAAGGGGGAGCATATCTCCGTACCGATCTTCCTGAAAAGTTACCTCTTCTCCCCCATATTCCTCGCCTTCTGGCTGGGACTTATCGCATCCCTGCTCTTCTCTACGCTCCAGCTGCCCGGGGCGGCTGTCTTTTCTGAGGTGTTCCTCGATTTTTTCCTTGTCATAAGGCATTCCCTTGACCTGCTGGTCTGGATTGCAATCGGTCTTCTGCTGCGCCCGGTCCGGCTCCGGACTCTCATCCCCTTCCTCACCCTTGTTGTGGGCATCCACATGCTCCTCCTTCCGGCGCTCGTCTTTGGCGGGGGGTACGCGGCCGGCCTGCCGGTGATGCAACAGCAGGTGGCCGTCATTATATCTGCGATGCCCTCGGGCGCTATCGCTGCGGTGATTGCCAACCGGTACGGGTGTGACGGAAAGCTTGCTGCACCCATTGTGATCTGTACCTATCTCATCAGCCTCGTGACCCTGCCCATCGTCCTGATGCTGACTACCGGGATATAGGGATCCATAAAATATCCCGGAACCTATATAACCGGTATGGCAGAACGGACCGTCTCTTCCGAATTCCGGGACATCGATAATGCAAAAACTGCCGATCATCTCATCCATTATCTCGAATACATGGACTCCCTGCCCGAGACCCGGCAACTCAAAGAGAGGAGCTACGGATATCTGGGTCTGAAGGAGGGCGATGTCGTCCTCGATGCCGGGTGCGGGCCCGGTTACGATGCCCTCCGCATGGCGGCCATTGTCGGTAAAAAAGGACAGGTCACCGGCATTGACATGAGCGAGCGGATGATCGCAATTGCCCAAGCAAAGCCAAAACGTACCGGACTTCCCGTCTCATTCCGCACCGGTGATGTGCGAAAACTCCCCTTCCCTGATGCAAGCTTCGATGCGGTCCGGATCGAGCGCACGCTCCAGATTCTCGACAACCCCGGGCAGGTCCTTGACGAGATCGTGAGGGTGCTCCGTCCTGGCGGCCGGCTCCTCTCCATGGAACCCGATTGGGATACTTTCGTCATTGACCCCGGCAGCCGCAATACCGCCCGTACCTTCTTCCGGTTCTGCGCGGACCAGTTCCCCGACAGTGCCACAGGACGCAAGCTCTACCGGTATTTCAGAGAGCGGGACCTCGAGGATATTTCCCTCCACCCGGATGTCCTTGTCCTGCATGACTTCTCCGTTACAGCAAAGATGATGAACATGGAGCAGTTCCTCGCTGATGCGCAGGAGAGAGAGGTTCTTACCTGTGAAGAGGTCACTTCGTGGCTTGCCCAGCTGAAGGATGCCGATGCTAAGCGGCAGTTCATGTTCGCCGGCCTTATGTTTGCAGTCTGCGGGAGGAAATGATGCCGGCATATGTTATTGCGCGGGTGAATATCACGGACCGACAGCAATACCAGAAATACCTTGCCGTTGTACCATCGGCAATTGTCAGGTATGACGGAAGAGTCATCGCCAGGTCCGAGGGCCCGGTTACGCTGGAAGGACGGGAGGAGAGACGGAGGGTCATCATCATCGAGTTCCCGTCGGTCGAACGGGCTCAGGAGTGGTACGATTCACCGGAATACCGACACGCCCGCACACTTCGGAAAGACGCAGGGGTCGGCGAACTTATCGCAATCGAAGGATTCGTTCCGGTATAGCGGATCACTCCCGGGGATCTCCCAAAAACCGGATCTGATTCCATGAACACGGCGGTGAAGCGGTACGTTATCCTCTGGGATAAGGCAAGGTTATGGCTTGATTGTACAAGTATTTTCCACATGGCGGTTAATCCTGATCCATGCAGGAAAATCAGGCAAGGAACCGTGTGAAACAGATTGTTGAGAAACGTGCAAAGAACCAGAAACGGCTTGAAAAGGAGGCCCCGCTCCTGTCCGGGGGATTCAATGATCTGATGACCGCATATTATGCACCAAGTGCACTTGACACAAAATACAAGGAACTGATTGCCATCGCCCTTTCGATCTCGCGCTGCTGTATTCCCTGTCTTGCCGTCCACACCAGGAATGCCGTAGAAGCTGGGGCGACACGGGAGGAGGTTATCGATGCCGCAAAGATCGGGGTCGAGTTCGGGGGCGGACCCTCTTTTGTGGTCGTCAGGAACAACCTGCTGGAGTTCCTTGACGAATTGTTACCGGCGTGAACCGGGCTGAAGTGGCCTCGTCCCCTTTTTTACCTCTTCCATTGTCAGAACAGTTATCCCATTCTTTCACCCACGATCCTGTATGAGTCCTGATGATACGTCTAAGAAACACCACCACCATGCGGTCTTCTCTGCGGAGAAGGCCGGCCATCTCGACACCCGCCTGCGCAGGATCCTGTACCGTCCTGACCGGCTCGCAGAGCGGTACGTGAAACTTGGCGACCGCGTGCTCGACTTCGGCTGCGGACCGGGGTTCTTTACCCGCGAGTTTGCGAAGCGGACCGGGGAAACCGGGCTGGTCTATTCCATCGACCTGCAGAAGGAAATGCTCGCTATCCTGCAAAAGAAGCTGGAGCCCGAAGGACTGATGCCGCGGATCAGGACGCACCAGTGCAGACCTGATTCCATTGATCTCCCTCCCGATCTGAACGGGACTTTCGATGTCGCATTTACCATCTTCGTTGTCCACGAAGTGCCGGACCCGGCGAAGCTGTTCCGTGAGATCTCCCTGCTCCTCAAACCGGGCGGCACCCTCTTCTATACCGAACCCCCGTTCATCGTCTCCGGGAAGGAGTTCCGGGAGAAGCTTGCGCTCGCAGAAGAAGCGGGATTCCGGCAGCTTGGCCGGTCGCTGTTCTTCGTCAACCGGGCCGTGGCGCTGAGGAAGGAGGAGGGGCCTGCATCTTACCATTAATATCTGGTCGACCCGGATCACAGTTTCAATCGCGATCCTCATTATGATGAAATTTTTCAATTCGCGGAAAAAAATTTTAATACCCAAATCCGGCTAGAAGATCCCCAGGGGGCAACCCTCTCCCCCCACCCACACATTTTCCCTAAGATATCTACCCATGCTCTCGGGTCCGATCCGATCTCCCAGCAGATTCCCAGGAACCGATACTGCAGGGATACTCTGAAATTCACTCCACCCGAAACCCCCCATGTGCCGCTGGGAAAATCTAGGTTGTACTCGCTTTTAAGCTGGGGAGGATTTTTGATTAAAAACGACAGGGGGAGGTCCCCCGGCTGACTCGTCCGGGTGTGGGACCCTCCCCGCCGTGCCTAAATGCGAACCGGAGCTTATGTGCATGCAGGAGGAGGGACAGGCCCCTTCCAGGGGTTCCCTGCAGAGATCGTGGCTGGTGACCCGGCCGCTCCTTGTACGCGGCCCACCCCCATTTCCCGACTCTGATGCCGTCAGGTTCTCTCCGGATAAGTGCTGCGGGGTGACGTGGCGCACGGTCTGGGAAACACCCGTCTGCATGAGCCCGTTCACATGATAATGAACCTTAAAGGAATTTGCACTGCCGTATGAGGAGCCCCGCGAACCGGCAGCTGCAGGTGAGCCGGAAGCAGGGTAAAAAGGAGAGGGATTCAGGAGACTGGTATCGGTACTGCAGGAAAAAGGAGGACTTTTTTGGACCGGGCCGTTATCACACACTTTTCCCGTGGTTCACGGAAGGGAATGGACTGTTCCCTACAGGAAACCAAGCCCTTTGAGCAGGTTTTCGGCGTACAAGCGGAGGCCCGGATCCTCATCCTCGTCAAGCGTAAATTCCTTAAGGCCGCGGAGGGCCCCGGTACTCCGGATAGCGGAGAGCGCAAATACCGCCTGTTCGCGTATGACCGTCATCTCGCCCCGGTCCCGCAGCCGCATAACCAGCTCATCTACCGGACGGCCGCTTTTGAGACTGCCCAGAGCGATTGTTGCAGACAACCGTATCTCCTGGTCTTCATCGCCGAGCAGGTCAACCAGGGGCCGGACAGCACGCGGGTCGCCGCTCTTTCCCAGAGCCACCACTGCCCGCAGCCGGTCTGTTGTTCCGGTGCCTGACACTGCCGTATAAATCAGATCATACACTCCCCCGCTGTGGGGGAGGGATTGGTACCATTCGCCATCCTGCTGTTCAAGACTTATTCCCATCTCTTCACCATTTTTAAAATTCAAACAACGATGCTGGTTCTCTTTCGGATTGCCGTTTACACGGGTCCTACAGAATGAAAAAAAGCGTCCGCTTACCACGAGTAGCCCGTACAAGGGTTGAACCGGTTACCCGGACAGGTGCAGACAGATACATTGGTCTAGTATAATGCATCCTAGTTATAAATAAGTATACGATGAAACAGGTTCTGCGTCCTGCTGATTCAAAAAAAAATTTTTAGAGGGGGGTCTCCGCCACGCCTCAGCTGATCATCCATCCAAACACCACACCGGCGATACCGGCTGCTGTTGCAATCGCCATCGTCTCAAGCACTGTCCGGAAAACCGGGCGCTTCCCAAGTCGCGCCCGCCCGATACCGAGCAGGAACAGGAGGGTTGCAGTCCCGGCGATACATGCAATCTTTGCCTGCTCGAGCGGCAGGAACGCAAACGGGATGACCGGGGTCATTGCTGCGATGAAATCTGCAATCCCCATCCAGCAGGCATGGACATAGATCGGTACCTTCTGTGCCGGAATTTCTTCCTCGCCGGCAACTGCATCCTCGAACTTCTGGATGACAAGCGGATCTTTCTGAAGATCCGCACGGATCGCGCCAAGGCTGGCAGCACTCAGGCCGGTGCCCTGGAGGTCACCGATCAGCTTGTTGACCGCACCATCGGGATCGCGGCAGATCTCATCCTTCCGCTGCTCTGCCTCGACCCGGGCTGTGTCCTTCTCGGACTCAAGGTCGAGAAAGACGCCGGCCATCATGGAAACCGTTGCCGCAACTGCGGCTGTTGCACCGGCAAGGAACACCACATTACCGGATTGTGCCCCCGCAACCATACCGGCCACAAGGCCGAAAATCGAAACCGTCCCGTCTGACATGCCGAAGACGATCTCACCGGAACAATCACGGAAGGATTCTTTCACCCGGCAGAATAACGAGCCCTGCGGGTTGTTACTCATAAAGGATCAATCCTGCCTGCCACAACATCGTGTCATACTGTTGGCAGGCGTAAAATAAGAAAGATGAGGCTGGGGAAAGCGATCACGTCTTCTTTACCGGTTTCTCATCGTTGTGGATGAGCCGGCATCTGTTCACGCACTCCCAGTTCTCGGGCAGGAACTTCCCATCCGTTCCGGCTTTCATCGTTGTGTGATATTTCTCGCCACAGACAAGACATTCCATCAGGCCCGATTTCTCATCGACAAGTTTTGTGGTGTGCTCCTTTTTGGTCATCGTTCAGTATATCACCGGGGACCAGATAGAGATTGGGATCCGGAACACCGGTATTGGGGGTTCAGGGGGGCGGTTACAAAAGATCCCTTACGTATCATTTATGATACGGTTCGCCCCTGAGGATCCGGAACGCTCGGTATACCTGTTCCAGCAGCAGGAGCCGGGTCATCGGGTGAGTAAAAGTCATCCTCGAGAGTGAAAGTCGCAGGTTACTCCTCGCAAGGACGGACGGGGAGAGACCGATGTCCCCTCCGATCACAAAAACGATCTGATTTTGCCCGGATAGTTCCCGTTCGCCAAATGAGGCGGCCAGATCCTCGCTCGACCAGCTTTGTCCCTTCACATCAAGGACCAGGACAGAAGAGCCTGCGGGAATAGCAGCAAGGATCCGCTCCCCTTCCTTTTTTCGGGCTGCCGATTCGGTTACCGGTGAGGCTGAAACGGGCCGTTTCTCCTCAGGGATCTCGATAACCTGCAGTTTCGCGTACGGACGGATGCGTTTCTCATATTCGATAATCCCCTCCTGCAGGAATTTCTCCTTGACCTTCCCGACCGCAACAACCCTGATCTGCATAGTATACCGGGAAAAATTCAACTATTTATCAATAACGCACGCTACAGGGGGGAGAAAAGAAGGGGATGGAAGTATGTTACCTATGAATTACCCTTGGCATCTTTTGGATCAATTTTCTGATGCGATAACACATCCAGCAGGACTTCTTTCATCATGTTTTTCATAAGCTCCCGGCCCTCATCCGATGACATGTAGTCCTTGAACAGCTCCTTGAACTGTCCCATATCGTGGTGATTATCGACGAAGCTTAATAAAGCTTGTGTGATGCAGTCGGAGACCGTGGAGAACTTCTTTTCCGTATACACGAGATTATTGACCTTCTCGTAGATATTGGGGGGCATTTTGTACGAGATTGCAACCCGTTCCCCGCGGTTCACCGGTACTTTCTCTGCCATTCCCTATAAAATAAGGTAAATTACTATAAATAGGCTGTTAAAGGCCGTTAATAATCCATAAGTAATCCAAAATTTTGTTTCGTGTTTCTTATGGCACCCATAGGGATTACTTTTTATAGCGCGGGAGTCAACAGGAGATTGTTGTGAGGTGAACCATGAACGAAATAATGCTGTTACTCCTTGGATTTCTGGGCATCTTTGCTGTCGGCTGCAGCGTCGCCCTCCTTGCACTGGGAAAAATGATCGACCAGTTTCCCATGGGTGACGAATCGAAACGCAAACGGAGCATCGCAAGCCCGGTCGAGACCACGAAGCTCTCAGTAGCCCTTTTCTGGCTCCTTTTTATCATCGGCGGGTGGGCCGTCCTGCAGGAAAGCCGTATCGTGATGATCGCAGGGATTACCACGCTCTTTGCTGTTTCCCTTTTCCTGTTCACCGCGCTGGTCTTCTCCTTTGCCGTGCTCAACATCATGCGGGGACGCAGGAAGGAAAGCAAGATGCCGGCCGGGGGGATACCGATCTTCCAGGTTTCCCCACCGGATCCGGTTCCGGTGGCTGTCCTGCAGGCAGACCCGGCACAGCCCACGCCGGTTTTGAGGAAACGGTACAACAATCCCTTTACCGATTTTATGCTCAATGCACTTCTGAAAAAGGAATAATTTTTTTTACGCGGCAACCGGTTTTCAAGACATGTCTGGGGACTTGGCCGACGGTTCTGCCCCGCCGCTCCGGTACCCGCCACAGAGCGATGACAACCTGTTTTTCACGTCAAATCGCAGGGCATCTCAGTTGACTGAAACCTGTTCTGTTCCTTTGCAGCTGCACCCCGTCCCTCCTGGGAAGCGGGTAGTACAAGAGGAAGAACCCGAATACCGGACACAACTGATACTGGCCAAAAAAAAAGAAAGGTTATCCGAACAGCTTCTTGGACTGCTCAAGGGCATCCACCGCTGGAAGCACTTTTCCGGTCAGGAATTCGATACAAGCCCCGCCACCGGTGGATATGTGGGTAAAGTCCCCTTCAAGGCCCATCTTTTCAATGACTACCGCGGTATGGCCGCCACCTACGACGGAGAATTCGACCCTGGACGCAGCCTTGAGCATCTCGTAAGTTCCTGTGGCAAAATCCGCTTCTTCAAAGAGCCCGGCCGGACCGTTGAAGACAACCGTCCCGGCCTTTTTCAGAACGCCGACAAAGTCATGGATAGAATCCATACCAATATCGAGGACCGGCGTGTCTTCGGGAATTTTCCGCACGGGATATTCAACACGACGGTTATTCTCGCGGACCGCAACGGTCGCAGGCATGATTACGCGGTCCCGGTACTTTGCAAGAATCTCTTTCGCCTTCTCGATTTCAGCCTGGTATTTGAGCTGGGCAATCAGCTGCGTGGAGGGTTTACCGATATCGTACCCTGCTGCTATCAAAAAGACATTGGCGACAACGCCGATCACGATGACATTGTCCGCGATCCCCTTGTCCAGGACATTGCGGGCAACATCGATGGAGTCGTCCACCTTGGTGCCCCCGAGGACCATGCAGACCGGGCGGGGCGCACCCCTGAAAACTTTCGAGAGGGTGGAAACCTCCTTTTCCATCAGGAGTCCCCCCGCCGAACGCATAACCATCGGGAGGCCGACTATCGTTGGCTGTGAACGGTGGGCAGTACCAAAAGCATCGTTGATGAACACGTCAGCCATTGAGGAGAGTTTCCTGACAAGATGCGTCTTTTTCGCTTCTTCCGGCTTTAAGGAGAGATTCTCTTCTGCATTGAACCTGACGTTCTCAAGCATCAGCACGTCGCCGTTCTTCATGGTATGGATTGCATCCCGGGCATGACGCCCGAAGATGCTGTCCACGTAATTCACCGGAGTTCCCAGCAGTTGCTCAAGCTTCTCGGCATGAGCTTCCAGCGTGGTAAAATCCTTTTTCCCCGGCCGGCTCTGGTGGGTCACGATCACGACACGGCTTTTCCCGAGTGCCCGGATGGTCGGGATATGCTCGCGGAAACGCTTATCATCAAGAATAAGGTTGGATGTCGGGTCGATGGGAGAGTTGAGATCGAGCCGGAGGAGTACGGTTTTCCCGTCGGCACCCAGTTCCTTCATCGTTCCAATCGGCATCCAGATCCTCCAGGGTAATTACGATGTGCTCCGTGATTTGATTCTCTTCATCCGGAAGAGCTCTTCGCGTTCCATCTCGTCGAGGCGCATCTTGATGAAGTCCCGGGCTTCCGTAAGCTCGGGGATGACCTTGAACTCGAGCGCGTTGACACGCCGCTTTGTTTTCTCGATCTCATCGAGAAGCCGTTTCATGGTGGTCTCGATCTCTGCGCTCTCTATGATAGCCTCGACCAGTTCCTCGAAGGCCGATGCGGTCTCATCGATAACGGTGGAAGTACCGAGCACGCCATAACCGCGGTCGACAACGCTCTTCCTGACTTTGCTTGCATCGATCTGGGGGACAACAACTCCCATGATGTTCTTGCTCTTTAAGGTGATCTGCGGCACTTCCTTGACCGAGAATGCCGCGGATTTGACCCCGATAGCCCCCTCAACGGTATTGGCAAGCGCCATCATCTCTGCGGCACGCCCGTACTTGGCAAGCAGCTCGCCGCGGCTGTCCTTTGCGTTTGCCAGGATCTTGAAAAATTCAAGGATCAGTCCATCGCGCTTCATCTTGAGGATCTTGTAGCCGCGCTCGGAGAGCTGGATCTTCCGCTTGAGGTTGATCAGTTCCGAACGGGTTGGCTTGATATCGCGCAGCGCCATGGTCCTTACTCCTTCTTTGCACCGGTCTTGAGCTTGGGGTGGTACTTGTTGATCAGGTCACGGTCGATACGGGTCAGCTGGTCGACAGGCAGTGTTGAGAGGAGGTCCCAGCCGAGGTTCAGGGTGTCCTCGATGGTACGGTCCTCGTCATAGCCCTGCCGGACAAACCGGTTCTCAAAGAGATCGGCAAACTCGAGGAGCAGGCGGTCGCGTTCGGAGAGCGCGTCCTTTCCGACGATGGCCACAAGGCCGCGGAGGTCGTTGCCTTCTGCATAGCCTGCGTACATCTGGTCGGAGACCTTCTTGTGGTCCTCACGGGTGTGACCCTTGCCGATACCGAGGTTCATCAGACGCGACAGCGAGGGCAGCACGTTGATGGGCGGGTAGATGCCCTTGCGGTGCAGATCACGGTTGACTACGATCTGGCCTTCGGTGATATAACCGGTCAGGTCGGGGATCGGGTGAGTGATATCATCGCCAGGCATGGTCAGGATCGGGATCTGGGTGACCGAGCCCTTCAGCCCCTTGATCATACCGGCACGCTCGTAGATACAGGCAAGGTCCGTGTACATGTACCCGGGATAGCCACGGCGTCCCGGCACTTCCTCGCGGGCTGCACCGATCTGGCGGAGCGCTTCACAGTAGTTCGTCATATCCGTCAGGATGACCAGCACATGCATACCGAGCTCGAAAGCAAGGTATTCGGCAGTGGTCAGGGCCAGACGCGGGGTGATAATACGCTCGACAGCCGGGTCGTCCGCGAGGTTGAGGAAGACGACGGCACGTTCGAGTGCCCCTGTACGCTCGAAGTCCTGCATGAAGTAGTTCGCTTCTTCCTTCGTGATACCCATGGCAGCGAAGACTACCGCGAACGTCTCGGTCGAACCGGGCACTTTTGCCTGGCGGGCGATCTGCAGTGCAACATTGTTGTGCGGCAGGCCGGCACCCGAGAAGATCGGGAGCTTCTGGCCGCGGACGAGGGTGTTGGTACCATCGATGGTCGAGATACCGGTCTGGATGAAATCCGCCGGCATGCCGCGGGCGTACGGGTTGATGGCCGCACCGGTGATGTCGAGGCGCTTTTCCGGCACAATCTCCGGACCGCCGTCGATAGGCTTTCCTCCACCGGACAGGATACGGCCGAGCATCTCCCTGCCCACGGGCATCTTGATGGTCTCGCCGGTAAACCGGACGCCGCTGTCCCTCCCGATCCCGGTCGTGGTCTCGAAGACCTGGACCACCACGAGATCATCGCTCGTGTCCAGCACCTGGCCGCGCTTGATCGTGCCATCGTAAAGGACTATGTTCACGAGTTCGCCATAGGCGACAGGCTCGGTCTTCTCGACAAAGACGAGGGGACCGGCAATCTTGCTTATCGTCCTGTATTCCTTCATGCTGCCGACCTCAGGGTGTTGAACTCAGCGTCCATCTGTTTTTCAATCTTCGCGAGCTCGGGCTTGTAGTCCTTGATGAACTTGATCTGGGGCAGTTCGCCCTTGGACTTGACGCCGTTGATCTGCGCCGGGCTGACGCCAGCGAGCTGGGCAGCATAGGCAAGCTCGGCGAAGAGCTTGATCGCCTTCATCATGTCGTACTGTTTGGTCATATCACAGAACGTGTCGACCGCGTCGTACGCATTCTGCTGGAGGAAGATCTCACGGATCATACGGGCGACCTCGATGGTCACCTGTTCTGACTCGGGCAGGGCATCGGATCCGACGAGCTGCACGATCTCCTGCAGTTCTGCTTCCTTCTGGAGGACTTCCATGGCCCAGGACCGGATCTTGGTCCAGTCAGGGGAGACTTCCTTGTCATAGTAGTCCTGGAGGGCTTCGAGATAGAGCGAGTAGGAGTTGAGCCAGTTGATGGCCGGGAAGTGCCGGCGCTGGGAAAGCTTCGCGTCCAGTGCCCAGAAGACCTTGACGATACGCAGGGTGTTCTGGGTGACCGGCTCTGAGAAGTCGCCGCCGGGCGGTGATACCGCACCGATAACCGAGACCGAACCGGACTGCCCGTTCAAGGTCTCGACAAGACCGGCACGCTCGTAGAACTCCGAGAGCCGGGCCGCGAGGTAGGCCGGGTATCCTTCTTCACCGGGCATTTCTTCGAGACGGCTGGAGATCTCACGCATGGCTTCTGCCCAGCGGGAGGTCGAGTCTGCCATCAGGGAGACATCGTACCCCATGTCACGGAAGTACTCCGCGATGGTGATACCGGTGTACACCGATGCTTCACGGGCTGCCACCGGCATGTTGGAGGTGTTTGCGATGAGTACCGTCCGCTCCATGAGGGGCTTTCCGGATTTCGGGTCTTCGAGATGCGGGAATTCGGTAAGAACTTCCGTCATCTCGTTGCCGCGTTCACCGCAGCCGATATAGACCACGATCTCGGCATCCGACCACTTGGCCAGCTGCTGCTGGGTAACCGTCTTGCCGCTCCCGAACGGGCCGGGAATTGCGGCGGTGCCGCCCTTTGCTATCGGGAAGAGACCATCGAGGATACGCTGACCGGTGATCAGCGGGATCGTCGGGTTCTTCTTCTCCCTCACGGGACGCGGGACACGGACCGGCCAGCGCTGGATCATCGGGTACTCGCGCCCGTCTTCGAGAACACAGATGGTCTCGTCAACGGTGAAGTCCCCGCTCTTGATCGTCTTCACCTTCCCCGGTTTTGCGTTCGGGGGAAGCATGATCTTGTGGACGATGTTGGTTTCCTGCACCTCGCCAAGGATCGCGCCGGGCTCAACGGTCTGGCCTGCCTTTGCAATCGGCACAAACGTCCACTTTTTCTCGTGGGAGAGCCCCGGTGCCGAAACACCGCGCTCAATAAAGTTCCCCATCTTGTCGACAAGCACTGCCAGCGGGCGCTGGATACCGTCGTAGATACTGGTCAGGAGACCCGGACCGAGTTCTGCTGCAAGCGAGAGCCCGGTGTTCGATACCGGCTCACCCGGGCGGATACCCGTGGTATCCTCGTACACCTGGATGATGACATTGTCTCCCTGGATCTTGATGACTTCTCCCATCAGCGCTTCTTTGCCGACCTTCACCACATCGTACATGTGGGCGTCAAGGTTGACTGCCGTAACGACAGGGCCGGCGATCCTTTTCAGGACACCTTGTTTTGTTTCTTTGGTCTTGTTCTCTTTTACTTCCACAGATCAACACCCACCGATCTCTTGATTCTCTCCCGCATGGAGAGCCCTCCTTCTTCGGCACCGATCGCTATCACGGTCGGCCTGACGGAGTTTTCCAGGGTTACCCGGAGCTTGCGGGGGACCTTCTCCATATCGCTACTGTTGAGTACAAGGATACCGACATCAGTATCCTGGAGCACGCTGGTGATGTGCTCGGTCAGTTTCTCGTCGTTTTCCGCTGCGTAGGTCTTATGGATGCCTGCAAGCCGGAAACCAAGGATAAACTCGCTGTTACCGATTACTGCGATTTCCATTTACATCACCAGGTATTTCACGATCTTTTCCGAGGGGAGTTTTGACTCCTTGCCCCGTGCAAGCGCCCGCAGGTTGAAGACCTCGTACTTCTTCTTCTCGAGGTACACGAGGATCGGGTGGATCGAGATGGGATTTCGCTTGCTCATCTTCTCCATCTGTTCCAGCTGAACCCTTGTCAAACGGGTCTCCGCATCGCGGATGGTCTTCTCTTCCCGGATTTCATCGAGGAAGGACAGCAGGGCCTTCTGCCGGTATAATCCTTTAAGCGTATCGATGAACTCGCCCTGGTCCTTGATGAGGTTTAAGTTTGAGAAATCCGTTGCGGTGAGTGCTCCGCCGGGAATATGCATCTCCCGAGCATCTTGGTCGAATGCATCTGCACGCAACCGGAACAGGGTTTTCAAATTCTTGACATCGATGTCAAGCCGGATGAAATCAAGGAACAGGTTGCCTCCCTTGATCCCGCTCTCTGCATCGGCGATAATCTCGGCATAGAACTGCTTGAACAGCTCATTCTCCATCCGTGAGAACGATCCGCTCTCCTTGGCATAGGGATATTCCCGTGCCAGGACCGGGTACATGGGATGGCCTTTGAGGGCCTCGATAACCCGTTCCGGGTTCTCCTCACCAAGAAGGCGATCGAGTGCTGTTGTGTCAAGACTTCCGGCGGGCACAAGAATCTCCTTAATCTTGCCGGTCTTTGCACCCTGCATCCTGCCCCTGAGAATCGTTAAGACATTCTGGATATCCCAGCGGCGGAGGTATGCCTGCGTGAACGCTTTCAGGTTCCCCGGTGTGATCTCCTGAATCTTCTGGTATTCCTTTGCCAGGTTCCAGCTTAAAGCTACCTCGATTAAGTCAATTCCCTTGAAGGTCGTACCGAGCTCGTCAATCTCCTGTTTGTATTCGGTTTCACCGATGATACGAGTAATTTCGGAAAGACCCATGTTGAGCATCCGCTGGTATTCTTCCCGCGGGATGAGCTTTGCCTTTCTTACCCGCATCCTGGTACATACGTAAATGTACGGTGCTGAGATACCCCTCACCCCAACCATACGCGTACCTCCTTAACCAAACAGGATATCGGATGCATCTTTCAACCCGGATTCCCAGACTTTCGCAAGGATTGTGCGATAACTATAATCGATCTGCAATGCGGCCCCTTCACCCTCAACGAGAATACCCCCGTCGATATCGACAGGTGTCCCGATCCTGAACTTCAAGAACTCGGCATTGTCGGCAATGATGGCCTTTAAGGCAGCAACATCGCGGGCATTGCAGAATACCGTCCCGGCCGGGATCTCCTTTTTTACATCGTTCAGGAGTTTTTTAATGGCTTCGCGGTGGAAGCTCTCAGGAAGGGCAATGATCTCCTTCCTCGTGGCCTCGTAGACCTGATCGAGGAGCGCCTTCTGGGTATTGAGAAGCTCGCGTTTGACCAGCAGGTTTGCTGCGGAGACTTCCTGGCTTACGATATGGGAGGTCTGTTTTTTTACCTCGTCTTCTGCGGTAAGCTTGATGGTCTCGGACCGCTTTCCTGCTGCGACAAGAATCTGGTCTGAATCGGCTTTCGCCTCAGCCTGAAGCTTCGCCGC
>Ga0209098_1002088_pt1 | contig 17993 bp, 13 predicted proteins | sample AD_JPNHW1_MetaG_FD_184429 | JGI IMG/M metagenome (GOLD analysis project Ga0209098, IMG submission 184429) | Active sludge microbial communities of municipal wastewater-treating anaerobic digesters from Japan - AD_JPNHW1_MetaG (SPAdes) (version 2) | ecosystem: Engineered > Bioreactor > Anaerobic... | reverse complement strand
GCCCAGATACATTTCGAGAGATTTTCACCCATTTCAAAGGGATGCCTCATTGTACCGCCTCAAGGGATTGAAAACGGATCGACCATCCGCAATCCAGGCCCTTGCTGGCGATTTCACTAAGGCATTGAGTCTCGACTAGGTGCCAATCAAGTTGTTCAAGGGCATGTTCGCGATTTCGCATTCCTGCCACGTATCCAATCTGACATGCGGCCAATGCCCCGGATGCATTCGGCGCATAGATACTTTGATCGCCCTTGGGATCCGCAAAGATGCGAAAGCGTCATCAGGACCTTTGCATTCCGCGCTTGGGTAATAGCACAAAGAACGAAAACCTCACAGATCGCTCAAGTTGCCCGGAATTTGGGATGCCAACAAAAACCCATCCCCGCCAGTTGCCACGATAAGTGGTTCCTCACGGGGATGTTTATCTTGCTGAATCGTTTTTAGTTAATCCTTAACTGAACTGCATTAGGGCCATGGACCCCTCTCTTTTTGTGTCTGGCGCTTCTGGCGAGCGCTCGGCCTAGCTGCAACCCGTGGTGGCGCCGCAGGTCGTGCACTTCAAGCAGGCGCCGTTGCGCACCAGGGTCAGATGCCCGCACTCAGGGCAGGGATCACCGGTGTAGCCCTTTTCACGGGCGGCCTTGAAGGCCGAGGGCTTGGCCTGGGTGCCATGTCCCTGAGCCGAGGCGGCGCTGTGGGCGGGCTCCAGGATGGGGGCTGGGGCCGGTACGACGACATTCGAGGCACCCGTTGTTTCAGGGAACAGCGGCGTCATTCCACCGTTGCCAGCGGCCCCGTAGCTGGCGCCGGCGCTTTCGGGCTTACGGCCCCCGGCGATCTGCATGAGCTGCTCGGGATCCACCTGGGCCAACTCGTAGCGCCCCAGATAGCTGATGGCCAGTTCGCGGAACACAAAGTCGATGATGGACGTGCTGAACTTCACGGTGTCGCTGCCCTGCACCAGGCCGTTGGGCTCGAAGCGCGTAAACAGGAAGGCGTCGCAGAATTCCTCGAGCGGCACGCCATGTTGCAAGCCCATGGAGACGGCGATGGCGAAGCAGTTCAGCACGGCCCGGAAGGCCGCGCCTTCCTTGTGGATATCGAGGAAGATCTCGCCCAGGGCGCCGTCCTCGTATTCGCCCGTGCGCAGGTAAAGCTTGGTGCCACCCACAGAGGCCGCCTGGGTGTAGCCACCGCGACGATTGGGCATCTTGCGGCGATAGGTCCGAACCACCTGCTGGGTCATCGCCTGGGCGACCACCGGGGTTTTTTCCATGGGCGTGGCTTCCTCGTCCAGCAGCGTGTCGAGGCCTTCCAGCAGATCCAGGTTGGTGGCCAGCGCCTGGCTGAGCTTGGAGCCATCGCGATAGAGGGCCACGGCCTTGAGCATCAGCTTCCATGCGGACTCGTAGATGCCCGCCACCTGCTCCACCGTGTAATCAGTCGGCACATTGATGGTTTTGCTGATGGCGCCGCTGAGGAAGGGCTGGGCCGCTCCCATCATGCGCAGGTGGCCCATGGGCTCGATGTAGCGCTTGCCCTTGCGTCCGCACTTATTGGCGCAATCAAAAATAGGCAGGTGCTCGTCCTTCAGATGGGGCGCACCCTCAACTGTCATGGCGCCCGCCAAGGCGTCGATGAAGGCGGCGGTGACGTCATCACCGAAGGCGGCCTTCAGACGTTCGGGATTGACGACGAACGAAGGATCGAACGCTGCGGGCAGCTTCGCCTCGATGGCGGCGATCTCGGCCTCGGTCCAGCCCTTGGCGAGCATGTCTTTGCGCGAGATGCCCGGCGTCTCGTCGGTGATTTCCTGCCAACCCACCACGTAGCGCTCGATGTCGCGGATCTGGTCGGGGCTGTATCCCTGACGGGCCAGTGCCTCGGGCAGCGCGCCGTTCACCAGCTTGAAGTAGCCGCCACCCGCCAGCTTCTTGAACTTCACCAGGGCGAAATCCGGCTCGACACCCGTGGTGTCGCAATCCATCAGCAGGCCGATGGTGCCCGTGGGCGCCAGCACCGTCACCTGGGCATTGCGGTACCCGTGCTTTTCACCCAGCGCCAGGGCCTTGTCCCAACTTTCCCGGGCAGCCTCGACCAGGCTGCGGGGAATGCCGTGGCCCTTGAGCCCCTGGGGCTTTATGGAAAGGCTTTCGTATTCGGATTCGGGAGCGTTGTAGGCGGCGCGGCGGTGATTGCGGATCACGCGCAGCATGGATTCCTTATTGCGCTCATAGGCGGCGAAGGGCCCAAGCTCGCCCGCCATCTCGGCGCTGGCGGCGTAGGCGTCGCCCGTCAGGATGGCGGTCAAGGCGGCGCACCACTGGGTGCCAAGCTCGCTGTCGTAGGGGATGCCCAGGCGCATCAACAGGGCGCCCAGATTGGCGTAACCGAGCCCCAGGGTGCGGAACTCATAGGACAACTGGGCGATCTTCTCACTGGGGAACTGGGCCATGAGCACGGAGAGCTCCAGCACGATAGTCCAGAGCCGGATGCCATGGCGGTAGCCTTCCAGATCGAAGCCGCCATCCGCCGTGAGGAAGCTGCACAGGTTCAGGGACGCCAGATTGCACGCGGTATCGTCCAGGAACATGTATTCCGAGCAGGGGTTGCTGGCGTTGATGCGGCCATCGCCGGGGCAGGTGTGCCACTCGTTGATGGTGCTATCGAACTGAATGCCGGGATCCGCGCAGGCCCAGGCGGCGTAGTTGACCTTCTTCCAGAGATCCCGGGCCCGCAGTTTGCGGGTGGGCTTGCCGTTGGTGCGCGCCAGCAGCGCCCACTCGCCATCATTTTCCAGGGCCCGCATGAAGACGTCTGGCACGCGCACGGAGTTGTTCGAGTTCATGCCGCCGACGGTGGCGTAGCCCTCACCATCCCAAGTCGTGTCGTAGCTCTTCAGGTCGCGATCGAAATCCCCCTGGGCGAGCCGGGAGAGGCACTGGGACAGCAGGCCCGCCGCCACGCCATCCTTCTTGGCGTGGGCCAAGGCCTTGCGCAGCTTCTCATTGGTCTTGGGCTCAGCGTCCTTGGTGGTGGAGGCTTCAACGGCCTGGCACATGGCGTCCCAATGCTTGGCGACGAGCATCGAACCCGCGGCCAGCATGGCCACCTTCCGCTCCTCGGTGACCTTCCAGTTCACGAAGGTCTCGATATCGGGGTGATCCAGATCCAGGCAGACCATCTTCGCGGCGCGGCGCGTGGTGCCGCCGCTCTTGATCGCTCCCGCCGCGCGATCGCCGACGGCCAGGAAGCTCATCAAGCCCGAAGAGCGGCCGCCGCCAGAGAGGGGCTCTTCCGAGCCGCGCACCCGGCTGAAGTTGGTCCCCGTGCCGCTGCCGTACTTGAAGATGCGGGCTTCGCGGGTCCACAGATCCATGATGCCGCCTTCATTCACCAGATCGTCCTCCACGCTCTGGATGAAGCACGCGTGGGGCTGCGGACGCTCATAGGCGGAAGTGGACTTCTTCAGCTCGCCCGTCTTGGGATCCACATAGCTGTGTCCCTGGGCCGGGCCGGTGATGCCGTAGGCGAAGTGCAGCCCCGTGTTGAACCACTGGGGGCTGTTCGGCGCGCACATCTGATTGGCCAGCATGTAGACCAGTTCGTCGTAAAACGCCTGGGCGTCCTCCGACGTTTTGAAGTAGCCGTGACTCTCGCCCCAGAAGCGCCAGCAGCCCGCCAGGCGATGGAAGACCTGGCGCGCGTCCTTCTCGCCACCGGTCCCCTTCTCCGGATTGGCGCCGTCAATGCCTTTGCGACGGAAATACTTCTGGGCCAGGATGTCCACCGCCACCTGGGACCAACTCTCGGGCACCATCACATCCTTGGCTTCGAAGACCACGGTGCCATCCAGCTTGGTGATACGGCTGGCGCGCGCCACAAAGGGAATCCCCTCCAAAGGATCGTGCCCCGCCTTGGTGAAATGGCGCTGGATCTGCATGGCTGCCTCAATCAATGGCGACGCCAGAGCCCATCGTGCCCTGGCTAACCGCGTGTCATAGTGAGATTTCCGCCCTGTGGGACCAGGGTGGATCAAAACCTCAATGGGTTGTGCTGGACTGAAAGCATCACCCCAAGATCTTGGGGCGTCAAGAGGCAAGGAGCGCCCAATTGTGGGGGATCCCCGCAAAGCCATGTTTTCCGGGCAAACAAAAGGGCGCGCCCAGGGCCCATGGTCAGAAACCGACCTCTCGGATACGATGAATCCAAGCCGGGCCCCATGCATCGGGGTGCGATGAACCGGGTCAGGTCGGAAGAAGCAGCCCTAAGTCGTTCCCCCGAGTGCCGTGGCAAGCCCGGCCCTTTGTCTATCAGCCCCGGCGGCCTCCCAGACATGAGCCAAGGCCCTGAAGCGCATCCCTTCAGGGCCTTGGCAGTTCAGCGGGACATCCCGTTCAGTCCAGCATCATGATTTCTTCGCGCGCTGGGGCCCGCGCACGACCAGCACATCGCAGGGCGCGTGCTTGACTACGCGAGCCGCCGTGGATCCAAAGAGCAGGCGCTCGATGCCGCTATGCCCCACCTGGGCCACCACCAGCAGGTTGTCGGCGGTCGCTTCGGAGACCAACTCTTCCGCCGGACTGCCCCAGCGCACGATGCAGGTCACATCGGGCACTTCGGCCACGAACTTCTGAAGCTGGTCCAGCGCATGGGCTTCCATGGAGGCGAGCCAATCGGGATCCGCAAAGGAGATCTGCGCCTCGGGCAGCATCGGCGCGGGAGGCTGAAGGACATGCATGGCCAACAGGGGCGCCTCCACCTTGGCGGCCCATGCCGCCGCCCTTTTCAAAGCCAGCCGCGAAGCATCAGAGAAGTCGATACCAACAATCACGCGATGGATCATGGGACACCTCCGTACCCCGGAAAGATAGGGCTGAATCTGGAATGGACCAGTCATGAATTCCTGGCATCCAACCTTGCTGGAGGCCCGTCATGTTCACGCTTCGCCCTTCCGAGGAACGCGGCCACTTCGATTTCGGGTGGTTGGACACACGCCACAGTTTTTCCTTTGGCGATTACCACGATCCCGCCCATATGGGCTTCCATTCCCTGCGCGTCATCAACGAGGACGTGATCCAGCCAGGGCAAGGCTTTGGGACCCATCCGCACCGGGACATGGAAATCCTCACCTGGGTGCTCTCTGGCGCGCTGCAGCACCAGGACAGCCTGGGCCATGCCGGCATCATTCGCCCCGGCGAAGCCCAGCGCATGAGTGCGGGCATGGGCATCCGGCACAGCGAATTCAACGCCTCGGCGGAAACGCCCGTGCATCTGCTTCAGATCTGGTTATCGCCAAATCAAATGGGGGTTGAACCCGACTACGAGCAGGTCGCCTTCCCGGATGAAGCGCTGAAAAACCGGCTGACCGTCGTCGCCAGCCCGGACGGCCGCGAATGCTCCGCGAGCTGGCACCAGGACGCAATCCTGAGCATCGGACGCCTGGATGCGGGAACGATCTTGCAAGCCGAGCTCGCCCCCAAACGCCACGCGTGGATCCAGGTCGCCCGCGGCGAGGTGCGCCTGGAATCGGAAGCAGGCCGCCCGCCTCTGAAAGCGGGGGATGGCGTTGCCATCCAATTGGAATATGCGCTGCACATCCACGCGCTTTCAGACTCCGAGATCCTCCTCTTCGACTTGCCGTGAGGCACATGCGATCCCCCATGCGGATTCGCTCAGTTAGGCAACAACACATGGAATAAAGCAACAAATAAAGACATCCATTCGCATTCCGATACAAATCTCATCATTAGCTGGAGACTGCGTTCCGTGACCTGCGAGGACCAATGCGCCCCCCCCCAGCCCGCGCAAGAAGGCGATGGCGCGGCGGATGGAATACGTCGTCCGCTGCTGCCCTGTCTCGATCCCTCAAGCCTTTCGGAGTCGTTCAACATGAAGGATGGCGACGCCTTGTCCCTCTCTTTCCATCATGCGGATTCAGACGTTCCCGTTTGGGATGCATCGTTCAAAACGGGCATCCTGGCCATGGATCTGCACCATCAGCACCTGTTTGAACGGCTGGCGAATACCAGCGAAATCATCCACGGGAACCCAGGGCGAGAGGTCGTCGGTCCCCTGCTGCGCGCGCTGCATGCCCATGCCATCGGCAACTTCGCCTGGGAATCCCGCCTGATGCGGACCTATGAATACCCCGATCGCATCCGCCACGAGAGCGAGCACGAAGCCTTTGCCAACCGGCTCACCAATTTCCTGGGAGCCTTCCGCGAAGGGCATCCCGATGCGCCCGCAACCATGCTGCGCTTCGTGTCCCTGTGGATCACGGCTCACATCCAGGACGAAGACATCGCGCTGTCGCGGTGGCTATCAGAGACCTAAGAGCTAGTCCGTAAAAATAAGAGTCGCCCGCGACGAGTCCAGGCGGGATGCACGGCAAGGAACGGCCCGCAGGGCAACGTGGTGCGTTGTTCCAGGGCCGTGACACGGCCGTGCGCCCGCCTGGGCTCGTCCCTCCGGGCTGGGGCGGCGGGAATGCCGGCTCTGGCAAGCAGTGCTTGCCAGAGCCGGCATTCCTGGGTGTGTCAGGCGCCTTGTCCGTAGGCACCGCTACGGCCTGCGGCGCCTTCCTTCCCATGCTCGCCCGGCGCTCCCAGCGCGGGCAGTTATTATTTACGGACAAGCTCTATGCCGTCTCCGTCCATTCCGCCCACATCTGCCGCATCCGCCGCATTGGGCCGGGCGACGAGCTTGCGCTCCAGCACATGACTGGAAGCGGCGAGCTTGGAGACGGCCCGGGCCAGCGCCTCCTTGCTGCACACGAGTTCGACGGCCCAATCGTCCATGGGCAGCTCGCCGCCCTGTGGATGTGCCTGGCACCAGGCCTCCCATCGCAGGGATAGCCCCGTGAGATCGGGCTCCACCCGATCCTTCCAGTTCCGCTCCTGGGGCCTGCGGGGCTCAAAGAAGCGCTGGGAGCGCAGGGCCTCGGGCAGGAAGAGCTGGGGTCGCTGATAGTCGTCGTGGCTGTAGAAATAGCCCGCACCCCGACCAGCAGAGCGGCTGGTGGCCGTGTGCGCGTCGCGAAGGCTCTCGGGCACGGGCGCGTCCGGCGCCGCCATCGCGGTGTCCACGGCCAGGATGGTGGCATTACTCTTGGGGGCGTTGGCGACATACAGAACCGCCTGCGCCAGCGGAATCCGGGCTTCGGGCCATCCGATCTGCTCCACCGCGCGGCTGGCGGCTTCCGCGAGGATGAAGGCCTGGGGATCGGCGTTTCCCACATCCTCGGCGGCACAGACCATCAGACGGCGCGCGATGAACCGGGGATCCTCGCCACCCCGGATCATGCGGCTCAAGTAGTAGACCGCCGCATCCGGATCGGACCCCCGCAGGCTCTTCTGGAACGCGCTGGCGAGGTCGTAGTGGCCGTCGGCCCGATCGTAGGCGACCCGCCCTCCCAGGGCCTCCTGAAGCCCCTTCAGATCCCGCTGGGAAGGATCCAGGCTCAGCCACGTCTCCAGGCCCGTGAGACCGGCGCGCAGATCGCCGCCCGCCCAGTCCGATAGCCATTCCAGCAATTCAGCGGGCGCCTCTTCTGCCGATTGTTCCTGCGCCCAGGCCTTGGACAGCACCTGTCGAATCGCTGAAGGCTCCAGACCCTTCAGGGCGAGCAGTTGGCACCGGCTGCGCAGCGCCGGGTTCAGGTAGAAGGCGGGGTTCTCGGTGGTCGCGCCGATGAGGATGGCCTCGCCGCGCTCCAGAAAGGGCAGCAGGATGTCCTGCTGGGCCTTGTTGAAGCGGTGGATCTCATCCAGGAAGATCACGGGCGGAACACTGCGAAACAGCGGCTGTTCGCGCTGGCCCATGAGGTATTTCTTCAGCTCCGCCGCGCTGCCCGTGACGCCGGAGAACTCCAGGAACGCATGCCCCGTCTCCGCCGCCAGCAGGCGGGCAATGGTGGTCTTGCCTGTTCCGGGCGGCCCCCACATGACCAGCGAAGGCATACGCCCGCCCGACGTGAGCCGCTTCAATGCGCCGCGCGGCCCCAGCAGGTGCGGCTGCCCGACGACGTCCTCAAGGCGCTGAGGGCGCATCCGCTCGGCCAACGGCACATGAGTCATCATCCCGCGATCTCCATTCAGATCAGGGTAGCGCCTCGGCCATGAAGCACGAACTGCGCCGCAGAAACCGGGAACCAGAACCGGAGATGCCGCAGAACCGACGCTACTTCCCGGTCCCCTTCACCGCATCCCGAAACCCGTGGCCAAAGGATGTGGCGGCCTTGCCGACTTCTTTGCCTCCCTCTTTGGCGCCCTTCCCGATCCGCTTTCCGGCGCTCTTGCCGACCTTGCCGACAGCCTTGGCAGCCTGCCCGATCTGGCGCCCGGCCGCCTTCGCATCGGACTGGACGCGAGCGGAATCCGCATCCGCGCGAACAGCACACAACAGGCTCAACAGCAGGGGCGTCCACATGGCGGCTCCGGAAGAACCTCTAGGATACCTCTTTGCGCGGATCCCTTTGCGCTGATGCCAAGGCCGGGCGACGATGAAGGGATGGAAACCAAGCCGGAACCCTCCGACCTCACCCCTCGCGCCACGCCCCGCCCCACCCCGCTCGAATGGATCCACGCGCACCGGATCGTGCTGCTGCACGCCCTGCTGCTGCTGGCCATCTTCGCCATGCGGGATCTCTGGGCGCCGGACGAACCCGATTTCGCCCAGTGCGTGAAGGAGATGCGGCTGCGGGGCAGCTGGCTGATGCCCTACCTGAATGGCCTGCCCTATTCCGAAAAGCCGATTCTCTTTTACTGGCTGATGAAGCTGTCAGCCATCGCGGGCGATCACCTGACCGGCGGCTGGGGCTTTACAGAGGGCGTCGCCGCATGGGCGCTGCGCCTGCCTTCCGTGATTTCGGCCATCGCCTTCCTGGCGCTCTTCCATCGCTGGGCCCGGCGATTTATCCAGAAGGACGTGGCCGATCTGGCCTCCTTGATCCTGGCCTCGACCCCCATCTGGCTGTGGCAGGCGCAGTTCATCCAGATCGATATGCTATTCGCCGTGCTGCTGGCGTGGAGTTGGCTCGCCTGGTTCGCGGGCTACCTGCTGATGCGCGGCCTGGCGCCCGCCCGGCGTACCCATGAGCACGGCCGCTGGTTCCTTGCCTCGTATGCCAGCCTTGCCCTGGCGGTGTTGGCCAAGGGGCCCCTGGCCATCGTCCTTTCGGGGGCGCTGCTGCTGGCGTTCCTGGCCTGGCAGCGGGATCTCAAGGCCATCCGGACGATGGGGCTGGGATGGGGCCTGTTAGCGATGCTCGCCATCCTGTCGCCCTGGTACGTGGCCGCCGCACTGAAAGGGGGATGGACGTACGCCTACGCCATGGTGGTGCACCAGAACATCGAACGCGCGCTGCACGCCTGGGATCACATCCAGCCCTGGTGGAGCTACGCGCTCTACCTGCTGCACGACTTCTTTCCGTGGTCCCTGCTCCTGCCCACCCTGGCCTTCGAGATCTGGCGCGGCAAGCACCACCGGTCCGTGGGCACGCGGTTCTTCGTGCTGGCCTTCGGCGTCTCCTTCGTGCTGCTGAGCTGCTCCCAAAGCAAGCAGAGCAAGTATCTGCTGATGACGTATCCGTTCCTGGCGCTGCTCATGGCCGGACTGTTTCAGCCGCTGGCCGCCGGCGTCGCCGACCGGACCCGCATCCGCCGCCTGGGGGGGCTTCTGGCGCTGGGCATCTGGATCCCCGCGCTGGCCTTCACCGCCGCCTTCTTCGGCCACGCCTTAGGGGCCAAGACGCAAGCCCAGATCGCCCCGTTCTCGGGCCCTGGACGCCTGTGCGCCCTCCTGCTGCTGCTCGGCGCACTCTCGCTTACGGTGAGAAGCCTGCGCGGCGAAGGCCGTGACCTAGTCCGCGAAGCGGCCGTCTCCATCAGCCTGCTCTTCCTGGTGCTGGGGACCTGGGGCTTCCAAAAGCTCGACGCCACCAAGAGCTTCAAGCAATGGACAACGGCTGTCCAACCCCTGATAGTGGGCCGCAACGTCTATTTCTGGCAAACTATCCGCAGCGGCGTGATGGTCTACACCGATCACCTGATGCCCGAACTGCGCGACTGGAACGAACTGGAAGCCCGCATGAAGCCGGGCGATCGCCTCGTCACCATGGACCGCGAATGGCGGCAGGACGCCTGGGGTATGAACGCCGAACGCCGCGAGCGCTTTGAGGTCATCCTGCGGATGCCCGTGGGCGGTGGCCAGGTCATGCTATTGAAACGCCGAGGAGAACCTTGATGAATCCCACCCTGAAGGCCATTCCGCTCATCCTGGCGGGCGTGCTGCTCAACGCATTCGCTCAGATCGCCATGAAGAAGGCCGTCGCCGCCGTGGGCATGGAATGGAATATCCCCGCATTGTTCCGCCTCTTCTTCCATCCCTGGATGCTGACCTGCCTGTCGTGCTACGCAGTGAGCGTCGTGCTGTGGGCGGGCGCCATGCATCTGGTGGAGGTCAACTTCGCCTATCCGTTCCTGGCCCTGGGGTTTGTCGTCGGGGCGCTGATGGCCCGCCTGTTCCTGGGTGAGCGCATCCCCGCCCTGCGCTGGGTCGCCCTGGCGATCATCGTCGCGGGCGTCGCGCTTCAAGCCTTTACGGGCACAAGAGCACAAACAGGAGAAAAGCCGGGCGCCCCGACCGGAAACAGATAATATTGCCTCCATGCTCAGCCCATCCAAGCCGCATCCTTCGATGCCGATCGACTGGCCCCTGCCGGGCCATGATCCGAAGGATGTGCGAATTCTGGTGCTGGATGACCAGGAAATCGTCCGCGTCGCCCTGCTGAAGATCCTGCGTCGGCACGGCTTCACCTGCCTAGAAGCCGAGGACGCATTCAAAGGGTTGGAACTGCTGGAACACGAGCGCGTCGATCTACTGCTGAGCGATATCCGCATGCCTGGCATGACGGGGCTGGCACTGGTGAAAGCCATGGCCCATCGAATTCCCGATACGGCCGTCGTGATGGTCTCCTCCGTGGATAGTACGGAAACTGCCATGGAATGCCTGCGCTACGGGGCCTACGGCTACGTGCTGAAGCCGTTCAAAACCGCCGATATTCTCATCGCCGTGGCCAACGCGCTGCGCCGCCGCATGCTCGAACTGGACTATCGCGATCGTGAAGCCCTGCTGGCCTGCCGCGTGCGGGAACAGACGCTCGAGATCCGCGCCAGCCGCGAGGAGATCGCCTTCCGGCTCATCAGCGCATCCGAGCACCGGGACAACGAGACTGGCGCTCACGTGCGCCGCATCGGGCTCTACTGCGCGGAGATGGCGCGCCTGCTGGACTGGAGCGAAGACCAGGTCGAGTGCATCCAGGGGGCCGGCCCCATGCATGACATCGGCAAAATCGGCGTGCCCGATCGCATCCTTCAGAAGAACGGTCCGCTAACAGACGAGGAGTGGATCATCATGAGGACCCATCCCCTGATGGGCGCCAATATCCTGCGGGACTCCACGGTGCCCTTCATCCAGATGGGCGCGCGCATCGCGGCTTGCCATCACGAATACTGGAACGGCGGCGGCTATCCCATCGGCATCTCTGGCGAGGCCATTCCCCTGGAGGCGCGCATCACGGCCCTGCTAGATGTCTACGACGCCCTGCGCAGCCATCGGATCTACAAGGATCCATGGAACCAAGAGGACGTTCTCTCTTACCTGGACCAGCAGAAGGGCATCCATTTCGACCCCAACCTGCTGGATCTCTTCCTGGCCCACCACGCGCGCTTCGACACCATCTTTACCGAGAACCCCGACAGGTTTGCACCCTCGGAACTGCCCCTCCCCTGAACGCAAGACGCCCGGAGATCCGGGCGTCTTGCGTTTATCTGTCAAGCCGCATCAGGCCTCGGGCAGCTCGCCACCGCGACGTTCGGCCAGTTCGCCAGTGATCTTGTGGACCACGGATTCACGCAGCGGATAGATGACCATGAACAAGGCGGAAAGCCCCGCGCCGATGGCCGGGAAGACGCTCAACATCAGGCGCATGCCGAACAGGGCACGTTCCGACTGGGCCACGTTCGCCTGGAAGCCATAGAAGCCCAGCAGGAAGCCCACCAAGGATCCACCGATCGCCCAGCCGAACTTCTGGGACATGGAGGAAGCGCTGAACACCAGGCCCGTGGCGCGGCGACCCGTCTTCCACTCGGAGTAGTCGGCGGTGTCGGCATACATGGACCACAACAGGGGCAGCACCACGCCCGCGCCAATGCTGATGATGGTCTGCAGCACGAAGACCTTCATCATCCCGGTCTTGTCGATGCCGTAGAAGAAGATGCTGAAGATCGCCGAGACTGCCATGGCGCCCATGTAAGTGTTCTTCTTGCCAAGCTTGCCGGCGATGGGCTTGGCGATCAGCACGCCAACGATGTTCATCAGCTGGCCCCAGACCAGATAGAAATCGCTGGGCGCGAAGCTGAACTTCAGGATCTTGAACACGCCCTCTTCCTGCATGAGGTACTTGAAGTAGTACATCGCCGCGCCGTCGCGGATGGAATTGAAGAAGATCGTCATGATGCCAGCGCCCAGCAGGATGAACCAAGGCGCGTTCTTCAGCAGATCCTTCACGTCGTGCGAAAGCGAGGACTTCTCGGCCATGGGCTTCACGCGCTCGCGGGTCCAGGCGAAGGTCATCAGGAACATGATCACCGCCAGCAGGGCGATCACCGCCGCCGACATCTGCCAGCCGAACTTGCTCACATCAGGCACGGCATCGTGGTGCAAGGTCCCGAAGTACTTCGCGAGAGGCTTCACCAGCCCCAGCGCCACGTAGCTGCCGGTGAAGGCGAAGAAGAAGCGATAGGTGGACAGGGACAGGCGCTCGTCCGTCTCGGACGACATGACGCCCATGAGCGAGCCGTACGGCACGTTGATGAGGGAATACACCATCATCATCGCGGAATAGGTGATGTAGGCGTAGATCAGCAGCCCTTTCGGGCCGAAGGACGGCGCGGTGAAGGTGAGGACGCCGATGAGACCGAAGGGCAGCGCCATCCAGAGCAGGAAGGGCCGGAACTTGCCCCAGCGAGTCTCGGTGCGGTCGGCGACGATGCCCACCAGGGGATCGAAGGCCGCGTCCCAGATTCGGGCCACGAGAAACATGGTGCCCACGGCGACGGCGGAGATGCCGAAGACATCCGTGTAGTAGAACATCAGGTACATCGTGAAAAGCTTCCAGAACATCGACGACGCAGCGTCGCCGAGGCCATAGGCCACCTTTTCTCCGAAGTGTATTTTTTCGCTGCTCATCAGGGTTCCTTTAGGGTGAGACGGTTGACTGCGTTGATGTCCGAAGGGGTACGGTTCAAGCGAAAGAACTCGGCTATTCGGGCAAACCCGGAAGCGCGGGTTTCAGGCTGATGTCGAGATCGCGCTCCGACTCCAGCAGGGCGAGGTCCGACTTCAACTGGGGCACGGAGACCTGCGGCCCCAGGATCAGCGTGGCGCGCATGCGGAACATGGGCGCCCCCGTCCACGGCGCGGGCTGGGTGCTGGTTTCCAGTTCTTCGATATTGATGTCATGCGCCTTGATCACAGCGGTCACGGAATGCACGATGCCGGGCGTGTCCAGGGAGACCGTCTCCAAAAGGTAGGGTCGGCCGGATTTCGCCGCGACGGGACCGCGCGTGGGCTTGAGTTCCAGGTGCAGGCCCAGCCGCGCCTGCAGATCGGGCAGCGCGGCCTTCAGGTCCGCCAGGGCGTCCGACTCCAGCGAGACGAGGGCCACCGCGGCGAATTCGCCCCCCAGAACGGCCATCTTGCTTTCCTCAATGTTGCCGCCGCTCGTTGCGACCAGAGCAGAAACATCGTCCACGATACCCACCCGATCGGGTCCCACCGCCGTGAGAACGGCGAAAGCGGAATTGTTCATGACAGCTCCGTGCGAATCATGCCTCAGCGTCCCATTTCCACGCAAACCTCGTTCGTCTTCTTCAGTTTGGAGAACGGAATCACGTTACCGGGAATCGCCTGGCCGTTGAGCGTGATCTGCTTCACGCCCTTCTGAACCCCCTGCGGGTTCACCACCTGGATGGAAACCTGCTTGCCGCGGAAGCGTCGGCTGGCCGTGAAACCTTCCCAGGCCGCGGGGATGCAGGGATCGATGCGCAGGCCTTCCACCTCGGGCTGGATGCCCAGGATGTACTGGGAAGCCGCGTAGTAGGCCCAGGTCGCCGCGCCCGTCAGCCAGGGCACGCGGGAGGCGCCAAAGCGGGGGCTGTAGGTGCTGTGCGTGAACTGCGCGTAGACGTAAGGCTCGGTGCCGCGCACCTCGGCGCGATCGTTGTAGGCCGCGGGCAGGAAGCTGCGGTAGTAGGCGTAGGCCTTGTCGCCGTGCCCCAGCAGCGTCTCGGCCATGACGGCCCAGCCCTGGGTGTGGCAGAAGATGCCCGCGTTTTCCTTCACGCCCTTGTTGAACACGATGGCGCGGATCTCGTCGCAGGCGATGTTCTCGTAAGGAGGTGCGCACAGCATGATGCCGTGTTCGGTGGCCAGTTGCTGCTCGACGGCCTTCATCGAGGATTCGGCCTTTTTGGCGTCGGCGTGTCCGCTGAGCACCCCCCAGGACTGGGGGTTGAGATAGATGGAGCCCTGCTTGTTCTCCTTGGAGCCCAGCTTCTCGCCCTTGCGGTTGTAGGCGCGAACGTACCACTTGCCGTCCCACGCATGCTTATCGATTTTCTGATCCAAGGCCGAGAGCTGTTCCTTGGCCCATTTCATCTCGGCACGCTTGCCCAGGGATTCCGCGATCTCGATGTAGGTTTTCAGGCCGAAGCGAAGCTGGAGGGAAACGAAGACCGACTCGCCCTGGGTGCCCAGGCGCAGGCAGTCGTTCCAATCCGCGAAGAGGCCCGAAGGCAGGCCGTGCCGGCCTGTGCGCGCGAGGTTGAACTCGATGGCGCGCCGTAGATGTCCCAGCACCGTGGCCTTGCCCTTGTCCGCGAAGGGCAGTTCCTTTGCGTAGAAATCGACGTCGCCGGTCTCTTTCACATAGGTCGTGACGGCGTTGAACAGCCACAGGCAGTCGTCGGAGCGGTATTCAGCCTCGGTTGGAGCCTTCTCCTTGCCCGGCTTGTGATCAAACGCCGAAACGATGGGCATCGCGCCGCCCGTGGACACCTGGCCCGTGATCATCAGCTCCAGGCGCTGTCTGGCTTCATCGGGAATCAAGTGCATGACGCCCAGAAAGTCCTGCAACGTGTCGCGGTAGCCCAGGCCATCGCGCTCACCGCTGTAGATGAGGCTCGCCATGCGCGACCACGCGAAGGTCATCAGGCAGTTGAAGGGGTTCCACATGTTCAGCATGCTGTCGAACATCGGGTCCGGCGTCTTCACGGACAGGCACTCCACACGCTGATGCCAGTGGGCGCGCAGCTTCTCGAACTCGGCCTTGACCATGGCAATATCGCCGAAGGCCTTCACCGCCCGCTTGCCTTCCGTCCGTGCATCGCCCTTGCCCATGATCACCACGAATTCGCGGGTCTCGCCCGGCGCCAGATCCGCGTCGATCTGCAGCGTGCCGCATCCGTCATCGCTCACGGCCAGCGAGTTGGTGCACTGGCCCTGCTCCACCACCACGGGGTTCGAGTAGTCGCGGTAGCGGCCCAGGAAGACATCGCGATCCGTATCGAAGCCGACGATGTCGCCGCCCAGGAAGGCCAGGAAGCTGGAGGAGCCCTGCTCGGTGACTTCCGCCGTGGGGCGGATGTGAACGCTATTCCCGTAGCTGATGATGCCGTCCACCACGTCCATCTTGATGATGTGGCCGGAGAACTGCAGGTTGAAGAAATCCTGGAAGGCGTTCGCGTGATTCGGGTACTCGACGAAGGAGAATAGGCTCAGCGATCGTTTCTTCTTGCCCGTGTTCTTCACCTTGAGCAGCCAGCATTCGAACGTCTTGCCCAAGGGCACGAAGTACGTGGTCTCGGTTTCAATCTCGGCGTAGTTCGACGTGATGATCGTGTAGGCCGTCCCGTGTCGGCAGACGCTCTTGTAGTCCTTCAGGGGCTTGCCCACGGGCTGCCAGGCATTGGACCAGTAATCGCCCGTCGCTTTGTCACGCAAGTAGACGTAGCGCCCGGGCTGTTCCGCGGGGACATCATCGAAGCGCAGGCGCGTCAGGCGTCCCTGCATGGCCGACTGGTGAAAGCTGTATCCACCCGCGTTGTTCGTGATGATCGCGCCGTATTCCGTCGACCCCAGGTAGTTGCTCCAGGACCTTGGCGTATCGGGACGCTCGATGACGTATTCCTTGTTGGCGTCGTCAAAGTATCCGTATCTCATGCACCGCTCCTTCAAACGCTTTTCCAAAACCCCAGGGATGTCAGGCTTCCGCACTCGTTTTGCGGCGATCCACCAAGTCGGACGCGATCTGCTTCATGACCTTCTCGTCCAGCTTGTAGAACAGGATGCAGATGGCGGAGATAATGCCGAACGCCGCGGGCACGAGGCTCATCAACACCAGGATCATGTGGCTGACGGCAGGCGTGGGAACGGCGTCGGAGATGTAGCCCACCGATGAAAGCAACATGCCGGTGAACAGCGTGCCGATGGCCCAACCAGCCTTCTGCGAGGTGGCCGAGGCCGAGAACACCAGCCCCGTGGCGCGACGGCCGTTCTTCCATTCCGCATAATCCGCCGCATCCGCATACATCGCCCAGATCAGCGGCGACAGCGGACCGCTCATGAGGGAATACAGCGCCTGAAGCCCCAGCATCAGGGCGATCTGTTGGGGCTTCAGGATGTAGAAAGCGCCGCAGCAGATCGCCGAGATCGTGAACATCGCCAGGAAGGTCCGCTTCTTGCCGAACTTCACCGCCACGAAGGGAACCAGCAGGGTGCCAATCAGCGAGAAGGCCTGGTTCACGCCCTGGAAGACCGAAGTGACCTTGGCGAAACCCCAGGCGAAAGAGTGGCCCAGGAAACCCCAGTGGATGACGTCGTGGCCCATGCCCGTCACGCCCACCACGAAATACTTGAAGTAGTAGTTGGTCACCAACACGCGGGTAGCGACGAACAGCATCATCGCCAGCGTCGCCACCACCAGCAGCACCCAGGGACCGTTGGTGACGAGATCCAGCAGATCCCGACCGATGGACGTCTTCTGGCTCTCCTGGGGCTTCACCCGTTCCTTTGTCATCAGGAAGGTCGCCAGGAAGAAGATCAGGGCCAAACCGGCGTACAGGATGATCGTGCGCTGCCAGCCCGCGGGAGCCGTCGTATCCACGCCGTTGCCGAAATACTGCGCCAGAGGCAGCGCCGTGATGGAGACGACGGTCCCGGCGGAGTAGGCGCAGGCGAACTTGAAGGAAGACAGGCTGGTCCGCTGCATGGGATCCGGTGTCAGCACGCCCAGCAGCGAGGAATACGGGATGTTGATCGCCGCGTAGCAGAACATGAACAGGAACAGGGTGACGTAGGCGTAGATCACCTTGCCCTGGTCGCTGAAGTGCGGCGTCGTGAACATGGCGATCGCCGTGATCGCCAGCGGAAGGGCGAACCAGATCAGGTAGGGACGGAACTTGCCCCAGCGCGTATCCGTGCGATCGGCCAGCATGCCGATGCCGGGATCAATGACCGCATCGAAGATGCGCGAGAAGCCCAGCATGGTGCCGGCGATCAGCGCCGCCTTCGCCGTGGACGAGATCTTGAAGACATCGGTATAGAAAAACATCAGATTGGCCGTGATGCTCTGCCAGAACAGCACCGAAGCGAAATCGCCGAAGCCGTAGCCCAGCTTTTCGTGGAACTTCAGTTTGTATTCCTCGATGCTCATGACGCGCGTCTCCTGGCAAAAGGGGCTGGAGCGATTTTCCAGCAAAACAAGGATTGGTTGCGAAAACATTTTTGGACCGGACGCCATCTTCGCCCAGTCGGACCCGATAGATCAAGGAAGCTGCGAAGACACGAGAAAGACGAAAGCCGATTGCCAGTTGATGGCGATTTCGTTGCTGGCATAGGAATCCAGCACATCCACGAAGCACTTGGCC
>Ga0209098_1002087_pt1 | contig 17997 bp, 21 predicted proteins | sample AD_JPNHW1_MetaG_FD_184429 | JGI IMG/M metagenome (GOLD analysis project Ga0209098, IMG submission 184429) | Active sludge microbial communities of municipal wastewater-treating anaerobic digesters from Japan - AD_JPNHW1_MetaG (SPAdes) (version 2) | ecosystem: Engineered > Bioreactor > Anaerobic... | reverse complement strand
CTTCAAAGAGACAATCTCAAAATCGAGGGGATTGGATGGCTCAGGAACAAGAAATAAAATACTTTGTACGGATTGGCACAACCGATCTGGACGGCACGAAGTCGGTGCGGGTAGCACTGACCGGCATCAAGGGTGTCGGCAGGCATACCTCCACGGTCATCTCCCGGATGGCCAAGGTTGACGAGTATGCAAAGCTCGGTCTCCTCGACGAGGACTCGGTAAACCGGATCCGCGCCGCAGTTGAGAAGTACTCCGGCAGCATCCCGATGTGGATGGCAAACCGGCCAAAAGACCTCTACACCGGTGAGACCAAGCACCTCGTTGGTGGCGACGTTGCGCTGACTCGTGACGAAGACATCAACACGATGCGTAAGATCCGCTGCTACAGGGGCATCCGGCACGAAACCGGCCAGAAGGTTCGCGGACAGCGCACCAAGTCGACCGGCAGGACTGGTATGACCGTCGGTGTCAGCAAGAAGAAGGAAGGAGGCCAGTAAGCCATGGGATACCCAGGCAAGAACCATAAGACCTACCAGACGCCCAAGCGCCCGTGGGAGAAGACCCGGATCGAGGAAGAGACCCGGCTTGTCATCGAATACGGTCTGCGCAACAAGCGTGAAGTCTGGAAGGCACAGAGTCACCTGAGAAAGTACCGTAAGGCCGCAAGAGAACTGCTTGCACTTATGTCCAACGGTGCTGAACAGGCAAAGTACGAATCAAAAAAGACCGAACTCATCAGCCACATGCAGCGTATCGGTCTGCTTGGCCCTGATGCGGACATTGATAACGTGCTTGCGCTCAAGGTCCCGGCCCAGCTCGAACGCCGGCTCCAGACTATCGTCTACCGGAAAGGACTTGCCCGCTCGCCCAAGCAGGCGCGGCAGCTTGTGACTCACGGCCACATTGCAATTGCCGGCCGGCGTGTCACCATTCCGGGATATGTTGTCTGCCGGAATGAAGAGGCCGACATTGCCTACTATACGAAGTCACCGTTCCTCGATGCGGCTCACGCAGAGCGCACCCGGATCACAAAGCCTGCCGGTGCAGGTGCAGGGGTGAACTAAGATGGCGGCAAACGAGAAGGAAAAGTGGGGCGTTGCACATATCTTTGCCTCCTTTAACAACACGATCATTACCGTTACCGATCTTTCCGGTGCAGAAACTGTCACCAAAAGCAGCGGTGGAATGGTCGTCAAGCAGGACAGGAACGAGAGTTCCCCATACGCCGCCATGCAGATGGCAGCAAACGTTGCCGCAATCGCCCGCGAAAAGGGCATTGTCGGTGTCCACGTGAAGGTACGTGCGCCCGGGCAGGGCAAACAGCGCAGCCCCGGCCCAGGTGCACAGGCAGCAATCCGTGCGCTCGCCCGTGCTGGCATGCGCATCGGAAGGATCGAAGACGTCACGCCCGTTCCGCATGACTCATGCCGTCCGAAGGGTGGCAGACGGGGAAGGAGAGTGTGATGGAGATCGAATTCGCGAGTCTGGACGACAACGTTGCACGATTCACGCTCTCAGGAGCGAAGCCAGGCTTTGCAAACGCGTTCCGCCGTGCAATGATCGGTGAAGTGCCGACCCTTGCCATTGAAGATGTGCGCATTTACGATAACACGAGCGCACTGTTCGACGAAATGCTGGCGCACCGCCTCGGGCTTATACCCATTAAGACCGATCTATCCAGTTATTCGACTCAGGAAACATGCACGTGCGGAGGGGCCGGATGCCCTGCATGCACGGCAACCTACACGCTCAGCGTTGAGGGCCCGAAAATGGTCATGTCAAGTGACCTTATCCCGCAGGACCCCAAGGCTGCGCCGGTGTATGACAACATTCCCATCGTGAAACTTACGAAGGGACAGAAACTGGTTATCGAAGCGCGTGCAGTCCTCAACACGGGGAAAGTGCACGCAAAATGGCAGCCGACTCTCGTATGCGGGTACAAGAACTACCCGATAGTTACGATCAATACTACCTGCGATGCATGCGGGATGTGCGTGGAGGAATGCCCCCGCAACGTCCTTGCCGTCAAGGGTAAGAAAGTCGAGGTTGTTGAGGGTAAACTCCCTGACTGTTCCATGTGCAAGCTCTGCGAACGGGCCTGTGTAGCAAGTGGAATCGGGGACAAACCCGCGATAACAGTATCCGCCTCACCCGACCGGTATATTTTTGTTGTCGAGGGAGACGGGTCGCTCGCCACAAAAGAGATCATGGTCCGGGCGCTCTCCTTTGTAAAGGAGCAGGCTGACGAGCTGGAGAGACAGACAAGCGAAATTTCAGGGGAGGAAAAGAAATGACACGACAAGTGGAGAAGACGAACCCCCGTCTTACCAACCTCATTTCACTCTTAAAGAACACGTCACGTGTAAATGAGGCCAAGATCTGGCGCGAGATTGCTGGCAGGCTTGAGACCCCCAACCGGAACTACGCGGAGGTCAACCTGTCCAAGATCAACCGTTACGCACAGAAGGGCGAGACTATTATCGTCCCGGGAAAAGTGCTGGGAAGCGGTATGCTGGAGCAGTCCGTGAAGATTGCAGCGCTGAATTTTTCAGAGTCAGCAACAAGCAAGATCAAGGACGCAAAAGGGCAGTGCATGACGATTGAGCAACTGATAAAGGACAACCCCAAGGGCAGCGGTGTCCGGATCCTGAGGTGAGAAAGAACATGGTTACCGTAATCAATGGAGACGGGCTCATCCTTGGAAGGCTCGCAAGCATTATCGCCCAGCGTGCCCTTGCCGGTGAAGAGATCGCAATCGTCAACGTAGAGAAAACGATTATCTCCGGCAGCCGCGCACGCGTTCTTGGAAACTACTTCCACAAACGTGCACGTGGTGCCTCCGGCGACCGCTGGGGACCGTTCGTCCCGCGCAGGCCTGACCATCTCATGAAGAGGACAATCCGTGGAATGCTTCCCTACAAACGCCCCCGTGGTGTTGAGGCAATGAAGCGCATCAAGTGCTTCGTCGGTGTCCCGGCGCAGTATACAGATGCAAAGATGGAAGTCCCTGAAGAAGTACACATGAACCGGCTCAACAACCCGCAGTTTGTCACGCTCGCAGCGGTCTGCACGGCACTCGGAGCCAAGTTCTAAGGTGGTCACCATGGCAAAGATCATAAACACAAGCGGAAAACGCAAGACGGCAATCGCCCGGGCGACAGTCAAGGCCGGGAAAGGCGTGATCCGGGTAAATTCCGTGCCGCTCGATAAATACGGCAACGAGACCACCCGCATGAAGATCGCCGAACCCCTTCTCCTTGTCCCAAACGCGGCGAATGAAATTGACGTGACCATCGACGTCTCCGGCGGCGGGGTCATGGGACAGGCAGAGGCAGTCCGCACCGCGCTCGCGCGGGGTATCCTTGAGTGGACAAACGACCCTGCAATCAAGGATGTCTACCTGGCATATGACAGGACTCTCCTTGTAAACGACTCGCGCCAGAAAGAAACCAAGAAGCCGCACGGCCGTGGCGCACGCAAGAAGTTCCAAAAGTCTTATCGTTAAATCAAAAGATATATGAGAGGTCGAAAATCTTGATACCCGTACGATGTTTCACCTGTGGAAAACCAATTTCCACAGCGTGGGAAGAATTCAGGGCGCGGCGGGAGAAAGGCGAGGATCCTAAAAAGATCCTCGACGATCTCGGTATCACCCGATACTGCTGCAGGCGCATGCTTCTGACCCACAAAGAGATCATTGATGAGCTCAACCCGTACCAGTAATATGACCGAGGGGTCGTGGGGTAGCCTGGACTATCCTATTGCGTTCGGGACGCAGTGACCTGAGTTCGAATCTCAGCGACCCCATTTTCCAGTTGTAACATTATGAAACCATTTTGAGGATGAGGAATGCAGACGCAGACATACACCCGGTACGAACGGGCGAGGATTATTGGAGCAAGGGCTCTGCAGATATCAATGGGTGCTCCGTTACTTATCACATCTTCACGCATCGATCCCCTTGAGATCGCCGTCGAGGAATACAGCGCGAACAGAATCCCCATTACCGTAAAGAGAAAGTGAGAGGAACCGTTTTATGACGATTATTGAGTCAATCGGGCTGCGGACGATTCTCGACAGCCGGGGAAACCCGACAGTCGAAGCCGAAATATCCACGGCAGGCGGTTTTGGCCGGGCTGCTGCCCCGAGCGGCGCAAGCACCGGTGCGGCGGAAGCTAAGGTGTTGCCGCCCAAAGATGCAATTGACAATGCCGTCCAGAACCTTATTCCGGCCCTGATCGGCATGGACGCGGCTGACCAGGAATGTTTTGACGCCCAGCTTCGCGATATTGACGGAACGGCGGATTTCTCCGGGATTGGGGCAAACGTTGCAGTTGCACTTTCCCTTGCAAATGCAAAGGCTGCCGCGTCAGCGCTGGGGCTCCCGCTCTTCCGGTACCTGGGCGGCGCATTTGCCGGCGAGCTGCCGTTCCCGCTTGGTAACGTTATCGGCGGCGGGGCACACGCGGCAAACGCGACCGAGATTCAGGAATTCCTGGTGGTCCCGGGCGGTGCGGCGGATGCAGAAGAAGCGGTCTTTGCAAATGCTGCTGTCCACAAGTACGTCAAGGAACTCCTGAAGAAAAAGGGAATTGCCGCTGGCAAGGGTGATGAGGGTGCATGGGCACCGCAGATTGACGATGCCCTCGCATTTGAGCTCATTGCCGAGGCAACCGGACATGTAGAAGACGAGATGAAGGTCTCGGTCGATATGGGTATCGATGTTGCATCGAGCCAGATGTGGAACGGTGAAGGGTACAAATACCGCGACCGTGTCCGCTCGACCGAAGACCAGATCGCGTATATCGCCGAGCTTGTCGACAAATACAACCTTGTTTATGTCGAAGATCCTCTCCATGAAGACGACTTCGACGGGTTTGCGGAACTCAACAGCCAGATCGGCGACCGGTGCCTCGTATGCGGGGACGACCTCTTTGTTACCCAGGTTGACCGCATCAACAAGGGTATCGAGACCGGCTCTGCAAACTGCGTCCTCATCAAGCCTAACCAGGTCGGGACACTGACCGACACATTCGAGGCAATCCGCCTCGCTCATACAAATGGAATGGACACGGTGATGAGTCACCGGTCCGGAGAGACTACGGATAATACCATTGCACACCTCGCCACTGCGTTTTCCTGCGTATTCTTAAAATGCGGAGTAGTGGGCGGCGAACGCATTGCCAAATTAAACGAACTCATTCGCATAGAGGAACAATTATGACCCAAGTCAACGAGATGGAAATCGAATTAAAAGAACCGCTCGTCCCCGTCGAGGATTACCTGGCAGCCGGTGTCCACATCGGCACCCAGCAGAAAAGCGAGGACATGAAGAAGTTCATCTACCGCGTCCGCGGCGATGGGCTCTATATCCTTGATATCCGCGAGACAGATTCCCGGATCAAGACCGTTGCAAAATTCTTAAACCAGTACGAGGCACCGGAAGTCCTCGTCGTCACCTCCCGCCAGTACGGCCAGTACCCGGCAAAGAAGTTTGCCGACACCGTCGGTGCAATGTCCGCAACCGGCCGGTTCATCCCGGGCCTTTTAACAAACCCGACCCTTGCAGGCTATATCGAGCCAAAGGTCATTGTCGTGACTGACCCGATCGGTGATGCACAGGTCATTAACGAAGCAGTCCAGTGCGGTATCCCTGTAGTGGCACTCTGCGACACGAACAACATGACCAAGTTCGTCGACCTTGTAATCCCGACAAACAACAAGGGCCGCAAAGCGCTCTCGATGATCTACTTCCTGCTGACCCGTGAGATGCTCCGCCTGCGTGGAATTTCGACGGCTCTTACCCAGGAAGATTTCGAAACCGAGATCTGATGCGATCCTGTTCGATCTCCTTTTTCGGATCGATCGTTATATTTAACAGAACGACCAGAGGGTAGATCCGATGAAGACGCGTTCGTGCGCAGTTGCAGGCATGTTCTATCCGGAGGATCCCTCTCATCTCGGGCAGCTCCTGGAAGGATTCTTTTCCAGGACCAGCCCCGGGGGGAACTCTCTTGGGATTGTCTGCCCCCATGCCGGTTACGTCTACTCGGGGCAGGTCGCAGCCCATGCGTTTTCGACTATCCAGCCTGATTTTTCCGGGACCTTTGTTGTCATTGGCCCTTCCCATCACGGGTACCTTACGAGTGTCTCTGCAGTGCCGTGGGAAACCCCGCTTGGGATTGTCAATCCTGATACCGAATTTATCGGGGCACTGGATATTGAGGTCGATGAACCCTCCCATGCAGAAGAGCATTCTGTTGAAGTCCAGATGCCGTTTATCAAGTACCGTTTCCCCAGGTCACGGATTGTACCCGTAATGATGGGGGAGCAGGATCCCGCACATGCATCTGCTGTCGCGGAAAAGATTGTTGCGGCACAAAGGCTGACAAAAAGGGAGATCCGGATCGTTGCTTCGAGCGATTTCTCGCATTATGTGCCCGAAGCACAGGCAAAGGACGGGGATCTTTACGCGATTGATGCGCTCATAAAGCTCGACGTGAAGGAATTCTACCGGCGGATACGCGAGAAGCGTGTCACTGCCTGCGGGTATGGCCCGATCAGCGCCATGGTATCCGCATGCATGTGCATGGGCGCACAGTCCGGGCGCCTGATCCGCTACGGGACAAGCGGAGACGTTACCGGTGACCATCGTCAGGTCGTGGGGTACGCAGCCATTGCGGTGATGTAGGTTGGCAACGTGGAGTGCGCCGGGCAAGGTGTTTTTGTTCGGCGAACATGCAGTCGTGTACGGGAAGCCCGGCATTGCCATGGCAATCAAGCCCCGTGTGTTTGTGACTGTAAGGAAATCGAGGCGGCCCCAGCGGGCAAAATCACCTTATATCGACGGGTGTTTTGATGCGATGGGCGTAATGGGGAGCGTATACATAAACTCGCAGATACCCAGTTCGTCCGGCCTTGGGTCATCGGCGGCAGTGACAGTTGCAACCCTGTCGGCAATAAACGACGAGTTTGCTATCGGCAAAAGCCGGGAAGATATTGCAAACATGGCATTTGAGATCGAGAAAACGGTGCAGAAAGGGCGGGCGAGCCCGACGGATACGACAGTTTCCACTTTTGGGGGAATTGTGCTTATCAAAGGCGGAGCCCGACGGCGTCTGCCTCCCCAGAACCTGCACCTTGTCATCGGCGATTCCCAGGTCTCGCACAGCACGGCAAAAATGGTAGAACAGGTTGCCGATTTAAAGAAGCATAACCCGGAGATTGTCGATCCGATTCTCGATGCAATAGAAGGCGTGAGCCTTGCGGCCATCCATCACATGAATAACCCGAAGGAACTGGGCAGGTACATGAACATGAACCACGCGCTGCTGGATGCCCTTGGAGTCGGGCACCCCCAGCTCTCCCGGCTTGTTCTCGCTGCCCGTTCTGCCGGTGCGTTTGGTGCGAAACTTACCGGGGCCGGTGGCGGGGGATGCATGGTGGCGCTCTGCGCACGCCCGGTCCAGCACCGGGTCGCCCATGCGATCCAGTCCTGCGATGGGCGGGCAATTGTGACCGGTATCGATACCGAAGGAGTACGGAAGGAGAAGAATGTCTGACCGCATCATTCTGAAGCTTGGCGGCAGCGTTATCACGGACAAGGGTACTGACTGTACTGTAAACAAGGCTGCGCTTCTGGGAATTGCAACAGCAATAGCCGGGGCGCACGCGGCACAGGTTATCGTTGTTCATGGTGCCGGTTCCTGCGGGCATCCCGAAGCCCACCGGTATCACCTTGACAAGGGTGCAGCCGCAGGACAGACAGAAGGAATCTATGTAACCCACCGCGCTGTCAGCGGCTTGAACAGTGAGGTTACAAGCGCCCTGCGGGAAGCTGGTGTAGCGGCGATTGGAGTCCACCCGCTTCATACCGGTGTTGCAGACAACGGCAGGCTTGTCGCATTCGAGAGCCGGCATCTTGAACAGATGCTCGCGCTTGGGATGGTCCCTGTGATCCACGGAGACGTGGTGATGGACCTTTCACGCGGAGCCTGTATTGTATCGGGCGACCAGCTCGTACGGTATCTCGCGGTTGCGCTGAAATGCAGCCGCGTTGGACTCGCCACCGATGTACCGGGAGTGCTGGATGGAGGACACGTTGTACGGGAGATCACTCCAAAGACAGCGAATACCCTCCAGATCGGCAACTCATCACATACCGATGTTACCGGTGGAATGAAAGGGAAAATTGACGAACTGCTCGGGCTGGCAAAAGCCGGCATCGGGTCGGATATATTCTATGTCTCGCGCCTTGGGGATTTCCTTACCGGAAACGATCACGGCGGGACAAAAGTAAGGGAAGGGTAAAGGGAATGGCAGATAAGGAACGGTTCACGTCGTCGCGGAAACTCGATCACCTGCGCATCTGCGCAGAAAAGGATGTCGAGTCCGGCGACACAGGGTTTGGGGACATAAGGTTAGTGCATAATGCACTGCCCGAATGCGACATGCGCGCAATCGATCTCTCCACCCGTTTTCTTGGCCATACCCTTTCCTCCCCTCTCTTCATTTCGGCAATGACCGGGGGTCACCCCGGGACAAAAGAGACAAACGCCCGCCTGGCCCGGATTGCCGAACAGTTCGGCATCGGGATGGGCGTAGGCTCGCAGAGGGCAGCGCTTGAGAATCCCGGGCTTTGTGATACGTTTTCCGTTGTCCGGGATGAGGCGCCCCATGCATTTCTTGTGGCAAACCTCGGTGCCGTGCAGCTCCGCGATCACGGAGTTGCCTGGGCGGAGAAGGCTGTTGAGATGATTGACGCTGATGCGATTGCAATCCATCTCAATTTCCTGCAGGAAGCAATCCAGCCGGAAGGCGACCACAACGCAACCGGCTGCCTTGCAGCGATAACTGACCTTTGTGCGGAGATAAAAACCCCGGTGATTGTCAAAGAGACCGGGTGCGGGATCTCGCGCGAGGTTGCACGGCAGTGCTGGGGTGCAGGTGTCCGGGCCATCGATATCGGCGGCTGGGGCGGCACCTCGTGGGCGGCAGTCGAGAGTGTCAGGGCTGGCGAGAGCAGTAACGCACAGGACCGTCACCTCAAATCGCTTGGCGAGAATTTTGCAGAATGGGGTATCCCCACGGCAGTGAGCCTTTATGAGGTCATTCGTACCGGAAGCCCGGTTATTGCGTCGGGCGGGATCCGGAACGGCATTGACATGGCCAAGTGCTTCGCATTTGGTGCCGATCTCTGCGGAATGGCACTGCCGCTGTTAAAGCCGGCACTCGAAAGCGATGAAGCGCTTACCGACTGTATCGGGATGTTCCACCGCGAACTGGTGGGTTCGATGTTCCTCTGCGGGGCGTCACGGATCTCTGATATGCGCAAGGCCCGTGTCTATACAACCGGGAAGACGCATTGGATGCTGAAAGAACGAAAGGCCGCATAACGGCCAAACAGTCGTTTATCGGGAAAAACAGGTTTTTGCTGAAATACGAAGCAAGAAGAAATCAGGAGAAAAAAATGGATATAGAAATTATTGCAGTGGGCGGATACGATGAGGTCGGGCGGAATATGACCGCTGTCCGCTGCGGAAAAGAAATTGTCATCTTTGACATGGGACTCCGCCTGGACCAGATGATGATCCACGAGGACGCGGAGATTGAGAATATGCATTCCCTCGATCTGATAAAGATCGGGGCGATCCCTGACGACACCATGATGAACTCGGTCGAAGGGACCGTGAAGGCGATTGTCTGTTCCCACGGGCACCTTGACCATATCGGCGCGATCCCGAAACTGGCGCACCGGTACAATGCGCCGATCATCGCTGCACCATACGCTACAGAACTCATCCGGCAGCAGATTTCGGGCGAACAGAAGTTTGGCGTCAACAATAAGCTCTTCGCACTCCGGCCCGGGCAGCGGTATACGATCTCGCAGCACCTTGTGCTCGAATTTGTCCGGGCCCAGCACTCGATCATCGATACCGTGACACCGGTGCTCCACACCCCGCACGGCGCGATTGTCTACGCCTGCGATTTCAAGCTTGACCGGACACCGGTCATCGGCGAACCCCCGGACTTTGCCCGGTTACGCCAGATTGGAAAAGAGGGCGTCCTTGCGGTTATTGTCGAGTGTACCTATATAAACCGGCCCGGCAGGTGCCCAAGCGAGCGGATCGCCCGGGATCTTGTACGGGATGTCATGACAAGTTACGAGGACGACAAGAACTCCATTATTGTATCGACGTTCTCGTCCCATATCGCCCGTGTCAAGACTATCGCAGAGTGTGCGCACGAGATCGGCCGCAAGCCGGTGCTTCTTGGCCGCTCGATGGAGAAGTATTCGGTTACCGCGGAACAGATGAAACTGGTTTCGCTTCCCCCGGACACCAGTGTCTTTGGGAACCGGCGGACAGTCGACCGGACCCTGCGCCGGATGATGAAGGCAGGAAAAGAAAAGTTCCTCCCCATTATCACCGGTCACCAGGGAGAACCGGGCTCCATTTTGACCCGGATTGCCGTTGGCGACACCCCCTACCAGATCGCAAAAGGGGATAAGGTCCTCTTCTCCGCAAACGTGATCCCGAACCCGATGAACTTCGGGCAGCGGTACATGGTTGAGGCGCACCTGAAAATGGCCGGTGCCCGGCTCTTCCCGGATCTCCACGTGAGCGGGCACGCGTACCGTGAAGACCACTACGAGTTTATCAGTCTCTTAAACCCGCAGCACATTATCCCGGCCCACGGTGATATCAAAATGACCGCGTCATATGCGGAGTTTGCAGGAGAAATGGGTTACACGCTGAACAACGACGTCCACATCATGCGGAACGGCCAGCGGCTCAAGATAAATTAAACGAGGAATAATGATGTCGGAACTGTCACCGTACTTAAGATCGGTTGCACAACAAATCGACGGAATGATCGACCGGAATTTCAATCAAATTCCCGGGGAACTGAACAGGGCATCCGCCCACCTGCTGAATGCCGGGGGCAAACGGCTCCGGCCCGCAGTGGTCCTTCTTTCTGCCGAGGCTGTACGGCACGGGAGCACACCGGATATTATGCCGGCGGCACTCGCGCTTGAAGTAACCCATACGTTCACGCTTATCCATGACGATATCATGGACGACGACTCGCTGCGCCGGGGCGTGCCCACGGTCCACACAAAATGGGACATGCCGACAGGTATCCTTGCTGGCGACGTCCTGTACGCCCGGGCGTTTGAGTTTATTTCGCAGGCAAAGGCCGGTGAAGCCGCAAAGGTGAAGGCAACCGCCCTTCTTGCCCGTGCCTGTGCCGATATCTGCGAAGGCCAGTACATGGATATGGCTTTTGAGCACCGGACCGACGTGACCGAAAAAGAATACATGGAAATGGTCGAAAAGAAGACCGGTGTGCTCTACGCGGCGGCAGCAGCGATAGGCGGGACTCTTGCAGGCGGTAACGACAAGCAGGTAGAGGCGCTCTACAGGTTTGGGCTTAATACCGGCATTGCGTTCCAGATCCAGGATGATTTTATCGATCTTTTGACTCCGCCGGAGAAAAGCGGTAAGGACCAGGGTTCGGATCTCCGGGAAGGAAAGCAGACCCTGATTATGATCACTGCCCGCAAAAAAGGCGTTGACCTCATGAAATACCGGCGCGAGCTCTCCCCCGCCGATATTGCGGCGGCAATAAAAGAACTCACCGATTCGGGTGTCCTTGACGATGTGAAAAACAAGGCGCGTGCCCTTGTTCTCGACAGCAACCGCCTGCTCTCCATACTTCCGCCCTCAAAGGAACGCCAGCTCCTGATGGATGTCGGCGAATTTTTTGTAACCCGGAGCACCTAGGATGGCAGGGGACGATATTAAGGCAGCCCTGTTTTTGTGCGCACTCCAGAATGCGGTAAAGCATGGCGGCGTGCCCCAGGCAGGGGCGGTTATCGGCATGGTGATGGGAGCCCATCCCGAACTCCGCAGCCGGGCAAAGGAAGTGTCGGGCGCCGCAAAGGACGCGATTGCGGATGTGGCTGCACTATCCCCCGAAGAGCGGGTCAGTAAACTCCAGTCCCTGTCCCCGGAGATGTTTGCAGCGCTCCACGAGAAGCACGAGCATAAGAAAGTGCTTCCTGATCTTGAAGGGGCAGAGCACGGCGTTGTCATGCGGTTTGCGCCAAATCCGTCCGGCCCCCTCCACATCGGGCATGCCCGGGCGGCTGCGCTCAACGATGCCTACGTGAAACAGTATGGCGGACGGTATATCCTCCGTATTGAGGATACCGACCCAAAGCGTGTCGATCCCGAAGCATACGACATGGTAAAAGAGGACATCAAATGGCTTGGCCTTGGGATTACCGAGACGGTAACCCAGAGCGAGCGGTTCCCCCTTTACTACGACCTTTGTAAGCAGTTAATCGAGCGTGGCGGGGCGTATGTCTGCACGTGCGATAACGAGCAGTTCAAGGCATTAAAAGACGCAAAAAAGGCCTGCCCCTGCCGCGACCAGTCCGTGGAGACAGCGCTGTCCCTCTGGGAGAAGATGCTTGATGGCGGGTTTAAGGAGGGCGAGGCGTCGGTCCGGGTCAAGACCGATCTCCTGCACCCCGACCCGGCAATGCGGGATTTCCCGATTTTCCGGATTCTTGATTCCCCTCGCCACCCCCTGATGGAAGCCCGGGTGTATCCGCTGATGAACTTCTCGGTTGTTGCCGACGACCACCTTCTTGGCGTGACGCATGTGATCCGGGGTAAAGACCATATCGCCAATACCCGGCGCCAGCGGTACATTTACGACCATTTCGGCTGGAAGGTGCCGGTTTACCGTCATTACGGCCGGATGGGTATCGAGGGCGTTGTGCTCTCCACGTCCCAGATGCATGCAGGGATCGATGAGGGGAAGTATACCGGCTGGGACGATATCCATCTCGGGACATTACGGGCGCTTGCCCGCCGGGGGATCAGCCCCGAGGCCGTGAAAAACGCAATGATCGCGATTGGCATTGGTGACGTGGACATCTCGTTCTCGTGGGACAATCTCTACGCGGGGAACAAGAAGATCATCGACCCGGTGGCGAACCGGTACTTCTTTGTGCCGGATCCGGTCGAAGCAAAGGTCGAAGGGGCGCCACACAAGACCGCCCATGCGATGCTCCACCCGAGCGATAACGCCCGGGGGTCACGCACGCTCCCGTTCAACGGTACCTGTCTCCTCCCGAAGAGCGAACTTGTTCCCGGGACCGAAATGGTCCGTTTAAAAGACCTCTTTAACGTGAAGATTGCATGGAATGGCGATACCCCTGCATTCTCGTATGGCGGGGACTCGCTTGCCGACGCCCGTGCGGCAAAAGCCCGGATCATCCAGTGGCTTCCGGCACAGGAAACCGTGTCCTGCACGCTCCTCACGCAGGATGGGGATATGAACGGCGCCTGCGAGCCGGCCGTGAAATCACAGAACGGTAAGGTTGTCCAGTTCGAGCGGATCGGTTTTGTAAAAATTGATTCCGTCGATGAGAATGGCGTGAAGGCATACTTCACGCACAAGTGATTTTTTTATAATCCTGTTGTTGAATCTCAAAAATCCGGCAATTTTCTGCAACCGGATCGAACCAACTGGCAACGTGGGGATCTGTAACCACTTTTTATGACCTCATGAAAGGTGTATACCTGATACAGATCGTATTCCTTTGCCCTGTAAACCGCGACAAAACACAGGTGATATACGATTATCCGGCAAACAGGTTCTGTTAAGGAAGTGATCCGGGTGACAGGTGCGTCCCGTAAAACCGTGTCTGAATTCCATGATTACCTGAAAGGATTCCGGGACCCTTCGGATCGGCCGACTCTTGTGGAAAAGACATCCGGAGAATATCCTGTCACAACGTATACCGGAGAGTTCTGGACATCCCGCCAGCGCCAGGCATCACCACTTCACGAGATCTCTTACCGTGCCTGTTTCAAGCCGCAGCTGCCCCGTTTTTTTATTGACCTGTTAACGCAGCCCGGGGATATTGTATATGACCCGTTCAGCGGACGGGGAACTACTGCTGTCGAGGCGGGACTGTGTGGCCGGCAGGCGATTGCAAACGACGCAAACCCCCTCTCGCGGATGCTCACGGAACCCCGTTTCTTTCCGCAAACTCCCGAAGTGGTGGCAGACCGGCTTGCGACTATCCCCCGCGACGGCAACCGGGCAGACTGTGATCTCTCTATGTTCTACCATCCCGATACCGAACGCGAGATTGTTGCCCTGCGCCGTTACCTCCTGAAGAAAAGGGAAGACGGGGACCTTGATGCAATCGATCACTGGATTTGGATGGTTGCGACAAACCGGCTGACCGGGCATTCCCCCGGTTTTTTCTCGGTCTACACACTCCCCCCAAACCAGGCAGTATCGCAAAAAAGCCAGGAACGGATTAACCGCAGGCGCAACCAGGTGCCGGAATACCGGGATACCCACGCGCTTATCGTGCGCAAGACAAAGAGTCTGCTTTCCGGGCTCACCACCTCCGAACGATCAGCCTTAAACAGCGCCGGCACCAGTGCCCGGTTTTTTACCGGTGACGCCCGGGCGACACCGGGGATTTTGCCGGATAGTGTCCGGCTGACCGTTACCTCACCTCCATTTTTGGATATCGTCCAGTACCCGGCAGACAACTGGCTCCGGTGCTGGTTCTGCGGCCTTGACGGGGAAGCCATCGGCCGGACCATCACAATGGCACGGACTATTGCGGAATGGGAAAACGTGATGGGCGCGGTGTTTGGGGAACTGTTTCGTATCACCGCTCCCGGTGGCTTTGTCGCATTTGAGGTGGGAGAAGTGCGTAATAAGGCCGTGAGACTTGAAGAGCATGTCGTCCCGCTTGGCCTTGCTGCCGGGTTTACCTGCGAGTGTATCCTCATTAACCAGCAGGTCTTTACAAAAACCTCAAACATATGGGGCATCGGGAACAACGAACGGGGTACCAACACAAACCGTATCGTGGTGTTTTCCAAAAATCCCTGAAAACCGGCCGGGGATACCAGTATCCGTGCCGCGTCATGTTTTTATCTGGTTTTATTTTCATCCACCGGCGGTATTTCCCCGATTAAATAAGCCAGTGTTAAGTATCCCCAGTGCAAATCAGTATTCATGGTCACCCGTATCCGGCGGTATGCGCAGATCATCGATGTTCTGAGCAAGTACGGTTTTGGTATTGCACTGGAGAAGGCATTTCCGGGAAAAACCCGGTTCAGGCTTCCCGGTACAGAACAAGCCCCGGATCAGTCTACTGTATACGAACGTATCCGCCTCGCCCTTGAAGAACTCGGACCCACTTTTGTAAAGTTCGGGCAGATCATGAGCACGAGGACTGAGATATTCCCCCCGGAACTGATCGCGCAGTTAAAAAAACTCCAGGACCATGCAAAACCGCTGCCGTTTTCGGAAGTGCTCGGTGTCATCCAGCAGACCTGTCCGAACCTGGAAGACTGGTTCTGCGAAATTGACGAATCACCGGTTGCATCCGCATCAATTGGCCAGGTTCACCGCGCGAAACTCCGGGATGGGACTGTCGTTGCGGTCAAAGTCCAGCGCCCCGGGATCCCTGAACAGATCGAAAACGATCTTGCTATCCTCGCATCCATGGCGGAAAGGATCGAGGCAGTCTTCCCCGAAACCCGGATGTACAACCCCTCCGGCCTCGTTCAGGACTTTGCCACCCAGATACGAAAGGAACTTGATTTCACCCGCGACGGCCGGAACTCGGAACGGATGGCACGCAACTTCCGTGACGTGCCCGGGATCCATTTCCCAAAGATTTACTGGGAATACTCGTCATCCCACCTGCTTATCATGGAATTTGTAAAGGGTGTCAGGGTCGACAATGTCGAAGCGATCAGGGCACAGGGCACCGATCCGCACGAGATCGCTATCCGGGGGTTCAATGCCTACCTGAAAATGATCTTCGAGGACGGGTTCTTCCACGGGGATCCCCACCCGGGCAACCTGCTTGTTTCCGATACCGGCGACCTGGTGTTTCTGGACTTCGGTATTGTCGGGGTGCTCCGGCCTGAGAAAAAAACACTCTTTGTCAACCTGCTTTTTGCCCTCACAACCGATGATGTTGACATGATAATAAAAGCGCTCGAAGGCTTTGGCATTGTCGTTGCCGAAGAGAACCGCGAGGCGCTCAGGGACGATCTCTACATCATGCTCCACGACTTCGGCGGGGGCGACGAGATCCTCCAGTTCAATTTCGGGCTCATGATTAACGAGCTCACGGATGTCATGCGCCGGTACAATCTCAAGGTGCCCATGAGCCTGATGCTCCTGTTAAAGACACTCGTGATGGTCCTCGACGTGGCAGTCAAGCTCGATCCGAAGTTCAGTTTCGGCTCGGAGATCACCCCTTACCTGCGCAAACTGACTGATTCAGACATCCTGTCTGCGGGCTATGCCAAACGGGCGACAAACTCATTACTGGAAGCAGTCGATGCTGCGTTTGACCTGCCGCGCAATGTTAACCTCATGCTGAAACGCTTCTCTACCGGAACATACAAGGTAGGAGTCGTTGACGCCGATTTAAAGAAGGTTGAAATGGCGCTTGACCGGACAAGCGATAAGATCATGATAGGTCTTGTTGTTGCCGCGCTCGTTGTCGGGTCGTCGCTTGTTCTGCAGGCATCCCCAATTACGATGCCAAAGGAAGTCATGTGGATTGCAATTCTCGGGTATACCGCTGCGGTACTGTGCGGGTTCTATGCGATTTACCATGTCATCTTCCTGAAATTCCGGCTTGAGCGGTAATGCCGAAAGGGAAGGACTTTTTTTTAATTTTACCGCGTGCGGATGCACGTCCATTTCTGCGCTTTTTCTTCGAGTGTCATGCGGGCATGTGCAGGACTTGTTGACGGCAGGATAACAAAAGGAATATCCGGGTTTACGCAAAGGAAGTACTTCCCTGCGGTACTGCCGTTGAGCACAATGGACCGTATTGTCGGGTGAGCGGCAAGAAATCCCCTGATATCGTTATGCACCGGATCCCTGATTGCGGAATCTGCGCTCCCGTCCCGGGTGCAGGCGGCAAGGACATCCCAGAGGGCGATCCGGTGTTTTTTGAGCATTGTGATCCGGGCGGGATACGGCAGTGCGTGGTCGATCCCGAAAAGCAGTTCTATAATCTTCCAGAACTGGTTATTGGGATTGCCGTAATACTCGTTTTTTGCCAGTGACTGCCGGGAAGGATAACTGCCAAGAACGAGGATCTCCGGGTCCCTGCCGGCAACTGGCGCGAGACCCGGTTTATCCGCAGGTGCACGTAACGGGATTTTCATTCGGGTAAAAAGGGGTATTTTTCCCGTTATTGGTTCTTGTAATAAAGCAGGCAGTGACAGTGCCCGTCCTTTGCAATTTCATCCTTGTGGTATATGCACGGGCATTCAATATCGCGGTCTTTTTCCTCATCGCCGCTGCGAAGGCGGCAGGGACAGTATGGTCTGCCGAATTTATGCTTGTTCCGTACAAGTCCCCTGAGCACGATACGCAGGTGTTCATCATCCGGGTTGAGCACCCATCCGTTCTTCCGGGCGATTCCGAGCGCCCATTTCATCATGTCTGCTTCAGCCTGAGGATCTTCTGCCATGATAATTCCGCCATATCCCATTAATACGGGTATTGTCCTCTGTTACATATGCTTTAACGCAGGGTGACGTAAAAGCACTGGTATGTTTTTAAGGCTGTTACCGGACCTGCTTTTTTGCCTTCTTTGATGTTGCAGCAGTCTTTTTTGCAGTTTTGGCCTTAAGCTTTTTTGTGATCCTCGCTGCCACCCGGTTGTAGGTTGCCATAACGTCGCCTTTGTCAAACCGGTAGACATCTTTGTCAAGGGACTCCCCTGTTTTTTTGTCCCAGAGGCGCATCGAGTCCATGCTGATCTCGTCACCGAGGTAAATGGTTTTTCCCTGCCTGCCAAACTCCATCTTGAAATCTACAAGCGTAATGCCCTGCTTTGCAAGCATCCCGGAAAGGACCGCATTCACCTTGAGCGCAAGGGTTTTTATTTTTTTGAGTTCTGCGGGTGATGCA
>Ga0209098_1002086_pt1 | contig 18005 bp, 39 predicted proteins | sample AD_JPNHW1_MetaG_FD_184429 | JGI IMG/M metagenome (GOLD analysis project Ga0209098, IMG submission 184429) | Active sludge microbial communities of municipal wastewater-treating anaerobic digesters from Japan - AD_JPNHW1_MetaG (SPAdes) (version 2) | ecosystem: Engineered > Bioreactor > Anaerobic... | reverse complement strand
TTGCGAGCTGGAGTATGACATCAAACACTTCCTGGATGCTGCAACATGATCCACTTCGATTTCATTGTATCCGATGTTGAAGCAGAAGACATTATGGGTGCAATTCATGATCAAATCATCAAATGCCATTCGGATCGAATCGAAGCGTGGGGGACCAGCGGGCACGAAGATCCTGCCAAGAAGGAATGGTTTACTGCCCGCGTCAAGTACCTCGAAGAGCTGAAGGCAAAAATGACAAATCGGAGGGTTAATGAAGGTTGATAAGAAAGATGCCAAAGTCGGTGATTGGAGAGTCGACATCATCGAATCCGAACGCGGGTGGGGTAGCAAGGTAGACGATAGCGTTTACTTCACTGATCGGACTGAAGCTGCTGCCTGGGTGAAAGAATACAACGACAAGTTCAATCCGCCCGTGCCAGCGCCGGATTGGTACATGATGGCAGTGGCACCTGTTCAAGTCAGGTAAAGGTGGGTGGCGGATGCGAAAGTGAAGGCCGCCTACGGACAGTGGATACATCAGTGTGTGGGCTAGACCAGCTGGCGAATCCGCCGTGCTCTGTATCGTGACTGTCACTAATCCTTTGACATCTATATCCTGTTGTTGCATAGTAGAGCTATGCGACACCTACTCCTATCTTTAGCTTTGATTCCTGCTGTTGTTACCCCTGCAGAAATCACCATGTGTTACCGCGACAAGGCTGCTGAATATAGGCAAACTCAGGAAAAATGCTTGGCCACGATGATCTACGGCGAAGCTCGAGGGGAGGCGTTTACGGGCAAGGTGGCAGTTGCCTACACTGCGCTGAATCGTGCTGTAAACCGGCCTTTATGCGATGTAATCCTGCAGCCTAAGCAGTACAGCATCTTTAATGGCAGCGCAGAGTGGCATGCTGCTGCAACAGACCCACTTGTGGAGCCTGCACAAGAAAACAAAGCCGATGAAGAAGGATGGCAAGATTCGTTGCGTGCGGCCAAGTTGGTTATGGCAGGCGAAGTTAGTGACCCATCTAATGGTTCCACTCATTATATTTCTGATCGCGTAATGAAACTAAAGAAATATAAGTATCCGAAATGGTCGCGAACATATGTGCAGGTTGCTAAAATAGGAGAGCATAGATTCTTCAAACAAAATATATAGATATGGATTACAATCATCATTATACCAGACTAATAGAAAGAGCAAAAACACGGACTCCAGATCCTGCTATTCATTATGAAAAACACCATATTATTCCGCGGTGTCTCAATGGTACAAATGATAAATCAAATCTAGTGAAACTAACACCCGAAGAGCACTATGTTGCACATCAACTATTGGTAAAAATATTTCCAGGAAATCGCGGATTAGTTCATGCTGCCACCATGTTATGTGTCGATGGTTCGGGTCATAGATCAAATAATAAAATCTACGGATGGCTTAGAAAACTCGATGCTGAAACAAAAAGTAAATCGCAAAGGGGTAGAAAACTAGGACCAAATAAAAAGAAAGGCCGACCTGGTCATCCTTCGACCTTAAAGGGAACAAAACGAGGCCATCCATGGAACTACGGATTAAAAACAGGACCGAACGGTAAGGCCGGAATAAGTACAGGACCAAATAAAAAGAAGGGTCGGCCCGGTGCTGCCTCTGCAAGGAAGGGAAAGAAATATGGTCATAATGCTAAACTCGGAAAACCAGATGGTCCACAAGAAAAGATTATATGCCCGTACTGTGGTAAGGAAGGCGGAAAAGGCGGAATGAAAAGATATCATTTTGTTAACTGTGAGTTCTACAAGCCTATTGACATCACAACGGTGTAATCGTATACTAGCTACGCCGTGTGAAGGACAGTGCGAGCGGAGGCAATATCAATAAGACCTCCCCCGTTCTTGTCTCGGTAAATAGACGACTGCCCCGATGGTGAAATCAGGTAGACACAAGGGACTTAGACAAATTTGAGTGCCTGGTTGGAAACAATCAGAGTAGAACCCGTCAAATTCGGTGAACGCTGTAAAATGCCAATACCGAGCCAAGCCCAAAAGGGAAGGTGTAGAGACTAGACGGCGGGAACCTAAAGCGAAAGCTATGGTTAAGGTATAGTCCAGACCACAAACAGAAATGGTAACGAAAGTTATAGTGGTAAGAAAATCCCTCGGCTTCGGCCATGCCGGTTCGATTCCGGCTCGGGGCACCAAGGATACTGGAAATATGGCTAGCATGCAGATTGATGTTCCTGCTGAAGTGTATGGTAGGTGTGATTGGTTTGTTCCGCCGCGCATTGCAGCATGGCTGAAAGAACAATCTCTTGCGTATCATTTTACCGGAACTACTTCGTATGGTTCGGGTCAAGGATTGAAAGGGCACTATACGGTTGATCTCTCCAATCCAGACGATGCGACTGCATTCAAAATTCAGTTTCCGGATTGCAAGGTACATTATTTTGAATAGGTAATCATGAATAATATCTGCTATGAGGAAATGAAGGCACTGTACTTCCAGTGGCTCCGTAGACCCGTCGGTACCGAATCTGATTTCTTCGAATTGCACGGATGGACCCGTGACGGATTCTTTGCCACAGGCAGAGCGTTGGAAGAGAATGTCTAAATCCAAATCAAGACCGCAAAGAATAAAAATGGCTGTTGGCGTAAAAGTCAAGAGCCTTCATCCTTCTGGCGAGGAAGGTGTGGTTGTTGCTGTGTCTCCACATAATCCTAGAAACCCGATCAGCGAGCATGGCATGATTGAGTTCAAGGTTACCGGTCCTTGCAATAGCACTTACCTGAAAGTTGGCGACGATGAACATTATGTTGAGTACGAATGGGAAAAACATTTGAAGGTGATAGGATGATACTAGATAAAGAAATCACAGAAGAGTTGTTCTATGACTTTTCTGTGTGGATGTGGAAATGTGACCTCAATGTAACAAGAGATGACATTGAGGATTTCTTCCGTGAGAACGGAATCACGCGCCATGAAGCTGTAACCTCTGCCAATCATCACGGCATTGTTATTTCTGTTGTCACATTCGAAAACGATAGATCTTCTGGATGGGCTAGGTTCTGGAAGTGGATCTGGAAGTGAGCACACCACCTGTCCTGGATGAGACTTCATTCAAGTCAACCTACATTGCAACTTTTCTTGCGTCTTACATGGCTGGGCGTTATAATGATGACTGTATGAACGGACATCCGGGCAAACCGTACGAAAATCAGCCGATCGAAGATGCTGTTTTCAATGCCGAGTGTGCGTGGGATTCTTACAGAAAGATATACAATGTTTGATTGGATTAAGAAACTATTCGGTCACGGCCATATCTATGCAGACTTTGTGTGCGAAGACGGAACCATAGGTCATAGTAAGGCACCCTATATCGGCGACACAGATACCTTTGATCTCGATAAATATTCCGAGCATCTGAAGGCTGAGATTTAGCACAACCATGGTAAGCGTGTTACAACTATTTCGAATGTGAGACTTGTATGAAAATGTACATCCCCGAAATCAGTGACGAGATTCGCCTCCTATCCGATTGGACATTTGGTCTTGTCAACGAAACTCGCAATGCGACACTGATGGAGAAGATTGGTGACAACCGCAGTACACAGTATGCCTACAGGGATCCGTATACTACCGTTCCCTGCACTATTCCGGCCGGTGCCGTATTGAAGATTGATCGCATCTATGTTCGCAAAGGCAAGGGCGATTTCAGTTCCATTACTTTCCTGTGGAAAGGTGAAAGTATAGATCCCAGGGTGGTACAGCGTGATCCACAATACTGGGGCGAAACCATAGTCAAGATTCCACGCAAGCCCGTCCGCTTTTGGGCCAAGCTGGATGATGTGAACAATATAGAGTTCGAAAGAGCGTGACTGAAGACGATACCTTCCGCATCCTTGCACGACCTTCCTATGAGGAAATGATAGGTCTACACCGGGAATGGCAAATCGGGTGGCGCAGAACTCATTCCAATAGCAGTACATATCCCTCAACACAGAATATTGTATTTGCAGAGCACTATGGATGGACGTGGCTGGAGTACCAAAAACAAATACAATACCATAGACTGCATCCATAGGCACTGTTATACTAACCCCATGGGCCAATATATCAGACATGCTGTAGTACCAATGGAAGAGATCGTTGAAAAGATCTTATTCTTTTGGGGTGCGCCGCGCCGTACCAAAGCTCTGTTATCAACTGGCCACGAGGTCGGCGTTGTCAGCCTCCGTATGCGGACATTTGGTAGGGCCGCATCAAGCAAGTCGGGTATCCACTGCAAAGCATGTGGGCTAAAGGCAACGCATTTTGCAATCGAAGGATTTACCGGCAGCCAGATTCCTTCTGTGCATGCTAATCTGTACGGCATGAAGCACAATGTGGAAGTGCTATTCACACAAGATCATGTCCTTCCTGTATCGCGCGGTGGTAAGGATAGCCTGAATAACTCACAGGTAATGTGCCAACCCTGCAACAGCAGAAAGGGTTCGCGCAGCGATAGGAAGTTCAAGGCCGAAATGCGAGGAGAAAAGAAATGCTGATGACAAAATACAAGTTCCTTACATTGCACGACGAGCGTGGCAATCATCTCGTTGTGACTCGGTTGGAGGACGGTGCGCAAAAGTATTTCTTCCTCGCCGGAGAAGATAGGACGCAAGGCCTTACCGAATTTATGAAATCAATGACGGACGAGTTGATCGAGGGCTACTTCCCGAAGCCAGGAAAGCGTGGTGGCAGTCCGGTTGACAATTGGGCCTTTCTCGGGCATAATCCCGGGAGACAGCTCGCAGAGCAGCGGGGAAGGTGCTACCCAATCTCCCGAAAGCAGACAAAAGATTTCCGAGGGTGTAAGAAAATATTATCAAAATAGAACAGAAGATCAGAGACAAACCAATAGACAAAATAGATCAAAATCTGCAAAATTAGCAAATAGACAAAGAACTATAACAGACGAAGAAAGATTAGCAGCATCTATTCGTGCTAAAAAACAACGACGAGAAGAAGACGAATCACAAAGACAAGCAAGAATAGATAAGCAAAAGAAGTCGAGAAAAGAAAGAACACAGGAACAAAAAGAAGAAACCAATAGGAAAAGAGCAGAATCGTTTCTAAAAAAGACACCCGAACAGATAGCAGAGACTAATAGAAAAAGAAACGAATCGCATAGGCTGAGACGGCTAAGAATAGCGGGAACAACTGATGATGGTACACCGCAATAAAAGTACCGAAACGGGCGGATTGTAGAGAGTAGAAGAGCTTTCCAATCCGCAAGGAAGATCGACTCCAGTGGGATGGGCACTGTCGATTCTCTTCCTTGTGGCCCGTATTGTGCTGGCTGATTAAGATCCTTGAGGATCTGAAGGTCACCAAGCCCTCTGGAGGGTGGGTACCGGATATGGACCCCGATAGATACTTCCATGGCATTAGAGTATAGTAAAAATAGAGTGAAGTAAAAATAAAGTGTGAAAGAAATCAATCTAACCCGAGTCGTCGGCCTGAGGAGATATATCCAAAGTACGCTAACTTTTCTAGATAGGGCCTAAAAACCCGGCCACTTTCATCGTGCAGGCGTGGGCGCCACAAGGTGAAATGCACTTATATTTTAATTTTAGATTATAAATTGTGAATGAGTCTCGGAGAACACTGGAGAAAAGGTAGCGAGAGCTACTGAGTACATTGAAGGTGCTGAGGCGGAGAGTGTCGCTGGAAACGGTGATATCAATAAGTTCTATTGGAGCCTACCAAGTCTAGCACGGCTAGCGGGTGGGCTTTTCTCTTTGTCCAAACTCTATTTGACATTGCTGCTGCCCGCGCTATAATAAGCACATGGGACACAGAACAATAGTCATCTTCAACAACGACATTACCGATCAATGGGGCGAAGACCCGGAGCTTGGTAAGAAGATTCAGCGAGCATCGCCACATGCAATGGGTGGCAAGATGGCTGACTTCGGGACTGGTCGTGTAGTAGAATGCTGCCATGCAGATCAACAAACGCTGGCGGTGATTGATAGCACCAGTATGTTTCCGATTGTGCATTCTAGCTGGCACCGCGATCAAACCTGGCAGACACGCGATCTGGGACTGCTGAGATTGGCAGCCGAGAAAATGGGTTACAGACTTGTAAAGAAAGCAACAAAATGAAATGCAACATCACGGCTAACACCAACGGCAAGGGCCGCTGGACGGATGAGGAACGCATGGTCCTCATCACCAAGCTGAAGATTGGCTACAACAGCCAGGAGTATTACCCGGAGGAACCGTTCAATGGTGAGCTGCGTGCTTACTTTGATCCAAGCGGCTTCGTCCCGGGTTCCTGGTATGTTCCGGGCCACGGTTTGATCTACACGGACAAGCAGTGGATGAAAGAGTTCAAGAAGGGCTTGCGTGAGCTCGGCCTGAGCATCAAGGCTGTGCAGGATGTCTGTTACAGCGAACAAGGAATGCAGGGCAACGATTATGTCTCGTTGGACATTGGTCCTGTGTTTTATGCAAGCTGGAAACGCCTCCTGAAGAAGCAGGAACAACCGATTGAACTTTCTCTTCCGTGGAAACCACAACTTAGTAACCTTAAGGAACCAGTATGAAGCGCACTATTGCAACGATTCTTGCAGCGTCCATCCTGCTTACCGCTTGCGGTGCAGACAACAAGGTGATCGGTGGTGTCGAATATGGCACTTACGGTTTGATGAACCAATCGGAGATGAAGAATCCGAACATCCAATACGAGATTTCGGGCTGGTCCATCTTTTGGTCATTCATTCTTGTTGAGACCATCATTGCCCCGATCTACTTCATCGGCTGGGATATGTACCAACCGATCGGCAAGAAGGACCCGAACTGGGTGCCTGGCCAGGTAAATCCGGCCAAATAAATCAACCTTTGTATTTGTGGACTGAGGAGACCACTACGTAAACGTAGTGGTCTCCTACTTGTGTCATAAGTGGCAATCTATGTTGATCAGATCGGTAAGCCTTCAATATCTCTACATTGTGATCGATAAGGAAGGTAAGTAGTTCTCTAAGGTGTGTTCGGGATATATTTCCGTGCAAACCCCTGATCCAAACAATGGTCGATGTCTCCCATAACAAAGTGCATATAGCAACATAGGGTTCAAATGGATTATCGGTTTCGGAAGAATAAAAACGTAGGGTGGATGTGAGGATTTCATGTCTGATCATATTATTATTTAGTTTGCAACCAGATTGACATCTAACTCGCTATAACACATAATACAACTTCCCAGGACGGTCTGTGATAGGCACAGTGGGGTCCAACAAAGTAACTAATGCCATGAAAGGCACACATAAAATGAAGAAAATCCTTACTGCTCTTGCACTTGCAGCGTGCACCTTTTCGGCGTCTGCCGGGCTGGTGTTGGGCGCACCCGGTCTTGCTGATCAAGGTACTTTGACCTTGAATAATTTTGCCAATGGTGGCCACAGTGGCACTATCCAAGCAAACCCGTTTCCTGCCGAATCGGTTGGTGTCGGTGGTATGAACACTACGTTCGCCGGCTCGCTTGCGAGTGACGGTTCGTACACTGTCTACTGCGTCGAAGCATATTCCCCAGCATATTGGGGCGCAGGCGGTGCGCATGTTTACGACTTCGGTGCTGCTGCTGTCAGTGCTCAGAGCATCCTGATCAGCAAGCTGTTCACTGTCAACGGCGGCGTGACTGCTTCGAGTAACGACAACTCCGCTGGCCTGCAGCTGGCTATCTGGGAAGTTTTGTATGACTCGAATCCGGTGGACGTGACCTCCGGCCAGTTTCATGCATCCGTTACTTCCGGCGCCACTGCACGGGCCAACTACCTGCTGTCGCAAGTCAACTCGGTCGGTGCCAACTACATGGTATCGTTGTTCACTGATAACAACCTGGAGAAGCCGGGCCGACAAGACTTCATCACCGTGACCGCAGGGACGTTCGGCTGTAATGAAAATGATTGTGGCGGCACCGTTCCCGAACCAGGCAGCCTAGCACTTGCTGGCATGGGCCTTATGGGCGCAGGCGTGGTTGGTCGGCGTCGCAAGCTGAAGGTTGTTTCCGAGTAAATCCGGAACTTCTTTCATACAGAGGCCTTCGGGCCTCTTCTCACGACCGCAAATAACAACAACACCCTTTTCTCTGATAAATACATAAAACATTATTGGAGAAAAATATGTTAGCATTATTGAAAGCATTCTTCGCAAAGTTCTTCGCCAAGAAAGTTGCTGAAGTTATTGAACATCAACTAAATGGTTGGATTGTAGATAAGGCCGATGGCAGGGACCTTATCTACAAGGCACCGCGAGTTACAAAAACACGCGCATTGGCACCATCGGTTGATCTTACACCATTATTCGGCCCGGTTGAAAGTCAAGGAGCACTCAATGCCTGCGTCGGGCATGCTGTTACGTCAGCACTTGAAGTTGGCCTAAAGACTACTGATAAATCTCGCCTATTTGTATACTACAATGCCCGCGCTGGCGAGCTAACAACATCAAGGGATGCCGGCTGTGGAATCCGTAGTGCGATTCTGGGCGTAGCAAAAAAGGGTGCGGCAGATGAAGCACTGTGGCCATACGACGCAAGCATGGTCCTGGTAGCACCCACAGCAGCCGCGGTTTCAGACGGATTAAGCGTGCCGCCCAGGATCTCTACATACGAGCGCGTCACTACACTTGCAGCACTGAAGGGTGCCATCAATAGTGGCCTACCAGTTGTATTTGGTTTCAAGGTATATCAACACTTCCGCACAGAAACTGCAACAACAGGAATGTATTCATTCCCAGCAGGCCAATCACAGATTGGTAGCCACGCTGTTGTAGCCGTAGGGTATGATGACACAACAGGTATGGTGAAGTGCCGCAACTCGTTTGGATCAAACTGGGGGCAGGCAGGATATTTCTACATGCCTTATGCCTGGTTTGTTGACTTCACTTCGCAGGTATCAGACGCCTGGGTTATTCGTCCTAAAGTCTAATATCATTTGCCACCCCTGGGTGGTCGCATAATCTCCTGTCCAGCTGCATAATACTTGCAGCAACAGGAGATTGTCTTTTGTTGCACCCCAACCCACACACGAAAGACACAAATGGAAGCCCTTGTCAAACTCATCCTCGTCGTCCTGTTCATCTGTTTCCTGCTGCTGGCAGGTCCCTGGTGCTTCATCTGGGGCATCAACACGCTGATGGCTGCTTCGATGGTCGGTGCTCCGGCTGGCGCCTTTGTCCCGCAGATCGCCTTCAGCTTCTGGACCTGGCTGGCTGCGATCCTGGCAGGCGGCCTGGCCATCCTGCCGTCCGTGCGCCGCGGTTGATCTTCCAGTGGGGTGGTGCTATACTAACGCATCACCCCACTTGGAACAAAAATGAACGCGAAGCCAGGAGATAAGTTTTCACTCAGGATACCTGGTCAGGGTGTCCAAAACAAGGTTGCCTGCATCAAGGCTATCCGTACACTTACGGGCCTTGGGCTGAAGGAAGCAAAGGATGCGTCCGAACGCTACAACGAGCAGCAATCTTTCGAGTTCTCTGGCTCGCTCTTCCTTCCACACATCGCCACCGATCAAGAAATCGATAACCAGTTCCGCATCCTGCGTGCTGAAATGGTTGAAGTCGGTGATCCCGTCTACAAACTGCTGGAAGAACTTCGCAGAATCGGTGCGCAAGCATTGATTCAAGGTGAAGACGAACTTGCCAACGAAATCCTTCAACTTGTCTTAGCGGAGAAACTTCGTAGAGCTGTATGAAGCAGAACCCGACACCGCAGCGGTTGCACGATCGCATTTCGAAAAATAGAAAAGTTCGAAAACTGATATTTGTTGTCTGCTATCCGGGAAGACGGCTACTACCGTCGACAAAGCGGGCAAGAAGAATATCAAAAACATTCTACCAGAAACTTTCGGAGAATAAGCATGACTGAGTTCAAGGCTGGTGATAAAATCCGTCTGATCAAAATGGGTGATGATCCTACCCCCATTCCGCCGGGTGCAACTGGTACTATCCAACACTACACCATCTTTGGTCTCGGTGCCATTATCACTGTGAAGTGGGATCCACCAAACGAATCCAGAGCACTCAATCTCTGCTATCCGGAAGATTGGTTTGAGGTTATTTGATAAGACTCCAAAGGTAATAGTTGACGCAGGTACTGGTCTGCTACATAATACATACATCGCACACAGGAGCACACGATGAGCCGAACCAAAGCAATCAATGAATACTGCAAGGGTTGCATTTACGACCACAAGGCGCCCGGAACTTGGCGTGAACAGGTCGAGAACTGCAACTCTGGTCCGCAAGCCAAGGTGCCGTGCCCGCTGTGGCCGTACCGTCCCATCACCGTTGCAACCGTCAACGCCAACCGGAAGCACCGCGACACGGCCGGCAACGAGATCGACATGGATGCACTCCTGGCCGATCTGGAAGACGAAGAAGACGAGCCTGCTGCGGATCCGGTGGCATGAAAAAGTTCATCCTGTGGCACGATGGTGACAAGGATACGGGCATTCCCGGCGAGCGCGCCGAGGTGGTGTTCGATCCCGATTCCATTGCCGGCCATTCTGCCGAAATCGGGCAAAGCCATGTTGCCCATGTCAGGATTGTCCTGAAGGATGCTTTTCAGAAGCTCTGGGACTTTCCTGTCAAAGTCAATGTCGAATAAGGAATCGTGATGCTCAAGTCTATCAGTTACTGCACCGCAAACGAAGACGGCGTGGAAGAAATCTCCATTTGCCGTGATCGCACACTGCTCGAATGGTCCAAGCACATGCTGGCCACCGGCTCCAGCGATCGCGAAATCACCGAGGTGTATGTGGTTGATGGACTGCAATGGGTGGACAAGGCTACTCGCATTGCGCCCGGTTTCGAGAAGCAACACGAGCTCTTCGAAATCAAGGGCGAATTCAAGCGCCAGGACAGCCAGTTGACGGCATAACTCCTTCTGCTATAATAAACACAAGCAACAAGGAATAGACATGCGAGTTTCCAAGCAAGGCCTGCAATCACAAGTTCGTGTGTTGAAGCGTCCCGAAACCATGTTTGCGGAAGACGACAGCTGGCGCATGGGCCACATCATGCTGGACAAGGATGCAAGCGGCTACATGCTGGAAGAGGTGGTTGGTTCGGCTGGTTCCACTAACAACCTGTCAACTCGCATGTCTGCATCGGACATGGATACCTACCTTACCGGCATGCTGCGCGGTGTTGGACTCACAGTGAAAGTGTAAGAACATGGCACTCTTAGGAAAACAGGTCAAACTTACTGGCCTCAGTCAAAAGGGCAAGAACAGGGTCAGGGAACACTCAAACGAGTGGGTAGTTCTCGCGGAAACAGATCATGTTTTGTTCGCACCGGGGGCTGTTGGCCCGTGGATCTTTGTGTCCCCGAAGGGCTGCGATCAGAATCACAAGGCATCGAGATGGATCAAGGTAACCGGGGACCCCGATTTTAGGATAGAGGAGTAGACTCCAACCTTTGTAGTCTTTTTGCCTCTTCTCTTGCCTTTGCTGCTATTTTCATCCGGGCTTTTGTTTCTTCGCTTTTCGGACCGAATGATCTTCCCTTCAGGGCTGCACTTAGTTTATCTTTTGTTTCATTACTGATTTGTTTCTTCGGCCTGCCTAAGTGATATTCCCTAATCCTGGCCTTTGCCTCTTCTGTGTGATGATAACCCGGTTTTCCCTTTCTTCCTTTTTGTATAATACTTTTTTGTTTTTTCTGTTCCTCTGTATATTGATAACCGGATGTTCCGTCGCCACCATCCGTCCTGTTATTTAGAATACCTGTTCCTAAGTCCTTCCTACCATACCACCTAATCATTCTGCGTTCAAGAGCAAATGCTCCAATCTCGGATAGGTTGGTCTCTAAGAAAACTATTCTAAAACGATCTCTCGGTGTAGTCGCACTTCCGTTATGCGGTCTTACAGCACGATCGCCTTTTCCTTTTCCAATGTAATATGGTGTCCCATCCTTTCGGAGGTAAGCATAGACATAAAATATATACATACTTTATTTATCCGGGCTAACCGTAGGTTGACAGACTTCTGCCAAGAGTGCATAATCAGACTACGGTGGACGGAATAAGCCAGACACCTGTAAACACACACAATCCACTTTGGAGATACACATGACCCAAGCTACCGATACCACCGTTACCCAAACCCCCGACACCACGACCGCCACTGCTGCGCCGGCTGCCCCGAAGGCCCCGAGCAAGAAGTCCCTGGCCCTGGCGATCTTCCAGGCCAAGATGGCCGACCGCGTCGCCGGCAAGTTCGCGTCCAACAAGGAATTCCGCGCTGCTGTGCTGACCACCATCCAGGCCGACCTGGGCGTGAGCGTTGCATCCGCTGCGACGATGTACAACGCCGCCAAGAAGGACGCCGAAGCCGCTGACGCCACCGTCAAGCTGGGCCGTGACCCGAAGAAGGAAAAGGCCCCGTCGACCGGCAAGCGCGGCCGTCCCGCTGGTAGTCGCAACAAAGAAAAAGCACCTGTCGAAGCACCTGCAGCCGATGCTGTGATTCTTCCGGCTGCTGAACTGGAAACTGTTCCGGAAGTTGCAACGCCCGCGGCTGAACCGGCACACGCCTAATCAGATTCCAGTCTGCCACATAGTCCATAGCGGGTAAATACGCTATGGACTATTCGCGCATTTACAATCAGCTAATAGAACGCGGGCAAAATCGTCAAGAAGGCAGGCGCCGTAAAGACCTGGTTAGTTTACTGGGACACATAGAACGACATCATATAAAGCCGAGATCTCTCGGTGGTGCAGATTCTCCGGAAAATCTAGTATACCTTACCCCGGAGGAGCATTTTGTTGCACACAAACTTTTAGTAAAGCTTCATCCAAATGATATCGGTCCGTTACGGGCGCTGATGATCCTATCGGGAAGAAATAACAAATATAGAAACAACAAGTTATTTGGGTGGGCCCGCAAACGCTATTCGGAAATGCGCAAGGGTAACATACCTTGGAATAAGGGTCTAACCTGGTCGGAAGAAGTAAAAGATAAGATAAGGGAAGCTCGTAAGTTGCAAGTTATCACAGACGAAACTCGGGCAAAGATTAGTGCCGCCGGAAGTGGTAAAAATAATCATTTCTATGGTAAAAAGCATTCGGCCGAATCAAAAGCAAAAACGAGTGCAAACAATAAATCCAGTAAGAAAGTATCCTGTGATGGTGTTGTGTATAACTCAATGGCCGATGCCGCCACGGCATATGGATTCAAGTTATATGTAACAGTAAAGAAAAGATGCTTATCCGAAAAATGGCCCGGTTGGTTCATACTCGATTGACTATTTGTTTTGCAGCCATTACAATGCAGCATGGCAACAAAATCTACCAAATCTACCAAACTTCCCGATCAGGTCTATGTGACCCAGAAGAAGCAACCCAAGTATGACAACGGCGTCATCATCGGGTATGACACCCCGCTGGGCTTCCTGAACGCTTACGAGCCGAAGAAGTCGACCTGGGCATCCAAGATGAAGACTCAGATCGAATGGGCCTATGGTGGATACATGGCTGATTTCAAATGGGAAGACCGCGGCGGGCATATGTGGATCTCCGGCTGGCGCTGGGACTACGATCCCGTTACCCGCGACAGAATAAAGAAAGTGCTCGACGACTGGGCCGATCCACAACCGATGGTGTACGACAATGCACCGATGCGTGGCTTCAAGATCGAGAACTCTGTGAGTCGATATTCCACTTCCAACAAGCTGTGGCGCATCCTGGACCCACGTGGGTTTGAACTTGAGATCACTACTGGCTGCCTGGAAACAATCATCATGGAAGCTGGCATCCTGAAGGGCGGGGAGATCGACGCACCTTGCAGCTGGATGAGCAACAAGAACCTAGTAGTGGTGCCCTAATATGAAAAATGTAACTGCTCAAGTCAACAACGGCCACGAAGACTGCATTGTCAAAATTGCAGAAGTTGAAGCCAGACGCAATGCGAAATATGTCGGGCAGATGGCAATCCGCGACGCCCACGGCAACTGGTCGGAAGATGTTCCTGCGGAGATCTTCTGGCAGGAAACACCCCCGGTGGAAGGATACTCCAACTACTTCGCATTGTTCGTGCGTCGTGGTGTGCTGTACATCACAAGTGGTGCATCTGCTGTAGAAGGCGTTATCAACGGTGTAGTGGCGGATGATGGCGAAATCATCTACAGTCGCGCCCGCCACGACATGCGCTACTCGCAAGACAAGTCTGTCTGGATTGACGGTGGAAGAGACTACATGCGCAGCGGTATGCATGGCCGATTCATCCTGCTGAAGGTTGTTGACGGACAATGGTTCGAACTCGAAGGTGAGGAGATTCCAAATGAAGGCGAGTGAAGCACGGGCGATGGCAGACGAGAAGTCTTACTTCAGGCAAATCCGTGCTGAAGCAATGACAGGGAAAACTGTCACCACCCTGGAGTTTATTTCTCGCGAGTTTGCCGACCAGGCAAGGCTTCATCTGACAAGTCTGGGTTATGAATGCGGCAAAATCAAAGAGCACAAGGATTCGTTTGGTGATGACTACTTGTTCCATGTGAGCTGGTAATGAACATCCTGCTTGTAATCCATTCATCTGGTAGTTATGATGACTTCCGTGAAGATCCTGTCCTTGCCACATTCGATCAAGCGAAGGCTGATGCGAAGGTAGCAGAGATGAAGGCTCGCCTTGTTCGCAGGAACGAAGTGTGGGGTCTGATAAACATCACCCATATGAAACAATGGGATGCAGTCAATCCGCGACCATTGGTAGGTACCATCAAACCGAAGGCACTTCCTAACTTCGGTGGCGGCGGGTTCAACAAGTGGACACTGACGCAAAAGGAACAGTATCGTGCAGCAAAAGCTGCCAATATGCAGGCAGCAATTGATGCGGCAAAGCCACACAATGAATGGTGTAATCGCCGATACGACGAACTAAAGCGAATCACTGCAACCTATACAGCGCAGGAACAGGAAGATCTTACGCAAATGTCTGACGATTCCGACTGGCGCGTCGACGAAGTACCCTTTGTGGAGTAAGCATGGTTATCAAAGTTATCAAAGAAGGGCCCGATCCCTCCGTTGTGAAGCAGGTTGTATGCAGTCATTGTGGTGCAACCCTTGAATACACGCCGATTGATGTCCAGCAACGGAGCTATACGGATTACGGCGGTGATAGCGATACTTCATATTGGATCAATTGTCCTAAATGCAGCTCGCACATTTCGGTAAGGAACCCTCTTCTTCGGTCATAGTTGTATATGAAAAACAACATGACCGAAGACGACACCTACAATGCACTGCGTAGGATTCCTTGGCATGACTTGTTAGAACGCACCCGTAGTCTTACTCATTTCTGTGTAGGGCACGAGGTGCGTCGCCGCGAAGAAGCACTCGCAAACGCTGCCGAACTCCGTAAGTACAATAGGATGAAGTGGTTGAAACCTTTCCTTGGAGCACAGGCTGTTGAGCCTATCTATCTCAACACAACCATCAATCTGGATACATCAGTCACTCGTTCTGCATTAGATGGTACAGGATGGATATACGAAGATTACATGGCAGAAATCAACAAGATAGTTGATGCAATAGATGCCGAAGCCCTTTCAAAAAAGAGGAAGAAATACGGACTTATTGGCGCACTTTGTTTCCTAGCATTATTTCTCAATGTGGTAGTTACCTTGTTATTTGGGCCCGTAGGATGGTTGAGTGAGATTTTTATTGGCCTGGTAAACGGTGTTCTATCTGGTTCCCTATATAGCATCCTTGAAGAAAAACTAGACCTGTAATCTAAAACCTACAGTAGATTTTCCGGTTTAGTTTTCCATCTCAGATTTGGAAATCTAAATAGGAAAGTTACACAAGAATCCTGCGGCAAAATCACACACAGAAAACGCACCTATGAACACGCACGTTGGTTGGTTTCCTCCTCCTATCGACTCTACACGACTGTCGCTATATCGTGTTGTGATAAGGACAGAGGATAAGGATAGGTTCTTCGACCTATTGGCAGGTATCCGGCCTGACGATAATAAGATAGACAGAATAGAGCCACACTCTGACATCCACAGGATTGATATTGTAATCAACGACGAGGAACTTGCTTTCCTAAAGTTGGCCATGCCAAAGTTTACTGAAAGTTGGCTCCAAATGTGGGATGATAATGACCGTTACTGAACAACCACGCGATCGTCCCTACCTGCGTTATGTGTTTGTGCGTGCAGCAGATGTGCCACGGATGCGTGAAATCATTACGGCTATTCCACGCAAGAAAGTATTGCGCCATATAAATCATGGAACAGATGCTATATCTCGTTTTTCGATTTATGTAAAGCAGCAAGAACTTCTTATGATGTCGCTAACCTTCCAGTGGATACGAATAGAGAAGCCGAGATATAAGAAAGCAAAAGACAGATTTGGTTGGAAGAATATCCAAGTCTAAAAGAATCCATTGGTTTCATCTGTATATCATTGTGTCATCCCGATAGTATTGGACCACTCGATTTCTACAGATTACCAAATGGGTTTCTATTAGAGTTTCATAGACGAATACCATAACGAAACTCGAAAACCGAAACCTAGTTACATTTCGTTGCCAAAAGGCGACGCGGCCCGGCCAAACGGTCTTGGTGAAACCCTATACGCGGTCACTATATACAATGTCGACCGGACGCGGAACGGTTATCATCCTTTGGTCGACCAATCCCGAGGATGGCCATACACTTATGGAATCGCTAACCAAACGCCACAAGCAACATGACGTTCCACATCGAAGAGATCACTCTCGGCGAAGATGACTGCGCCAATGAATGGGCCGATGAACACATCGAAGGTCTGCAGAAGGTCGGCGGTGGCCTGTATGCTCGTGCATATACCAGCGATGCCACCCCGTATGTGGTAAAGATTTTCCGCATGAACGACGGTGGATACCTGTCCTACCTGCACGTCATGTCGGAACTGGGTATCAAGAATCCCCACCTTCCGGTCATCCATCGCGTCATCCTGCACAGGAAGCCCAACGAACCGTACCAAAGCATTGGTGTGGTCTACATGGAGAAATTGACTCCCGGAACCCTTTCCGAATGTAATGATTGGGGACAACCGATAGGCGAACGCTCCGAGCATGAAAAGGTTACTACTCGGCTTTCGAATGCTGCATGGGAACTGCCCAATAAAGGTATTCCGGAAGGCACGGAACACTTCGAAGCCGAGGTTCTGACGCTGATTTCGTTGGCTTGCGAACACGGCCAGAAGTTTCATCCGGATGCAGATGTCTGCTACGACCTCCACACCGGCAATATCATGTGGCGTGGAAACACCTGGGTGGTTACCGATCCTCTTTCTTAATCTGCTTGACAGGATGGCAACATACTGTTAGAGTAGAGGTAAGGTAACACAGAGAACGGTATGAAATACAACTGGCCAAAGATAGTCGATGAGCTTCGCCGAGTCATCGGGAACACTGTGCGCTTCTACAAGGAAGATGGTACGCCCGATGAAAATGCGCAGGCAGACTTTGCCTTCAAGTTGAAAAACACTTGCGCATTCCATCCGGTGGGCTCTGATCATTTGCTTTCCAGCGCACTGGAACGCATGCCGAAGCGATGCGATTACCGTAGCATTCGCTCCTATTGGGCTTACAAGCGTGGCCGCGAACGTGTCGCCGAGGCCATTGACTACTGCCTGGAAGAGATGTTTTCGGAGATCGAAGACCACTACACCACTGCTTGGAATTTTCCACCAGGCTTCAAGCTGCCACACCGGATCAGCGACGATACTTTCGACTGGGATCTTCTCGATCGAAAAGCTGTTTCTCGCTTCAAGAGGTTGGAGAAGATGCGAGGCCCGTACATGGGTGACGGCATCAATCCTGGATTCACGACCACCGAAGTCCTTGAAATCCTTCGCGAACTCGTTCCAACTGAGGTTGACACGCAGGAAGATCCTGCTACAATCAGACCATGACATACCAACCCAAGCAATACATGGACCACACGCATGCCGATGCGTTTGTGGATTGGACTCGCATGGAGCCCAAGTATGGCAAC
>Ga0209098_1002084_pt1 | contig 18007 bp, 12 predicted proteins | sample AD_JPNHW1_MetaG_FD_184429 | JGI IMG/M metagenome (GOLD analysis project Ga0209098, IMG submission 184429) | Active sludge microbial communities of municipal wastewater-treating anaerobic digesters from Japan - AD_JPNHW1_MetaG (SPAdes) (version 2) | ecosystem: Engineered > Bioreactor > Anaerobic... | reverse complement strand
CTCGGAAATTTTAAAAACCCGCGACAGCTCTTTGAGCTTCTGGTTTGAATCAGCCAGCAGGCGGGCGTTCTCGAGCACCTTGGTAACCATCGAAGCAAGCGTATTCAGCGAAACCACATCGTCTTTTGAAAAGGCGTTGATCTCTGACGAATCGACCGATACTACGCCGATCAGCTTCTCGCCGACCAGAAGCGGCACGGCAAGCTCAGAATAAATTGATTCCGGCGTTTCGATATAACGTGGTTCGAGCAGCACGTTCGGCACGTTCAGCGCCTCTTTGTTTCGGGCAACCCAACCGGTAATGCCCTGCCCGAATGGTACCCGGATCTTTTTAACTTCATGCGGATATTTGCCCCTGGCCACGGCGACTTCAAGGAAATTTTTATTCTCTTTGCGCAGCAACAGGGCGCCACAGGTGGCTCCGGTAATTTCGATGGCGATATCCATGAGAAATTCAAGCAGGTTCTGAAACTCGAGGCTTGAATTCATGATATTAGATGCTTCTTCGAGAACCGAAAGAATCTTTTCTTTGCGAGCCAACGATTCTTTTTCGGCCGCCAGGTCAACCATCTGCATGAAAAAACTGCTGATTGATTCAACCGCGGCTTCAATCTGGTCGTCATCCATAAACGGAATCTTGTTGCCCGGCGGCACCGGCTGCACCGCCGACCCGTTCGGCACATTCCGATAAAATGGCCCAATCAACACAGCCCCGAACATGCTGCTGCGATATTCTAGTTTCATGAGGCGCACCAGCGAACCATCAGGGCGTTCAATGAGATCTGACGAAGGGTAATCAACAAACTCAGATGCATCAGCCATGCCTGGCAGAATCTCTTCGATGTGGCCGATTACGATCTCGCCCCGCTCATTGAACGGAACAATGTGCAGACCAGTAAGCCTGCGAAACCGCCCGAGAAAACTTCTGAGATTCTCGCGGTCGCAGACTTCTTCAAGGTATATCTTCCTGACCATGTGCTTTAACTTTCCAGAGTACTCGATACTCGCAATGAATTACGGTCAAAGGAATGGCTATCAAAACCTTATTTGATTTCGATTATTGAGTTCATTCCTTCATACTTGTTTTTAACCGCATTACCTGACTTCGGATCAACGATCCAGTCAGTGTCATTAACTACAAACTGGTATTCATATTTGCCAGGTTTGAGGCTGACGCTGCATTTCCAGATGCCGTTTTCGAGCTTCATGGTGTTGGTGTCTTTGTTCCAGTCGTTGAAGTTGCCGACGACCGAAACCTTCTTTGCATCTGCATCTTCGAATTCAAATTCTACCACGTTGTCGCCAGAACTGCTGCCGGCAGCGGGTTTGGCTTCGGGCTTGTCGCCGGCCTTGTCATTTTCTTCTTCCCACATTTCTTCTTCTTCAAAACTATGCTCGCGACCTATGATGTAGCCGATACCAAAGACGCTGGCCATGACAAACAGCTTCCAGACAAATCGTAAAAATCTCATACGTTGACCTCCTATGCGTTTTCGCTATTTATAACCTGAAGTGAAGCATACTGCAAGAGTAATGTTTTAAGCCCCTTCTGCTCGAATCTTACGGTAACCCGGAAGTCTGCCAGGGATTCACCCGAAGTTTCTTCGACCCTGCCTGAGCCAAAAATCTGGTGAACTACCCTGACACCTGGTTTTAAATTTAACATGGTTCCGTTGACTCTGTCACCTTGAATTGCTGAAGCAGCGCTTTTGCCGCCTTCAGACCACTTAACATGCGGATTAAAAGTGAATGCCCCTGATTTGGGGCGGCTGCTGACCGCACCCGGAATAGCGTTTGCCGTTGCCGCTCTCGAAGCTGTATCACGGGTCTCACGGCCGGCAAACAGGTGCGATGGCACTTCGGCGACAAAGCGCGAAACCGGGTTTGTCCCCCAGGTTCCGAACATCATGCGGCGGCTCGATGCTGTCAGGAAAAGGTTTTCGCGGGCGCGTGTCATGCCGACATAGGCGAGGCGGCGTTCTTCTTCGAGTTGTTCGGGCGCTTCCTTTGAGGAAGCATGCGGGAAAATGCCTTCTTCCATGGCCACCAGAAAAACCACGGGGAACTCAAGCCCCTTGGCATTGTGCAGGGTCATCAGATGAACCTTCGGCTCATTTTCATCAATATCGTCGGCAGCGGCGTGCAGAGCGGTATTTGCCAGATAGTCGTGCAAATTCAGGCCCTGGGTGTCTTCTTCCTGGTATCTGATATCTGAAACCAGCGCTTCAACGTTGTTGCGCCGGTCATCTGCCGTTTCGGGGTCGTCAGTTTTCAGGTAAGCGAAGAATTCACTGTCGTCGATCACTTTGCGGCACAACTGCGAAACCCGCATCTCCGAGGCCGCTTCCATAAAATCAAGCATCATCCTGAAGAAGCGGCCAATCTTTGATTCAGGGCTTCGGCTGCCTTCTGAGGCCACCGCTTCCCAGAGGGGGGTAGAGCCATCGCCATAAAGACGGTTGACCGTCGTGTCACCAATACCCCGTCTTGGTGTATTAATGATTCTTTCGAGCGAAATACTATCTTTGGGGTTATCGATAACCCTCAGGTAAGCCATTATATCTTTGACTTCGCGGCGGTCAAAGAATTTGGTGCCGCCGGTAATATCGTAAGGCAGTCGGGCGCGTTGCAAGGCCTGCTCAATCGGCCGGCTCAAGCTGTTCATGCGAAAAAGCAGAGCAAAATCACCGAGGTCACGGCCTGAATTGCGCATGGCCATAATTTTTCGCACAATCCACTCAGCCTCTTCGCGGTCATCAGAGGCACGCTGAAAAACCAGCGGCTCACCGCCCTGTTTTTCGGTCCAGAGGCGTTTCGGGTGGGCGCTGGTGTTTTTGGCAATGACCGCACCCGCCGCATCAAGAATGATCTGGGTCGAGCGATAATTCTGTTCAAGTTTAACAATGCGGGCGCCGGTAAAATCCTTGGCAAAATCCTGGATATTGCGAATCGTCGCACCACGCCAGCTGTAAATCGACTGGTCTTCGTCGCCAACTACGCACAAATTGCGACTTGCCGATGAAATCATCGAAATCAGACGATACTGCGCATGGTTGGTATCCTGGTATTCATCGACTAGAAAATGCTGATACTGGCTTTGCAGCTTGTGCAGCAGATCAGGGTTATTCTTCAGCAGGTAATAGCCCTTAAAAATCAGATCATCAAAGTCAACGGCCTGATTCTGCATCAACTGCCCCTGATAAGCCGCGTAGATCTTCTGTATCTGGGCCGAAGACGAAGTGGGGCCGGCAAAATTCTGGTAATCTTCTGGCCCAACCAGCTCATTCTTCGCCTGCGAAATAAATTCAAGAACCATCTTTGGGGTCAGACGTTTTGCGTCGGCTTTCATGTCGCGCAGCACATTTTTCATGAGCTTCTCGCTGTCAGATTCGTCGTAAATCGTGAACCCCTCGGCAAAGCCGGCCTGTTTATGCCAGCGGCGCAGCAACTGGCAACAAAACGAATGAAAAGTCGTGAGAGTCACCTTTTCGGAACCGGCGACCAGGTCGCGCACCCGCTCTTTCATTTCGCGGGCCGCTTTGTTGGTGAACGTAACCGCCAGAATTGCCGCCGGGTCAACGCCGCATTTTTCAATAAGGCAGGCAATGCGAACCGTCAACATGCGGGTTTTGCCAGAACCGGCACCGGCAACTACCAGCAATGGGCCGGTCGAAATACTGACCGCCTCAAGTTGTCTTTCGTTGAGCTGAGAGAGGGTTGTAGCAATAGACAAGCGTTAATCTCCCGCAAGTCGGTTGACCGGGGTATAGCACATGACCACCCAGTTTCCGACAATGAAATTATGCAGATCATGAACCTGCAGGTTATAAAGTGGACCTTTGTACTCTTCGATTTCGACCGTTGCAACCGTGTCTTCCTCGATCTGGCTGTTGCGCCCGATAACCGGCACCAGCATGCCAGGCTTAACATGCGAGGCAGGCAACACGTAGAACGGCTGTTTCCGGGTCAATTGGATTTTTTTGACAATTTCGAGATTGTCGAGATGCGAAAGGGTTTTAACAAACAGTTCAGCCTCTTCAAGGTCATCGCGGGTTATCTCAAGTTGCCAGAGACCGTGAGCACCCTGCTTGCGTTTAAACTGCCGATGCTCGGCACGATTCGGGTCAGTGGCGCCGCTGATCTGAATCAGGTGCGAAAAGCCTTTCATCGCGCCCCTTTCGCTGCCACCAAAAATCACAAACTGAATTGAACTGCTGCGCGGGGTATCAGAGTTCGAAACACGCAGAGTAAGGTGCGGGTGCTCGATGAACATATGCGCATCGCGCAGCAATTCGTGGGCCCCTTTTGGCGTATCTATGCGGTTGAACATCTGGCGGGTCATCTCTTCAGATAACTCGGAATCGGCCTGGCGTGCTGAGAATGGAATATCGGGCAAACCGTATTTAAATACCGCGTATTTATGAATAAAAGTCGCATGCGGCAGATTACCGGTGTTTTCGATGATCCAGACGCGGTCGATCAGCTCGTTTGCACCTGAAGACTCGTGTTTCATCGTGGTAATCGCGAGAATATCCTTGAGCAGATCAGCTGAGACGCCTATACGGAAACCCATTGACGAACGTTCATGCAGATAGAGCGAATAATGCCTGATCTGCGGGTTGATGCGGCCGAAACACAACTGGTCTGGCGTGCAGCGCAGCACCGCGCCACGCGAAGTCACAAGTTTAAAAAGCGGCGTCTTGTGGTCATAGTTAACGTAAACGTCTCTGATTCTGGTGGTAGTAACCTCCGACCAGCCTGCAGCACCGGTTATCGGGTGCTCTTCGCGCAGATCGGTAATCAGAACCGAGCTTTCACCCCTGACAATTCGTGAATCGGCCGGTAACATCAGCGACCTGCCGACCCGGAAAAAATCTTCATCAGCCTCGCTCCGCAAACGCCTGAGAATGTGCTGACATCTTACAACATTTTGCTCAGATTAACACGCCTTTTTATCTGCTCTGCCATAAACCCCGGCTTGATCTGATGCTGATTTGACCTTACTCCCAGCCGCCCGCTCTATCTTTATGTCCCTGCCAGGCGGTGTTTGCAGCTAAGCCATTTGTCGCAGTGCCACCGAAGCAATAACCGATGGTTGAAATGCCCGTTATTTCGCAGATGCCTTTCTATTGCTTGCCCGGCTTATGAAGACTCATGGAAGTGCGAATGAGTTGCTGGTCTTTTTCGGCAAGAGCGTTGTCCTTTTCGGCGATGACTGATCTTTTTTGGGGTGAAGCTTCGGCCTGTCATAAGGGTTGGTGTTCATAAAACGGGTCGATTGACTTTATATATTGTTAAGATTAAGCTTTGCAGCATCTATTTAACGCCGGGGTTTAAAACATGAGCGTCTGCTCTGAAAACAGAAAATACCAGATTACTGCCATCTCTGATGCCCTCACTGACATTATCGCTGAAGTCAGCGATGAAATGCTGCAGAAGCTTGATCTGCCAAAGGGCAACAGCATCGCGCTGAACGAAGAAAATCTGAAAAAACTCGCCAATATCGTCGATACCAATAAACCCCGCATCGCGCCAGGCGGGTCTCCGACAAACGTCATTTACGGTGCCAGCAATCTCGGCCTGAAATGCGCATTTATCGGCTGTGTCGGCTGTGATGATTTTGGTTATGACTATATCAACAACCTGCGCGACAATGATATAGACACCTACGTTTCAATCAAACGCGGCAACTCGGGCCTGTGCTACACACTGATCAGCCCTGATGGGCAACGCACTTTCGGCCTGAATTTCGGTGTTGCCAAACAGCTTTATGAATATGAGATTCTGCACAGCCTCATCAAAAGCTCTGAATTTTTGCATTTTTCCGCCTACGAATTTCGCGGCGATAACCCGATCAACGTGGCGACCAGACACGCAGTTTCGATTGCCCGCAAAGCCAGAACCAAGATTTCCTTTGACCTTGGCGACAGTCTCGTGGTCAAATCATCACGCGAACAGATCGAAACTTTTCTCAGCGAAAAAATCGATATTCTCTTTGCCAACGAAGATGAAGCAAAAGCCCTTTGCGAAGGCAGCAGCAACTTCAAAGGTCTGCTCAAATACACTGATCTGGCAGTAATCAAGCTGGGCAGCGAAGGCGCGATTGCCATCACACCCGAAGGCGAGATCAGGGTTTCGGCTTACAAGGTCGAAGATGTCAAAGATACGAACGGTGCCGGCGACAATTTTCAGGCGGGCTTTTTTTACGGTCAGTACAAAAAGCTGAATCTCGAAACCTGCTTGAGAATCGGCCATTTTCTCGCGGCCAATATCATTCGCCGCATCGGAGCACAGTCTCAGGTAAAAATCTCTGGCATTGAATATTTTATCTGATCGAGGCCGGGGCTTAGCCCACTCAGTGCAGATTCAAGACCTGATCACCTTGTCATAAAAAGGTTTGCAACCCTTAAAAAAAAACAGCCCCCTTGCGGAGGCTGCTTTTTTTAAGAATCAGTCGATCAGCTGGTCTTGATTTCAGAGAGCTGCTTGTAAAGGCTGTATTTGAATTTGACATCCTTCTGAGCCTGTTCAATAAGCTTCTGAGATACTTCAGGATTCGATTTTTTCAGCATTCTATAGCGGTTTTCGCCATAAACGTAATCGGCGAGCGCCAGGGTCGGTTCTTTTGAATCCATCATCAGGGGGTTCTTGCCCTGATCGAGGTTATCAGGATTGAAGCGGAAGAGTGGCCAGTGACCAGCGTCAACAGCTTTCTTCTGTTCCATCAGGCCCTGCGACATGTCGATACCATGAGCAATACAATGGCTGTAAGCGATTACTAGGGCCGGGCCATCATAGGCTTCGGCTTCGAGCAGAGTCTTGAGAGCATGAGCAGGGTTGGCACCCAGACTGATCTTGGCGACATAGATATTGCCGTAGGTCATGGCGATCATGCCGAGATCTTTTTTAGGCATCGGCTTGCCGCCGGCTGCGAACTTGGCAACGGCACCAAGCGGCGTTGATTTGCTCATCTGACCGCCGGTATTCGAATACACTTCGGTGTCGAGAACGAGCACTTTTACGTTCTTGCCGGAAGCGAGAACGTGATCGAGTCCGCCGTAACCGATGTCATACGCCCAGCCATCGCCACCGATGATCCAGACTGAACGCTTAACCAGATACTGAGCCATATTCGAGAGGCGCACACAGATTTCATCTTTGCAGTCTTTAAGGGCTTTCTTGAGTTCTTCAACATTGCCGCGCTGGGTTTCGATTTCTTCCTGGGTTTTCTGGGCATTGGCGAGAATCTTGTCGGCAATGACCTTCAGACCACCAGAACACTTGCAACCGCTGCCGGCAGCCTTGGTGAGCAATTCAACGGCTTCTTCCATCATCTTGTCAGATGCGAGGCGCATTCCCAGACCGAATTCGGCGTTATCTTCGAACAGGCTGTTGGCCCAGGCCGGACCACGGCCGTCAGCACGGGTGGTGTATGGAGTAGTCGGCAGGTTGCCGCCGTAAATCGAAGAACAACCGGTAGCGTTGGCAACCATAAGGCGGTCGCCACAGATCTGGGTAACCAGCTTAATGTAGGCAGTTTCGCCGCAGCCAGCACAGGCACCCGAGAATTCCATCATCGGCTTAACATACTGAGTGCCTTTGATGGTGCTGATATTGATCAATGAACGTTCGGGATCTGGGATTTTATTGAGGAAATAGTCCCAGTTTTCGGCTTCGTGAGCACGCATGGCTTCATCTTTGTGAGCCAGATTGATCGCTTTGGCTTCGAGCTTCTTGCCGGTGGCATCCTTCTTGAAAGCCGGGCAGATGCTGACGCAGGCGCCGCAACCGGTGCAGTCTTCGGGGGCAACCTGAACGGTGAACGACAGGTCTTCTTTGAAGCCCTTGGCCTTGCATGACTTGAAGGTCTTGGGAGCCTTTTCAGCGAATTTCGGGGTGTAAACCTTGGTTCTGATTGCAGCGTGCGGGCACACCAATGAACACATGCCGCACTGAATGCAGGTTTCGGAATCCCAGGCGGGCATGCTGATGCCAACATTGCGCTTTTCATACTGGCTGGTGCCGGTCGGGAAAGTGCCATCGATGGGCATCTGGCCAACGGTGATATCGTCACCCTTGCCGGCGAGAATTGGTTCGAGAACGTCAGAAACAAGTTTCGGAGCGTTTTTGAGTACCATTGCCGGGCGAATTTTGTCTTTTGTGCTGACTTTGGCGGGAATCTTGACTTCGAATAGATTTTCGACGGCCATGTCGATGGCCTTCCAGTTCATCTTTACGACGTCTTCGCCCTTCTTGCCGTAGGTCTTTTTGGCGGCGTCCTTGAGGAATTTTACATATTCTTCACGCGGAATGATCTTTGAAATTTCAAAGAAGCAGGTCTGCATGAACAGGTTGATGCGCTGACCAAGGCCGATTGATTCACCAAGTTTGATGGCGTTGATAACGTACATCTTCGCCTTTTTATCGATGAGACGCTGCTGGGTTTCTTTCGGCAGTTTATCCCAGATTTCGTCTTTGCTGTATTCGGTTTCGAGCAGGAAAACGCCGCCGGTCTTGAGGTTCTTCAGCATATCATAGGTATCGACGAAGCTGAATTTATGGCAGGCGATGAAGTTGGCATGTGAGACGAGATATGGGCAGCGCAGGGGCTGTTCGCCAAATCTCAGATGCGAAATGGTCATGCTGCCTGATTTTTTTGAGTCATAAACGAAATAGCCCTGGGCATTGTTTTTGGTCTTGTCGCCGATAACCTTGATGGCATCTTTGTTAGCACCAACCGTGCCGTCTGAACCCAGGCCATAGAACATCGCCGCGAAAGTCTTCGGGTCGCCGGTTTCTACGGCTTCACCAACTTCAAGGCTGGTTTTGCAGACATCGTCAACGATACCAACGGTGAAATGATTTTTCGGTTTATCGCTCTTGAGGTTTTCATATACGGCGAGAACCTGATTCGGAGTGAAGTCTTTTGAACCGAGACCGTAGCGGCCGCCAACAATTTTCGGCCATTTGGTGAAGGGTGCGGCATCGTTTTCGAGAGCTTCGCCGATGCTGTTTCTGACATCGATATAGAGGGGTTCGCCGGCGCTGCCCGGTTCTTTGGTGCGATCAAGAACGGCAATGCTTTTGACGGTCTTCGGGAAAGCCTTGACAAGATGTTCGGCGCTGAATGGACGGTAGAGGCGAACTTTAACCAGACCAACCTTTTCACCTTTGGCGTTGAGGTATTCGACGACTTCGTGAATGGTTTCGGCGCCGCTGCCCATGGCAACGATAACGCGTTCGGCCTTCGGGTCGCCAACGTATTCAAAGAGACTGTATTCACGGCCGGTGAGCTTGGCGAACTTTTTCATGTGTTTCAGAACGATTTCGGGGGTCTTTTCATAGAACTTATTAACCGTTTCGCGACCCTGGAAATACACATCGGGGTTCTGAGCTGTGCCGCGCATCGTCGGGTGATCTGGGTTGAGACCACGGGCGCGATGTTCGAGAATCAGCTTGTCATCCATCATGGCCTTGATGACTTCGTCATCGATCAGTTCGATTTTGTTGACTTCGTGTGAAGTTCTGAAACCATCAAAGAAATGAATGAAGGGAACCCGGCTTTCAAGAGTTGAAGCCTGAGAGATCAGGGCCATATCGTGGGCTTCCTGAACTGAGTTGGCACCGAGCATTGCAAAGCCGGTCTGGCGGGTGGCCATGATATCGCTGTGGTCGCCAAAAATCGAGAGGGCGGCGCAGGCAAGCGAACGGGCCGAAACATGAAAAACGGTAGAAGTCAATTCACCGGCGATTTTGAACATGTTCGGGATCATGAGCAGCAGGCCCTGTGAAGCGGTAAAAGTAGTGGTAAGAGCACCCGAGGTCAGAGAACCATGAACGGCACCCGCAGCGCCGCCTTCTGACTGCATTTCATAAACAGTCGGAACCGTACCCCAGATGTTTTTATGGCCGGCAGCCGTAAACGCATCGGCATGTTCACCCATGTTGCTGGAGGGTGTAATCGGATAAATCGCGATAACTTCATTAGTCTTGTGCGCGATAACCGCAGTAGCTTCGTTCCCATCCATCATTGCGTATGTCTTTTTAGTCACAATCGCACTCCTGCCTGAATGTTATTGGCATCAGTTTGAAAAAATCCCGATGCCGAAAAGGCATGCTGATATTAAGCCAAAACGCTGAGACAAGTCAAGACATGCCACCCTGTTTGTGAATTTTTTTTCAATCTTTTGCAGTGCAGCAACCACGCCATTTTTGTCTATTTTGCATCAGTCATTTACCTGTAGTATCATTGTTAAACTAAAGTTAGAGGTAAAGCATGCTTTTTTTCCTGCCAAACTTGCCCAACACCAAAAACCCTCATGACAAGTCACCACGGCTACTCCCGGGGCAAAGTCCGGCTTGTATTTTCAGAGTTACCATGCTTGAAAAGCGCTACCGCGCAACGTTGTTAACAGTCGCTCTGGTTTTGTTTGCCATTACCAGTCTTCAGGCTGCTGACCTGTATGACCTGCGTGTTTTTCCGTACCCGGCAAGTCAAACGATTTCGCTGGCCGGCTACGTCTCGGGCGCAGATCCCTGGCAAGACCCCACAAGCAAGCGCGCCCGGGCTTCCGGAATGCTTCGCTCCTGGCTCGCCAATGGGCAACTGAGCATCGAGACTGAAGGCGCAAGTTGCACAGCCAGCGTTGCCGATGGCGAGTTCTCAGCCACTCTGCCTGTGCTTTCGATCGCCAGTTTTTCTTTGCGGGTCTCTTATGAGAACGAATTGCTCTATCTGGGGCGGTACACCTTCCCAGAAAAAATCGAGATGCTCGTAATCAGTGATGTTGACGATACAATTCTGATAACCGAAGTTACAAGCCGCACCCGCATGGTCATCAATTCAATGTTTAAAAGCGTAACAGATCGCCTGCCGGTCAGCGGCACCCCAGAGTTCTACAGAGACATGTTCAGCAGCCTGGCGGGCGGCACACCTCACTTCGTCTATCTCAGCAGTTCACCAGCCTTTCTTAGCAGGCCATTGAAAACCTTTCTGATGCAAAATGAATTCCCCCCCGGAACCCTCATCCTCAAAAAAAGCCTGACCGAGGGCAGCCACCACAACCACAAATCTGGCTGGCTGCGACAGCTCAGTGGAGAATACCCGGGCATTCCGATGCTGCTCCTTGGCGACAGCGGCGAACAAGACCCAGCCATCTACAGCGAATTCGTCGAAAGCAGCAGTCACCCTCAAAATATCAAAGCAGTCATCATCCATGACATCTCAGAGACAGCCGAAGACTCAGAAGCGCTGCAACAATACGCAGGGCGCCTTGAACGCCTTGAGGTGCCATTTATCACCTGGAAAAACATCGCCGATCTCAGACTGAATTTGATCCGACTTGCGATTCTACTCGACAAGAATGGCTAAATATCGCCGGCAACAGCAAGGTTACCCGACAGCAACCCCGCCAAGCTTGCAGATGTGGCGAAAATGCTCTTCAGATAATGGCTGAATCGAAAGTCGCATGCCGCGGCGAGCTACCATTATTCCTTCGAGTGCCGGGTCACCCTTGATTGTTTCAAGCGCGATCACCGAGGCGAAATGCGCGACGAATTCGACGTCAATCATGAACCAGAGAGGCTTTTCTGGTGAAGAGCGTTGGTCGTAATACCCACTTTTCTCGTCAAAAGCAGCATGATCAGGGTAGGCGCGGCAGGCAACTCTTGCAATACCCGCTGCTCCAGACGGTTCAGCGTTTGAATGATAAAAAAGCACCAGATCACCAGGCTGCATGCTGTCACGCATAAAATTGCGTGCCTGATAATTGCGAACTCCTTCCCAGGCAGTTCGGCCATCTCGTTCAAGATCGGCCAGAGAATAGACGGTTGGCTCGCTTTTCATTAACCAGAATTGCATCGAATTTTCTCCAGAACAACTTACAGATTTTAACAGAAGCAAGATTGACTTTGCATATTATATAGCTATATTGCTCTCATGAGCATTTCAGAAACCAATTGCCAACGCAGATCACAAGTTATCGGCCGGTCTGGCATGGCTCTCGCCACCATGCTGGCAGTACCATCTCTGGTTGCTGCCGACCCGATCGGCATAGACCCGATAGCCGCCAGTCTGCCTCTGGCGCTTGAATCGCTTTTTTTTGCACTGGCACTGCGGGCCTTCGGTTTTCGCCCGTTTTTGCTGCTCATCGGCTGGTTTCTGGTAACTTTTGCCACCTGGTTTCTACTGGTCGGGCTGCCACTCGGGCCTTTTGTGGCTATGCTGGCCGGCAGTGCGATCAGCGGCGAAGAAGGCAATCTGATTTATCTCGCGGCGGCCATCGGCATCGAAATAGTCGTCTGCCTGATTGAAGCGCTGGTTCTGCTGCTTGCAGGCCGGCTGACCCTGCTGCGTCGCCCCGGGTCTGCATTGTTGCAGCCATCGTTTGCCAGACTTTTCAAAGTGGCCATTCTTGGCAACCTGGTTTCGGTAGTTGCCGGCCTGCCTGAGATGCTCGAATCAAAGGCCGCATGGCTATGTTATCTCGCGATTTTCCCCGCCATTTTTCTGGCAGGCAAGATTACCGGCCCGGCAAGCACAACCACTGAACCGGCCATCGAAAAGTCTTCCGGGGCCAGCAATACAAAAGCTCATTAAACATTTCAAAGCAGAGCCTGAATAGAAGGCACGGCTTCGAAGCTCTTCAGGGCATTTTTGCTGATTCAGGCCTGGAGTTTAGCCTGGTAGTGCCGGTACTGGCCCTTGAAAAAACTGTTGAGCGCCCCCTGCTTTTCAAGAGTCTTCACGGCGGCCTGCACCCTGGCATCACCGTGCCGCCTGAACTTGCCGCTGATTTTGCTGATGGTTCTGGCATTGGCGCAATACTCAACAATTTCTTCAGCCAGCATATCGAGAGTATCAGGTAGCTCTTTAATCGGCACAACCAGAGTTTTGCCCGGGTTAGCCGGCGAATAACTCTCACCTGGCTCATATCTCAGGCAGTCAGAGTGCCGCGCCAGAAAACTGCGTACCCGCAGGCGCAGCGCTCCACCGGTTCCGCTTGAACCATAGCCATGAATGACTTCAAAACGGCGACAGTCGCCTTTCCTGACCCGGGCATTATAAAACTTCACCAGCGCCTCGACCGCCTCAACCTGGGTCAACCCATGCAAATCGATTTCAGCACTCATGTTTTTAACTCCCCGGCCCACAAGGCCAACCATGAACCGACCAGCTGGCTTTTAGCCTTAAAGCAGGCACTCCTGCAGATGCAAACTATATTACATTACCCCAAAACAATTAAGCAGAGAGCCCCAGATCAAAACGAACGGACATCGAACTCTTCGACCCAGCCGTGAGCGCCCTGGTCTATCCAGTGCAAGTCATTATTGCGCACCAGTTCAACCTGAGCCTGAACCATCAGTTCCGGGTATTTTGCTTCAACGGCGCGATTACGGGGTTCCCCGCGCCTGCCCGGCACGCAAAGCCAGTCAGTGTAAACCTTGATGGTCTGCAATTGCTGCAAAACGTTAACCAGCCAGGTTCCATAGGTCTGCCCACCGTTCCAGTTGCGTGACCAGACGAAAGGAACCCTGATCTTGTGAGCCAGCAGGATATCGGCCACCAGCGCTTCGTTTTCGCAAAGACAATAGATCAGGGTGCGAACTTTTGGGGAATCCCAGAGTCGCAGTTTGTATGCAAAGCATTTGCCTGAAAATTCATAATTGTCGCTGATGCGATTCGGGTCTTTGATGGTCTGAAGCTCTCTGAAGTCAAGCACTTCAAAGCGGCCATGCATGCCGCAGTCATCTGGTTCGAAGTCTCGACCTGCGGCAAATTCCTGATAAAAATTAACATCAGTATGAATAAACAGGTCAGGGTCTGGGTCAGCAGCAGAAACGGTGATTTCAGCGCCAGCCAACGCCTCGCCGGTGCGCTCCGCCCATAGTTTCCTGCCCGAACCAAAAAAATCAAGGTTACTCAAATCGGTTCCGGAAGATGGGTAATAACAAATACATCTGGATTTGTTTAACTCATCAACCAGTTGTTCAGAGCCAGTCATAAGCTTCAGATTTCCTTTCGGCAGCGATGCCAACTGTCTGATAATAGCAGAGTTGCCCATAAAAATACACCCCGGGCGCCCGATTCAGGCCAACCGACAACTTCATTGATAAACGACTGGCAGCGCGTGACTGACGACTCCAAGAAGTTGATGAAGTTTTAGCCCATTGGTGGGGGCACGCCTGAAACAATGGCGGGCCGGCATGCCGCAGGTTATAAACTTTGGTTATTGCTTGTGGCGCCATCATCGTGGCATAATTGGGCAACGATGGCCTGCCGGGCTCAACGATCTGGAAGCGCCGGGTGCGATTCGTGCAAAGCCTCACCAACAAAGGATATCTTATGATTTACAGAGAAATTGGCAAAACCGGGGTTAAGGTTTCACAACTTGGGTTTGGCTGCATGCGTCTGCCGGTAATCAACGGCGTGGCGAACCAGATCAACGAACCCGAAGCGATCAAAATGATCAGGCATGCGATCGACAACGGCGTAAACTACGTCGATACCGCTTATCCATACCACGGAACCGGCTTTGATCGCGGCGGCGAAAGCGAACCTCTTGTTGGCAGGGCACTACGGGATGGATACCGCCAGAGAGTACAACTGGCAACCAAACTGCCAAGTTGGCTGATCACCTGCCGTGCCGATTTTGACAAATATCTCAACGACCAGTTACAGCGGCTCGAAACCGATCACATCGACTTTTATCTGGTGCATGCCATCAACAAAGGTTTCTGGAGCAACCTGCTGCAGCACGACCTGTTCGGTTTTCTCGACGCGGCACTCGCCGATGGCCGCATCAGACACGCCGGGTTCTCTTTTCACGACGACCTGCAACTGTTCAAAACCGTTGTTGATGCGTATAAATGGTCGTTCTGCCAGATTCAGTATAACTATATCGACGAAAATTATCAGGCAGGTCGGGCCGGGCTTACCTACGCGGCTGAGCGCGGCCTTGGCATCGTCATTATGGAACCGCTGCGTGGCGGTGCTCTGGCCGGCAAGCTTCCAGAAGCAATCAGCAAGTCCTTTGCCGACTCAGGTTTCAACCGCACCCCGGTTGAATGGGCGCTGCGCTGGCTTTTCGATGATTCGCGCATTTCTGTTGTGTTAAGCGGCATGTCCGCGATGGAACATGTTGTTGAAAACCTTCGGGTGGCCTCGGCCGCCGCCCCGGCTTCACTGACCGACAAAGAAAAAATGGTAATGACCGAAGCCCAAGCTATTTTCAAAGCACGCATCAAAGTGCCATGCACCAGCTGCGGTTATTGCATGCCATGCCCTTCCGGGGTCGATATTCCGAAGAATTTTTCGATGTATAACAGCCTCAATCTTCTTGATGAAAGCTTTCAGAACACAGTCAGATTCATGTATAACGCGCAGGTGGCTGACACAGCACGGGCCAGCAAATGCATTAAATGCGGCAGATGCGAAACACACTGTCCGCAGCAGATCAAAATCATGAATGAACTTGAGAAGGTCAAGGCAACCTTCGACTGAGTTCAAAGCATGCCCAGCTGCCAGCGCAAGAATGTCCACTGATCGGTAAACTCTTCGAGAATCTGCGAAAGTGGCTTGCCAACGCCATGCCCGGCGTCACGCTCAACCCATAGCAGAATTGGCTGTTCTGGGTTGTTACTGGCGCAGGTCTGCAATGCCGCCGCCATTTTGCGGGCATGCATCGGATGCACCCGCGTGTCTTTTTCGGCGGTAAAAATGAACATCGCCGGGTAGTGGCGGCCGCTGACAAGGTTATGATAAGGCGAATAGCGTCGCAGCCAGATAAAATCTGCGGCATTCTCAGCCGAACCATACTCGGGCACCCAGTAGCGGGCCATGAGAAAATTCTGGTATCGCAACATATCAAGCAACGGCACCCCGCAGATAGCAGCGCGATAAAGATCGGGCCGGCGGGTTATCGCCGCGCCAACCAGCAGGCCGCCATTTGAACGACCGCTTACCGCCAGGCGCTCGGGGCAGGTATAACCAGAACTGATCAGCCATTCGGCGGCGGCTTCCAGGTCTTCAAAAACCCGTTCCTTGTTGCCAAGAGTGCCCATTTTGTGCCAATCATCACCCTGCTCGGCACCGCCACGCAAATTAACCACAGCATAAATACCGCCGTCTTCGATCCAGGGAAGCACCGCACCTGACCATGCCGGGGTCATGCTGATGGCAAACCCGCCGTAACCATAGATCAAAGTCGGGTTCATGCCATTTTTGCTGAGCCCCTGTCGATGCAGAAGAAACATGCTGACTCTGGCACCATCACGAGAAGTAAACCAGTGCTGAGTGACATGCAGAGCCGACAGATCAACAGGAATATGCCTCTGCCACCATATTTCTGGTTTTGCAGTCGGCCTGGCATAGTGCAAAATCATGTTAGGGCAGTCGAAAGACGTGTAATCAACATAAAAGTCACGATGAAAAACGCTGCTTGAAAAGCTCAGACTGCCAAGGCCAGGCAGCTCCACGGTTTGCTGCTCCCCGCTGGTATAGTCGACGCTCGTAAGTTTCGATACAGCGTTTTCCTGCCAGGCGATCAGCAGAGCGTCACTGGTAAAACCCCAGTCTTCAATAACCGCGACCGGATGTTGCGGCACGAGAAGCTGCCAGTCAGAACGACCCGGGCAGGTCGTTGAGGCTGAAAATATCTGACTGTTCGGCGCCCCTTCGTTGCTCAAAATAAAAAGGCGATCATTTATTACCCTGGCAGTGCTTCGGCTGTTACAGCCGACGATGATTTCGCGGCGTTGCAAAACCCCGGTCGTCAGCCATTCAGCAAAATCAACCAGCCAGAGATCATTTGAACGGGTGCTGGTATGATACATAAGAATCAGCCAATGACCATCTTCTGAGAGCCAGGCGGCGGGCCCCCAGGTTGTCGCGAATGGGCCTTCACGATACTGAGCAAAAATCAGCCGATCAGTTTCAACTGGCTTTCCAAGCTCGTGCAGGCGAATTTCGCGTGAGTAAGGATTAGCAATATCTGCCAGTCGCGAATAAATGAAGCTTTTTCCATCGGGCAGCCAGCAGACGCCACCCACCTTGTTGCAGATGCGATCTTCAAGATGCGATAAATCGCCGGGGCGCAAGATTCTCAGCTCATGGTTTTCGTCACCGCCACTGCTGATACCGTAGGCCAGCAGTTCCCCGTCGGGTGAAGGTTCAAACCAGCCGATGCTGGTCAACCCGCTATGGTCGGCCCCATTTGGGTCGAGCAACAGCTTTTCAGCCCTGCTGGCAGGGTCTGCCATATAGACTACCGGCTGATCAAGGTTGCCCGCCCGCCGGCTGAAAAATAGTCGCGAACCGGCAAACGACGGCAACCAGCAGGAATCATTCTCGATAAGTGGCTTGAGCCGCTTTTTAAGCTCAGCACGGCCAGGCAGGGCATCGAGAAGCGAGCGGGTAAAAGCATTCTGCTCGTTCGTCCAGGCATCCACTTCAGGGGTCGAATTGCCAGATGCATCGCCTTCAAGCCATCTGAAATCATCGTGAATAATGGTTCCATGATAATTGTCAGTGACCCGGGCCACCCGGCTGACCGGAAACCTTCGTTCTCCTGAATTCATCGTTTATTCCTTACTCTAAAAATAGCCAGCCAAGGCCGGGGCAAAAAAATACGCCGGGCATCAGAAACAAAATATCTGAAAGCCTGAAGGAAAATAACTATCTGCCTCAATCAACGTGCCAAATCTATCGCCAGAATAAACCCCGATGCGACATACGGGCAAGCAGATTTTTGCAAACAGGGTTGTTGCTGCAACGATTTGCGGGTAAGATACAGGCAAAGTCACCCCGGAGAAACCAGCATGACCGAATCTTCTGAACCAACTGCAAATAACTCTGCCGACCCCGAAAATGGCCCGGTCTTTTCTCAACCGGAGCAGGCACAACTTGAGAAGATTCTTGTCGAAAACACGCCCGCCCCACGGCCCATTTCTTTTGTCAGGCTCGGTTTTTTCAATTTCAGCTTCATACTTCTGACTCTGCATGGGCCTT
>Ga0209098_1002083_pt1 | contig 18014 bp, 12 predicted proteins | sample AD_JPNHW1_MetaG_FD_184429 | JGI IMG/M metagenome (GOLD analysis project Ga0209098, IMG submission 184429) | Active sludge microbial communities of municipal wastewater-treating anaerobic digesters from Japan - AD_JPNHW1_MetaG (SPAdes) (version 2) | ecosystem: Engineered > Bioreactor > Anaerobic... | reverse complement strand
GGCGGACGTGGCGGCCCTCCGCAAGAAGATCGGCTTCCTCTCCCAGCGCCCCTATCCGCTGCCCATGTCCATCCACGACAACATCGCCTTCGGGCCCAGGATCCACGGCATGGAGGTGTCCGTGGAACACTACCTGAGGCTGGCGGGGCTGTGGGAGGAGGTCCAGGACCGCCTGCACACCCCGGCCTCCCGCCTCTCCATCGGCCAGCAGCAGCGGCTGGCCCTGGCCAGGGCCCTGGCCGTGGAGCCCGGGGCGATCCTGGCGGACGAGCCCACCAGCGCCCTGGATCCCCACTCCGTCAGGATCGTCGAGAACCAGTTCCGGCTGCTCAAGCGCGACTACACCGTCCTGATGGTGACCCACATCCTGCGCCAGGCCCGCCGCCTCGCGGACTACATCGTCTTCTTCTACCTGGGGGAGCTGGTGGAGCACGGCCCCGCCGAGGCCTTCTTCACCTCCCCGAAGGACGACCGGACCAAGGCCTACGTCAGCGGCGAGATCAGCTAGGCTGGTGACAGGAGCGGACGGACGATGAGCGGCTACAGCCTTCCCTACCTCAAGCACCTCGAGTCGGAATCCATCCACATCATGCGGGAGGTGGCCGCGGAGTTCCGGAACCCCGTGATGCTCTACTCCGTCGGCAAGGATTCGAGCGTCATGCTCCGCCTGGCCCAGAAGGCCTTCCATCCCGGCCGGATCCCCTTCCCGCTGATGCACGTGGACACGGGCTACAAGTTCCCCGAGATGTACGAGTTCCGGGACCGGATGGCCCGCGAGCTGGGTTTCCGGCTCATCGTGGAGCGGAACGAGGCCTGGATCGCCAAGGGCTGCCACCCCCTCGGGATCGGCGTGGACAAGTGCTGCAGCCACCTGAAGACGGGCGCGCTGCTCGACGCGATCGCCAGGCACGGCTTCGACGCCGCCCTGGGCGGGGCGCGCCGGGAGGAGGAGAAGTCCAGGGCCAAGGAGCGGATCTTCTCCCTGCGGGACCGCCACGGCCAGTGGGATCCCAAGAACCAGCGCCCGGAGGTCTGGGACCTCTTCAACACCCGGATCAACGAAGGGGAGACCGTGCGCGTCTTCCCCCTGAGCAACTGGACGGAACAGGACATCTGGCAGTACATCAAGCTCGAGGAGATCCCCGTCGTCCCCATCTACTTCGCCATGGAGCGCACGGTGGTGCGGCGGAACGGGATCCTCATCCCGGTCCCCGAGACCCACGCGGACGAGCCCGTGGAGCGGGTCCGCTGCCGCTTCCGCAGCCTGGGCTGCATGCCCTGCACCGGCGCGGTGGCCTCGGAATCCGTCACCCTCGACGGCATCATCGCCGAGGTGGCCGCCGCGAAGAAGTCCGAGCGAGAGAACCGCGTCATCGACCTGACGAGCGACGCCTCCATGGAACAGAAGAAGAAGGAGGGCTACTTCTGATGACCCGGAAGTCCATCCTGCGGATCGTCACCACCGGCAGCGTCGACGACGGCAAGTCCACGCTCATCGGGCGCCTCCTGTACGAGACCAAGTCCATCTACGAGGACCAGCTCGAGGCGATCCGGAAGACCTCCCGCAGGAAGGGCCTCGCCGACGTGGACCTGGCCCTCCTGCTGGACGGCCTCTCCGCCGAGCGGGAGCAGGGCATCACCATCGACGTGGCCCACCGCTACTTCGAGACTCCCGCCCGCAAGTTCATCATCGCCGACTGTCCGGGCCACGTGCAGTACACGCGGAACATGGTGACGGGGGCCTCCACCGCGGACTGCGCCCTCATCCTCATCGACGCCCGCAATGGCGTCCTCACCCAGTCCAAGCGCCACGGCTTCATCGTCTCCCTGCTCCGGGTCCCCCACCTGGTCGTCGCCGTGAACAAGATGGACCTCGTGGACTACTCGGAGGAGACGTTCGGCAGGATCGTCGAGGAATACCGCACCTTCGCGGAGAAGCTCGAGATCGGCGACCTCACCTTCATCCCGGTCTCGGCCCTCCGGGGCGACAACGTCCTGGAGAAGAGCCCGGACATGCCCTGGTACGAGGGGCCGCCCCTCCTCCACCACCTGGAGAACCTCCAGCTCACCTCGGACCGCAACCTGATCGACTTCCGGTTCCCCGTCCAGTACGTCCTCCGCCCCCACCTGGACTTCCGGGGCTTTGCGGGCCGGATCGCCTCCGGGACCATCAGGCCGGGCGAGGAGATCGTCGTCCTGCCCTCCGGCACCCCCTCAACCGTCAAGTCCATCCACACCCCGGACGGCTGCCTGGAGGAGGGCTTCGCGGGCCAGTCCCTGGCCCTCACCCTGGAGGACGAAGTGGACGTGAGCCGGGGCGACATGATCGTGCGCAAGCACAACCTGCCCAGCATGGAGCACCACTTCGAGGCGACCCTGTGCTGGATGAGCGAGGCGCCCCTGCGCCCCGGGACCTCCTACCTGCTCAAGCACACGACCCGCACCGTGAGGGCCTCCGTCTCCAAGCTCTTCTACGCCATCGACGTCGACACCCTCCACCGGCGCAAGGTGGAGAGCTACGGCCTCAACGACCTCGGCCGGGTGGCCATCCAGACCGCCAGCCCCATCTTCTTCGACCCCTACAAGAACAACCGGGCCACGGGCAGCTTCATCCTCATCGACCCCGACTCCAACCAGACCGTCGCCGCGGGCATGATCCGCGGGACCCCCATGACCCTGGAGGACCTCCTGGACCAGGACGGCGGGGAGGCCCATCCCGAGAAATCCCCCCACACGGTCTGGCGGGAGTGGAACATCCCCCGGGAGCAGCGGGAGGCACACGGCACCCATCGCGCCGCCGTCCTCTGGTTCACGGGCCTCTCGGGCTCCGGGAAGTCCACCCTCGCCCGGGCCCTGGAAAAGCGGCTCTTCGAGCGGGGCTGCCGCACCATGCTGCTGGACGGGGACCAGCTCCGACACGGCCTGTGCCGGGACCTGGGCTTCTCCCGGCTGGACCGCAGCGAGAACATCCGCCGCGTCAGCGAGGTGGCCCGGCTCTTCTTTGAGGCGGGGCATATCGTCCTGTGCACCTTCATCTCCCCCTTCGAGCGGGACCGGGCCCAGGCCCGCGGCCTGATCCCCGAAGGGCGGTTCTTCGAGCTCCACGTGCAGTGCGACCTGGAGACGTGCATCGCGCGCGATCCCCACGGCCTCTACAAGAAGGCCCTGCACGGGGAGATCCCGGACTTCACCGGCATCTCCTCCCCCTACGAGCCGCCGGAACATCCGGAGATCGTCCTCTCCACGACGGAACACGCCGCGGAGACCCTCGTGGAAGGTCTCCTGGAGCGCCTTGAGGAGGCGGGGATCCTGTAGCCGGGGAGGGCCTCAGGCCCCCCAGACCCGGCGGCCTTCGACCCAGGTTCCCAGGACCTTCCCGGGCAGTTCCCAGCCCTTGAAGGGGGTGTTGAAGGCCTTGCTCTGGATGAAGTCGCGGTCCACGGTGATCCGGGCGTCCGGGTCCACCAGGGTGAAGTCCGCCGGATGCCCCACCGCGAGGCTGCCCAGCCCCTTCCGGTCGAGCCGGAAGACCCTGGCGGGCCCCGAGGTGAGCAGTTCGACGGCCCGGGAGAGGCTGACCACCTTGCGGTTCACCAGCATCTCGAGCGCCAGGGGCAGCGCCGTCTCGAGGCCGATGATCCCGAAGGCCGCCGCCGGCAGCTCGCACTCCTTGTCCTCCAGGGTATGGGGGGCGTGGTCCGTGGCGATGGCGTCCACCGTGCCGTCCGCCAGGGCCTCCAGGATGGCGTCCACGTCCGCCTGGGCGCGGAGGGGCGGATTCATCTTGAAGTCCGAGTCCAGGCGGAGCAGTTCCCTGTCCGTGAGGGTGAAGTGGTGCGGCGTGACCTCGCAGGTGACCTTGATCCCGTTGGCCTTGGCCTCGCGGACCAGCCGCAGGGAGCCCCTGGTGGACAGGTGGGCCAGGTGCAGGATCCCGCCCGTATACTCCGCCAGCATGATGTCCCGGGCCACCATGACCTCCTCCGCCGAGGCGGGGATGCCGATGCAGCCCAGGCGGGCGCTGATCTCGCCCTCGTTCATGTAGCCCTTGCCCATGAGGTTCGTGTCCTCCTCGTGGGCCACGATGGGCATGTCCAGCCAGGAGGTGTACTTCAGGGCGCGGCGCATGATGGCGGCGTTCATGACGGACTTGCCGTCGTCGCTGAAGGCCACGCAGCCCGCGGTCATCAGGTTGCCGTAGTCCGCCAGCTCCTGCCCTTCCAGCCCCTTGGTCACGGCGCCGATCGGGAAATAGCGGCAGAGGTTCGCGGACCTGGCCCGGCTCAGCATCATCTCCGTCACGCCGACCGTGTCGTTCACGGGCTTGGTGTTGGCCATGGCGCAGACCGAGGTGAAGCCCCCGGCCACGGCCGCCCTGGAACCGGAGGCGATGTTCTCCTTCGCCGTCTGGCCGGGTTCCCGGAAGTGCGCGTGCAGGTCGATGAGCCCGGGCACCAGCAGCTTCCCCTTGCCGTCGACGACTTCGGCGCCGGCGTCCGGGGCGGCGTCCGCGCCGATGGCGGCGACCTTGCCGTCCTGGACCAGGAGGGACGACATCCCGTCCAGGTTCTGGGTTGGGTCCACGATTCGGACATTCTTGACCAGCAGCGACATGAGCACCTCGGTTGACCGATCCATGTTACCTGGGGTGCCCTGGTCGCGTGTGGGAGAACCTCACGGCCTGCCCGAATCCGCCCCCCGGGACCGGATGCCCGCCGCCCCGCCAGGAGGGCCGGGCCTACTCCGCCTCGGAGAGTTCCATGAGCTCGTCGTCCTCCTCGACGAAGTCGCCCTCCTCCACGATGATGCGCTTGACCTTGCCGGGCTCGGGCGCGTTGGAATAGAAGGGCGTGTGGTCCGTATCCGTCCCTTCCAGGAGCACCAAGGCTTCGTCCTCCTCCACCTCCTGGCCCTGGGATACGAGGACATCTACGACGTACCCCGGCCATTCCGCACGGATGATCATGGAAGCCTCCAAGGTCTGCAAGGGAAACCTATGCTGGGGAGCGGTTCTCCGCAAGGGCCTAAAACCCCGGCCCGGGGTTGGCGAAAATTCGTGTTATCGTTTTTTGCCCATTCCCTTTCCTGGCCGTCTGGCGTCCTCGCCCGCCCGCGCATCCTGTGCGCCCCCTCGATTTGTGAACTTCTCCCGCGCCCGGGGAGCCGGTCGGGCGAAGAATGTGCCCATCCAGGTCCCCGGATTCACGTATGATGGTGGATGTGCAACACCTCGCGGGGGTTGCCGCCACCATCCCTATTTCCCATTCCCCTGGATCCGACCTCTGCAGGAAGCCCACCTCCCCTATACCCATTACTGGCGGAGGGTTTCATGGAGGGATCGAAGTCGGGGGAATCTTGCGGGGCCGGAGGCCCCAGGAGAATCCATGAACACGCTGAAGTTCAACCCCACGAGCGTGACCCTCGACCTCGAAGGGACGCCCATCTCCATCGAGACCGGCCGCGTCGCCAAGCAGGCCGCCGGCTCCGTCCTCGTCCGCCAGGGCGACACCATGGTCCTCGTGGCCGCGTGCTGCGCCGAGCCCCGGGAAGGCATCGACTTCTTCCCCCTGACCGTGGACTACCGCGAGCCCGTCTTCGCCGCGGGCAAGATCCCCGGCGGCTGGTTCAAGCGGGAAGGCAAGGCCACCACCAAGGAGACCCTCACCTCGCGCCTCATCGACCGTCCCCTGCGCCCCCTCTTCGAGGAAGGCTACAACGGCGACACCATGATCACCGCCCAGGTGCTCAGCTATGACGGGCAGCACGCCCCCGAGGTGCTCGCCATGGTCGGCGCCTCCGCGGCCCTCGTCATCAGCGAGATCCCGTTCCTGAATCCCGTGGGCGGCGTCCGCGTGGGCCGCGTGAACGGCCAGTTCGTGGTCAACCCCACCACCGACCAGCGCGCGGAGAGCGACCTCGACCTGGTCGTGGCCGGCACCGAGGAGGCCATCGTGATGGTCGAGTGCGGCGCCCAGGAAGTCCAGGAAGCCGACATGGTGCAGGCCCTGGAGTTCGGCCACACGCAGATCAAGGCCCTGGCGAGGCTCCAGAACGAGCTGCGCGCCAAGGTGGGCAAGCCCAAGATGGCCGTCGCCAAGCCCGAGCTCGACCAGGCGGTCTACAAGCAGATCGCCGCCAAGTACGCCGAGCGCCTCATGGCGGCCCTCACCATGAAGGTGAAGATCGAGAGCTACAAGGCCATCGACGCCCTCAAGAAGGCCTGCGTGGAGGAATTCGCGGCCGAGAAGCCGGAGCTGAAGGGCGACGTCGCCGGCAGCTTCGACCTCCTCAAGGAGAGCCTCTTCCGGAACGCCGTCCTCAAGCAGGGCGTGCGCCTGGACGGACGCAAGTTCGACCAGATCCGCCCCCTCAACATCGCGGTGGGCGTCCTGCCCGCCACCCACGGCTCCTGCCTCTTCACCCGCGGCGAGACCCAGGCCATGGTCACCACCACCCTCGGCACCATCGAGAACGTGCAGATCATCGACGGCCTCGAGGAGGAGTACAAGAAGAAGTTCTACCTGCACTACAACTTCCCCGGCTACAGCGTCGGCGAGTGCAAGCCCAACCGCGGCCCCGGGCGCCGGGAGATCGGCCACGGCATGCTGGCCGAGCGGGCCATCATGGCCATGCTCCCCGACCCCGAGGACAACCCCTACACCGTCCGCGTGGTCTCCGACATCCTGGAATCCAACGGCTCCAGCTCCATGGCCACCATCTGCGGCGGGACCCTGTCCCTGATGGACGCCGGCATCAAGCTGAAGGCCCCCGTGGCGGGCGTCGCCATGGGCCTGGTCTCCGACGGCGACAAGTTCGTGGTCCTCACGGACATCGCCGGCCAGGAAGACCACTACGGCGACATGGACTTCAAGGTGGCCGGCACCACCCAGGGCATCACCGCCCTCCAGATGGACATCAAGATCGGCGGCATCACCACCGAGATCCTGACCAAGGCCCTCGACCAGGCCAAGAAGGGCCGCCTGGAGCTCCTGGCCGCCATGGGCGAGGTCCTCGCCGCCCCCAGGGCCGAGTTCGCCAAGAACGCCCCCCAGATGCACAGCCTCCAGCTCCCCAAGGAGAAGATCCGCGACGTCATCGGCAAGGGCGGCGCCACCATCCGGAACATCATCGAGGTCTCCGGCTGCGAGGTGAACATCGACGACAACGGCCTGTGCCAGGTGGCCGGCCCCACCCAGGAGAAGCTCCAGATCGCCCTCAAGATGATCGGCGACCTGATCCAGAGCGCCGAAGTGGGCCAGACCTACCTGGGCAAGGTGGCCAAGGTCGTGGAGTTCGGCGCCTTCGTGACGATCCTCCCCGGGATCGACGGCCTGCTCCACGTCTCCGAGATGGCCCCCTACCGCGTCAAGAGCCCCGCCGACGAGGTGAGCGAAGGCCAGGAGATCATGGTCAAGTGCATCGCGGTCGAAGCCAACGGCAAGATCCGTCTGAGCCGCAAGGCCCTCATGCCCCCCGTCGAAGGCCAGGAGGCCCCCGCCGAGGGCGAGGCGCCCGCCGAAGCCCCCCGCGAGCATCGCCCCCGCCGCCCCCGCGGCCCCCGACGCAGCGAATAGCAGGAAACGAGAAACATGCATCAAGACAGGGAGACAAGCCTCGGCTTTTCTCCCTGTTTTTTGTCGTTCAGTTCCCCACGGAGCAACGGGGTGCCGGACGCAGGTTCTCATCGTCAACTTTGCATGGCATCGATCGAGCCGGTGAGTTCTTCCATGCATTGCCAGCCAGCGCCTGCCTGCGTTCGATACGGGGGATCTCCTTCGCTGCCCGTGTCCAGGCTCCCCTTTCGTTCGAGGTGGAACCCTTGGACTGGCTTTGAATGCCGGGTCTCGTTCACCGGGGGGCTGGCGGCAGCGAGGCGGGGCTCATCCGCCAGAGGCTCGTTGCATCGTTTGCAGGTCTCTGGATCGCCGTTGTACACCACCCCCTCGGACTCCGGAATCAAGTCCTGCGTTCATCTGCGGTACCTCGACGGCCTGCCCGCTCTGCTCCACGGTCGGCTTCCGCATGCGGCACTGGCTCGAACTGGGCCGCTCCGACCTGTTTCCAAAGTTCTGGTTGAGTTGCGCAACAAACTAGCCGATATACTTCCTTGAGGCCGGCAGCAGCGCTTTCCACTACCCGAACTGCGCCTTCAATTCGACTATTTCATAAGCTTTGCGGATGTGGACGATAGAGGAAACCATGATTCATTCAATAAATTGGATGTTTTCCGCATTTTTCACATAGATGCGTCCTGGCGTCTCGCAAGAGAGGAAGCCAGTCCTTGTTGCGATGGCGATAGGATGTTTTCGATTCATGTATCACATGTGACTTGGATTACACCCGCACAGCTTGCGCCGGAAGAATGTTGGGAGGTATATTGCTGTCAATGTGCTTTTCATGCTCTTGGAAAAGAGTTTCACGGACTTGCTTGCCTCCTCCTCTCCCTCCTTCCTGGGCACATCCGAGTCGCTTCGTCCCGAGCAGACAGGTTTATCCATATCGCATTATCTTCAATCAAAAATTCAAAATGCATTTTTATTTATTGTTTTTGAAATTACTGATAAATATAGAATCACATGTTTAATATCATTCAAAGGCAGGCTTGAATGCTAGAGGAAATGGTATTCCCCTCCGCAGTTACCAGCTCCACTTCCAAGGATGCTGCTGAGGAAAATCTTCCGAAACCCTTATGCATAGCCAGGCCGCTGAGTTCAAAATTAATCAAGGGCATTCTACTCCTAGGAGATATTACTGGCATCATTTTTAGCTTTATCTTGGCACGAATCATCCTGAGGGCCGATCACATTGCAGGCCTTTTTACCAGTTGGCAGGTTGCGACCATCTTGATCTTGACGATCACAACCTTATGGCTACTGGATGCGATACAGATGGATGTCGAAGACAAGAACTGGAGGATTGTAGTCAAATTTTTATGTGGCTTGGCTCTCGCGGCCGGTATTTTTGGCATCAGCGTCTACCTTCTGGGTCCGATCCATTGGGCGGGGAGAGTTGGGTTCTGGGGCCGCCGCACGCTGGTGCTGTTTGTCCTCATCTTTACTGTCTGGGGCATCCTGCAGCGTTTCCTGCTCCATGCCTGGCAGCGGCGCCGCTCCGGCCGGGCGCGTTGGCTTCTGTTGGGCCGTCATGATGCCCGAGGCCTGGCCCCATTCTGGCGTGACTTCCAGGCGGAGCATGGCCATGGCGCCCTGGTGTTCCTGGCCGAATCCGAAGCTGAAACAGCATGCCAGAGCGATGAACACCCTGAAATTGCCGGAACCTGGAATGGGCTGGACGAGAAGCTCGGCGAGCCTTGGTCCGGAATCATCGTCGCGGACGCCAATGCGTTGCCCCCATCCGTGAGTCGCATCCTGATGCACGCACGCCTTAATGGCATGCTTGTGAAGTCGATCGACCAATTCTGCGAACGACGCTGGCAAAGATTGCCAGTGGAATATTTACGCGGGGACTGGTTCACCTTCGCCGGCGGCTTTGACTTGGTGCAAAGCCCGCTGAATGCAAGAGCAAAAAGATTATTCGATATCCTTCTCGCGGGGACGCTTCTGCTGATTGCAGGGCTGCCCATGCTTTTACTTGCGATCAGCCTGAAGCTACTCTATCCAGGACCTGTTTTTTACACTCAGCCCCGTGTAGGTAAAAATAAGAGAATATTCACCTGCCTGAAATTCCGCAGCATGCATACCAGTTCAGCCGACGACGGGGGCATTTACACCACCACGAACGACAAACGGGTTACCCGTCTCGGTCGCCTCATGCGCAAGACCCGCATGGATGAACTGCCGCAATTGTGGAACATCCTCCGCGGCGACATGAGTTTCATTGGTCCCCGGGCCGAGTGGACGAAATGCGTGGCCAACTATGAGAATGCGATCCCCTTCTACCACTTGCGCCATCTGGTCCCCCCCGGGTTGACGGGATGGGCCCAGATCAACTACCCCTACGGCGCCTCGGTGGAAGATGCCCGGGTCAAACTCACCTACGACCTGTGGTACATCAAGAATCACAACCTGCTGCTCGACCTGCTCATCGTGCTGCGCACGGTGCGTGTCGTGCTGTTCGGAATCGGGGGGAGATGAAACCGTGGCATTTTCTATCGTGAAAGCCACGGCAATTTCGTACATCGACACCATGAAGTCCATGGTGTCTTTTGGTATATGTCAGAATTGATTCGACAGATAGGCTTAAGTTTTATGCTTTATCATAAAGGGGAACAGTATTGAAAATTCTCATCACTGGTGGAGCTGGTTTTATCGGGAGCAACTTGGCAGAAACCCTTCTGGCAGGCGGGCATTCTGTCAGGATTCTCGACAATTTCTGCACAGGTGACTTCCGTAATTTGGAAGGGTTGAATGGCGATCTTGAAGTCATGAAGGGGGACATCACTTCTTCCGAGGATTGTGCCAGAGCTTGCGAAGGGGTGGAGCTAGTCTCCCACCAGGCGGCCCTGGGTTCCGTACCCCGATCCATGCGGGAACCAGAACTCTATTCTTTCAACAACCTCCACGGATTCGTCACCCTTTGCAACCAGGCGAGACTTTCGGGAGTCACGCGCATCGTCTATGCATCATCTTCCTCCGTCTACGGCGATGCGACCGCCAGTCCAAAGGCAGAGTCCATGCGCGGCCGCCCGCTTTCTCCTTACGCCGCCAGCAAGCAGGGCAACGAGGATTTCGCGCAGGTCTTCCACACAGCCTATGGACTTACTTTGATCGGATTCCGATACTTCAATGTGTTCGGTCCCCGGCAGAATCCCCTGGGCCCATATGCCGCAGTCATCCCGCTGTTCATCGCGAAATTGAACAAGGGTGAATCACCAACCATCTTCGGGGACGGCGAACAGTCCCGGGATTTCACATATGTGGGAAACGTCGTTCAGGCCAACGTCAGGGCCCTCTTCGGAGAAGTACCCCCCGGCGCCCACATCGTCAACGTCGCCTGCGGCGCCAGCACCAGCGTGAATCAACTCTTCGAGTTCATCGCCCGGGAGCTGCATTCCACGATCACCGCTGTCCACGGCCCCGATCGTAAAGGTGATATCCGGGATTCCAAGGCCGATATCCGTCTTGCCCAGTCGCTGCTCGGCTACAGCCAGTGGACAAGCCTGGAGGATGGCCTTGCAGCCACCGTGGCGTGGTATCGGCAACACCCAGAGAGGCTCGCATGAATATCCATCAACAGACCATCGGCATCATCGGCCTCGGCTATGTGGGACTTCCCATGGCCGTCGAATTCAGGAAGAAGTTCGACACCATCGGCTTCGATATCAACATCCAGCGCATCTCCGAACTCAAGGCCGGGGTTGACCGGACCCTGGAGGTTTCTCCGGAACATCTTGCGGCAGCCACTCGGCTGGATTGCACTTGCGATTCCGAGGAGCTTCGCCGCTGCACGATCTACATCGTTACCGTACCCACGCCCATTGACAGGTACAACCGTCCAGACTTGACTCACCTGCGGAAAGCCAGCGAAACGGTTGGCAAGGTCCTCAAGAGGGGTGACATCGTCATTTACGAATCGACCGTATACCCCGGCTGCACGGAAGAGGACTGCGTGCCCATCCTGGAAAGCACGAGCGGGCTTGTCTTCAATCGGGATTTTTTCTGTGGCTACAGCCCCGAACGCATCAATCCTGGTGACAAGGAACACACCGTCACCCAGATCAAGAAGGTCACCTCCGGTTCCACCCCAGAAGTCGCCTCAATCGTGGACGAGTTGTATCAGGCGATTATTTCTGCCGGAACCCACAAGGCCAGCAGCATCAAGGTGGCTGAGGCTTCCAAGATCATCGAGAACAGCCAGCGCGACATCAATATTGCCTTCGTGAATGAGTTGGCACTCATCTTTGACCGCATGGACATCGACACCCTGGAGGTGTTGGAAGCCGCCGGAACAAAGTGGAACTTCCTACCCTTCCGTCCCGGGTTCGTGGGTGGCCACTGCATCGGAATCGATCCCTTCTACCTTACCCACAAGGCCGAGAGCTTGGGCTATCACGCCGAAGTCATCCTTGCCGGACGACGCATCAACGACAACATGGCTATCTTTGCCGCCAACAAACTCATCAAACTCATGATACGCCATGGCCGCAGGATTGAAGGGTCCCGGGTGCTCGTCATGGGAATCACCTTCAAGGAAAATTGTCCCGACATACGGAACTCTAAAATTGTCAATTTGATCAAAGAACTGCAAGAATTCAGGTGCGAAGTGACCATCCTGGATCCATGGGCCGATCCTGCGGAAGTGCAACATGAGTACGGGATAAGCTCCTGCCGGGCCCTGGCAACCGATGTCGAAACCTTCGAGGCGGTGGTTCTGGCCGTTCCCCACCATGAATTCAGCACATTTCCCATGCAGCATTTCCTATCACCTAATGCTGTGATATTCGATGTCAAGGGAGCGTTGCCTTCTGAAACAGGCGCCGTACGACTATAACTGAATTTGCTAACGCTGGGAATCTTTCCACGCACCACCTCGGAGACCCTTATGTTCACGGGCAAGACCCTTCTCATTACCGGCGGAACCGGAACCTTTGGCAATGCAGTACTCAGGCGCTTCCTGGAAACGAACATCAGACAAATTCGTATCTTTTCCCGGGATGAGAAGAAACAGGATGATATGCGCAAGCATTTCACCCATGATAAATTGCGCTTTTACATTGGAGATGTCCGCAATGAGTCGAGTCTCACGGATGCTATGCGGGGAGTCGATTTTGTCTTTCACGCATCGGCGTTAAAACAGGTACCATCTTGCGAATTTTTCCCCCTGGAAGCGCTACGTACGAATGCCCTTGGGACCGAGAATGTCCTCAACGCCGCCATTGCGGCAGGGGTGTCTCGACTCATCGTGCTCAGCACGGACAAGGCCGTGTATCCCATCAATGCCATGGGTATCTCGAAGGCTATGATGGAGAAGTTGGCCATAGCCAAGTCCCGGGTCGCAGCACCCAATACCACGATCTGTGTGACTCGTTATGGCAATGTCATGGCCAGCCGGGGCTCTGTCATCCCTCTCTTCTTGCACCAAATCCAGGAAGGGAAAAGTCTGACAGTCACCGATCCCAAGATGAGTCGATTCATGATGACTATCGAAGATGCAGTGGATTTAGTGATCTATGCATTTATGCATGGGACGCCTGGAGACATCTTCGTGCAGAAGGCCCCGGCCGCCACGATGGGTGTATTGGCTGAGGCGATTCAGCAACTCTTTGACAGTGATCGACCTGTGCACATCATTGGTACGCGCCACGGCGAAAAACTGTATGAGACCTTGCTCACCCGTGAAGAGATGGCCGTGTCGCAGGATCTGGGGGACTATTACCGGATCCCAGCAGATAACCGGGATCTCAACTATAAAAAATACTTCACAGAAGGCCAGGCGGGTCTCAGCGACTTGAAGGACTTCAACTCTCACCAAGACCCCTTGTTGGACTTAGCGGGCATGAGCCAACTTTTACTGCGTCTGGACTGCGTGCAGCGCGCTCTTCGCGGCGAACGGGTCGAGGTTTAGCCCGGAGAGAGCCCGATGCAGACCATCCTCGTCACAGGTTCCAGTGGGTTCGTTGGCCAAAATCTATGCCTAGCTCTGAGTCGAAGCCCGGAGGTGCAACTCCTGACCTTCGACCTTGCCGATGAACCGAGAGCTCTAGCGGAGCGAGCCCGGGCCGCCGATGCCATCGTTCATTTGGCCGGCATCAACCGGCCCGAACCCGGGGAGGACTTCCGGACCGGCAATGTTGTCCTAACTGAACAACTGGTGGCCCTCTTGGAGACTGCAGGCTTGGCCACCCCGATCCTCCTGTCCTCCTCCACCCAAGCTGTCCTGGATAACCCTTACGGCCAGAGCAAGCGAGCTGCAGAAGAGTGGGTCTTCGCCTACGGTCACCGGACCGGTGCCGCAGTTTATGTCTATCGCCTGCCCAATCTCTTCGGCAAGGGCTGCCGCCCAAACTACAACAGCGTCGTAGCCACCTTCTGTCACAACATCGCACGGGACCTGCCCATCCAGGTCGATGACCCGAAGGCTCTGCTGCGGATGACCTATATTGACGACCTGCTCGATGAGTTCCTGCGCGCACTTGCAGGACGCCCCACCAGGGATGGGGATTTCTGCGCAGTCCCAACCGTGCATGAAACAACCGTTGGTGATCTGGCCAAACGTATCCAGGGATTCAAGGCCAGCCGAACAGACCTTTCCATCCCTGACCAAGGCGACCCCTTCACCCGTAAGCTTTATGCCACCTACCTGAGCAACCTACCGACTGATGCCTTCAACTATCCGCTGCAAATGCACAAAGATGAGCGAGGTTCCTTCACAGAATTCCTGCGCACTCCCGAACGCGGGCAAGTATCAGTCAACATCTCCCGCCCCGGTATCTCCAAGGGCAACCACTGGCATCACACTAAGAACGAGAAGTTCCTGGTGGTCAGCGGCATAGGGGTGATTCGCTTCCGAAAGCCTGGCACAACCGAGATTTTCACCTACCCCGTGAGTGGCACACAGCTGCAAGTGGTGGATATACCACCGGGCTACACGCACCAGATCACGAACCTCGGCGACCAGGACCTGGTTACGATCATGTGGGTGAATGAGCCATACAACCCTGCCCGACCGGACACATGGGTCGAGGAAGTCTGAGGGGACCCGATGCGGAAACTAAAAGTGGTCACGGTGGTAGGCACCCGGCCGGAGATCATCCGGCTCTCCCGGGTCCTGGCGAAGCTGGATGTGACCATGGAGCACATCCTGATCCACACCGGGCAAAACTATGATTACGAGTTGAATGAGATCTTCTTCCAGGATCTGGAAATTCGGAAGCCCGATCACTTCCTAGGCGCGGCGGGCAGCACTGCTGCGGAAACCATCGGCCAGCTGATCATGAAGATCGATCCCCTGTTGGGCAAATTAAAGCCCGATGCACTGCTGGTGCTGGGGGACACCAACAGTTGCCTTGCGGCCATTCCCGCCAAACGGCGGAAGATCCCGATCTTCCACATGGAGGCCGGCAACCGCTGCTTCGATCAGCGTGTGCCCGAGGAAACCAACCGCAAGATTGTGGATCACCTCAGCGATCTCAACCTGCCCTACTCCGCCATCGCCCGGGAATACTTGCTGCGCGAGGGCCTGCCCCCGGACCGGGTGATCAAGACCGGCTCTCCCATGTTCGAAGTGCTGAACCATTACCGCCCCAAGATCGAAGCTTCGCGCATCCTAGCTGATCTCGGCCTCACCCCTGGATGCTATTTCGTGGTGAGTGCCCACCGGGAGGAAAACATCGAACCCGAAGGCAGCGTCCGGAAACTTGCGGGCATCCTGAACAGCCTAGCCGAGGCCTATGGTCAGCGCGTAATCGTGTCCACCCATCCGCGCACCCGCAAGAGATTGGAGAGCCTTGGGATCACCTTCCCTTCCCGGGTGGAACTCCTGAAGCCTCTCGCTCTCACCGACTATGTGCACCTACAGATGCACGCTCAGGCTACTTTGTCCGACAGTGGCACCATCAGCGAGGAATCCTCCATTCTCAACTTCCCGGCCCTGAACCTCCGTGAGGCTCATGAGCGCCCCGAGGGCATGGAAGAAACCGTCGTCATCATGACTGGGCTGGAACTGGACCGGGTGCATCAAGGCCTGGCCATTCTCACCGACCAGGGCCGCGGAACAGCCCGCACCTTGAGGCAGGTGGCGGATTATTCCATGCCGAATGTGTCCGACAAGATCGTGCGGATCCTCCTCAGCTACACGGACTACATCAATCGGGTTGTGTGGAAGAAACAGCTTTAAATGAAGATATTGATCGTTTCCCAGTATTTCTGGCCGGAAAACTTCCGCATCAATGACATCGTTTCGGAACTGGCCTGCCTGGGACATGAAGTGACCGTTCTCACGGGGCTTCCAAACTATCCCGAGGGAAAGGTCTACCCCGAATTTGTTCGCAATCCCAATCTGTTCTCTGAATATAAGGGGATGCACGTTATTCGTGTGCCTTTGCTCCCAAGGGGACAGGGCAGCTTGCGTCTGGTACTGAACTACCTCAGCTTCGTCGTCTCGGGTCTCGTGGTCGGCAGCTGGCGCCTGCGTGGCCGGAACATCGATGCGATATTCGTATTTCAGACCTCTCCCATCACCGTTGCCCTGCCGGCAGTCTGGCTGCGCCGATGCAAGCGTGCCCCCATGTTCCTCTGGATCCTGGACCTGTGGCCCGGGACGCTCACGGCCATCGGCGTCGTAAAATCCAGGTCCGCACTGGCCTGGATAGACCGCCTGGTCGCGTTCATCTACCGGCGGTCGGACCGGATCCTGGTCCAGTCCAAGACGTTCATTCCATCCATCGAGGCTTACGCCATCGGCCCGGAAAGGATCAAGTATTTCCCGAACTGGGCCGAACCGATCTTCCATGCCCCCCTCGAGGAGACGCCGCTGGCCCGCGAGATGCTCCCCTACCGCGATACCTTCAATGTCCTTTTCGCGGGCAACATCGGGGAGGCCCAGGACTTCCCGGCCATCCTGGAGGCCGCCACCGCCCTGCGGGGCCGGCCCGATATCCGCTGGCTGATCCTGGGTGACGGTCGGGCGGCCGACTGGGTCCGCACGGAAGTACGGAAGCGCTCCCTGGGGGCATCCGTCATCCTGCTGGGTCGCCATCCCATCGAACGCATGCCCTCTTTTTTCCGCGGAGCGCAGGCGCTCCTGGTCAGCCTCAGGAAGGACCCCATCTTCGCCATGACCATCCCGGGAAAAATCCAAAGCTACCTGGGCTCTGGTCTGCCCATCCTCGGGATGCTGGACGGAGAGGGAGCCCGCGTGATCACCGAGGCGGGTGCCGGCCTAGTCTGTCCTGCCGGGGAAGGCGGGGAGCTCGCCAAGCGGGTGGAGGCCATGGCGGATCTGGCCCCGGCCGATCGCGCGGCCATGGGAGAGCGAGGGCGTGACTACTGCCACCAGCATTTTGACCGGACGGCCCTCATGGCTGCGCTGGCATCCTGGATCCTGGAACTGATCGCTGTTGACGACACGAGGCAGGGCGGGCAAACCCTCGCAAGGCACCCATCTCCCCTCCCCTGATCGGTGAACGGCAGGAGGACAGACTCCATCACCTTCAACCCAACTTGACACACCCTGGCGTTGCTCCACCATCCAGCAGCCATCGATAGACATGAGCGAGCTGGTTTCCAATCTCTTCCCAGGAGAAATCCCGGATCATCCACTCACGACCAGCACGGCCCATCTCGGCGAGCCGTTCCACAGGAGTTGCCAAGGCGCGCTCCAGACATGCCACCAGTGGATCCACGCCATCTTCGATCCACCAGCCCGCGCCATACTCTTCCAGACCGCTCCAGGGCGCGCCTCGGGTCACGATGGCCGGAGTCCCCGCCGCCAGCGATTCCGCCACGGTGTTACCGAAATTTTCCGAATGCGAAGGCAGAATGAAAAGACTGGCTGCCCGATAGGCATCCAGCTTCTCTTCTCCATAGATGGGTCCGCAGAACGTAACACGCACAACCCCCAGGCTCGCCGCCAGCACCTGCAGTTCCGCCAGGTAACCATCGTTGCATGGACCCGCGATGAGCAACTCCCAGTCGGAAAACCGCTGCTCCACAGCCCGCCAGGCCTTCAGCAGGGTGTCGATGCCCTTGATGGGGTGGATTCGGCCCAAGAAAAGCAGCCGGTAGCGACCACCTGTCGGTGTCTCCGCAAGGGGAGGCACACCGATGCCATTCGGCAGGATGCAGACAGGCTGCCTGAAGCCATGCCGCCTGATGTCCTGGAACTCACTAGCGGCCGTAGCATGGAAACAGTCCGCGGTCTGGAGGGTCTGCGCTTGAAAACAACGCCAGAAGACCTTCTTCTGGAAGGAATTCCATCCCATAGCCCATGCCGAGAGTGTGCCATGCGGTGAAACCACCAGCCTGCAACCGGAAGCCCGCCGGACCATGCCCGGGTACACGGTGGGCATCATCCACAGGCTGTGATTGTGCAGGATGCGCACACGGCCGGAACCC
>Ga0209098_1002079_pt1 | contig 18044 bp, 23 predicted proteins | sample AD_JPNHW1_MetaG_FD_184429 | JGI IMG/M metagenome (GOLD analysis project Ga0209098, IMG submission 184429) | Active sludge microbial communities of municipal wastewater-treating anaerobic digesters from Japan - AD_JPNHW1_MetaG (SPAdes) (version 2) | ecosystem: Engineered > Bioreactor > Anaerobic... | reverse complement strand
ATCTCTTTTGCCGGTTCGGCATGGCTCCAGTCAGCCGGAACCGTGTGATTAAACAGGGTGGCAACACTCCGGATACCACCGGAGATACCCGTGCTTGCGGCCCGGAATTTACCGCGTATAAACAGGGTATCGGAATCGAGATAATAACGCATGCGGCAACCGACCTTTCATTCTGGTATTCGTTCACATCTGATAGTAAGATTTTGATATGGGCGGATAGTTCCGGCCTCTCCGGGGTATGCATTTACATTGCCCGTCAACAGGGTGGTATATTGAGTAGCATTATTGATGTGCAAATCCTTAATGGCTCTCGCTTCCACAAAGGGAGATTACCCGCGGGATTCGTATCCCTGCGAGGGAGAGAATTAAGGAGGTAAAAGTCTGGTATGTCATCATTTACCTGCACGGGCATTCCTCTCGAAGCGCAATATCTCTACCGGAAGGCACTGGATATAAAAAATAACGGGAAAAACGAGGACGCCCTGAAGTACTTAAAAATGGCGGTTTCCATTGCACCCCATTTCTGCAACGCGTATAATGCGATGGGGAACTGCCTGGATGAACTGGGACGGTACGGTGAGGCGATGAGAAAATACGAGAAAGTCCTGAAACTGAACCCGGAGCATGCGGAAGCGCGGTTCAAGCGGGCAATAATCCAAAAAAAGATTGGATCTGATGGGGAAAACTCCCTTTATCGGGTAATATCATCCCTGTTAAGCAGCTTGTAACTCTTCGCTCTTTTATCAGATGCATCGCATGTGTTTTCACATGAGCGTATCGCACTCATAAGGATAAAACGATAAAAAAACGGGGCACTGTTACGCAACCGAATAACGGCGGCGATCTTTGAGTTCCTGCTGCTTTCCCGCATTCCACCCGGAGACGTCCTGCAGGTACCCGGTTACCCGGCTGATCTGGACAACATCATGGGAGCCGCATTCGGGGCAGACAGGTTTACCGCACAGGGGACAGTACTCAATCCCGGAGATCATTTCGTGCATGCAGTGGCAGTTGTCGAGCGGGCACATGATTTCGAGTTTTGTCTCACCGCAGTTCGGGCACGGGATCTGGTCTACAATGAGGTGGCAGGTATGGCACTTGTATTTCCGCTCGGATTCCGGAATATCGTCAAGTTTCTTGTATTTTTCCGCTGTTTCTCGCTGCTCTGTGCTCCAATCCATACTACTACATTGCAGAAGTGCCTAATAAATTTTTAGAACGAGCCCTGAAGGTAATATTGCATTCGCAGTACGTAGTGAAGTGCACCTGGAGATTGGGTTGCAAAAAAGGATTGGTTCAGACTTTTTTGTTCCTGCGGAGATGTGCGTAAGACTGCGCTGCGGCCGCAGGATCCGGGGCTTCGTAAATCGACCGGCCCACGATAATGCCATCCACGAGCGAGGCTACCGCATCCGCATCCCCTCCCTGTGTCCCGATTCCCGGGGAGAGGATCTTTTTATTCCCGACAAACCCGCGGAGGATCCTGACACGGTCCGGCCGGGTAGCCGGTGCGATAATCCCATCAGCGCCCGCGATAACCGCGTTCGAGGCGATCTGCTCTGCAATTCCCCCGGAGAAAAATTCTTTTCCGCCAGGGTGGCTCATTTCTGCAACAACGTAGCATTCCCCTTTGTGTGCACGGGCGGAGGCAACGCAGGCCTTCACCGAGTCCATGCCGGTAAAGCCCTGGCAGATGATCCCGGAGAACCCGGCCGAAAAGACCTGGTCGCAGATGAGCTTATTCGTGTTCGGAATATCCGCGACCTTGAAATCTGCGATAAGCGGCAGACCTTCGTTTTCCAGTTCACCGGCGATCGAAAGGCCGGCCGAGAGCACGAGGGGATACCCAATCTTGATCGCATCCAGGTGCGAGGCGCAGGCATGAGCTATCGCGAGCGCCTTTTTCTTTTCGGTTACGTCCAGTGCGAGGATCAGGTCAGGCATGGCTGAGCCGCTCCCGGACTGCTGCGACAAGGACCGGGAGCGTGATGGTTGCATCGGCGTACACGGTCACGGCCTTTGCATCTTCGGTGATCTTACCCCACGACCGGGCTTCGTCAAGCGTTGCGCCCGAAAGACCGCCGAGGTCCGGCCGGTCGCCGGTGAGCTGGATCGCATAGTCAAAGCCGTTCGGGGTCATGAGCATGCTCTGGAGGATAAAGTTTTTCGGTACTCCCCCGCCCACGAGCAGGGCGCCGGCCTTTTTTGTCGCAAAACAGGTATCAAGGAGCGCCGGCATGTCGGCAAACGCGTCCACGGTCACCTTGTTTGTCTGCGAGAAGAGCCAGTACTGGAGGCCGACCATCGAGTCCTGAACGGCAGGGCAGTAGACCGGGATCCCTTTCTGTGCAGCAGTTGCAAGAATGCCGGTCTTTAAGTGCAGTCCGATATGACGCAGGAGCCCGGAGATCGAGATTTTGCTGTTGGGTTCGAGTTCGCCATATACATTCTGCATGAACTCCTCAAAGTGCTCAAAAGCCTCGGTTGGGAGATAGACATCGTAGATCCGGTTGATCTCGTCGTGCCTGAGTTCGATGTCGTTGCAGAACGCGGTGCCATGAAAATGATGGCAGCCGATGGCCTCGATGATATCGTGCGTGAGGTTTGCGCCCGTCGAGACAAGGATATTGATGTGGCCGTCCCGGACAAGATCGGAAACGATCCCACCCATGCCGGCCGGCACCATTGCGCCGGCGAGCCCAAAGAATTTTGTCGTGTCAGGATCCCGCAGCATCTGTTCGTAGATCTCTGCCGCATGGTAGAGCGAGCCGCCGTTGTATGCCCCGGCTTTTCCCATCGCATTGACCAGTTCGTTAACCGTCATGCCCGTTTTGAGGTGCATCTGGGTGACTGGTTCATCGCATTGGTGTGTCATTGCTGTTTCTTCCCCGTATGCTGCGATAGTATTGGCGCTTTGTGCTGATAACAGTGTTTCAGAAATGGCCATCCAATTCAGGAAGATATATACCATTTCATAACGGTTTATGCTCTATGCAGGAAGTCCGTTTAACCCTCAAGAAGCGGGCATTTCCAAGCCTGGGAAGGGTGCGTCTCAATATCGCACACCTGCCCGAATTGGGAATTCATGAAGGGGAACATGTCGATCTCATCAACGAAGCTACTAAAAAATCAGTTACAACTTCTGTGATCGCTGACACTATGGTGCGGGAAGGGCAGGTCCGCGTCAGTGAAGAAGATCTCAAGACGCTTGGTCTTGATGATGACGATGAAGTCCTTGTCAGGAAGTCACTCAAACTGCAGGAAAAACTCTCCAAAGCCGCAGCAGAAGCCAACGTGTCGATTTCGAAAGGTGTTGGCAAGCTTGGCAGCGCAGCGAAAACAACCGCCGGCAAGGTAAAAACAGAGGCGGAAAAAACTGCGGATACGGTAAAAAAAGAGACTAAAAAAGCATCTGCAGATATCGGGAAGGCGGCTGAAAAGACCGCAAAAAAGGTGAAAAAATCGGTGAAGAAGGCGACCGGTAAAGGGGATGAGCTATAACATGGTCTGTTTCTCTGCAGCATGGGGAATAGAAGCCCATGCCCGGGGGGAGTAATAAGTGGCAGCAGACACCGTTGTGGTCCCGGCAGCAGGCATCACTGACACCGTTCTTGTGGGAATCCTCATTGTTCTCGCTATGGTGATCATATACCTCATCATCCGTGAGATCCGGATCATGAAAACGGCCAACCGTACGATTGAACTGGACCTTGAAAAGGACAAACTTAAACTCCTCCAGCAGCACGAATCGATGAAATTGTTCCCGTTTACCCGGTTCTCGCCCGAACAGACCTCCGCGATCAAACAGGTCGAGGAAGAGAACGCAACCCTTGAGACGAATAACTTCGCAAAGGAAAACCTCCTTGAAAAGCGGCTGACCCGGCTCGAAAATATCGTAAAGACGAGAAAACTGGATAACCTCCTCACGAATGTTGAGGATCAGGAAAAGAAGGTGAAGTAGATGTACCCGGTTATCAACCAGAATCCGGACCATAACGCGACCGGTGATTCGTTCTGGGACCAGTTCTCGCATATCCCCGGGGTGATTGACTCCCGTGTCCCGACATTCGATAAATCGCTCGACGCGTACTTTGACCAGCACTTTGCCGCCATCATTGAGGAATGGGACCTCGTGACCGGGACCGATCTCGACCGGCTTGAGAACAGGCTGGCACACGTGAGCGAGGAAATCAACGGTCTCTACGCTGAAAAAATGACAATCGAAGCACGGGCACAACGGCTGGATGCCGTAATCACGTCCCTGGAGAAATCAGTATGATCGGCATGAACTCCTATCTTGATGCCTATGTCGACCGCCGGATGAAATATATCGTTGACGAATGGGACCTCTCAACAAAGGCAGATCTCTCGGATTTCACCAACCGGCTTACGGTGCTGGAGCAGGAGATCCCCCGGCTGAAGGCATTTGACCATGCAGCAGCGGATAAACTGACCGAACTTGAAACCCGTGCGAGCAAGCTGAAGGGGAGGATCTAAAAAATGGATCTCCTCACCTTTATCATCCTCGTCATTATCCTCTGCGTCGTCCTGTTCCTCGTGTATTATTTTTTCCGTGGGGCAAAAGGCAATATCGCACTCTCCCGCCCGGTGGAGAGCCGGGTGGACGAGTACCTTGACCGCAGGTTCCAGAGCATGGTCGATGAGTGGGAGCTCGTGTCTAACTCGAGACTTGCAACGTTTAAAGAGCAGCGGACGCCGGAGATCGAACAGAACGAAGCACGCATTGCTGAACTGAAGAACTACGAATCCGGCATGCAGACCCACCTGGCATCACTGGAGGCGCGACTTGACACTCTGGAAAAAGAACTGGCCCGGAAAGGCAGTGCCAAAAAGTAAGGAATCGCCGGTCCTTCGCGAGCTCAAAAACGAGATTGCCGTGATGCGCAAACAGGGGGAACCTCCCGTAAAAGACCCCCAGAGTTTCGCGCAGTACATGTGCGATCTCTGCAACACGCCCCACCCGGTATCGGAGCTCCGCCAGTGTGTGCTTTGCGGGCGCTGGGCGTGCGAGTCATGCTGGAAGGATGAGTATTATACCTGCAAGTCCTGCGCCGGCCTCATAAAAATCCACATGCTCAAAGGGGATTGATAACATCCCGCCATTTTTTTTAAAACTGTCTGTCGATTCTCATTAACAGTAGTCTACGGACATTTGTCGTAAAAGTGTTTTCCGGAGTCACCCCCAACCCATTTATCGCACACGGTTCAAATGATTGAGTACATGGATCTCCCGTTTAATATCATCGATGTGATACTTCATTTTGACAAGTACCTCCCGATAATTCTTCAACAGTACGGGACGTGGACGTACATCATCCTCTTTTGTATCATCTTTCTTGAAACCGGTCTTGTCGTCACTCCCTATCTTCCGGGTGACTCGCTTTTGTTTATCGCAGGAGCCCTTGCGGCAGCCGGGATGCTCAACATCGGTGCCCTGCTTGTAACGCTGATCCTTGCAGCAGTGCTTGGCGATACGGTCAATTACTGGATCGGCCACACATTCGAGCTGAAAGTGCTTGAGTGGAAATATTCTCCGGTAAAGCAGGAACATCTCGATGAGACACAGAAATATTTCGAGAAATACGGCGGGTTTACCATTGTGATTGCACGGTTTATGCCCTTTATCCGGACATTTGCCCCGTTCCTTGCCGGGGTGGGCCGGATGCGCTACTCGTGGTTCTTGGGATACAACGCGTTGGGCGGCATTATGTGGGCAAGCCTGTTTCTTATGGTTGGGTACTTTGTCGGAAACCTCCCAATTGTGCAGGAAAATTTCTCGCTCATAGTCTACGCGATCATTGCGGTGTCGTTCCTGGCCCTTTTCTCAATCTTTGCCAGCATCTTTGCTTCGATGAAGAAGGAATCCGGGAAGAAGGAGGCATAGGCCTCTTGTTTTTTAAGGCTACATACCCACAGCAGTTATTCTGATTTTCCTGCGAGCATTCTTCAGGTAATATGAGATCGTTTTCTCTCCTCACTGCCCGGTAACATTCTTGTTTTGACCGCGCCGAGTACTACCATCATGGGATATCCCGGTACAGGGCCGTGCGGTGAAACGGGGATGGATGCTTTGTCCGATCCGGAAACGGCATTTTATAGCGATCTCTGTACCTGGCGCGAACAGCTCGCCCGGAGCGTGGCCCGGAATAATATCGGGATGCGGAGCGGGGAGATCGGGACAGCGGTACACCGTGTCGTGTTCTCCCTCGTCCTCCTTGCCATAGCGGAAGACCGGGGGCTCGTTCCCCAAGGGCAGATCCGGAAGATCCTTGTCGCGGAGGAAAGCGATTGCCGGCGTGCGGAGGTGTTCGCGGCAGCCGGCGATCCCTGGGAGGGTCTTCTTGAAGACCCGGCCACCTCCGCCCGGCACAAACCGGCCCCGCCAAAACGTCCCGTGATCGATGACCCGGTTATAAAAGCAATCGCTTTCCGGCTCTCGTCCGCGGAACGACCATACGATTTTTCCCTGCTCTCCCTTGAGGAAATTGCCGGGGTCTTCGACCGGTACCTTGCCCGCACGATCCGGCGGTCTGCCGCCCACCAGGCGATCGTTGCCGACCGGCCGGGTGCCTGGGCCGTGCCTTCCATTCCATCCCCGGCACTTCTGGATTACGCGGTGGAACGGACCCTTGCCGCAGCCCGGGATGGCCGGTCCCCGGACGAGTTGCTCCCTCTGCGTATCATCGATCCCGCGTGCGGGGCCGGGATACTGTTGATTCGGGCCTGCCACGGGCTTGTCCCGCTGAAGGGTAGGCAGTCCACGTTTGCGGAGCGGACAGACCTCCTGCGGTACACCCTTCATGGTCTCGATGCCGATCCCCACGCGGTCGCGACCGCCCGGATACTGCTCGCCCTTGCGGCCTGCGAAGGTGAAAATGCCGGTACACTGCCAGACGGTTTTTTCGCGGTGCTCCACGTCCTCGTCGTGATTCTTACGGGCACGATCCGGTGCGGGAATGCGCTCGTCGGCCCTGAAATTGCGGATGATGAGTCTTGGGCCTTCTGCCCGGCCCGGGAGCGCCACACTCTCCGGCCCTTCGACTGGCATGAGGGTTTCTTTGAGGTTCTTCTTCCCGGTGGGTTCGATGCGGTGATCTGCTGCCCTCCCGGCAACCCGGTGCCGACGCAGGAATGGCTCCAGCAGTACGCCCAGCGGCATTTTTCCGTGTATGACCCAAAAGCCCCGCTCTCCGCGTTTTTTATCGAAAAAGGACTCTCGCTCCTGCGGCCCCGGGGCGTGCTTGGTGTTGTGACCGGCGACCGCTGGCTCCACGCAAAGTCCGGCGCACCGCTGCGTTCGTTCCTTCTCGGCCGGCAGATCGAGGAGATCGTGACTGCGGGAGATGCAGATGACGGTACCTGTTTCATCCGGCTTGAGAACGCTCCACCCTCGCATCCGTTTATTGTCCGGCTCGCGGGGCCGGCCCCGGTAAAACCCGGGGACTGCCCGGGATTTCCGGTCGACCAGCAGGCGCTTTCGGCCGGGGGCTGGACGCTCCGGGACACGAGGAAGGAATGGCTGCTCGAAAAAATTTTCCGGGCCGGAACACCGCTTGAGGAGTATGTGCTCGGTGAGATCCGGTACGGCAGTGCGGTTGAACCGGCATTTGTCATCAGTGCAGAGCAACGAAAAGAGCTGATCCGTGCCGATCCGCGTTGTAAATCCCTGCTGCGCCCGTACGTTATCGGGGGAGAGATCGGGAGGTACAGTATTTCATCTCCCCAAAAATTCTGCATTTTCATCCCACAGGGATGGACCGGACGGCATCCCGGGTCTGCCGGCCAGGAGTGGCGGTCGCTGAAGAAACGGCACCCGGGTATCGCCCGGCACCTCAAAGAGTACGAGGAGACCCTGAAAGCCCGGTCATCGCAGGGTGATTACTGGTGGGAGGTTGCGTGCGACACGGACTCGGGGCCGCAGGAGAAAGACCGGATTATTTTTCCGGCGCGGAAATTCCCGCCACGCTTCACGCTCGGCAGCGGCCGGGCGGTGTTTGGCCAGCTGACCGGTATCATTCCGTCCGGGAGCCCGTACCTTCTGGGCATTCTCAACAGCCGGCTCGCCTTGTTTATGCTCTGCAGTCTCGCGGAGGAGGCGGGCGCATCAGGTGACCGCCGGCCCGGGGAGATCCTCGGCCGGTTCCCGGTTGCCGTCCCGGATTTTGACGACCCGGACGATGCGGCCCGGCACGGCCGGATGGTCTCGCTCGTAACAGAGATGCTCGACCTTCACCGGCACCTGGGCCTGGCAGCATCCGAACAGGAAAAACGGATCATCGCACAGGAGATCGACTCGACCGAGAAGCAGATCGATTCGCTGGTGTACGGGATCTACGGGCTGTCGGTTGATGAGATTGCGGTGGTGGAAGGATCCGCTCTGCCAACCAATCAGCGGACAAAAATTCCATTGCAATAATTTTGCCATTTTTTTTATTTTTACCAAAAATTTTATTTTGCCATATGCTGCATTGTCCTATGGAGACTGTGATATGAAACGTACACCCCGGCCGCACGGTAAACGAACCCGGATCCCAGGCGTCAGCGAGCCTGCGGCAGAATATGCATCCGGTCCTGTGGTGACCATCGACACGACCGGGCGCATCGTTCTTCCCAAAAAAATTCGGGAGCATTACGGTGCCGACCGGTTTGTGGTCCGGGAAACACAGGGGCACATCGAACTGATCCCGGTCAAGCCCATCAGTTCGTTGCTCGGGATACTTCCCGATCTGGATCTCGAAGCAATCTACCGCGACCACGACCGCGAGGTTGCGGAGGAGGATGAAGAGTGACCGGCCTCCTCATCGACACCTATGCGTGGATTGAGATCTTCAGGGACAGCCTGTGGGGACGGAAGGCACTCGCCTGCATCGAAAAAAGTTCCTCCTGTTTTGTCTCCGTGCTGACCCTGTACGAACTCCAGTACCGGCTGGGCGATCTCTATAGTGAAGAAAAAACCGCAGCCCTTCTTGCCACCATCACCGCCAATGCCGAAGTCCTTACCGTGGACAGCCGGATTGCCGTTGCCGCCGGCAGGATCAAGGCCGGACAGAAACGGGCGGGTTCGGGGATGGGGGCGGTGGACTGCCTGATCCTTGCGACCGCACGGATCCACGGCCTCAAAATCCTTACCGGGGACCGGCACTTCGCCGGTCTTGAGGAAACGATCGACGTATAAATCTTCATCCGGGGTGATCTTCAAAAATACGGCCACAGAGCCCCCCGGGCGGCAGTTTTTTTCGGGCACGGCCTTTGGTATCCCCCAAAAAAGGGGGCCTCCGGAACGCACCGGTATTGCAGGTTCAAAAACCACAATCCTGCCCCTGTTTCAAGAAAACGTCCCGTTCCACAAACTTTTTCATGGGCGTGGACATCATTTCCACTCCAACCGGAAATGAGGATCGTCCGTTTGGCAAACGGAGCGTTTTACGGGGTTTTCTGACTTGAGGTATCTACCCCCTTCTCCTTGTGAAGTGGAATATCGATCCGGTAGGGGGCCTTCTTCCAGTACGATTCCCGGTAATGGGTATTCCGGTACCCTTCTTTTGTGTTCTCCTCGATCTCCGCGGTGGTGTCGTGAAGGATATAGAACCGCCGGAACGCCCGCTCGTTCTGTGTCCGGATCCAGAGCTCGCGGATCACGTATGGCGGGAGGGGGAGGGTGCGGAGTGCCGCGACATCTTCGGGAAATTTCTGTTCAATGATGCAGTTGTCATCGATCCCGTACCGGGTTTTTTTGAGTTTTATTGCCACCATCACCGTTTCCCGGTACATCAGGCCGTCAAACTGGAGTGTGGGATCGGTATTTTCCGCCCAGTGATAGCCCATCCGCTCTGCACATGCTTTCCCGCTCGTGCGGAGATTTTCCGGTTGTGTTCCCTTCATAGATGCTCCTGGATTAAAAAAAAGAGGGGGCAAGCCAAATGCTTTCCCTCATGGAAAAAAGTTAAAGGCACTCCAGCGATCCCCGGCATAATGGTTTGGCGAGGTGTCTCCGTGCTGTCGGTGGGACCTCGTACCAGCCGGCAGTGAGGACGCGGGGGCTTTCCTGCACCTCTGGATCCCGTGCATGCGCCCCGCACTTCCGGCACTTGTATCCCTTACCTTTCCCGTCGCTTGTCATCCTTTTCCCGCACGCGGGACATACCGGTGCCTTTGTCCGGGTATCCCGGGCGGGTCGGACGAGGCAGAGTTTTTCTAAATTGATGCTCCCCTTCTTGTAACTCCCAACCGCGACGATCTCGTCGCCCGGCACCAGCGCTCGTACGATGTCCCGGAAATTTTTTGTCGGCTCGTATGCCATGCACCGGGCCTCCGTGTCGCCGTCCCGGATCGCAAACGAGACATGGCCGCCGGCCCCGGTTGCCGGCCGGCCGGCAACAACGCCCCGCACCCTGTACGAGATTCCTTCACGCAACGCCCCGCATCTCCCGGGAACGAGATGGGCGTCGGTCCCCTGGTTCGTCACCCAGATCTGTTCGAGCGCTGGCTTTTCCGATACGATAAGCGAACGTGCCGCCATCACCCACGCGGGACTCTCGCCCCGGATGCCAAAGAGGACCGGGTCCGGTGTGTGCGGCACGCAGACCACAACATTGTTTGCAAAATCCACGGTGTCCCACGTGTGCGGGAACGTCGCTTCTTCTGCGGCAAAGAGGCTATCTTTGTCTACCTCACGGGGTGTGCCCCAACGGGAAGGGTCGCGGTACGTGAGGATCTCGTAGGTCGTATCGGCAAAGACGCTCGCAACCGCTGCAGTCGCCCCGACAAGGCCGCGCCGGTTCTTCCAGCCTCTATAACGGGCGCCGGCTGCGTCAAGGATCCCCACAGCCTCATCAATTTCGCAGAAATCCGTCACCGCCTGATGGTAGAAAGCCGGGTCCAGCCGGGTTTCAGTCACAACAATCCCGGGGTTCGTCTTCTCGCAGGAAAAATCGGCAAGTTCCTCCACGATCCCGCACGCGAGTGCGAATCCCTGCTCCGGGTCACCCTCCACATCGAGCGCTATCGCTGCATTTCCCCGGGTCTTGAACGTTACGTTCGGGTTGAGCCGGACAAGGCGTGCTTCCCGCACCCTCATGTGCTCGCCGGATCAGCCGGCGGGCCAGTACCGCGCCGAGATATGTCGTGCACATTCCCGCCGGAGAATCTGTGTCATCAATACCGATCAGCATGTCTATATTAAATATGGGAACGCTCTATCCATTTGTAACTACATGTCCCAGGATCGCCAGCTTCAGCTGGTAACGAGCGTGATGATTTCAGCGGGCTTTGAGGTATCGGAAAAGTTTACTCTCCGCCCAAGAAGTTTTGACCTCATCGCACGCAACGATGGGATCCTGCTCGTCATAAAAGTCGTGACCCACATCGATTCGGTAAGCGATGAAGCTGCATTTGATCTCGATGTGATCTCACAGCATCTTGGGGGAGTACCCCTGATTGTTGGTGAACGCGCCCGCGAGGCCGAACTGGAACGGGGTGCGGTCTATGTCAGGTATGGCATCTACGCAATCAGCATCGCGACGTTGTACGATTACTTTGTTGAAAAGATCCCGCCACTTGTCTACGCATCTCCTGGCGGGCTGTACGTGAACATCAATGGAGATGCCCTGCGGGAGCTCCGCGAGAGGCGCAACATGTCGCTTGGAGATCTCGGGCAGGTGCTGGGAGTGTCCCGGCGCACGATCAGTAAATATGAGAGTGGGATGGGGACAACGCTCGAAGTTGCGATCAGGATCGAGGAATACTTTAACACCGGCGTTGTCGAGTCCATCGATCTTGTCGACCGTGAACCGGCCAGCGCCGGGCGCGAAACAATCCATAAGCGGCACGATTCGGGCATTCCCATTGATTTTTTTGAAGATCTTGGGGTGCAGCTCCAAACACTCCGTGGCGCACCATTCCAGGCGCTTCTCACGTTCGATAAACACACAATCCTCACTGGTTATGGGACCGCGCAAAAAGTGGTCAAGCGTGCAGCCCTCATCAGTAACCTCTCGAAGATCGCAAAGAAACATGCGATGTGCATCATCACCGATTACCACCACGAGAAGAAGATTGGGCGGACGCTTGTTATCGGGGAGGAGCGCCTCCATAAAATTGAGGACGGGTTCGAGCTCCTCGACTTATTAGGCGACTGATTTTTCAATAATATTTATATAGAACCACAAACCAATTTTAGTGCTAAAAGTGGTGATAATTTAATGTCTCAACAACTTGGAGGACAACCAATCTTCATTCTTAAGGAAGGCACCAACCGCACCCGCGGCCGCGATGCACAGGGTATGAACATCACCGCTGCAATTGCAGTCGCAAATGCAGTCAGGACCACGCTCGGCCCCAAGGGTATGGACAAGATGCTTGTCGACACCATTGGCGATGTTGTGATCACGAACGATGGTGTCACAATCTTAAAGGAAATGGATATCGAGCACCCGGCCGCAAAGATGATGGTTGAGGTCGCAAAGACCCAGGATGATGAGGTCGGCGACGGAACCACCACCGCAGTCGTTATCGGCGGGGAACTCTTAAAGAAAGCCGAGGGACTTCTTGAACAGGATGTCCACCCGACCATTATCGCCGCAGGATACCGGCAGGCCGCAGAGAAGGCCCAGGAATTCTTAAAGGACATTGCATTCGACGTCAAGGCAACCGACAAGTCGATGCTCAAGAAGATTGCCGAGACCGCGATGACCGGCAAGAGCGCAGAGGCCTCAAAGAACAAGCTCTGTGACCTCGTCGTAAAGGCCGTCACCATGGTCGCCGATGAAGACGGCACTGTTGACACCGATAATATCAAGGTCGAGAAGAAGACCGGTGGCAGCATTGATGACTCTGAAATCGTCGAAGGCGTCCTTGTCGACAAGGAACGTGTTCACCCGGCGATGCCAAAGAAGGTAACAAACGCGAAGCTGCTTCTCTTAAACGCAGCCGTCGAGTTCAAGAAGACCGAAGTCGACGCCGAGATTAACATCACCCACCCAGACCAGTTACAGGCATTCCTTGACGAAGAGGAGCGCATGGTCAAGGGCATTGTTGACAAGATCGTCAAGAGTGGTGCAAATGTCCTCTTCTGCCAGAAGGGTATCGACGACATCGCCCAGCACTACCTTGCAAAGGCCGGCATCTTCGCCGTCCGCCGTGTCAAGAAGAGCGACATGGAGAAACTTGCCCGGGCAACCGGTGGCAGCCTCGTCTCCTCGATTGATGCGATTGGTAAAGATGAGCTCGGCAAGGCCGGACTCGTAGAAGAGCGTAAGGTCTCCGGAGAAGAGATGACCTTTGTCGAGCAGTGCAAGAACCCGAAGGCGGTCTCGATCATCGTCCGCGGCGGCACTGAGCACGTAGTCGACGAGCTTGAGCGTGCGATCAACGATGCACTCCGCGTTGTTGCTGTCGTTGTCGAGGACAAGAAGGTCGTCGCCGGCGGCGGTGCACCCGAGACTGAACTCTCCCTCCGGCTTCGCGAATATGCGGCAAGCATCGGCGGCAGGGCCCAGCTCGCTATCGAAGCGTTTGCATCTGCACTTGAGATTATCCCGCGCACCCTTGCAGAAAACGCAGGGCTCGACCCCATCGACATGCTCGTCGAGATCCGGGCAGCGCACGAGAAGGGCAAGAAGACCTACGGTCTGAATGTCTACGAAGGCAAGGTAATTGACATGAAGGCAGCCGGTGTTGTCGAGCCGCTCCGTGTCAAGACACAGGCAATCTCATCCGCCGCAGAAGCCGCGATCATGATCCTGCGCATTGACGATGTCATTGCATCCCAGAAGAGCGCAGCACCCGAAGGCGGCATGCCCCCGGGTGGCATGGGCGGTATGGGTGGAATGGGCGGTATGCCCGGCATGGGCGACTACTAAAGTCACCCCCTCTTTAAAATATCCTTTTTTTTAAATTTCCCGCGAGTATTTTTGCATTTTTAAAAAAGGCGCGTGTATCTCTCTCGATAATAATTCCGGTTTTGATACCCTTTTGATACCCTGTATCACGAAGTTCCCGGTAAACCGGGTAAAGTTATCCCAAACATGTTCTTTAAAAGGGTCTATTAGTCCGGCCACATGTGCATGCAAGATGGCCGTTGAAAGATCTTTTCGGTATGAAGAATTAAAAAAAGAAATGATGAGTTTTTTAATTAGCCTGAAAGAGAACGTCCGGCTTTAACGATAATAGTTCCTGTGACGCTCGAGTTGTCAGCGAGAGCGTAGGTGTATGTACCGGTCTTTTCACTGAAATCAAACGCGAACTGTCCTTTCGGAATAATATCCCCGGAGTTGAACATACCGGCGTTATCTCCAGTTGCCTTGATCGCAAGGGTGACAGTATCATCATTTACCCATGATATGCGAGTGCCCGGGAGCACGACATCCGTCTGCGGGGTAATGCTGGTTTTTGTGACATGGATCAGTGTGATACCATTTGCTGCAGTGACTGTCGGGGTAACATTTACCGGGGCTACGGTAGCCACCGTTGTTACATTTGTCTTCGGTGCTGTCACGTTTGCAATGATAGTCGCGGTCGTGACAGGAACTGTGGTTTCCACAGGAGTAACGACTGTAGTGGCTGCCGTGGTGACCTCGGTGACCGGTGCAGTAGTTACCGTTGTTACCTCTGCAGAAGGTGATGCTGTTTGTGTGCACCCGGTGACTGCCACCAGTGCAACCAGAAGGATAATAAATCCCATGAAGAGTTTCATATGCTGTACACATGAAATGTCCACAAATAAATAAATTCACTCGTTTTGTGGCCGAATCGTTCGCTGATCCAAAAAACACCTTCAAAAGCAAGGTGCATTGAATGCACCATCCAGAATAACCGGTGTTCGTCCCAAATAACCGTTTGTCTGGGGATTTTCCTTTTCTGCGACAGGTTAATGATACCCGGGATGCACCATCATGCATGAACGACCGGTTTATCAGCACAAGCTACCGTACCGACTGCTATCATTGTCGGGAAGTGGCAGACCAGGTCATCCACGCGATGCCCAACAGGGCCGATGTTACGTGTGCAGCCTGCGGGGCAACCCGGGTTTTTGTGCCCCGGATTGAAGACGTCGACAAAGAGGGGAAGTTTACCGGACCCGGACGCTGGCCGGTCTGGTCTCTTGCCGTGGAAGCGGCGTGCCGAAACTGTAAAGTTACCGGGATCCATGACATTACGGTCAGCTGCCGTTCCATAACCGTTCGGTGCCGGGACTGCCGGTTCACGCATCTCTACCGGTTTGATCTGGAATATATGGCGGATGAGCCGGCCGGGGTTATCACGGAGCACTCAGGCATCTGCCCGTAAACAGGCGGCAGGAGTCGGAATATTCCCGTCTAACGGTAACATTGATACAATCTGAAGCGCCGGTCCTTGTGCCTGAACAGGAAATATGAGAATATATCCGGGCTGATGTGGCCTTTTGGTCCGGCAATGTGCCTTGTCTGAAATAAACCGTTTAAACCGGATCCAAAAAAGTAAAACCGGTATTGCGGGGTTATTTCTCTTCCCGCACCATAGTAATGGCTTTTTTCGGGCATTCGTTTGCGCAGATCCCGCAGCCCTTGCAATAGTTGAGATCGACTTTGAGTTCTTCATCGATTGCCCCGTCCGGGCAGTACATCGAACAAAGCCCGCACGCGTTGCATTTCTCTTTGTCAACAACGGGCCTGAATACTCTCCAGGTACCGGTCTGACCCGCTGCGCCTTCGGTCGGCCGGCTCACTGCAAGCCGGTCGCGATTTTTAACGCTCGTCATGCGCTCATCTCCTGGTATGCGGCCTCGGCAGCCTTGACATTGCGTTCATCAGTGAACATCTCGCGTATTGCCGTCTTTGCCGAATCAACCGACACGATTCCCATCTTTGCGAGTGCACCGAGCACCGGCGTATTGAGGATCGGGTTTCCCGCAACCACGAGTTTTTCTTTTAATGCGATCCCGGTCAGGTCGACATTGGATGTCGAATAGCCGGAAAATTCCTGACGGTGGGCGCTGTTGATAAACACCCGGCCGCCTTTTTTCAGGCCGTGTAACACATCAACAGTGTCCATTACGCTTGCGTCAAGCACGACGACAAGATCCGGGTCCCGTATCTGGCTGTAGATCCTGATAGGGCGATCGTCGATCCTGACAAACGAGACGACCGGAGCGCCCCGTCGCTCTGCTCCATAGAACGGGCATGCGGTCGCGTATTTTCCGTCATGAAGTGCTGCCATCGCAAGAAGCCGGGCCGCAGTCACGCCGCCCTGCCCGCCCCGGGAATGGATCCGGATCTCAAACATGTTTTGTCACCCCGAACCAGAACTCCTCACCGATGCGACGCGTACGGACAAATTCCGCCATGTCATCGTAGGTCACTTCCTGTCCGCCAAGGCCGGCAATCACACTAAAAACTTCGATATGGTTCTTTGCCATAATCTCGTGGGCGACGATACCCCCATACCCGAACGAGTAGTCCCGGTCGATCACGACAACCTCTTTTCCGGCAAGATCGAGTTTCGGGAATGGCCGGAACCAGCGCAGGCGCATTGAGCCGGCTTTGATTCCCTCTTTTCTTAAGATGTCGACGGCGACTTCAGCTTCTTTTCCAAATGTACCCATGGCGATGAGGATCACTTCAGCATCTTCGCACCGGTAATCCTCTGTCGGTCCGTAACTGCGCCCGAACCGTTTTGCGAAATCCTTCTCGGTCGCTGTGATCACCTTTTTGGAATCACGCATCGAGCGTTCGATCTCCCACCGGAACATGGCGTGCTGGTCCGGCATGGTAAGCCCGCCATACCCACAGGGTTTATTCGTATCTATGGCATAGGGCAGATGGATTGGCGGGATAAAGTCCCCGGGTTCTACGGTGTCCAGCGGCTGCATGATATGGGACAGGGAGAAACCGTCAAGGTTGACCATCACCGGCAGCAGCACGTCGTTATGCTCCGCAATGCGAAATGCCATAAGCGTTGTATCGTATGCTTCCTGGACGGTCGAAACATACACCTGCAGCCAGCCGGTGTCGCGCTCCTGCATGGCATCGGTATGCTCCGCCCAGATGTTCCAGCCAGGACCAAGTGACCGGTTCACGTTTACCATCACGATTGGCAGGCGGGCACCCGCGGCCCAGTTGGTCATCTCGTGCATGTACAGCAGGCCGTGAGCGCTTGTTGCAGTAAACGTCCGCACTCCTGTGATGCTTGCTCCTATGCAGGCCGCCATTGCGGAATGTTCGCTCTCGACCGGTATGTAACGGCTTTTCATCTGGCCGCTCGTGACGTAATCCGCGATGGTCTCGACAATTTCTGTCTGGGGTGTGATCGGGTATGCCGCGACAACGTCCGGCAGTGCCTGTTTGACTGCTTTTGCGACGGCCTTGTTTCCCGTTGAGATCTCCTTCATGGTTGCGCCTCCTCTTCTGCAAGTTTCCTGAGGTTTGCGGCAAGGTGCTGTTTGAGGATCTCAAGCGATTTTGCGTCGATGCCCGCAAAGCGTCCCTGCGGGTTGAGATAATCTTCGAGCGGCAGCGGTTTTTTCATCGCTACTTTCGAGGGTGCGCTGATGGTAAGCTTACCGTGCTCGCGTTCGTACATCACCCACATGCCGGATTTGACTGCGAGTTTTCCCATCTCGATTGTTTTCTCGGTAGGGTATTTCCAGCCGGGGGGGCAGGGGGCAAGAATGTGAATGAACTTCGGTCCCCGGAACGTGAGCGCCTTTGCGACTTTTTTATAGATGTCCTGCGGGTAGGCACTGCACGATGTTGCCATGTATTCGAGATGATGGGCGGCCGCGATTGCGTCAATGTCTTTTTTCTCAACGGTTTTCCCGGTTGGGGTGGTCGTCGTCTTTGCACCAAGCGGCGTCGCGCCCGAGCGCTGCATACCGGTGTTGCCGTAGGCCTCGTTGTCGTAGCAGATATAGAGGAAATCCGTGCCACGTTCAAAAGCGCCCGACATCGACTGGATGCCGATATCGAGTGTCCCACCGTCCCCGGCATATACGATGACGTGGGTCTTTTTGCCCATGCTTAAAAACGCTTCAGACATTCCCGATGCAC
>Ga0209098_1002076_pt1 | contig 18085 bp, 19 predicted proteins | sample AD_JPNHW1_MetaG_FD_184429 | JGI IMG/M metagenome (GOLD analysis project Ga0209098, IMG submission 184429) | Active sludge microbial communities of municipal wastewater-treating anaerobic digesters from Japan - AD_JPNHW1_MetaG (SPAdes) (version 2) | ecosystem: Engineered > Bioreactor > Anaerobic... | reverse complement strand
CACCTTGAGCCACGCCTTGATAACCACACTTGATAATCCGGCCTCACGGATATGGTGAGAGGGACGATACCGATATGCCCTCATCCGATATGTCCAGCACCCGGATGCTGCTCGCGATCTTGGAGCCTCTCATCTTCATGATGTAAATGGACCGGATGAGGTTATTGCCGATGCGATCCCGGCTGAGCATGGTGGCCGAGTCAGCGCCGTACTCCAGGAACTGGTTGGTGCCGAAGGCCGTTCCCATGGTCACCACCGAGGTGGTGCCGCTGCTGCGAATGGTGCCGAAGAGGTCGTCGGTCAGGGAGCGGACGAGGAAGGGCTTTTCCACCGCCATGAAGAAGGCGGTCAGGTCGTCGATGAAGAGCCGGTCGGGCTTGAACTCCGCCAGTTTTCGCTCCACAAGCTTTCGAAAGTTGATGAGAAAGTCCACCGGATCGACGTCTATGCTCTTTTGCAGGCGCAGCACGGGATCGGTCACATCCACTATGGCCAGACGGCCCTCCTTCTCCATGGCCGAGAAGTCCCAGCCGAAGGAAGACATCATCTCCCGCTTGAGATAGTCGGCGCTCTCCGAGGGGGTGATTATCATCCCGCTCTCACCGGTCTTGACGCCGTAGTGTATGAACTGGCTGGCAAAGACAGTCTTGCCGGTACCGGACGAGCCGGTGACAGTGTTGACTGTGCCCCTGTGAAAGCCGCCGTCGATCAATTCATCAAATCCGGGAATCCCGGACCTGGTCCTGGCAAATTTGCCGCTTTTTTCCGCCATAACCACCTCACCCTCACCGCCAGGGCGCCGGATTATGCGGCGCCGAATGCTTTTTCTTTTGGGTGCTAAGGGTAATAGGTCTTTCGGTGAGGAAAACGATGTAAGGAAGGCAGCGAAATTACGAAATTATCTCCTCCAGGAAAAAACAATATAAGCTCAGAGGTGAAATGAATGCTGTGCACCGGAGATCAATTACCAGATCGGCGGTCATTCTGGCCGCATTGGCTCTTCTTATGGCAACGCAGGGCATGGCTTCAGCTCAGATGCAGGTCGTACCTGCCGATGTGATCATGGCCAAGATGAAATTGGGAGAGCCCATCGCCTACGACCATATAATCGTGAAGGGCAATTTAAGCTCCGACCGACTGGCTTTATCGGCAAAGCAGATTCTGCGCATTCCCTTTGAGGTGAAGGTCCAGCCCTCCGACTCACCCAGGATAGCCAATTGCTCCATATCCATCAAGAACTCCTGGATCGCCGGGGATGTCGATCTCAGCAATGCATTATTCCAAAAACCCATCAAATTCGAAAACACCATCTTCGCCCGCAATGCTTCCTTCAAGAGCTGCGAATTCGGCGAGGCGGCCACATTTGAAGGATGCAGGTTTGACAGGACGGCCGATTTCAGCAAATCCCATTTCCAAGGGGTGGCGGACTTCTCCTGGTCCCAGATTAAAGGGACGGCGACATTTTCGGACTGCCAATTCGATGATTATGCTATCTTCTACCTGACCGACTTCCTGCGCAGAGCATCCTTAAAGGCCGCGAAGTTCACGGGGCCGACCAGCTTTGAAGGCACCAGGTTTTATGGCAGCGCCGATTTCAATGCCACCCAATTCGGCTCCGTGGTGCTATTCGACGGAGCGGGCTTCGACAGGCGGGCCGATTTCTGGCGGGCAGCATTTGTCGATTTTGCCTCATTCAACCAGACGAGATTCGAGGAGACTAACTTTAGAGAGGCGCAGTTCTCAGCTCCCGCCGCCTTCCTGGGCACAGAGTTCAACCGCTCGGCAGAATTTGCCTCCGCCGCATTTGCCGGCCCGGCCGGCTTCAATGATGCGAGATTCAACAGCTCGGCATCCTTCGACGGAGCCAAATTCTACAATGCCGTCGAACTGGCCAACTGCACATATCACGGCACTGCCGACTTCTCAGGCTCGCAGTTCCTGTTGGAGGCGAGCTTCAACGACTCCCGCTACAACGGCACGGCTGACTTCCAGGGAGCCGGGTTTACGGGATACACCGATTTCACCGGCTCTCATTTTGCAGGAGACGCCGATTTCAGCAACACGAAGTTCGAAGGAGCAGCGGATTTCAGCAGGTCGCAGTTCTGCAAGGAGGCCTGCCTCTTCGGCGCTCAATTCCTGAGGAACGCCTACCTGGAGAGCTGCCAGATAGCCTGCCTGAATTTGACCGGGGCAAGTTATCCCTGGATCTTCCTGCGCTGGGACTCAATTGAAAAGTTCAACTCCGATGCGGACGCCTATTCCTTCATCTTGAAGAACTATGAAAACCTGGGCTGGCAGGAGGACGCAAGCGAATGCAGCTCCGACTTCGGACGACGGGGAGGATAGCTATTAATGTAGGTAAATGAAGCCGTTCTTTGTGCGTCCTTTGTGGGCTTTGTGATCTTTATGGTTAAATTCCTTGATTGTCATTGCTTATTATGTTGTCTACTAATGACCACAAAGGAACAAACTTAGGCTAAATGGCTTCAGGAGTCATCTATTACCCATAAATAAGCGTCCCGACCGGGATTCGAACCCGGGTTGAAGGCTTGCTGCGCAAGTGCTCCGCAGGCCTCCGGGATGTCCACTACCCCATCGGGACAGAACATCCGTCATGGCATGCTTCTTGTAGTTAAGCCTGTTGGCCGCAGGCTCTCTTCTGAGCCGTCCTCATGGCGCGCAGGAAATCTATTTTGCGAAACTCCGGCCAGTAGGGCGCGCAGAAGTATGCCGCGCATTCGTTGCCGTTGGCCTGCCAGGGCAGGAAGTTGGAGGTGCGGCACTCGCCTCCCGTGCGGATGATCAGGTCCACCTTGGGCACGGGTATGCCGTCCTGGGGGTAGAGGTGCCGGGCGATGAGCTGCTCGTCCACTTCCTTGGCAGAGATGCGCCCCTCCAGGACCATCCGGGCCAGACAGCGGGCCGTGTCCACCAGCTCGCGCTGTCCGCCGTAGGCCAGGGCAACATTGAGGAACATGCCGTCGTACTCCCGCGTGGCCTCCTCCGTCCGCCGGATCTCCTCTTGCAAAGACTCCGGCAGCATCTCCACCCGGCCGATGGCCCGCACCCGGACCCGGTTGTCGTGAATCCTCTTGGAGCGGGACAGTTCGGCAAACTTATCCCGGATCAGATCAAAGAGATAGCTCTTCTCCTCAGGATTTCGCGAGAAGTTCTCCGTGGAAAAGGCATAGAGGGTCAGGTGCTTGACGCGCATCTCCACGCACCAGTCGGTCACCCTCTCCGAGGTCTCCGCCCCCAGGCTGTGCCCCAGGAAGGTGGAAAAGCCTCTCTGCATAGCATACCTGCGGTTTCCATCCTGGATGATGGCCACATGCTCCACCGGCTCCCCGGCGAGAATTTTCGACTTAATAAGCCGCTCATAAAATGAATAGGCTGGGTTTCTCAGTCTGAAACTCATTCGTTTTATTACCTTCGCGAATTAGTATTTAAACAATTCCGCCCCCGCCGGATGATAGAGAGGCACCGATCCATCCTGTAAGACGTTTGAGGCATTTCAGGTGGCAACTGCCGGCCCTGAAGGGATCGCTCAAGGGCAAGATACAAATATCTGATGCCCAACTTGCTTACTCCGAGGGCCTGTGGTCTAGCTGGTTATGACATCGCCTTCACACGGCGGGGATCACGCGTTCGAATCGCGTCGGGCCCACTTGCATTTTGCCCGACACAAGCTTTAACTATTTAAGAGTGGTTTTCAACGAGGGCTAAAGGATAGATCCTTTGAAGTCATTATTATTTGAGGTGATAAGCTGTATAAAAGAGGTCAAGGTAGGGAAGAAGAAGGAGCTGTAATCACCAGAGTCCGTCTCCCCCGCAAACAGGATAGAGAGATATTCGGGCATGTGGAGAGCCTGCTCGGATCCAATCGCATAAAGGTCAGAGGTATTGACGGCATAACCAGAATGGCCCGCATTCCGGGCAAGATGAAGAAGAGAATCTGGATCAGAGAGGGTGACGTGGTCATAATCATCCCCTGGGAGTTCCAGAATGAGAAGGCAGATGTCGTCTGGCGGTACACCGGGCCCCAGGTGGACTGGCTGCAGCGCAAGGGATTTCTGAAAGGGACCTCTTGAAGAGATCTTGAAGAGATATGAGCAGACGCGGCAAAGATGAGGATTTCGATACCAGAATCGACGTTCTTCGCACCAGGATAAAGGACTCGGATGACCTGAACGTCCAGGACGCGGTATTCGATAAACGCACCCTGATGGACCTCTACAGCCTGGCCAGCAAGGGAGTCATCGATGCCCTGGGCGGCTCCGTCTGCACCGGCAAAGAGGCCAATATCTTTCGGGCCATATCCGGGGAAAAAGAGCTGGCCCTCAAGATCTACCGCATTTCGACCAGCAATTTCAATGCCATGCAGGACTACCTGCACGGCGATCCCAGATTCGGGAGTGTGAAGGGCACCAAGAGAGCCGTGGTCTGCGCCTGGACCCGCAAGGAATTTCGAAACCTGACGCGAGCGGAGGAATCAGGCGTAGCCGTGCCTCACCCCATTGCCATGAAGGAGAACATACTGGTAATGGAACTGGTGGGAGAGGGAGACGCCGTCGCCCCCCCGCTCAAGGATGTGGAGCTGGAGGGCGAAGAGGCCAAACGGGTTTATGACAGGATTGCCGAATACATCTCCCTGCTGTACAATCGCGCCGGGCTCATCCATGCCGACCTGAGCGAGTTCAATATACTCTACCACCAGGGCGAGCCGGTGATAATCGATATGGGCCAGTCGGTCACCCTGGACCACCCCATGGCCCGCAGATTTCTGGAGCGCGATATCTCCAATATATCCCATTACTTTAAAAAGAAATATAATATAGGCACGGCAGAAGATATCTGGGAGAGGCTTCGCCGGGACAGACAAGAGGCGGATAAAAAGGTCGAAGCCGGCAAGAAAGCAAAGGACGATATGAAGAGAGACCGGTGGGAAAGAGATAAGGAAGACGGAATAGAAGAGAGAGAATAGACCGGCAGGAATATGGTAAGGAAGGCTGATTGAATTGGATATTAAGATTCCAGAAGAGCGAGTTGGCGTGCTGGTTGGACCGGGTGGGTCCATGAAGCACCTCATCGAAGAGAAGACCAAGACCACCCTTGAGATAGACAGCGAGACGGGCGCCATATCCGTTGCATCTGCTGAGGATCCCTTGCAGGGCCTGAGAGTCCTGGACCTGGTCAAAGCCATAGGCAGGGGCTTTTCTCCGGAGAGGGCCCTGGCCATCCTGGATGACGATATGCTGATGCTCGACGTTCTCGACCTCTCCAAGATCATGAGCACCAAGAGCGATATAGCCAGGATCAAAGGCCGCATCATAGGCAAAGACGGCCGCTCTCGCGAGATCATGGAAAGGCTCTCCGGAGCGAAGGTCTCGGTTTACGGCAAGACGGTGGCCCTTTTAGGCTATCCTGAGCAGATCAGAGTCGCCCGGGCGGCGATCGAAATGCTTTTGGATGGCGCGCCCCATGGAAACGTCTACAGCTTCCTGGAGAAGAAGCATCAGGAGCTGGCTAAAGAAGAGCTGAAAGAGCAGGGCATCCTCTGAGAGCGCCTGAAAGGAATCGGCACGAAATAAATAGCCACGGCGCCGGGCGAGGATAGAAATGGTTCTGCCTATAGAGCTAGATATGATGGATAACATATTGATAGCTCTGGCTTTGATCGGCCTTTACTCCATCATTTTGATGCCGCTGCAAAACAGCGAAAAATGGAAGAAGCGGGGGATAACCGTGGGCGGCCTCAGCGGCATTCCTCTGCTCATCTTCTTTCGCACGGAAAGGGGCCTGAATCTGCTTGACAGGCTCAGCCGGCCCAAGGGATTTTGGAGGATTGTAGCCTCGGCGGGAGTGCCGCTGGTCGTTTTGAGCATGGTCTACTTCCTGGTGCTGGTCCTGCTCATGACCTACGTCATGATCAGAGAGCCTCCCGAACCCAGCAGCTACAATGCGCCCCGAAACATCCTGCTCATCCCCGGCATCAATGAGTATATCCCCTTTGTCTGGGGCTGGATCGCCCTCTTTGTGACCATGCTGGTGCATGAGTTCGCCCACGGCATCCTCAGCCGGGTGGAAGGGGTGCGCGTCAAGTCCATGGGCATCGTCGCCTTCCTCATGGCACCCATCGCCGCCTTCGTCGAGCCGGATGAAGAGGAGCTCTTCGGCGGAAAAGACAGGCCGCCTCTGGTGACCAAGGGTGCCAGGATCAGAATCCTCTCAGCCGGCGTCATATCCAACTTCGTGGTAGCGGCAGTTGCCATGGCCCTCTTCTTCGGCCCGGTCATAGGGTCGATAAATCCCGTGGACCGGGTGATGGTGGTGGACGTAACCGATGGATCGGCTGCGGACTGGGCAGGTTTTGAGAGCGGCATGGTGGTTTTACAGGCCAACGGAAATAACGACAGCAATTTGGAGCATCTCTATTCCGACCTCGCCGGCCAGAAGGCCGAAATTCGGGTCTTGCAGGACGACAGAGAGCTGATGCTGCCCCTATCCGGCAAACCGGCGCAGGGCATCCTGGTGGCATCGATCTTCGCTGACTCTCCGGCGGAAGCAGCCGGCCTGCCGGCAAAGAGCGTGATCACCAGCATCGACGGCATGGAGACTCCAAACCTGCCGGCCTTCAGAGAGCAGATGAACACCACCCGCCCTGGCCAGAGCATCATCATAACCACCGTCCAGGGCGAGGACTACAGGGTGAACCTCACCAGCAAAGAGGCCATCGACGCGGACGGCGAGGAGGGTGAAGCCGGGTTCATCGGCATCGGCATCTCCGGAGACGCGGTATATTCGGCAGGAGCAGTCTTTCAGGAGGCCTCCGCCAGGCAATTTTTGCAGACTCTAAAAGAGATTCCCAGCATGGGATTGGCCGGATTTCATCTCATGCTCAGCCTGCCGTTCTCCGGAATATCCGGGTTTACCGAGAAAGGCTTTCCGGGCTTCTCCGGGTGGCTGACGGCGGTCTTTGAGCCGACCGGATGGGGCGAGCCCTTGGGGATCAGGTTCTTCTGGATTGCCAATCTGCTGCTCTGGATAGGTTGGATCAACCTCTATGCCGGACTCTTCAACTGCCTTCCCTCCGGGCCGCTGGACGGGGGCCATATCTTCAAGGACCTGCTCCAGGCAGGCTTCGAGAAGGTCGTCAAGCCGGTGGACGCGGAGAGGCTGAGCCGCACAGCCGCTGCTCTATTTACCTGGCTGGTGCTGACGTCACTGCTCATCACCCTCATTGCCCCGTTTACCCACTGGCTGGGCAATTGAGATACATTGAGATATACGTTAGATTTATGCCTGTTCAGAATTGATTGCCTCAAAAAAGGATCTCCAGCAGGAAGGTTTCATGATCAATCCAGTATTCCGGCTTTTGGCCGTTCCATTGCTCCTCATCGCCCTGGCGGCCATCATCGCGCCGGCAGAGGGCGCAGAATCGGCCAGCATGGCGGCAGATTCCGTAAAGACCGCAGACTCACCAGGCACAATAGCCCCGGCAGACGGCTCAGGCACCTCCCCGACACCGGATATTTCAGACATCTACTCAAGCATTGAATCCGCCGACGTCACCGCATTGGGAGACGTGGCCGGCATGAAGCTGCATATGGATCTGATATCAGAAGGGACGACTCTCATGAGCCGGGAGCTTTTGCTGGATGGTCCCGGCACCTGGGTCGTTACCTGGCCGAAGTTCGAAGCGGAAAAAGGCAGCTACAGTGTCTGCGCCCGACTGGAGACAGGTAGCGACGAATATGGCGAGGATAGACATGACAGCCAGGATAGTGGCCGCAATTCCGTTCTCGCCCGGAAGTGTTACAAATTCTATTATGGCGGCGTGGAGCCCATTAGATTTGATGTGCGCGATTTTCGGGCCGACTCCCGGGGCATGCACCTGGCCATCAGCGCCTCGGACCCCACGGTGGTGGACATCTACTACATGCTCATGCAGGGCAGCCGGGCGGTTTATGTCAACCGGGAGCAGGCTGCGGCCATCGCGGGCAGCTACTCCATGCCCATAGTGAGAGACTATGCCTGGAAGCAGATCCTGGAGGACGGCAGGCCATATGCCGGACGGGTGAAGATTGTGGAGCTGAATCACAACCAGACCAGGGCCTTCATGAACTCCTTCACCGCCGAAGAGGATGCTCTGATAACCGAGACCTATCAGGATGAGACCGGGGCCAGCGCCACGGTGCTGGGCAACTCGCGCGTTCCCTTCGCGGGATCTCTGCGCTTCGTCCTTACCCAAAACGAGACGGTCGTCAATGTCACCGAAAAGAGGACGCCCATACTTCTGTCAGGAGACGACGAGACGGTGGAGATCTCCTGGAATGAGACACTGCCGGAGGGCGTTTATCAACTGCGCACCCTTCTCTTGGACCGGAGAGGCGGCATCATGGACCTGGAAGAGAATGTGATTGAGGCCGAGCCGATTGTGAGAGCCAATGCCACCGATGAAGCTGAAAAGGCCCCCTTCCCGGCTGAAGCTGCCGCGCTGGCGGCTCTTTTGGCTGCTCTTCTCAGAGGAAGGAGAGACCGGTGATGGGGCAGAGGCGGATAGCATTATCCAGCATTATTCTAGAGGGAGGAGTCAATATGCAATATAAATCGGCAGCAATTTTATGCGCTCTGGCGATGCCTGCTCTGATCATGGCGGCAGCATGGGGGCAGGATGCAGGAAACAGCACCATGAACAGCACGATCAACAACAGCCTGAACAGCACAATGAATGCTGCTGCCAATCTCACTCCAAACACCGCAGCATCCGCTTCTCTGGAGAGTGTCGTGGAGGCAAAAGATACGGGCGTGAACATCGGAGCGGGCCGAGCCGGTGCAGTGGGCAAAGTCCTGCGGGCGGGATTCAATAAAACCAAGCCTCTGAATGATCTGGATGTATACGGAAACAAGCCGGTCCACTTCATAGCGAACAGCAATAATAGCTCCCCAAAAGCCGCCTTCAATGTCAGCCAGCGGGTGGGCAGCGTCGCCAATATGACATATAATACCGAATACACTGCCGTCTACAGCATCGATGAGCATTCCCGGACCCGCCCGACTTATGAAGCTCCCGATAACCTGTCCAGCCGGCCCGTCTACAGCATCTCCGGCTATCCGACCATCAAGATGGCAAACAGCATTCCATAAAAAAGGAAAATCCGAACCTCAGAAGGCAGGCCAGGCCGTTGCCTTCCGAGGAACTCTTTTCAGAGGTACTTGCTGATCTTTGCCACCAGCCCCGGCTTGGGATAGGCGCCCACAATCCGGTCGATGAGCTTGCCGTCCTTGAAGACCATGAGGGTAGGGATGGCCGATATCCTGTATTTGTTGGCGGTCTGCATATTCTCGTCGACATTGAGCTTTCCGAAGACTGCCTTTCCCTTCATCTCCCCGGCCAGTTGCTCTATGATCGGCCCGATCATGCGGCAGGGGCCGCACCACTCCGCCCAGCAGTCCAAAATGAATAGAGGATACTGCGAGACTGCGGCATCAATGGTGGCATCGGTAACCACGACAGGCTTTGCCGGCAGCTCGATTGTCGGCTGTTCAGGCCTGTTCATCTCGGTCTTCATCTTCTCCATTTTCTTCCTCCGAATTTCTTCCAGATCGTCCAAGCTCAATCCTCCAGGCTTTCTTTGGCTTTAACAATTAGAGATTTGAAGTAGCCCAGGTCTACGGGCATGACCTCAAAGGGCAGATTGGTGAAGTCGAAGAACTGTAGCAGCTCTTGCTCACGCCGGGGTGCATCCTTCAGGGTATCCAGATAGACGCAGCCCTTGAAGGAGCCCATCTGCATTCTGGCCTCCTCCGGACCCCAGTTCAGGCGGCGGAATATGTCCCTCCAGGCGTCCAGCCAGCCGGGGGAGAGGTAGAAGTAGAGCCCCTCCTTTGCCTTCGTCTCCATACCCTTTCGGGTGATGAAGGCGTCCACGCAGTTCTGGCTCTCGATAAGAGCGGCATGATAGGGCTTGAGGATCTCGTCGATCTTGGGGTGGCACTGGCCGTATACTACTATCATGCCCTCGCAGCCTTCCGCCCGGCAGCTTTCCAGCTCCGCCTCAAGGGCGCTCTTCAGATCGTCAAAGTCCACATGAAGCCCCGCCCCCAGGTAGCGGGCCAGAAATGAAAAGCCCATCTGCCCCCGCAGGGCTTCGATCTCCTTTTCGAATATGCCGCAGGAAACGATTGCATACATAATTGTTGTTGCCGTGAGACGCGATAGGATATATCTGTGATCCTTGGACCATTATGCATCGCACTTGTATCTGCGATACCTTTATCTACAATTGCCGTAGTTCCCCTTATTCCAAATGTGAGGCTAGATACGTGAAATGGCACTCGATGACATCCGATGAAGTCCTGGCCGGACTGAAGTCAGGACATGGCGGCCTTCTGGCCGGCGATGCGGCGCAAAGGCTGGCCGAACACGGCCCCAATCAACTGGAAAGCCCCTCCAAACCCTCTCCTTTGAGGATATTTCTCAGCAAATTCAAAGATTATATGGTACTGGTACTGATCTTCGCGGCAATCGTCTCTTACATCGCCGGCGAATCCACCAATTCCCTCGTCATTCTGGGAATCGTGATACTGGTCGCCATCATCGGATTTGTGCAGGAGTACAAGGCAGAGAGGGCCATGGAGGCTCTCCGGGAGATGGTGGCCCCTGAAGCGGATGTCCTGCGGGACGGAAAGATGGGCACCATTCCCGCCGCAGAGCTGGTGGCAGGCGACATAATCTTCCTGGAGGCGGGAGACAAAGTGCCGGCTGACGCCCGAATCCTGGAGGAGACCGCCCTGGAGGTGATCGAAGCCTCCCTGACAGGAGAGTCGCTTCCCATCAAAAAGAGCCCGGAGATACTGCCGGAGGAAGCCGCCCTGGCAGACAGGCGAAACATGGTCTTCATGGGCACCATCGTCTCCTATGGCAATTGCCGGGCGGCGGTGACTGCTACCGGCCTCTCCACCGAACTGGGCAGAATCTCCGGCATGATCAAGAACAAGCCCGCCGAACCGCCCCTCCAGATCAAACTGGAAGAGCTCGCCAAGAGACAGGCCTACCTGGTATTCGCCATAGCGGCTACAGTCTTCGTCCTGGACTACAGCCGCGGCTCGCCCATCATGGACTCGCTCATCGCCTCCATCGCCCTCGCCGTAGCCGGCGTCCCCGAAGCCCTGCCTTTCATCGTCACATTGGCTTTAGCCTTCGGAACCCAGGCCATGGCTAAAAAGAATGCCATCATCAGACGCCTGCCGGCGGTGGAGACGCTGGGGTCGACGACAGTGATCTGCACAGACAAGACCGGCACCCTCACCACCGGGGAGATGACTGTGCGGGAGATTTACACCCACAGGAAGATCGATGTGAACGGATCCGGCTACAGCCCGGAGGGCTCCTTTTCAGCAGGAGGAAAGACCGTCGATGCCGGGGATGAGGATCTGGTCCGATTGCTCAGGATCGGGGCTCTCGTCAACAACGCCGGCCTGGAGAAGGCCAACGGCGGCTGGCGCATTGTGGGCGACCCCACCGAAGGGGCCCTCATCGTGGCCGCGGAGAAGGCTGGCATTCTCAAAGGCATACAGGAGAGGCGCACCAGACTGGCCGAGCATCCCTTCGACTCCGATCGGAGAAGGATGACAGTGGTTGATGAGATCGAAGGCCAGGGCAGGAGGGTGTCCATGAAGGGCGCTCCGGAGGCGGTACTGAGCCGCTGCACCCGCATAGCCGCTGCCGGCGGAGGAGTTGTGCCCCTGACCGAGAAGGATAGAAGAGACATATCCGCTCTGGCCGACGGCATGGCCAATCGCGCCCTGCGGGTTTTAGCCTTTGCCGAAAAGCCCCTCTCTGCCGGAAAGCAAGAGGTTGAAGATGTCGAATCGGACCTCATCTTTGCTGGCCTGGCTGGAATGATGGACCCGCCCCGAAAAGAGGTTATGTCTGCCATATCCGTCAGCAAGGGTGCCGGCATTCGCACCGTCATGATCACGGGCGACCACCGCCTCACCGCCCGGGCCATCGGCAGGGAGCTGCAGATCGGCAACGGCGATGTCATCGAGGGAATCGAGCTGGACGGCATGAGCGAGGAGGAGCTGGCCGACCGGATAGAGCAGGTCTCGGTCTTTGCCAGGGTCACAGCCGAGCACAAGGTGCGCATCGTCGAAGCCCTGCGCCGGAAAGGCAATATCGTGGCCATGACCGGAGACGGGGTAAACGATGCTCCCGCCCTCAAGGCAGCGGACATCGGCATCGCAATGGGAAAGACGGGCACCGAAGTCACCAAAGAGGCATCGGATATGGTCATTGCCGATGATAACTTCGCAACCATTGTGGGGGCTGTGGAGGAGGGCCGCAGGATTTTCGACAACATAAGAAAGGGAGCGTCTTACCTTCTGGCCGTCAGCTTCGCCGAATTGGCCACCATCTTCGTCGCCGTCCTCCTTGGCTATCCCATACCCCTCCTGGCCGCCCAGATACTCTGGATAAATGTGGTGGCCGAGGAGTTTCCGGCCATCGGCCTGGCCCTCGAGCCGGCTCATGCTGAAACCATGAAGAAGGCCCCCCGCGATCCCAGGGAGCCCATGCCCTCCAGGAGCCTGATGGTCTATACCCTGGCCATAGCGGCTGTGATTGTGGCCGGCACCCTGGGATTGTATGTCCACTCAATTCAGATGGGGGAAGAGACAGGCTACGCCCGGACGGTGGCCTTCGTGGCCCTGGGCTTCTTTACAGTGTACAACGCCTACAGCAGCCGGTCTCTCCAGGAGTCTGTATTCAGGATGAATCCCCTGGGCAACAGGACACTTCTGCTGGGAATTGCCGCATCGATCAGCGCTATCCTGGCTGTAGTATACATTCCCTTCATGCAGTCCATATTCCAGACGGAGCCGCTGTCATCCGCAAGCTGGGCACTTGTGCTGGGAGTGGGCCTGATGGTGGTGGTGGCGGCAGAGGTCATGAAGAAGCTACTGCCGGGATTGAAATGATTTGATTAGGAGGGAGGCAAAAGTCTTCTTTTTTTAGGAGGAAAAATAATGGTCGCAGACCTTTGCCAGACCTATCTCGGCAATCGACGTATTTAAGCTTTTCGTCCGGTGATCAGAGATTGGATTTTTGCCGGGTCCAGTGATTTGGAGAGGGAATCGCCTTTGTCCTGGCGCATCAACTGATATGCGATCTCCGGATCTATGTTGTACCTCTCCAGATACTCCTCTCTGCTGAGGTTGCCGCCTATGCTGGAGACATAGAGGGGGCTTCCCACAACCGGAGAGATCTTTCCCACAGGCAGTACCCATTGAAAGCCCAAAGGCAGATCGCAAAGCCAGTCCGCCTGGCTGTAATCCGGGTCCAACAGCGCCTCTTTCTCTTTTTCATTCACTGAGCCGCAATTTTTGCAAATGAACTTTATCTTCATAATCTTCGCCTCATCCATCTCATGGAGATAGGTTATTAGATTACAGTATATATAATTTACTAAACAAATGTATTGTCCAAACCTTTTTGATCCAAAGAAGCATATGATATGTATGGGGGAACCTTATGAGAAGAAACACAATGCTCTCGCTAATTATCATCGGCCTCGGATCGGTGCTCATAGCTGCTACTGCCGCCCTGAGCGACTATCAGCAGGGCGTCTTGGACGGCCTGAACCGGGGGTGGTTCATGGCCCAGAAATACGACCAGGCCCTGGAAGGAGACGCGACTCTTTATAATCAGGCCGTCCCGGATTATAACTCCTGGATCCAGTCCATCTTCGGAAACAATGAGTCTCTGCTTCTCAAGCCCTTCACGCCATCGGCCAGTCCAGCTCTCTATGCCATAAGCCGGACGGTCGCGCCGGTGCACAGCATCGATGCAAGCTGGAACCAATCACAATCGCTGCTGGAAGAGCCGGATGCCAGCGGACTGATCAGAGGAGTGCCGGCGGAGAGCTATTACTCCATAGGCCCGGCCCTGGCCGACTTTTAAGACTGCTGAGAGGGCTCCAGAGGGACTCCAGAGAGGCTACAGAGAGACTCATGAGGGGACTCGATTCAAAGACGGATTACATTTATATCTGGAAAAGCCGTTTGATGTCTGTGCACTGGAATTGATGCGGATGAGGCAGAATAGATGAGATGGATGCTCTTTGCGACTATGATTATCATGACGGTGCTGGCTGCCCAGCTATTCTTTGCAGCCGCTGCAGACGGCACTGAGTCGAGTAGCGATAGGCTGGCCCAGAACTTCACAGAGCACTCCTGGGTGTTTGTGAACGGCTACATGGAGGAGTCCAGAATCCTTCAGACCCAGACCGGCTATGGCGGCCAGAAGATAGTCCTGGGGACCAGCGGCAGTGGAATTGCCACCCGGACCATCGACTCACAGGTTTATCGCGACAACGATATGGATGAGGCATCGCTCACCATCTCCTCAAATTACGACTACCATCCCTATGTGCCCCCGCTCACCCAGAGCGACCTGAAGAACGCCCTATGCGCCAAGAACTATGAGGTGGGCTCGGTGATGTCCGAGACCTATTACATAGACAAAGACCTCATAAAAGACACCAAGATCTACCAGAATGACAGCTTCTCCATATACGAGGTCAGCTCCGAGGTGCAGGGAACAGCCAGGATCGGCCAGAGGGTGCAGAAGAATGCCAAGACTGTGCCGTCCCTAATGATGAGCGGAACTTACATGGGATACGCCCAGATCAGGTCGGAGACCGTGGTGGGAGATACATCTGTGCTCAATCTGCCCTGCCCATGAGGCCAGACCGTAAGGCCTGCCCCTAAGGCCGCACTTTGCCCCGGTCAGGCCGAGGCTCCTCGCTATTTTGTGTGGCCATCCACAGTTCGTTGTATTGTTGGCTCTCTCTGTGCGTGCTCTGTGTCCTCTGTGTCTCTATGGTGAAAAACGTCGTTAGCCACTGGTTACAACCATTTGCCAACGTACTGCCACCACAGAGGCACTAGAAGCGCACAGAGGACTCACAGAGACGGAAGTTCAATTACCCACATGAAATAGCGAGTAGCCCATAAACAAAAGCAGAGGTCAGATTTGACCTTCCTGGATTTGACATTGGCCCAAAAGAGCTTCTGCCCTCTGGTGGGCCCCGCCTGCCGCCGCCTTCATTTCAGAAAGCTCTCCGGCGTAGTGCAGGTGGCTGGCACAGCGGCAATCGGTGCATCCGAAGCCCGGCACTGCTCTCATCTCTCTGCCGATGTCGGACGCTATGCGGCACTCCAGATCCAGAGCCGTCAGGGTGATATAGACCTCCAGGACGCCGGCCCAGGGCAGCAGATAGTCGATATGCCAGCGCCTTGTCTTCTTCTGGCCGCGGGAGAGCATGATGTGCCTGTCGATTCGCTTCAGGCCGCCAGGACCGCGCGCCGAGCCGGTATAGCAGTAATAGCCGGCGGGATAGTCCTCCAATCCCAGGGAGCCGACCTTTATCCTCCGGGGCTGGGGCAGGCTGAGCAGGAGGGTGTAGATGCCAGGCTCGCTTATCCGGGGCAGCGACTCCGGGGAGACGAGAATATGCATTGCTCTGCATGTCCATCCAAGCTTCTATAAGATGATGGCGAACGTGGAGGCATCGTCTAGATGCCATACGAGCCATATATCAAAGCAATACTTTTCTATAATGAGCAAGTATGAGGCTGTGGGTGAAATTAAGTGAAGTCCTTATTAGCAGCAACTGTGGTGCTGATGCTCTCCGCAGTGGCCGTGACCATGGCCGCCCCGGAGAGCCAGCAGCTCGGACCTTTTGCCGTATCATTTGATATGAATACAGACCTGCCCCATCAGATGGTGACCGCAGAGCCGATTGAGGCTCCCACAGCCAACATCTACAGCATGCAGATCGCTACCGACAACAGCACCAAGGCCATAATCACAGTCAGCGAGTATAACAGTCCTATCGATTCGACTCTGGGATTGTACAAGCAGATCTCGGCCATGAGCATGGCATTGATTTATTTCAACACAACCGATGTGCAGGATAGAGCCTTTGACGGAAAGGAGGGCTTCCTGCTGGTCTGCGAGCCGTCCCAGTTCAACACCGCCGCCCCTGCCGGCGCTAAGCTCTACAATGCCATGTACTGGCTGGACAGCGTTGGATGCGAGTGCGGGCCGGTATCTGTGGGCACAACCAGTGTGGACATAACCTCATCCTATCCCCAGGATGTAACCGAGAGCCTGCTCTCCAGCCTCAAGATAGAGAAAGGCCAGGCTGCAACTACATCCACTCCATCCGGCCAGATCCTGCCTCCGGGATGAGCGGCAGAGAACCGGTTTACTCTTTTCTTTTTTTTGTAAATTTCGGACCCGACAAATCCAATAGATCCGGCGGCTTCGAGCCATTCTCCGGGCATTGCCGATGCAAATGCCGGCAAAGTACTTATTCCAGGAGCAATTACAGCAAATGCCCGAAAAGAATGGGTATGGGACTCATTGCTACCGGGCAGGGCTGAAGCCTAAAATCATATTTGAGCGGGGTTTGCCAAGCTGGCCAAAGGCGCAGGACTTAAGATCCTGTCTCGCAGGAGTTCGCGGGTTCGAATCCCGTACCCCGCACCATCATCTTTCGATTTTCACTCTGCAATCCACTCAGCGCAATGTCGCCGCCCGATGAGCCAGCAACTTTCAAATATTCCCTCTCAAATTGTCAACATCGTATCCTGTTTCCCTGGCCACCTTCGACTCCGGCGTCCAGACCACCTCAGTTCGCTCATACGTCTCCCCGGTAAAATAGCATCGAACCATGGGTGAGCCCAAGAACTCTATTCGCAATTCGCAGAGAGGGCAGATGGCAACCTCAGATTCTCCTGCCTCATTCTTTCTACAGGTATTGAACATGGTCAGTTCTCCTCAGGGCTTTCTCGCCAACAATAATTTATATATTAAATTTTATTAACTTAACGATGATTATATCGACTGTGGCGCGCTCATAATGATCCTCATGATATACTTCATGCACCAATATGCATATTGCCTATTTTTCTATTTAAGTTTGTTTAAGAAAAGTTCATAAAAGTTCATAAGAATTCGCAATGCGGTTTGTGCATCAATTAACAAAATTAATAGAAATAATTTTTTACATTAAAAGGCGTATTAGAGGATAATATAAAATTATAAAAAATACATCAATTAACTGAAGCTTTATGACTCTTTCTCACCGTCCCGTGGATGGGCATTGGGCAGGAAGTCCTTTACCTCGTTGCCTCTTATGTTTTCTGCATCGTAGCATGTCCCGGCAGGAACCTCAGACTCCAGCATCCATATGATCTGCTCAGGCTCATACATCTCCCCCGTGGCATAGCACCTGACCATCGGGGCGCCTATGAACTCCAGCCGCTGTTTGCATAGCGGGCAGATGGCTACCTCGACCTGCCCCTTTTCATTGGTCCTTTTGGTTCTAAACAAGATTTTAGCTCCTGAATTGCCGCTGCGGCACTACTGTTTTTTAACGTAAAGCACCCATCTCCCCATTATATCGATATAGGGTTTTCGGCTGAAAAGTTATGAATATGAATCGAATAACGCCCCGCCCAAGAGAGAACTCATCCGGACGCTCATTCGATGCTCACCCGCCGCTCATCCGGCGCTCCTGCGGCTCCGAGCCGTGGGCTAGCTACCCCAGTAATACCCCGCTGCAGCCGACGCCAGAAACGACAGGCCTATCAGCAAAAATACCACTCCTGCGACCCTGGCCATCACCCGACGGTCCACCCGTCCCGATATGAGCCTTCCCAGGTAGACAGCCATCGCGGAGAGGATGAACAGAGCAATTATGACCCCGATGAAGACCATACTGGGATTGTATTCCGTGGCGAAGAGGGCGGATGCGATCTGAGTCTTGTCCCCCCACTCGGAGAGGAATATCATGGAAAAGCCGGAGATGAAGGCGCTCCTCGCCGAGAGGCTGGCCGGCTCCGCTTCCTCCTCTTCGCCCCCCTCCCGGAGGATCAATATGCCGAAGAGCAGAAAGACCAGGCCGGAGACAGCCTGCACCAGATCGGTGGGGATAACACTGGTCACCCACGAGCCCACCAGTATGGCAAATCCGTCCGCCAGGAGAAAGGCCAGCATGACCCCCGCGAGAAG
>Ga0209098_1002075_pt1 | contig 18085 bp, 19 predicted proteins | sample AD_JPNHW1_MetaG_FD_184429 | JGI IMG/M metagenome (GOLD analysis project Ga0209098, IMG submission 184429) | Active sludge microbial communities of municipal wastewater-treating anaerobic digesters from Japan - AD_JPNHW1_MetaG (SPAdes) (version 2) | ecosystem: Engineered > Bioreactor > Anaerobic... | reverse complement strand
CTTTCAGGAGATATCCATAGAAGGAATCCAAAACCTGGCACCCGTGATTGAGCAGATGGCCGAAGCAGAGCATCTGTTTGCGCACAAGAATGCGGCAACAATTAGAAACCCCCTGCCCCCTAAAGGGGGGAAGGTAACTACTCAACTTGAAGATTAGTAAACATAAAAAGAGAAAATGAGCAACAATAACAATAACGAAAGACCTAAAAAGTCCCCTTCCTTGCCTACCGGCAGGCAGGTAGGGGATTTAGGAGTTACCCCCCCTTCAGTGGGTTGGGAGGTGAGCAATTTACTTCGCCCCAATATTGCCAACCTCAAACCCTACTCCTCCGCCCGTGATGAGTTTAGCGGCAGTGCATCGGTTTTTCTCGATGCCAACGAAAATCCATACGATACAGGCTACAACCGCTACCCCGACCCCTATCAACAGGAAGTTAAAAAACGAATTGCCGAAATAAAAGGTGTTCAACCTAACCAGATTTTCCTTGGAAATGGCAGCGATGAACCCATCGACCTTGTTTACCGGGCTTTTGCCGTTCCAACCGTTGATAACGTGGTAATTATGGAACCATCGTATGGGATGTACACTGTGGCAGCCGACATCAACGACATCGAAATCCGCAAAGTCCTGCTCAACGACGAATACCAGATCGAAGCTTCCAAATTACTGGAAGCCACCGATGAACACACCAAACTAATCTTCCTGTGCTCGCCCAACAATCCGACATCAAACAGCCTCGACCGCGATGAGATGGTGAAAGTAATTACCGGTTTTAATGGAATTGTGATTGTAGACGAAGCCTATATCGACTTTGCCCCCGGCACAACCCTTTTGCCCGACCTGGACAAGTACCCCAACCTGATTGTGCTTCAAACCTTCTCGAAAGCATGGGGATTGGCCGGAATACGTCTGGGGATGGCTTTTGCCTCGCCCGAAATTGTTGCGGTGCTGAGCCGGATCAAATATCCCTACAATATCAATGCACTCACACAACAACGTGCAATGCAATCTCTTGAAAATGTAGAACAAAAAGATACCTGGGTGAAAACCATCATTACCGAACGGGCAAAGCTGACTGAAGAGCTGAAGCAATTCCCGTTTGTTCAGAAAATTTACCCCAGCAATGCCAACTTCCTGTTGGTAAAAATGGACGGTGCCCGCGAAAAATTTGAATATTTGATGGATTCCGGTGTCATTGTGCGCGACCGTTCGAAAGTAGCACTTTGCGAAGGAAGCCTGCGCATCACAGTGGGTAGTCCCGAAGAAAATACATCACTGATCGAAATTCTATCAGAACTATCCTAATGAGCTTGCTAAAAATTGAAATACCCTATGAAATCGATTCTCCGGAAAGGACACTTTTTCACAAAGAGATACTTCTAAAGAAGAAATTCATGCGAGAATTGTATCTGGAATGGTATCGTTTCTTTAAAAAATCATTTGAAGGGTTGCCCGCCGGGAAAAAAATTGAGATTGGCTCAGGAGGAGGTTTCCTGAAGGATGTCATATCCGAAGTAATCACTTCCGATATAATTCCACTACCAACCAACGACTTAACTCTATCAGCCCTTGATATGCCCTTTGCCGACAATGAGTTAAGCGCCATTGTAATGATTGACACATTTCATCACCTACCCGACTGTGAACAATTTTTGAGAGAAGCCGACCGCACATTAGTCAAAGGGGGGAAAATTATAATGGTTGAACCAGCCAATTCTTGCTGGGGAAGGTTTATCTATCAAAATTTTCACCACGAACCATTTAATCCAAAGGGAGACTGGACTTTCCCCTCAACCGGACCTTTAAGTGGTGCCAACGGAGCTCTGCCATGGATCATTTTTCAACGAGACAGAAGTCTTTTTGAGAAGAAATTTAGTCGGCTTAAAATCGTGAAAATGAAAAATCATACGCCGCTACGTTATTTACTTAGCGGAGGATTTACCTTAAAACAGCTGATGCCCGGTTTTATGTATAATCCGGTAAAATTGTTCGAGAGAATTTTATCGCCGATACAGGCATTTTCAATGTTTACAACAATTGTAATTGAAAAAAAATGAAATTATGAAGAAAGCCTTATTCATCGACCGCGACGGGACTCTGGTCATTGAACCACCAGTTGATTACCAGCTCGACAGTCTGGAAAAACTGGAGTTCTACCCGGGAGTATTCCGGAATATGCACTTTATTGCCAAAAACCTCGACTACGAACTGGTAATGGTAACCAATCAGGATGGTTTGGGAACCGCATCATTCCCCGAAGAGACCTTCTGGCCTGCACACAACAAAATGCTGAAGGCTTTTGAAGGTGAAGGTGTTGTATTCAACGACATCGTCATCGACCGCACCTTCCCCGAAGAGAATGCACCAACAAGGAAACCGCGAACCGGATTGATGGGAAAATACATGGATGGCAGCTACGACCTTACTAAAAGCTACGTCATTGGCGACCGTTTGACCGATGTCGAACTGGCCAAAAACCTTGGCTGCAAAGCCATCTGGATAAGCGATCAACCCGACGAATTGCTGGCCGAAAAGGGTATTTCGGAGGTTTGCGTACTGAAAACCACCAGTTGGGACGATGTGTATGCCGAAGTAGCCAAAACCGATCGCACCGCATCGGTACGCCGTACAACCAAGGAAACCGACATCGATGTGTGGCTCTATCTGGACGGAACCGGTAAAACCAACATCTCGACCGGACTTGGCTTTTTCGACCACATGCTCGACCAGATTGGCCGCCACTCGGGCATCGATTTAAAAGTGATTGTAAAAGGCGATCTCGAAGTAGATGAGCACCACACCATTGAAGATACAGCACTTGCATTGGGTGAAGCTTTTCTGAAAGCACTGGGAAACAAACGGGGCATCGAACGTTATGGTTTTTGCCTTCCAATGGACGATTGCCTGGCTCAGGTGGCTATCGATTTTGGTGGTCGCCCGTGGCTTGTCTGGAATGCGAAATTCACTCGTGAACGGGTTGGCGACATGCCCACCGAGATGTTCCTGCATTTCTTTAAGTCGTTCAGCGATGCGGCAAAATGCAACCTCAACATCAAAGCCGAAGGACAAAACGAGCACCACAAAATTGAAGGCATCTTCAAAGCATTGGCTAAATCCATCAAAATGGCCATACGAAGGGATGTGTTCAACTTTGAGTTACCTTCAACTAAAGGAGTGCTTTAAACACGAAGGACACAAAGGTTTTTCACAAAGTAACACAATGGAAAATAATCGATTACAAAGACAATATGGACAGAGAAGAGATTTTTAAGAAAGTTCTTGACTGTGCTTTTGAGGTTCATACAAACATAGGCCCCGGATTATTGGAAAGTGTATACGAAGAATGCCTAATTTTTGAACTTCTAATGGCTGGACTGCATGTTGAAAAGCAAAAATGCCTTCCTTTGACATACAAAGGACTTGAATTGGAAAGCCATTTAAGAATTGACCTTCTGGTAGAAAACCAGATTATTATTGAATTAAAAGCAGTTGAAGATTTGACCGATGTACATTTGGCACAAACCTTAACTTATCTTAAGTTATCGGGATGTAAACTGGGGCTTCTGGTAAACTTCAATGTTAAACATTTAAAAAACGGAATTAAACGAGTAATAAGATAAGAAAAAACACAAAGGACACAAATAAAATATTCTTCATTACCTCCGTGAAAAATCTTTGAGGACTTTGTGTTTAAAACCATACAACTATGACTATAGATAAAAGCAAATCAACCGCTATCCTTCTGATTCACTGTCCCGATAAGAAAGGACTTCTGGCGTTGGTAACCGAGTTTATCAACACCAATAACGGGAACATCCTTTACCTCGATCAGCATGTCGACCGCGAGGAAAAGCTTTTTTACATGCGTGTGGAATGGGATTTGGAAAACTTTGAAATTCCAAAGGACAAAATTGCCGACTACTTCGCAACCCTTATCGCACACAAACACGAGATGAAATTCGAACTTCATTTCTCGGAAGAAAAGCCCCGCATGGCAATCTTTGTATCAAAAATGTCGCACTGTTTGTACGACCTTCTGGCCCGTTACACGGCAGGGGAATGGAATGTGGAGATCCCGGTAATCATCAGCAACCATCCCGATATGGCCGATGTTGCCCGTCGATTTGATATTGAATTCCATGTGTTTCCTGTCAACAAGGACAACAAAGATGAATTGGAAGCTCAGGAGCTGGCCCTTCTTGAAAAATACAAGATCGATTTCATTGTGCTAGCCCGTTACATGCAAATCATTTCAGATCAATTCATTCTGTATTACCCCAACCGGATTATCAATATCCACCATTCGTTCCTTCCGGCGTTTGTCGGGGCCAAACCCTACCACGCAGCTTACGAACGCGGGGTAAAAATCATCGGTGCGACCAGCCATTATGTAACAACAGAGCTCGATGCCGGGCCTATCATCAAACAAGATGTGGCACGGATTAGCCATAAAGACACCGTAAACGATTTGATTGCCAAAGGCCGAGACCTCGAAAAAATTGTTCTTTCAAAAGCAGTGGCCAAACACATCGATCATAAAATACTGGTATACAACAACCGGACTGTGGTTTTTAGTTAATTAGATATGAAGAAAATCATTCTCTTTTTGTCATTGGGTATAGCAATCTGTGTCACACAGGCGCAAATCATCCAAAAAGAAATTCCGGCTGATTACGGATACCTTGTAAATCTTGGTCAAACCGTTCCCGATTTCGACATTGTTTTGCTCGACGGAACCCAAACCAACATGCAAGCGTTGCGCGGTAACGTGGTGATGCTGCAATTCACGGCCAGTTGGTGCAGTGTATGCCGGAAAGAAATGCCCCATATAGAAAAGGAAATCTGGCAAAAACATAAGAACAACCCACGTTTTGCCCTCTATGGGATCGATTTGAAAGAAGTTAAGGAGACAATTGCCCAATTTCAAAAGCAGACAAAAATCACCTACCCGCTGGCCCTTGATCCTGACGGAAAAATATTTTTCACTTTTGCCGCTCAGGATGCAGGTGTAACCCGCAATGTGATTGTGGACAAATCGGGCAAAATTGTCTATATGACCAGGCTTTATAAAGAAGAGGAGTTCGATGAAATGAAAAAAGTAATCGAAGGATTACTTTCTGACGGGAAATAAAAATTTGTAGCGCATAGGGGAATCGAACCCCTGTTTTCGGAATGAGAATCCGACTTCCTAACCGTTAGAAGAATGCGCCGGTTTTGATTCGCGACAAAAATATAAAAATGTTGACGATTGTTATCGAATAAGCAAAAAAATAAAACATGAACATTGTAATCATTAAATACAATGCCGGGAACATCGAATCGGTCAATAATGCGTTGATGCGATTAGGTGTTTCAGCCGAAATCACTGCTGATCCGGTAAAGATTATGGCTGCCGACAAAGTGATCTTCCCGGGAGTTGGTGAGGCCAGTACCACCATGGCCTACCTGAAAGAGCACAAACTCGATGTGTTGATCCGCAGCCTGAAACAACCGTTCTTGGGTATCTGCCTGGGTCAGCAATTGATGTGCTCTCATAGCGAAGAAGGCGATGTGGAATGCCTTGGCATTTTTGACGAAAAGGTAAAGCTCTTCCGTCCCGAGCCTGGTCAGGAGTATATCACCAAAGTACCACACATGGGCTGGAACAGTATTTATAACCTGAACAACCCCATCATGTCGCCCGAAATAGAGAATCAGTACGTCTACTTTGTACACTCTTACTATGTTGAAGTGGGCGAACACACCATTGCCACCTGCGATTACATCAACCCGTTCAGTGCGGCGTTGCATAAGAATAACTTTTACGCTACGCAGTTTCACCCGGAGAAAAGCCAGAAAGCGGGTGCAAAGATTTTGGAGAATTTTTTGAAGATTTGAAAATAAAGGTTCCCTTTAGATATGTTCTGAAAAATGTGATATATTTACACAAATTCGAACCAATAAATGTGATAAAATAGCATAAAGTGAAACGAAAAATTGAAAGTGAGCTTCTGGTATGGAAAGAAAAGGCCAACAAAATGCCTCTGATTATTTCAGGAGCAAGACAAGTTGGTAAAACATACTCCGTACTTTCGTTTGGAAATGCAAATTATCGAAATGTTGCTTACTTCAACTTCGAGAGCAATCATGAAGTTCAAAAAATTTTCAACATTGATCTGAATCCCAGACGTATCTTAAGGGAACTTTCGGTTATTGCCGGAAATCAGATATTACCCGCTGATACATTAATTTTTTTTGATGAAATACAGGCCTGTGAACCAGCGTTGACTTCTCTCAAATATTTTCAGGAAGAAACACCGGAATATCAAATTATTGCAGCCGGAAGTCTGTTGGGAGTAGCTGTTAATCGCAAACAATATTCGTTTCCTGTAGGAAAAGTTGAATTAATGACGATGTTCCCTATGGATTTTGAAGAATTCCTTTGGGCTAATAATCAGCATACAGATACAGGACTGATTCAAGAACACTTTGAAAAAAACCAACAATTCTCCTTACATTCCACAATGCTTGAACTTTATGGTCAATACTTAATAATAGGTGGAATGCCACAGATCGTTAAGGAATATATTGAAAAAAAGGATTTCAATTTTGTTAACGCCCTTCAAAAAAACATCAACGATGCTTATATTGCCGACATGGCCAAATATACCACTCCCAACGAAACAGCAAGGATAATGGCGGCATACAACACAATTCCTGCTCAGTTAGCAAAAGAAAATAAAAAATTCCAATATAGATTAATTAAATCCGGAGCAAGAGCCATTGAATACGAATCTGCACTCGATTGGCTCCATGCAGCCGGTATTGCCTATAAGTGCATCAAAACGAATGAAGGCAATTTCCCTTTGAGCCTTTACGCAACTCCAGAGTCATTCAAAATTTACCTTTCAGATGTTGGGTTGCTTTGTTCAAAACTGGGGATTTCACCTATTTTTATCCTCGGTAATTTGTCGGGATTCAACAACATCAAAGGAGCTTTGACTGAAAACTACGTAATGAATTCACTGACAACAAATGGATTGAACACCTATTATTGGGAATCAAAAGGCAAAGCCGAACTTGATTTCTTAATACAAAAAAACGACGGCAACATTATCCCAATTGAAGTTAAATCCTCAGACAATGTAAGGGCAAAAAGCCTGAATCAATACATTGCCAAATACAATCCGGTTTATTCAATCAGAATATCGACTAAAAACTTCGGATTCGACAACAACATAAAATCAGTACCTCTCTACGCGGTGCATTGCATCAAAAACGAATAAAACAGAATACGATGATAACCATTATTCCAGCAATAGACCTAATCGACGCCAAGTGTGTCCGCCTTTCGCAGGGCGACTACAACCAGAAAACCGTTTACAACGAAAACCCGTTGGAAGTGGCAAAAATGTTTGAAGGCGCCGGCATTAAACGACTTCACTTGGTCGACCTCGACGGGGCAAAAGCCAAACACATTGTGAATTACAAAGTACTCGAAACCATCGCGTCGAAAACCAAACTGGTGATTGACTTTGGCGGCGGGCTGAAAAGCGACGACGACCTGCGCATTGCTTTCGAAAACGGAGCCAGCATGGTTACCGGCGGCAGCATTGCCGTAAGGGACCGCGATGCATTTCTTGGCTGGATCGAAAAATACGGCCCCGAAAAAATCATTCTTGGCGCCGATGCCAAAGACAAAATGATTGCCGTTAGCGGCTGGCAGGAGGTGTCTGAACTTCCGATTCTCGATTTCATTGAAAGCTACACCAGCTGCGGCATTCAAAAGGTCATCTCAACCGATATTACCCGCGACGGGATGCTTACCGGTCCAAGCATCGACCTTTACAAAGAAATAATGGCGAAATTTCCGAGTCTGGAACTCATTGCCAGCGGAGGAATTGCCACCATGAAGGACATTTACGAGTTGGATGAAATGGGCGTTCCGGGTGTCATCACCGGGAAAGCCATCTATGAGAATAAAATATCCCTTCAAGAAATTGAAGATTTTCAAAAAAGAAACAGTTAACCTTTTTAGGTTAATTATTGCATTTTTAACCTTTTTAGGTTAATTCTTATTTAATATAAATTCACTCTGCGGTCTCTGTGTCATCTCTGTGCCCTCTGTGTTTAAAATAAAAGACCATGCTTGCAAAACGAATCATACCTTGCCTTGATATTAAAGACGGTCAGACCGTGAAAGGCATCAACTTTGTCGGGATTAAAGCCGTGGGCGATCCCGTGGAACTGGGCGCACTGTATGCCGAGCAGGGCGCCGACGAACTGGTTTTCCTCGACATCACCGCCACGCACGAAGGCCGTAAAACCTTTGTTGAATTGGTGAAACGAATAGCCCGCGAAATCAACATCCCGTTTACGGTAGGTGGAGGAATCAGCGAGTTGAAAGATGCCGAAGCGCTATTGAAAGCCGGTGCCGACAAGATCTCGATCAATTCATCGGCAGTGCGCAACCCAAAACTGATCGACGACCTGGCGCTTAACTTCGGGACTCAGTTCGTAGTGGTGGCTATCGATGCCAAAAACTACGATGGCCGTTGGACGGTAACCGTGAACGGAGGTCGTATTCCAACCGAAAAAGAGCTGTTTAGTTGGGCCAAGGAAGCCGAAGATCGCGGAGCAGGCGAAATCCTTTTCACCTCGATGGATCATGACGGCACCAAAAACGGTTTTGCGAACGAGGAACTCGCTAAAATGGCCGGTATGCTGAAAATACCGATCATCGCTTCGGGAGGTGCCGGGAACATGGATCACTTCGTGGATGTGTTCACCAAAGGCAAAGCCGACGCCGGATTGGCTGCCAGTATTTTCCACTACAAGGAAATTGCCATCCCCGATTTAAAAATGTTTTTGAAAAACAAGGGAATACCGGTAAGGTTGTAGCTATTGGCTGATGGCTTATAGCGGTGAAACGTATAACATCTGCATTTATCAAAATAAAAGAAAAAAACAGCCATTAGCCATTAGCTCATGGCCATAAGCAAAAAAAAGTACAAACCAGCCTCCAACCATTAGCTATTGGTTTTAAGCAATTAAAAATTCAACCCAGCTTTTAGCCATAAGTCGATGGTTAGAAGCAAAAAACACTCTAGTTTATGAAAGATTTCAAAAAATTAGACGTTTGGCAAAGAGGCATTAAAATAGTAGAATTGGCCTATTTATTAACGAAAAAATTACCAAATGAAGAACGGTTTAATTTAGTCAGTCAGATTAATCGTTCTGCTGTTTCTATCCCTTCAAACATTGCAGAAGGCAGTTCCAGAAAAAGCGAAAAAGACTATTTTAGATTTTTGGAAATCGCTTTGGGAAGCTGTTTTGAATTAGAAACACAAATCATCATTTTGAACGTGTTGGATTTTGCAAAAGAACAAGACACGCATCAAATTCTTGAATGCATTGAAATTGAAGAAAAACAACTATTTTCATTCATGGGCCTTTTAAATAAATAATTTAGTTGAAACTATTAGCGTTAAACTATAGGCAATTAGCTATCAGTCATAAGCTAATAGCTATTGGCCATCAGCAAATTTAAGTACAAAACAGCCATAAGCCATAAGCTATTGGCCTTAAGCGAAATATTATGGAAACATTAACACAAAATCAGCAAGACATTCTGTTCCTGACACAGCTTCAGGATTTTATCGACAAACGAAAAGAAGAGATGCCCGAGGGCTCGTATACCACCTCGCTTTTTAAGGCTGGCACCCGGAAAATTACCCAGAAAGTGGGCGAAGAAGCGGTTGAGACCGTAATTGGCGCCATGGCCAACGACGACGAAAACTTTCTGTACGAAGGTGCCGACCTGCTTTACCATCTGATCGTTCTGTTAACCTACAAAGGATATCGGATTGAAGACCTGGCCAGGGAACTAAAGAGCAGGCACAAATAGGACTAAGGTCAACATCAATTCCCGTAAGGAAAATTTAAAGTTTAGATAATGCGTTTTAAGACATGTTTCAAAAATAAAATCGGATTTTTGCGGCCTCAATAAAAGGTAATTAACAGATAAGCATGGCTGTTTCAAACAAAGCAATTCAAATCAGAAGAGAGATACAGGAGCGTATCGCACAACTGATATTCAACGAAACGTTGCTCGACGAGATTGACAAAATTCCCATGAAAATGCGTCCTCGCGGAAGTGAAAGTTTTCGTTGCTGTATTTACCGCGACCGTGCTCTGATCAAGTACAAGATCATGGCGATGCTGGGCTTTGAATGTACCAGCGAAGCCGACGAACTTAGCCCTCTCTCCGATTTTGTTTTGCAGAGTTTTGTCAAAGCAGCCAGCGATCGCGAAATTATGCGGGTGGTTGAGGAGGTTTGCCACGGCTGCCAGCAGAATAACTATGTTGTCACCAACATGTGCCGTGGGTGTCTTGGCCGTCCCTGCGAGGTAAACTGCCCGAAAGAAGCGATTAATTTTGTTGGTGCCCGCGCCATGATCGATCACCAAAAGTGCGTCAGTTGCGGAATTTGCGAAGGCGTTTGTCCTTACCATGCCATTATTTATGCCCCGGTACCTTGTGAAGAATCATGCCCCGTAGGCGCCATCACTAAAAGCGAAACAGGAAAAGAGATCATCGATTTCGACAAGTGCACTTACTGTGGCAAGTGTGTTATTGCCTGTCCATTTGGTGCTATTGTTGAAGAATCGCACCTGTTCGACCTCATTTTCAGCATTAAAAGAAAGAAGAAAGTGGTTGCCCTGTTAGCGCCATCGGTGGCTGCACAGTTTAAATGCAGCTTGCCTCAAATGAAAAAAGCACTACTTCAGATTGGCTTCCACGAGGTGATTTATGTTGCTGAAGGTGCCGATTTAACCGCTCAACAGGAAGCTCAGGAATTCGTCGAAAAAGGAGGAAACCTGTTAACCACCTCCTGTTGTCCTTCCTTTGTCAACATGATTGAAAAGCATGTTCCCACACTGAAAGGACATGTTTCGCACACCCCTTCGCCAATGGTTTTTGCTGCAAGACTGTCGAAACAACGATACCCCAATGCAAGAACCGTGTTTGTCGGGCCATGTATTGCTAAAAAAGCCGAATCGTTCAGCGTAAGCGAAATCGACATGGTCATCAATTTTGAAGAATTGGATGCTATGTTGCTTGCCTGCAAAATCGATCCGGGGGTATTGGAAGTTGAAGCAGCAAAAATTGAAGCATCTGCCGAAGCCTGGGGGTTTGCCCAAACCGGAGGTGTACTGGAGGCGGTAAAAAAACAGATTGGAGAAGGAATCGAGTTAAAACCTCTCGTCATTAACGGCATTGATAAAAAATCGATCAAACTCCTGGGAACCCTGTCTAAAGGAAATCAATACAACTTTGTAGAAGGGATGAGTTGCGAAGGCGGATGCGTTGGTGGATGTTACATGAATATCAAACCGCAGGTCGCCCAAACCCGAATCAATAAGGTGAAGGAACAAATAAACACAGAAAAAGAGCTATAGCAAAGAGAGTTCATTCAATGGCAAGGTAAAGTAGAATGTCGAACCTTTCCCAAGTTCGGATTCAACCCAAATTTTGCCATTCATTTTTTCAACATAAGCCTTTGCAATGGCCAGTCCCAACCCGTTTCCCCCAAATTTCCGGCTGGTCGATGATTCAACCTGGCTAAATCGATCAAAAATCATCTCATAATCAGCCTCATCAATGCCAATCCCGGTATCTTTCACATAAAAGATTATTTCGCTTCCATCGAGCCTTGCACCAATATCAATCCTTCCTTGAGGTGTAAACTTCAACGCATTTCCGACAAGGTTTGCCAATACGATCTCCAATTTAGTCTGATCGTTGAAAATTCTTGAGGATTCGTCGGGGAGTAACGATTCGATATTCAGAATAAGATGACCTGGGCTTCCTTCATATTTCCGATAAATTCTTTTCAAAAGATCATTTAATGAAAACTCAACCTTTTTCAACTCGATATTTTCGGTTTCAATCTTTGAAATTTCGATGATATCTTCAATAATATGGAGCAACTGCACACAATTTTTCTGAACAATGTCCATGAATTCATTTTTGGTTTCATTCGGTAAATCTCCCGTCAAAATAATTTCCATAAAGCCCATGATCGAATTCATCGGAGTTCGTACTTCATGGCTCATATTGGCCAGAAATGCCGACTTCAGTCGGTTACAATTTTCAGCATATTCTTTTTGACGGATCAGTTCAAGCTGGGTTTGTTTATGCTTTTCAATCTCTTCATTGAGTTCTTCGTTGGTCCTTCTTAAATCTTCGTTACTGGCAATTAATATTGAAGTTAATTTTTGGTTCTCCATCTTAAGACGGTGTATTTCGAGCGCACTGTCGATCGTTGACTTGATATCGTCCTCCTTCCAGGGTTTTTCAACGTACTGGAAAATTTTCAGATCATTCACCGCATCTTTCAATATATCATAATCGGTATAGGCCGTAACCAATATCCTGTTCAGCTCTGGATATTTAGTCATAGCCATCCTCAGGAAATCAATTCCCGACATACCTGGCATCCGTTGGTCGGTAAGGATCAAATCGATATTTTCGCTTTCAAGCAGCTGAAGACCCTCAGAACCCGACGATGCCGTTAGAATATTGTATTCTTTCCTGAAGGTATTTTTAAAAATCCGCAGGTTCGACTCTTCATCATCGACATAAAGAATGGTATATGGTTTCTCTTCACTCATTGTTCATGGCTTTTTTGATTATCTCTTGTAACTCATCCTGTCCCCAGGGCTTTGCAATAAACTTATAAAGCTGATATTCTTTGTAAGCCAGGGCAATGTCTTCCGGGTCGCTATAACCTGAAATAATTAACCGTCCCGGAGGGATGTTGGGATACTTTTGCTGAACCATCGATAAAAACTCTACTCCCGTAATATCGGGCATCCGCTGATCGGTAATAATGAGATCGACCGAATTTTCTGAAAGAATTTCCATCCCCTCCATGGCTGTCCGTGCAGTTAAAATATCATAGTCTCTACGGAATGTGGACTTGAAAAGACGAAGATTGATCTCTTCATCGTCGATGTATAATATTTTCTTTTTGGCACTCATACTTCCTCTCTGCTGTTTGTTGTACAAGGTAGTGAAATCGTGAAAATTGTCCCACGATTCACCTCACTTTTTACTTCAATTTTCCCATTGTGTTCCTTAATAATCCCAAATGTAATCGAGAGCCCAAGCCCTACTCCCTGCCCTACTGTTTTGGTTGTAAAAAAAGGATCAAATATTTTATCGATAAACTCTGCCGGAATTCCTTTCCCGGTATCTTCAATCTGGACATATCCCCAATCCTGATCACACCAGGTACGGATAAAGATTTTCCCCTCTTTTTCAATGGCATCAATGGCATTGCTGATAATGTTCAGAAATGCCTGGTTTAGCTTGCCCGGATGACATTCAATCAGAGGCAACTGGCTATATTCTTTTTGAATGGTAATATGGTTTTTAAACTTGTTCCTCAACAACAGCAAGGCCGAATCGATCCCTTCGTGGATATCGGAATATTGCATGGAATCCTTATCGATCCGTGAAAAGTTCCGAAGCCCTTTGATGATATCAGCAGCCCGCTCAGCACCAATCCGGACATCGTCGATGGTTTGGGGAATAATCTCCATGATTTCATCCAGTTCGCTTGCTTCTTTAATACGCTGAACCTTTTGAACCAACTCTTCATCTCCCTTTTCCTGAATGGCCTTATCAGTTTCCTGAACCGTTGAAATAAGTTCATCGTAATCTTTCCGTAAACTATTAATACCGGTATAGATGAAATTCACGGGATTGTTGATCTCATGGGCAATTCCTGCGGTAAGAACACCCAACGAAGCCATCTTTTCCGATGCAACCAGCTGCGATTGTGTTTCACTAAGTTTTGTGATGGTTGAATACAAACTTTTGTTCGAGGTTACAAGTTTGGAATTGATTTTCTCGATCTCCTCCTTTTGCTGAATCAACAGCTTGTTTTTGCGTGATTTTTCCCGAGATCCATTAATAATGAAAAGTAAGATAACGATTGAAAGGAGCCCAATCACAGCAAACAACACCACGGTAAGCTTTTGCCGCTTAATTATTTCCTGCTGTTGATCGAGAGCCATATTCTTACCGCTGATTTCAGTAGCTAAACTATCGAGAATCGCTTTACTTAGATAGATTTCCTTTTGTTGTTGATTGATAAACGACTGCTGCTCCGACAATTCAATCTGCTGTTCATCGAGTGAGATCTTTTGCTTATTCAGATTTTCATTTTGCCTTCCCATGATTACTTCATGATTGGCAATTTCGGACTTGTTCCGCGCAATTTCATTTCGCCCAAGCTGAAGCTCTTCGGACTGTTCTTCCAACAATTCCCTTTGTTTTAAAATACTCTCTTCCTGCCTCTTAATCTGCCCAAGTGTTAAGTTAATACTGTCTTTTAACATTGAAAGCGAGTCGTTCATCTTCTGCAGGTTCGTCTCCATGTTTTCAAGGCTCTTTTGGGAAGCCCGGTATAGCTCGGCAACATCAACCTCTGTTCCACCCATCAATAAGATTTCAGGATTAATCTGTAGCTTATGATTGATAATATTCGCCTTGTTCACCTCAAAAAGAAGTTCCTTCTTAGGGGTATCAATCAGGTTGATCATTACAACCTTCTTATCCGCAAAATTTTCCGATATGAGCAATATGGGCAAATCTTCAATTTGCCGGTTAAGCTGATAAAAAAGATCTGACTTTTCGCTGGTAAGAACAATCATCCTTATTTCTGCGCCCAATTGCTTTGGAATAGCTAACTCTGAACTTATGGTAATTGGCTTATCCTTTATCTTTTTTGTTTTAGATAAGAATTTGAATTCATCAACAATTTCTTTCCGATCGCTGATTAATAAAATCTTAAAGTCACTCCTTGAATTCTCATCGGGCCACGTAGTATACCGGGCAAAGTTAAATGCATAGGCACCAATCAAATTGGCCCTGTCCACCTGCCCTGCCACGCGAAACGAGCTAATGATCAAAATTATCCCTAAAAGAAAATATTTCAGGACATTTTTCATTTAGTAACAAGGATAAAGAGTTTCTTAATTGTCAGTTTTGTAATCAAAATACGAAACAACCATGAAAAAGTCAATTAAGTTACCCAAAATTTATCATAAAAAATCAGATTTGCAACTTTTAGGGGTATTAAAATTAGTATTTCTGCATATAGTGCACGGCTCAATCTTAAAAAAGCATTCACCCTACCTGTTTTCGAAAAGTTTTTCTATCTTGAACAAAAAAAATCATGCGATCAATTCTTCTATTTATATTCTTCTTGAATATCCAGAACATTCCACAAACCTCGGTATCGAATCAACTTACAACGACCGAAAATGATTCTCTCATCTTCATACAAAAAAAAGAGGAACTGAAAAGCAGCGATCAGGGGAACCTTTCCGAATTTCTGGTAAAAACCGGATGTTCGTTTATCAACAGCCCTTATGTTGGGAAAACGCTCGAAAAAGAAGATAAAGAGTCATTGGTGGTTAATCTTCGCGAGCTCGATTGCACCACCTTTGTCGAAACCTGCATCGCTTTTACTCTTACCGTCAAATCGGGAGACACCACCTTTGATAACTACAAAAAGAACCTGCAAAAAATCCGTTACCGCGATGGGAAAATCGAAAACTACGACAGCCGGCTCCATTACTTTTCCGACTGGATTAATGACAACCAGAAAAAAGGGATTGTCACGGATCTCACAAAAGAACTGGGCGGTAAAAAATGGCAAAAACAGATCAATTTCATGAGTACCCATGTGGCTTCCTACATGCAGTTGAAAAAGGATTCGACACTAATACCCGGCATTTGCAAAATTGAAGAAGAAATTTCTGCCCGGGACTATTACTATATCCCGAAAGAAGAGATCAAGAATATTGAGTCCAAACTGGAAGAGGGTATGATTGTAGGAATTACTACCGATGTGGATGGCCTCGACATTGCCCACACTGGAATTCTGGTGAAAGAAAACGGTAAAATCCACCTCTTGCACGCCTCATCGACTGCTGGAAAAGTAACCATCGGCGAAAGCACTTTTGTTGACTATCTATTGGGGAACAAGCGTCAAACCGGCATCATGGTGCTCAAACTGAACTAAAAAACAGGAACCCATTTCTGAATTCCTGTTTCACTTACCAAACAAATTAAGTTGTTATGGTTCAACTAAAACAACCAAATATTTTGATGCTTTCCAGAATTCCTCCGGATTGTCGATGACCAGATTCTCAACCGATTTTTCAGAACCGGTAAAATGATACGATCCGTCGGGATGGGTTGTGATTAACTGCGCCTTTTTAACCATCAGGGTAATTTCCGAAACCTTACGGATATCAACCTTTTTGAAATAATCGCGATTGAAATCTGATTTCATCTTTACCGATTTGCCTAAACCGACAAAGCCACCCACCTTTACAACCACATTGTTATCGACCAGTTCGTCTTTTGAACCAAAGCAATACCATGCGGTATTCATTTCATCTTTCTGTTGTTTAATCGTTTCCGATTTTTTATTGCCTTCATCCGTCAGTACATTGACTTTATCGTTCAGTTGCGAAATATCAATCTGCATCTTTTCCAGTTTCGCTTTCAGGTCAGAAATTTCGGCATCCTTCTCCTCAATTTGCTTCTGATAGTTCAACACCATCTTTTCAAGTTCAGAAACCCGCATGTTCGATTTTTTCAACTTCGACCGTAACGATGCAATTTCTTTCTTATTCTCTTCAAGCAGATTATTGATCAGATTAATATCTTCGATGATCTTATCTTTCTCACTTTGCTGAACTTCGCGGTTCGGATCGGAAAGGTTGACTGCCATAATTTTTTGTAGCCTCTTAATTGAATCGAGTCGTCCCTGGATTTGATTAAAGTCAGCCACATAACTAATAATCTTATCATTACGCTCATTCACAACTTGCTGAATACTATCTTTTGATGTATTCAGGCCTGCAATTTCCCTTTTATACTTCTGGCACGATGCAAAGAATACAAGCACCAACAGAACGGTAAAAACCCGGACAGAAATTTGATTTAGATTTTTCATACTTTTTCGTATTTATCGAATTTTAACTTAAACGATTGAATAATATATTTTAGCATTTCAGACCATGCAAATGTAACGTGAAATTTAACGTTTGATCAATTTTAAATTCAAATTTTATGACACGATTAAAAATTTTGGTTATTTTTGCGGCCTCGGTTTCGTAGCTCAGTTGGTAGAGCAGCTGACTCTTAATCAGCGGGTCGAGGGTTCGAATCCCTCCGAAATCACCTAAAGAACAAGCACTTGTAAAAACAGGTGCTTTTTTGTTTTTATACCTTCCATTGGAATGACGAGATTGTATTCGCTGTTTCATTCGGGTCATGGACTTAAAGTCACCTTAATTACATTAAAGTAAATATTATTTCCCGGTATATTCCCCGTTTAGAAATACTCCCGACTTAACCGTACCATCGGGCATGGTCAGCACCCCGTTCCCGTTGTAAACACCATTGCGAAATTCACCTGTATATTTCAACCCACTGGGAAGAGTATAAGTTCCGGCTCCTTCTCGTTTGTTGCTCTTGAAATCACCGGTATAAACAGCTCCGTTGGCAAAAACCATGGTTCCTTTTCCGTTGTATTCCCCATCGGCAAAATTTCCCGAATACTTCTGCCCATTTGAAAAGAGATAGACTCCATAGCCATTAAAAATGCCTTCTTTAAATTCGCCTATATACTTTTTCCCACTGGCAAAATTCATCCGTCCAAAGCCGTCAAATTCGCCTGATTGAAAGTTCCCAACATAAACAGAGCCATCAGGCTGAATTAAAACGCCACTTCCTTCGTATTCTCCATTCCTGAAATGACCCATAAATTTCGACCCATCTTCGTACAAATAGGTTCCCAAGCCCATTGGGTCGCCCTCTTTAAAATCACCTACGTAAACGGCTCCTCCCGGATAGAGGTAAGCGCCACGCCCATTCAAACAGTTTCCCGAAACACAACCTACTTTTACGCCGTAATCGTTCTTATAGAGTGGCACATCACAAATTGTTAAATTACCTGATGAATAATCAAAGGTTACTTTTCCAAACTTGTCTATGACTGATTTTCCAAGAAT
>Ga0209098_1002071_pt1 | contig 18138 bp, 8 predicted proteins | sample AD_JPNHW1_MetaG_FD_184429 | JGI IMG/M metagenome (GOLD analysis project Ga0209098, IMG submission 184429) | Active sludge microbial communities of municipal wastewater-treating anaerobic digesters from Japan - AD_JPNHW1_MetaG (SPAdes) (version 2) | ecosystem: Engineered > Bioreactor > Anaerobic >... | reverse complement strand
GAGCATCTCTGTAGTCTGCACGAGAAGCAGAGCCACCCCGAGAGAACTGTAGACGGCCCGCGATGATAGCTTCGCAGCCGGCGCCAGAATTGCGTCGAGAATGTCAGAACGCCCTTCGTTAACGATCTGGGCGGCCATGGTCGCCATAATTATCTGGCCGCGCATCGAATAAGTGTATGGCAGGCAGAGCGTTAAAAAATCATTGGCACTTATGCTGTAACCATAGGCATTCGAAACCTGGCCGTTGTTGAACATGGTTACGCAGGTCAGCATGTTCTCTTCTACGCCAGGCAAAAGCTCTTCGAGAGCTTTCAGGCCATTCGAAAAATTCACATGCATTTTATTGAAATAGGCGTTGCTCGGCGACGAATCGTGAATAACAAGTTTTGAGACCGACTGCGGGAACATGGATGCGTAAGAAAGGGCCACCATGCCGCCGTAAGATTCGCCAAAAACCGCGATTTTCTTCTTTTTGATTATGCTTTTTCGGAGTTCTTCGATATCGCGGCAGATATCAGGAGCATTATAGACACGATAATTGCGGCTGCCGAAGTTTGCCCAGTTGAGTTCCTGCGAATTACCAGTGCCGCGCTGATCAAAATAATAAACGTCGAAATGGGTGCGCAGGGCCTCAAACCAGTCACGGTCATAACCCTTGCTGGTCTGATGATGAAAGCTATGGTGCGGCATGCCCGGCCCGCCATTGATCATTATGATCGCCTCGGCTCCGGGGGCGGTGGCCTTGAGTTTTTCCCAGTAAATCTGCTGCTTCTGGCCATTCGGCAGAGCGTAATTCTCAGGAACGGAAAGCATACCCCATTCATAATTCACGGCATGCGGAATACTGGCAGGGCAGGAAACGGCCAGCAGCACCAGAAAAATCACCAGCAGTTTTTTCATTTTTCCCTCATCAAAGAGAACGGCTTATGAATAGTATAATATTTATTTAAAATAACGTCTAAAACAATGAGAATTTGCGATTTGCGGCAAATTCTTACTGAGGGCACCCGGTTTATTCACCAAAATTGAAATCTTGAATATCAACCTGACTCGCGTTAAAGTGTTGGCATAGCACCAGAGGTGAAGTATTTTGCAAAGTGGTTTGTCAATTGTGGCCGGGCATGAGTCAACCCGGGCGGTCAGGCGCGGTTACGTTTTTCCGCTGATTCTTTTTGCGACCCTGGCGGTTGCCGGCTTTATTCTCACGCTTTCACAGTTTCAGTCTGCGAACCGGGTCAAATTTCAGCACCTGAACGACTACCAGTCAGCGTTCAATATTGGCTATTCCGCACTGGTCGAAGTGCTGGCCGATATTCAGAAAAAGCAGTGGAGCAACCGGTCTTTTAAATCTGGGCCGAAAGACAAAAGCGCCAACCTGTTCGGCGGCAGCTTCAATCTGCGGGTCGAAGATTACGATGTGGCAGCCTTTCTGTTCAACGTAAGAGTCAGAGTGACCTACAAAAGCAAGAATCATCTCTTCTACTGGCGAATTAAATACAACCCGAATCTGCTCGATTTCACCAATCTTTTTGTTCCGATCTGCTATGAAGACCTGCAAAACAATACCAGCGCCTCTTCAGACGACATCGACACTCTGGTTGATAAAATTCTCGAAAACCGGGTCGCGAACCGCGACAAGGCCCGGCAAATCGCCGACAACCTCAAACCATCCCCGACCATCGCTGACGCGCTCAAAAAAGTCGGCATAAATCCAGGCGCCCCCCCCGGAAAAGACTCTGACGTGCCTCGCCCCGCCCCGCAACCTGTCGTTATTCCGCCGGCCGCTCTCGACCTGAAAGAACTCGCGGAACTGGTTGCCGCCCCCGACCCCGAGGTAACTTTCGCCATCAAGAATTTTCATTTTGGTGGCAATGTTTCGGTTTTAACCGACCAGCAAAAAGAACTGCTCGATGCACTCGCCAAGGTTCTCAAAGATCGGCCAAGCCTCAAGATTGAGTTGCGCGGCCACACAACCGGCGTTGTCGGAACCCCGGAAAGCAACATGAAGTTTTCGATCGAACGCGCTCAGAATGTGGCAGATTACCTGATCAGCAACGGAATCTCAGCTGATCGTCTGACCGTCAAAGGCTACGGTCAGACAAAACTTATTGCCAGCAACGATACTGAAGCGGGCGAAACCAAAAACCGCAGGGTTGAATTCGTGCTGACCAACGACCCCGCCTGAAACAGCAGAAATTTAATTAAAACATGCAGCAGATCAATATCTCAAAGCCAGGAAAAACCGTGAAAAACCATAACAGCAGCCATGGGTTTACCCTCGTTGAGGTTGTGGTGGTTATCGGAATCATGACCCTGTTCGCCGCCATGGTTTTTCGTGTCTTTTCGGCTTCTGGCGCCGGTCAGCAGCGGGCTGCCACCGACCTGCAGATGCAATCTAAAGTGCTGAATTCCCAAAACCGCATTGTGCGCATAGTCAGAGAAGGCACCGACTTTATCATTCCTGGTCTGGGCGAAGAAACACCGGCGCTCTTTTTCACCGACAATGAGAACAACATTCAGGTTCTCTACCAGCTAAAAGACGCCGAACTGTCGAAAAGCACCGGCAAAAAGCTCTATAAACTCATGCATTACCAGGTCAACGCCAAAGATTTTAATATCGGCAGCCCGGTTTTCGACCCAAAAATGAGTTCTCTGATCGCCGAATACATCAAGGAAATCAGGTTTCGCGTTTCAAGCGCCAATACAGTTAATGTTACTGCCTGTTACGCAACCGGGCATACCGAATTTCAGACCATGTTTGAAGTTGGCCTGCAGAACTCTGGAGCACTCGAATGAAACAGCCTGCCCGGCGTGGTATGACTCTGGCTGAGTTGCTGATCGGTTTTTTTCTGCTCTGCTCAGCCTCGATCATTTTTTTTCAGGCCATGCACGGCTTCAGAAAAGAAACCACCTTCACTTCTGAAAATTTTCTCGCTTCATCCCTGATCGAGAAGGTTCTCGAGCAATGCTACCAGGAATCTGAACTGAACCCGCACGGCCTGGAGGCTATCGGCCTGACTGATCCCACCGGAAAACCCTACCCGTTCAAAACTTTCATCACCGACAATGAAACTGTTTTCTTTTCGAACCCGGGTATAACCGACACTGAGACACCGAACCTGCACGGGGTGCTCAAAGACAACTTCAACCTGGTGGTCGATGGCGAACAAAAATCAGGATTCTACGAAATAAACGCCGGCTTCAACTGGAAAGCCCAGTCTGGAAAGGGGCAAGCGCTATCGAGCACCCGCATTCTCTCTTTTACTGGCGAAAAAGAGGTTATTACCACCTTCACTCTTTCAGAAGCGCAGGTTAAAGAGCGTCTGGTCAAAGATATTTTCAATGCGCCGGGTGCATCTCTCGGGTCGCGAGTCAGCAGTGCCGGTGCCGAAAAGTTGCTGATCAGCATCGGCCACGTTTTCTATGCCAGCAAGGACTGGCTCAATTCGAGCGATTTCAAAGACCGCTACCAGAAGGCGAAAGATCTTGAAGCAAGCATTTCGCCAGATTCCGATGACTTTGCAAAATGTACCAGAATGTATTTTGAAATGGCCAGAGACCTTTTGCACCTCATGATAAGCCTGAAAAAGAATGCCGAAGACGCCAAAACCGGCATAAGTTTCCTTGCCAGCGTGCCTTTACCCGAAAGATTTATCGTACATAGCCGCATTGAACGCGGTGGACTCTACTACCGCCAGTTGCGCCGCATCTTTTTTAACTGCCTGCTCAAAGTCTCGGCAAGATACGAACAGATGCTGAAAACTGCCGACACACCAAAATTACAGCGCCAGATGATCGTACGATTGTTCAATATTAACCGCATTCTTTTCGAAAACAGGGCCTTTGTTGAAGAAGTCACCGCGGCAGAGACCGCTGAACGCTACAAAAAGTTTGTAACCATAATTCAGGAAAGCTTCAGGGAAACCGACCCGTCGATTTTCCGCCTGGCAGACCAGGAACAGGGGTTCATCAACAAAAACAACCTTAAAGAGCACTTTTTCGTTCTCAAGCTGACGGGCGAACTTTGCACTGCCATCGATGAGTATCTCGCCATTCTTGATCCGGCCTGATTCTGCCTGTTCGGCCTGATTCGGCTGATTTTAGGGCTGTGCAAGGGGGTATGTGAATGAATGCCAACCCATTCAGAACCACGCCTCAATGACGATTGCCCTGCTGAAGAATCTTTTTGAAAAAAGCAGCCTCTTTTTCAAGCGAATCGACAAGATTGGCTTTCTGCCTGAACCCGTGGCCCTCTTCCGCGTATTCATAATATTCGTGCAACACCTTTTTGCGGGCGAGAATTTCGGCCATCTCGCGCGAGTTTTCGGGTGGCACGACCTTGTCTTCAGAACCCTGAAAAATGATCATCGGGCTTTTCAGGTTCTCGAGGTGATTGATCGGCGAACGATCTTCGAAAACATGGCGATGGGTGGTCATCGGCCCGCCTAAGAGACCTTCGAGATAACGCGATTCGAATTTGTGGGTCAGATTCTGCAAAGTGACGAGGTTGCCGATGCCAAAATAGCTGGCCCCGGTGGCAAACATTTCGGGAAACTGCGTCAACAGTCTCTGCACCGTGTAACCACCAGCACTGCCACCTGATACCACCGCCTGGTCACCGATCATGCCCTGCGCCCGCAAGTATTTGAGACCATCACGCACGTCGTCAATATCAAGAACTCCCCAGTTTCCGAGTAATGCATCGCGATAGGCCCGGCCAAAACCGAGCGAACCACGATAATTCACGTCAAAAATTGCGTAGCCCTGCGAAGTCCAGAAGACGTTTTCGCGCGAAAACCCGGGTCTGGCCATGCCCGTCGGCCCGCCATGCACGAGAACACGCACTGGCGGCAGTTCGCCTTCGGGCGCTTTGTAGCGCCGATTTTTCGGCGGGTAAAAATACCCGTAACAGGTGCCGCCATCAGCGGTCGGAAAGGCAACAGGCTCCGGGGTGCTGACATCGTCGGGGTGCAGATCGCTCTGTGAGGCTTCACGCAATATTTCGACCTGACCGGAATTATCAAGCAGAGCAAGCTGCGCGGGCTTGCCCGCGGGTATGCCGACCACCGCGATGCGCTCGCCAAAAAATACCGGCCGGGTAACAGCCACGAACGGGGTCGGCAAATCAGACATAAGCCCGCTTACCGGGTCAACCCAGGCCAGAGATGGTAAGCCTTCGCGATAGATCAATGCCAGAACCCTGCTGGCGGCGTTGACAAACGCAGCAATTTCGTGAGTCTGACGCGTAACGACGCGTAGAACACCATCGCGCCATGAATACAGGTTAAAAAAATTGCAGATGGTTTCGGGAGCCGAGTCTTTGACATCCATTACAAAACGGATCTCACCGGCCGGGCTGAAAGCGAAATCATTGACAGCAGCAGTGGTCGAACCCGCGACTTTGCAGATTTCATCTTTATCGATATTACCGTCTGCAAAAGGAGCGACTGTCAGAATAGTCGAATCCCAGGGCATAGCCGGGTGGTTCCATTCAAGCCAGGCCAGACGGTTGCCATCAGCGGCAAAGGTCGGTTGTTTGTAAAAGTCAGCACCCTGCACCAGTATCCGCGGTTCCTGAATGCCTTTAACAAGCAGATCAAGCACACACAGGGCGTTTACTGGTTCTGATCTGCCGTCTTCAAGTTCACAGGCAGCCACCAGCCAGCGGCCATCAGGCGAAACGACCGGCTGCATAAACTTCATCAGGCGACCATCACTGAGTTTTTCGGGGGTCAGAGGCTGCGGCGGCGCTGAGTTGTCGATCGGCAGCCAGTATAGACGCTGATCGGCAAAATTCGCAAAAATCACCCGGCCATGAGCGGCTATATACGGCATACCGCCGTATTCCATTACCCGTGACCTTGCAGAATATGGCGCGGGAAGCAATTCGCAACAATCACCGGCCGTGGTGCGCATCATCAGCACGCAACGTCCCTTCTCTTCGGGGCGTAGTTCGACCCAGAACAATCGCCCGGCATCATCTGCCGATAAAAATGAAAAAGCCACAGTGGCGCGAAAGACATCAGCAGCACTTACCGCTGGTTCCCAGTCGATATAAGAAGCAGTCACGGGTTTTGTCGTCATTTGCAGGTCCTGTTTTTTTCAGATCATCTGGCGTCGCTGCAACAGTAAGGCCAGAAAGTGGGTTGCCATGGCCATGACTCTATCATTTATCTGGCAGAAGAGTAAAGCGCTGGCCGTTACAAACTGCTGAACTACCGCCGATCATAACCTCGAATTCGCCCGGTTCAACAATTGGTGCAAGATCATGCCCCGGAAACTCAAGGTCAGCTGAAGTGATCTTGAATTCTATGTTAGCGCTGTCGCCTGGCTCAAGATAAACTTTTTTGAATCCTTTCAGTTCTTTGACCGGCCGGGTTACACAAGCAACCAGATCGCGCAGATACAACTGCACAACTTCTTCGCCAGGCCGGGTGCCGGTATTCGTCAGCTTAACCGAAGCTTTGATCTCGCCACGCATAGGCATGCTCGCGGCACTGAGTTGCACCGGGCCATAATTGAAGGTCGTGTAAGATAAGCCGTGCCCGAACGGAAATAATGGCGTGTTCGGGCAATCAAGATACTTGCTTGTGTATTTATCTGGGCTGATGGGCCGCCCGGTGTTTTTAGCCGCGTAATATATCGGTATCTGGCCAGTAGACCGCGGAAAAGTCATCACAAGCTTTCCAGATGGGTTTGCATCGCCAAAAATCGTGCCAACAACCGCCGAACCGCCCATGGTGCCCGGGAACCATGCCTCGAGTATCGCCGGCACCGCCTCATTCAGACGATTGATCGCCAGTGGCCGGCCGTTGATCAATACCGCCGCCACAGGCTTGCCATTTGCCGCCCGGGCAACAGTTTCGGCAAGCTGGTTCTGCAATCCCGGAAGATCGATATCGACACGACAGGCGGCTTCACCGCTCATGCTGCCGCTTTCGCCAAGCACCAGCAAAACCGCGTCAGCCTCACTGGCCGCCGCAACGGCCGCTTCGAACTGTGAGGTATCACCACCGTATATTTCGCAGCCTTTCGCGGCGATCACCCGAAGCGAATCGCCGAATTTGAGACGCAACGCTTCGGCTACCGAAACTGCCTGCTTGCCATCGCCGGCACCGAACCAGTTTCCGAGCAGTTCAGCATCGGCTTCAGCCAGAGGCCCGATGAGAGCGAGACTGCGCAAAGTTCTGCTGAACGGCAGAGTTTTGTTTTCGTTTTTCAAAAGAACCAGTGACTTTTCTGCCATTATCCGGGCCGCACGCAGATGTTCAAGGCTCATGACCTGGCGTTTTTCACGTTTTTCGCTGCAATAGCGATACGGGTCGTCAAACAAGCCCAGTTCGAATTTTACCCTGAGAATTCTTCTGACGGCATCATCAATTGCGGCTTTGGTAACTTTTCCCGATTCGACCTGCGCTTCAAGATGGTTAAAATACACACCACCCTGCATATCCATATCGACCCCGGCCTGAACAGACAACTCCCCGGCTTGAGCCAGATCAGCAGCAACTCCGTGCGGCACCAGTTCGTTGATGGCCGTATAATCGGTCACAACGACACCTGTGAAACCCCACTTCTGCCGCAGGGTTTCAGTCAGCAAAGCCCGACTGGCGGTGCATGGCACGCCTGCAATCTCATTGAAAGCGGGCATGAAGGTGCGAACTCCCGCATCAACGCATGCCTTGAAGGGCGGCAGATAAACCTCGGCAAGTGTGCGCTCAGAGACATCGACAATATTGTAATCGCGCCCGGCCTCGGCGCCGCCATAAGCCGCGAAATGCTTGGCACAGGCAAGCACCGTGTCTTCTGCCGCCAGATCATCACCCTGAAAACCGCGCACCCGGGCCTCAGCAACCCGGCAGCCCAGCCAGACATCTTCGCCGGCGCCTTCGGCAACCCGACCCCATCGCGGGTCACGTGCCACATCGACCATCGGGGCAAATGTCCAGTGAATACCCTCCGCTGACGCTTCGGTGGCGGCAATGCGCGCCGCTTTTTCGATAAGAGCCAGATCCCAGCTGCAAGCCTCGGCAAGCGGAATCGGGAAAATAGTGCGATGCCCGTGAATCACGTCGAAACCGAACAACAATGGTATTCCCAGACGGGTCTCTTCAACTGCCACCTTCTGCAACGAACGGGTATATGCGGCTGTATAGGCATTAAAAATCGAACCACAGCGCCCTTCTCTGACATACTGAAGAAAATTTCGGTCGATGGTTGGCCCTGTCTCGGCCCACATTGCCGTAAAAAGCGTCATCTGACCGACTTTTTCGCCAAGCGTCATTTTCTTCAGCAGGTCATCAACCCGCTGTTCAACGGTTTCGGCTGCAGTTTTGCCAGAAACCGGCTGCGATTTCAGCGACGTTTTACTCACGATTGTCTCCTTGTGTAATTGCCTTACTTCAGCCATTACTGGCTCAACCCTTGACCCCACCGGCAGCGATACCCTTGATGTAATGCTTCTGGGCAAGCAGAAACACCAGAATTACCGGCACGACCACAAGCACCGAACCGGCCATCAGCAGACCCCAGTCGGTATTGAACTGCCCATTCAGGTTGGCAAGCGCCACGGGCAGGGTTTGCATGTCTTCTCGCAGCATTATGACCAGCGGCCAGAAAAATTCGTTCCAGGCACCGATAAAGCTGAAAATTGCGAGAGTTGCCAGAACTGGCCGGCACAAGGGCAGCATAATGGAAAAGAATATGCGATACTCGCTGCAGCCATCGATTCTGGCTGCTTCGAGTATCTCTTCGGGAATCGCCTGCATGAACTGCCGCAGCATGAAAATGCCAAAAACACTTGCGATACCCGGAATAATCAACCCGACAAATGAATTAAGAAAGCCCAGGGCCTTAAGAATCAAAAAAACAGGCATCATGGTCACCTGCCCGGGCACCATCATGGTGAGCAGCAGCAGCGCAAAGATCTTTTCGCGTCCAGGAAAGCTGAGTTTGGCAAAACCGTAAGCCGCCATGGCGTTGCAAAGAACCGAAAGAATGGTCATGCCGGTCGCAAAAACAAGACTGTTCATAAAACTGCGCCCCAGATTGGCACTCTGCAGCAGGTTGCGGTAGTTATCAAGAGTTGCCTGCACCGGTATAAAGGTTGGGGTCTGGGTAAAAATTTCTCCGGGGCTTTTGAATGAAGTCGAAAGCATCCAGATAAACGGAAAAAGGGTAAAAACAAGAGAAAGACAGAGAAAGGCGAAGAACGACCATTCCTGCCATTTCGCTGCTCTGATGCCGGCACTCATTTTTTGCCTCCTTCGAGACGTTTTCTGATCAGGCCCTGCACAAGAGTGAACGCCAGAATCAGCGCGAACAGCACATAAGCGATACTCGACGCATAACCAAGATTATAAAATTTAAAACCGTGATTATACATGTAGAGAACCACCGACATGGTCTGATTGAGCGGCCCACCACCGGTCATGACGTATGGTTCGGCGAAAAACTGCAAAAAACCGATACTGGTCATGATGGTCACAAAAACAGTGGTATCACGTAACATTGGCAGGGTTATGTGCCAGAACTGCTGCGGCTCACTGGCCCCGTCGATGTCAGCCGACTCATAAAGTTCTTCTGGGATCGACTGCAAAGCCGCGATAAAAATTATCATGTTGTAGCCAAATCCCTTCCAGACCGCCATGATGATCAGCGACGGCAGGGCGAGCCACTGATCAGCAAGCCAGTTCTGGGCCGGAAGACCAAGCCAGCTCAACCCCAGGTTCAACAAGCCAAACTCTGGGTTATAAAGCCATCGCCAGATTACCGCCACCGCGACCATTGTGGTAATGCATGGAATGAAAAACCCGACCCGAAACAGGGCTTTGAATCTGACGAACTCGCGATTCAGAAGCAATGCCGCTAACAGCGAACACATAAGATTAAGCGGCACGCCGATCAGTGCAAACAGCAGACTGTTGCGCAACGAAACCCAGAAAACCGGGTCAGAAGCCAGGTGCCGGTAATTATCAAGACCGGTCCAGACGACGTTTTCGGGCCGACTGATGCCGTAGATATCCCAGTTGGTGAAACTGGCAAACCAAGAAGCAAGAATCGGCAGAAACAGAAAAACGGTCAGCAGAATCAATGCCGGCAGCACAAACACCATGGCCACCGGCTGAAAACTGCGGTTGCTGATATAGTCTTTTTCGCGCGGCCACCAGCGAAAAAACGCGGCAAGCAGCAGCAACGCGCTGCCCATAAGAGCCAGGGCCAGCTTTCCCAGATGCCCGGCACCTGACTGGGCATCTGGTTTGCGCAGTATCACCGCCGCCTTTTCCGACATTTTCTGTAAGCCTTCAGCGGCACTCAGGTTGCCATACATAACTGGTTCGAGCCCCTCAGAAACTGCGTCGGCGATCTGTTCCCACTCTGGGATTGCCGGCGGGGCCACCGCCGCTTCGAGTTGAACTCTAAAGGCCTTAAGGTGCTGGTTTTCGGCCAGAGATTTGTCTTGCCAGGCCGCCCGCAGCGACGGCAGGTTCTTCGACAATTCATACCAGGCCACCTGGCTTGCCGGCGTCGACATGAATTCCATGAATTTCCAGGCCCAGGCCTTGTTCGTGCTGTTTCTGAACATTGCCAGGTTGCTGCCGCCGATGAACGAAGCCCCGGCAACTTCTTTCGGCATGGGCGCTGTGGCCCATCTGCCCGCCAGCTCTGGCTTGCCGGTTTCAATATTTGCAACCATCCATGGCCCGGCAATAAACATCGGAAAAAAGCCACTCTCAAAAGCAGTCAATAGATCCATGTCACGACCAGAGGTTAGCGAGGCAAGCCCTTCAGTAAAAAAGCTGCGCATGAATTCAAGGGCTCTGCATGCCGGCTCATGGGTGAGAAGCGGCAGATGCTGGCCTTCAGGAAATATCTGACCGCCGGCCTGCCAGAAAAACATCAGGAAAATCTGCCAGTCGTTGGTTGGTAGCGAGAAAGCGAACCCTGGGCGATTGGCCTGCCTGTTTGAGGCCATGATCGAGGTTGCCAGCGCTTTCAGCTCACCCCATGAAGTCGGAAAGCTTGTAAAACCAGCCTGAGACGCCACATCAGTTCGGTAGAAGAAAACCCGGGTATCGACATACCAGGGCAGGCCAAAACGCTGCCCGGCAAACTGGGTCGAGGTCAAGGCCGCCGCAAAATAATCATCGATCTTGACCAGCGACGAATCTTTTAAATAACTGTCGAGCGGTTCGAGCGCCCCCATCGCCTGAAATTCGGCCATCCAGGTCGTTCCCATCTGGCAGATGTCGGGGGCCATGTCGCCAACCACGCCGGTCACCAGCTTGCCGTGCGCTGCTGTCCATGGAATTGCCTGAGTAATAATTTTAACCTGAGGGTTAAGTGCCTCAAAACGGTCGGCCATCTTGCGAATCAACAGACCCTCACTGCCCATGGCCCAGACAGTCAGAGCGATTTGCGGTTCAGCAGCAGCCGGCAGATTGAAGCCCGAAGCCACTGTCAGCATTACAATCAGCACCAGGGCGGTTTTTTTCATTCGGCTCCCTTTTCCTGCATAAGCTTTATCTCGGCCAGCCATATTTCGGGCAGCGTAAAAAACCAGCTGTATTTCATATCGACGGTGCCCGAAGCATTTACATCGTGCGCAGCAATTGAAGCGGCAAAGGTGTTGCTGCCGGCAAGGCCGAATTCGGCTTTCGGCACTTCGATCATCGCCCGGTACCCGTCTGGCAGTCGCTCAAATTTCCATTTCAGCTTGCCGGTCAGGGTCTCGCCCTTAACAAATTCTCTGACCCGCAGATTCTGCGCGCCGGCATCAGGTGACATGATGATCTGGTAATCTTGTTCACCGTTCCAGGTGAATTTCTGGCCCCCGGCATTCAGGTAAATTTCGATGCAGTCGTCGTGATACATCTGATCGGCTGAATTCTCAGCGAATAAATCAGTATCATGCAGGTCAAACCTGAAAAAAAGGCTTCGGGGGTTATGAAACATCTGCCATCGCAGCCTGAAATCAAGATTTGCCGGTGGTTTGATGATAGTCTGTATCAAACTTTTGTCGATGACCATCTCAGAAAGCCTATTCCAGACCGGGTCGGCAAAACTGGCGCTGGCGATTGCATATTCTTCTGAAGAATACCCACATTCATAAACCGGCCGCTGATGAGGCATATAAGCGGCAGTCTCGTAAACAGGCGTTTCACTGGCAACATTCTCATTCGCCGGGTCTGGCCTAAAGCCAGCCTGCTGCAACGCCAGTTTAACCGCCGGCAGGCGCATAAAGTGCTGCCAGATCAGCCCTGAACGGTAATTTTCGATCATCAGCAGCATCGGGCCCTGATTGATGGCAAAAGCTTCAGAAGCGACAAAATCGCGGTCGAGGTTAAACGAATCACTCAAACCAAACCGGCCGTGCAGCCGAATTTTGATGCTTTCTGGCAGAGTGCCACCATCATAATACTCACGCAGAGCCGCAATAGCGGGTTGCGGGGTAAAAACGATTGAACATGCTGCAGCGGCTGGGGCGACGGTGCCGTCTGTCACTGCCGGGTTGGGGGGTGCGCCAAAAGCCTGGTAATTGTCTGGCCCGATACAGGCGCTCAAGCCCCAACGATTTTCAGCAAAAGTTTTAAAACTCGGGCGCATATCGTGGCAGAACTGGCGATTGGCAAGGGTGGCCTGCACTGAACTGGCAAAATAATTCGCATGCGCATCACGCTTGCCCCGCAGATCAAGCCATACCTGAGGAAACTGGTGAGTAAAAAGCGGCTGATTGATCAGATAAACATGCCCGCCATAACGCCCCCAAAGGCGGCGAAAGTTCCAGGCTTCAGCCGGCAAAGCATATTCAGGCGCACCCAGCGCCAGAATATAAAGCAGCAGCCCTTCAGAGTAATGATCCCAGGTCGCCTTGATAAAACCATTTTCGGGGGTCCAGCCCATAGATGGGAATTGACCGCCGTTGCACATCCAGACCCAGTCGATGCGCTCATAGAGCTGCTGTGCCAGGCGCTGTATCTCTGGGTCTGCGAAATATTGCGCCGCAAACAAAGCCCCGGCAATAAACAGCGCGGTATCGATCGAGGAAATTTCGCAATTCATAGCTCTGGCGCCGTTTTGCATATCGACAAAATGATAAAAAAAGCCGTGCTGATGTTCCATTTTTTCAAGAAAAAACTTCAGCGTGGTGCGGGTCAGGGTCAACGCTCTCTCGCGGGTTATCCAGCCCCGCTCAACGCCTACCGGGTAAGCGCTCAGTGCAAAACCAACCCCGGCGATGGTCGCCGCCGAATAGTCAAAATCAACCGCCCCGCTGCCCACCGGCGAATTCAGAGCCTTATCCATCACCAGGCCATTTGCCGGGTTCGAGCAGTCGATAAAATACTGAAACGCCTGCCGCTGAACTGCCTGCAAAAAGTCATCATCAGCCAAGCCAACCTTGTCTGCCACACTTTCCGACAGGCTCGCACAAAAAACCGGCCATGGAGCAATCACCAGACTCAGCAGCCATACAAGCAACAAACCGCGACAGGCCAGATCAGCACACCGCCAGTTGCATGATTTCTGTATCATCATTACTCCCCATTTTCGTAACCTGATTACCAACAGCACTGCCTGGCAAATTATCCAGCAGGGGGTCACTTCAACCAGAAAATATTATAACACTCCCACGCATCTCACAGGTAACAGACAATCGCCCAACCGGCAGGCGCGGCCAGGCGAACGACAGGAGATCGCGAATGCATCGCCGCCACTTGATTAGGCTGCTCTTTAGGCTTTAGCCTTTAGAGCAGCCTATCCCGAGGGTTCCCCGGGGCGGAGCGGCCAGGCGAGCGACAGGAGGTCGCGAATGCATGGCCGCCACTGGATTAGGCTGCTCTTTAGGCTTTAGCCTTTAGAGCAGCCTATCCCGAGGGTTCCCCGGGGCGGCGCGGCCATGCAAAATTTCGAATTCAATTGAAAATGAAAAATTCTGGCACCCGAAAGCCTTTTAAAAAGGCTATTAGACTATGGCATATAGATACCGCCCCTGCGAACGGTGTTGCTGTCAGATATGAATAACTGATATGTGCTATCGACAGCAATACCAGCGGGTCCGACAAATCTGGCGCTCGAGCCGTAGCCATCACCGATACCCGGTGAGTTGTATGCCCCGGCAAGCGTTACAACAACCCCGGCAGGCGATATATGACGAATTGTGTTCATATCAGTCACATAGAGATAACCAATGTCATCAACCGCAATCTTGTCAGGCGAAGCAAATGCAGCACTGGCACCGGTTGCGTCAACATGACCAAGATTGCCGGCCGTACCCGCCAGGGTGGTCACCACACCGCCCGGCGAGACTTTTCTTATTATGCCAGCTGCTGAATCAGTGACATAAACAAAACCATTGCTGTCAACGGCAACACCCTTCGGGTAACTAAAGTAAGCTGCTGAACCATTTCCGTCAATACTGCCGGATACCCCTGAACCCGCCAGGGTAGTAACCACACCACCTGATATTTTGCGCACCAGATGATTGGCATAATCTGCAACGTAAACGTTATTGCTGCTGTCAAGAGCAACCCCATAAGGTTGATTAAACCTGGCCGCATTACCGCTGCCATCGGTGCTGCCAGATGAACCTGCCAGACCGGCCAGCGTTGATACAACGCCACTCGAAGTGATCATCCTGATTGTGTGATTACCCTTGTCAGCAACATACACATTGTCGGCACTGTCTACCGTAATGCCGGTAGGCGAATTGAATCGCGCCAGATTACCTGGGCCATCATCAGAACCATACACGCCGCCCAGACCGGCAAATGTCGTCACAACGTCGCCGTCAACGACTTTCCTTATTACATGATTGTCTGTGTCAGCTACATAAATGTTCCCGTAACTGTCAACTGCGACATCCCTGGCATTGTAGAACCTTGCCAGATTGCCGGTTTCATCATTCCAGCGTGGTGCCCCCGCAAGAGTCGAAACCATGCCACTCGAGATTTTTCTAATTGCTGAATTTGAATAATCGGTAACATAGACGTTAAATGAGGAGTCAACGCAAACACCACTCGGGTTGGAGAACATCACACCTGCAGAGCCATCGAGATAGCCGGAAGTGCCGGTGCCAGACAGGGTTGACACCACACCACCGACGGTAATATAGCGGATCTTGTGATTTGAGGAATCGGCAACATAAACATTGCCGCTGCTATCGACTGCCACGCCTTCCGGGAAATTGAAACTGGCTGCGGTGCCTGTGCCATCAGCGCTACCCGGCACGCCGGCCGTGCCTGCAAAGGTGGTGACTACACCAGCCGGGCTGACCTGGCGAATAGTGTGGTTATATGAGTCGCCCACAAAGAGATTCCCTGAAGAATGCACGGCAATTCCGAATGGGTTATTAAACCTGGCCAGCGAACCAGTCTGGTCAGCTGTGCCAGACAAACCGGCACTGCCTGCCAGCGTTGTTACATCACCATTGGGAGCAATTTTTCGAATAGTATGGTTGCCGGTGTCAGCTACAAAGACAAAGCCATTTATATCAACGGCGACACCGCTCGGGCTGTTAAATCGGGCACCGCTGCCATTATCATCGGCACTGCCAGAATTTCCGGATAACCCGGCAAGGGTGCTGACCACACCGCCCGGTGTGATTTTGCGGATAGTATGATTGTTCGTATCAGCAACATACAAGTTGCCCGAAGCATCGACGGCAGTAGCGCCTGGCCGGGTAAAACTGGCAGATGAACCGGTTCCGTCAAGACCACCACTTACGTCAGGGGTTCCGGCTAGAGTGCTTGCCACTCCAGACGAAGTGATTTTTCGGATCGTGTGATATTCAGCTTCAGCCACATACACATCGCCAGTTGAATCAACGCACACCCCCATGGGGCTATGGAAATCGGCGGCCCCGCCGCTGCCGTCAGCACCCCTGACAGCCCCGGCCTGCGTGTTTATATAATAATTAATTGGCTCCTGAGTAACGGTAACCGTGTAACTTTCAGTAAGGGCGTCAGAACCAGTAACAGTGTAGACAACCGGGGTTGTGAAATCTTGTGGCATACTTTCATTAGGCGAAATACTGGTGCCTGTATGTGTAATAGTCGGCAACAAAGATGTAACGTTTGTGCCATAAGGTACAACCAACGAGATAGTTTTCAAGCCTTCATCAATATCGCCAATGACTACGGATGGGGATAAAAAGTCGAAAGCGGTGATCGCTTTAGGCGCAGGAATATTGTAGCTCGTTCTGCCGGTAGCCGGGCTATTGGTATTTCCAGATGCGTCTTGAGCCGTAATACTGACCGGCTGACCGCCAATAGTGGCCGAAGGAACTGCCCAGGAAAAAGTCCAGATAGAGTTATTACCTGTGCTCATCATGGGTTGATCAACAACATCCATGCCAATAGTTATGGTGGGCGGCGAAATTGTGTCGATCTGATCGGCATCTGCAAAAGTTGCCGTAATCAGAACCGTTTCTCCAAATAGCACATCAGGGTCAGTCTGGTCATCAGTCAGCTCAACAGTCGGCCCGGTGTTATCGATCTGCAAGGTAGTCTGACCAGTAGCCGCCGCATTGGCATTGCCGGCAAGATCTGTGGCAGAAACCGCTACGACATGAACCCCATCATTGCCAGCCGGCACGGCCCAGACATACACCCAGTTCAGGTTATCTGACTTCGTCATGGCAGCATTCGTAACAACGTTGCCGATTGAAATCGTTGGAGGGGTGGTTTCATTAATCGCATTGCCTTCGACAAATGTCGCAGTTATTGTCACACTATCAGCTTCACGCACGACCGCATCCGGGTGGTTGTCAGCCAGCACCACTGTTGGAACGGTGTTATCGACTGTCAGCCAGCCGGCCAGTTTTGGCGAAACATTGCCGGCCGCATCGACGCCAACGATGTCATATAAGCCATCTAGCAACCCCGCGGCAACCGTTATTGTGTAAGCTGTATCTGCGAGCACACTGCCCATGCCGACGAATCCCTTGTTCGCAGAGACTGCAGCGTCAAGTTCAGACTGGGTTGTCATTGGCTGGCTGGTTTCAACCAGATAAATATTGCCAGGCACATTCATCTGAACGGTTGAAGTAGAACTGTCACCGCTCTTGAGATTCTGAGGCGTGGAAGTTGGCGCCGAAACCATGGGGGCAGCAGCCTTGGTGACCGTAACCGTGTAAGCCTGAGTTGAGTTGTCGGCAGCCGTAACTGTGTAAGTTACCGGACTGGTGAAGTTCTGCGCAACCTCGCTGGCCGGTGCGATGCTGGCACCGGTATGTGTGATCGTCGGAGTCAGAGCCGTCACACTGGTGCCAAAAGGCACTGTGAGAGCAATTGTCTTAGTCGTTTCGTTAATATTACCAGTCGCTGCGGGGGTCGCAAAGTTAAACGCAGTAATCATCTTTGCCGGGTTCGCGGCGACGGTGACCGTAACTGTGTAAGCCTGAGTCGAGCCATCAGCAGCTGTGACCGTGTAGACCACCGGACTGGTGAAGTCGCGAGCCTGGCCGCTGATCGGTGCGATGCTGGCGCCGGTATGCGTGATCGTCGGAGTCAGAGAAGTTACAACCGTATTGAAAGGCACAGTAAGAGCCACTGTCTTGGCGGTTTCGTTAATAACACCTGTAACCGCTGGGGAGGCAAAATTGAAGGCAGTAATCGCTTTTGCCGGGTTCGCGGCGACGGTAACCGTAACCGTGTAAGCCTGAGTTGAGTTGTCGGCAGCGGTGACCGTGTAAACCACCGGACTGGTAAAGTTAGCCGCCACACCGCTGGACGGTGCGATGCTGGCGCCGGTATGCGTGATCGTCGGGGTCAGAGAAGTTACAGCCGTACCGAAAGGCACGGTAAGAGCCACTGTTTTCGCGGTTTCGTTAACAACACCGGTAACCGCCGGGGAGGCAAAATTAAAGGCGGTTATCGCTTTTGCAGTGGCCGGCGCAACGGTGACCGTAACCGTGTAAGCCTGGGTCGAACCATCAGCAGCAGTGACCGTGTAAGTAACCGGGCTGCTGAAGTTACCCGCCACGGCGCTGGCCGGTGCGATGCTGGCGCCGGTATGCGTGATCGTCGGAGTCAGAGCCGTCACACTGGTGCCAAAAGGCACTGTGAGAGCAATTGTCTTAGTCGTTTCGTTAATATTACCAGTCGCTGCGGGGGTCGCAAAGTTAAACGCAGTAATCAT
>Ga0209098_1002070_pt1 | contig 18144 bp, 11 predicted proteins | sample AD_JPNHW1_MetaG_FD_184429 | JGI IMG/M metagenome (GOLD analysis project Ga0209098, IMG submission 184429) | Active sludge microbial communities of municipal wastewater-treating anaerobic digesters from Japan - AD_JPNHW1_MetaG (SPAdes) (version 2) | ecosystem: Engineered > Bioreactor > Anaerobic... | reverse complement strand
CCCGCAGGGACATGGCCCCTCCATGGCATCCGCGCGGCCCGGCATGGCCGAAAGAGGAGGAAGTCCACGGATGCCCGACCCTCGCGGCACGGCGCCGCCTGCGCGCCGGCCGTGCGGCATTCCAGGGAAGCTTCAGTACTCAATCGGAGGTAATCCATGAGACAAAACCTGCTGGGGCGCGTTTGGCGTGCCCTGGCGACCCTCGTCATGCTTGGTGTCCTGTTCGCCTGCCACGGCCCCTTGGCGCCTTGGGCTGGGCCGGCCACCGACGGCAGCATCTCCGGCCAGGCCCTGAGAGCGGGCGAGACAGACCACAGCGGCATCCTGGTCACGGCAGAGGCCACGGATGGGGTGCGCAGCCTCACCGTGCAGCGCGCCCTGTCCCTGCAGCCGCGCGGCGCGAGGACCATAGCGGCCCGTGCGACGACGGACTCAAGCGGCCGTTTCACCCTCGGCGGACTTGCAGCCGGCACCTATGTCGTGACCGCCAGCGCCGACGGCGGCGCCGCGACGGCCGTATCCGCGCCCATCTCGATCGGCTCCGGCCAGGCCTCGAAGGGCATCCTCCTCAATGTCGCGCTCAGCGGCCAGGTGGCGGGACTGGCCAGCATGGACGATGCGCCGGCCGGAGGCAACCTCGGCATCGTGGTCTTCCTCGCCGGCACTTCCTGGTCGGCGATCACGGCCCAGGACGGCTCATATACGATCAGTTGCGTGCCACCGGGCAAGGGCTACGTGCTGGTCGCGAGCAAGCCCGGCTACGAGTCCTTCATCTCCACGGTGGACGTGGCCATCCATGAGACGAGCAATGTCCCGCCGATCGTGCTCAGGAAGACGGCGGCCCAGCCGTCGACGGGCTCGGTCCATGGCCTTGCCCTGCTCAGCGATGGGCCTCCCCACGCCGACATACTCGTCTACATCAGGGGCGGCTCCTGCATCTCCGTCACCGACGACTCCGGCGCCTTCCGGCTGGACGGCGTCGCGCCGGGCAGCTACAGCCTCGGCGCGGGCAAGCAGGGCTACTCGGTTGCCTCCACGCAGGTCTCCGTCGCCGCGGGCGTCGACACCGACGCCGGCAGCCTGGCCCTGGAAGCCCTCCTCAGCCAGGTCTCGGTTCCCCAGTTCAGCCCGGGCGGGGGCAGCTTCACGACAGACCAGTCGGTCACCATCAGCGACGCCACGCCGGGTGCGACGATCCATGTCGAGCTCGCGTCGGGCGGCGCCCTTCCCGCTGATCCGGACGGGGCCTCGGCCCAGTACGTCTCGCCGATCGCCGTGACCGGGGATGGCAGCGTCCTGACGATCAAGGCCATCGCCCTCAAGCCGGGGATGGCTCCGAGCCCCGTGGTGACCGCCACCTATACGATCGAGTACCCCGAGGAGCCGCCGCCCGTGGACATCGGCATACCGGGCAACCTGAGGGCGAGCGGGATCACGGCGTCGGCGATCACCCTTTCCTGGGACAGCCTGAGCCTGGCCACGAGCTACGAGCTGTTCCGCGACAGCTCGGAGTCGGGCAGCTTCAGCACGAGGGTGTACGCGGGCACAGCGGCCACCTTCGCCGACTCGGGCCTCCTCGACGGAAGTACGTATTATTATGAAGTCCGGGGAGTCGCCGCGGCAGGCCCAGGGGAGCGTTCGGCGCCGCTCTCCGTGACGACCGTCATGACAACGGTATTCGTCAGCCCTGGCGGCCAGGACACGCACCCAGGGAGCCGGACCTATCCGGTGCGGACGATAGCCCGGGCCCTGCAGCTCGCGGCAGCCATGCCGGACGGCACCTCCATCTGCCTGTCGAACGGCTACTACGCCGGGCCGGTCGACCTCATCAATGGCGTCTCGCTGCACGGCGGGCTGTCGGACATCACCTGGACGCCTGATCCAGGCGCCACCACGGTCATCCACGCCGACGCCACGTCGTCCGACGTGTTCTGCCTGCGGGCCATCAGCGTCACGACGCCCATCGAGCTCACTGACATCACCGTCGAGGCCGCCTCCGCCGCGTCGCCGGGCAGGTCCTCCTACGGCATGTACTTCAAGGACAGCTCGGGGATCACGTTGAGGCGCGTGGTCATCGTCGCCGGCGACGGCGCGGATGGAATTTACGGCACCGTGGGCGCCAATGGCATGGCCGGCGCCACGGGAGGCACGGGCGGGGCCGGCGAGCCGGATGGCTCCTGGCCCGGCTATGGAGGACCGGGCGGCGCCAGCCCGGCCGGCCCGGCGGCCTACGGCGGTCGGGGTGGCAACGGAGGCGAGTCTGGCGAGAACGACGGCCAGGACGGCATGGCTAGCCCTGGCGGCGCTCCTGGCGGCTTCGGCGGCGCCTGGGGCGACCCGGGATTGGACGGCAGCTCCGGCTCATGGGGATCGACGGGCGCCACCGGCAGTCCCGGATCGCCGGGGATCGGTGGTTCCCTGGTCGCGGGCCTCTGGCTCGGGGCAAACGGCGGCGCCGGCTTGACCGGCGGCTATGGCATTGGAGGAGGAGGCGGTGGCGGCGGCGGCGCCCAATCCGGCTTTTTTGTCGATGATGGTTCGGGCAACGGAGGGGGCGGCGGGGGCGGCGGCGGCTCGGGTGGAACCGGCGGGACCGGGGGAACCGGCGGAGGCGGCTCCTTCGGCATCTTCCTCGTATCCTCCTTCGGGATAACGCTCGATTCCTGCCAGGTCAGCTCGGGGCGGGGCGGAGACGGCGGAGCGGGCGCCCGGGGCGGCTACGGCGGCAGCGGTGGCCAGGGTGGCCTTCCCGGAACCGAAGGAGACGGAGAGATAGGAAAGGGAGGCTACGGCGGGCGCGGCGGCACGGGCGGCGCCGGCGGAGCGGGCGGAGGAGGAGCCGGCGGGCCATCCTTCGCGGTCTATCTGGACAGCCTGAGCACCTTCGTCCGCATCAGCACGATCCTGCAGCCCGGCCTCGGCGGATACGGCGGACCCTCGCCGGGCGTAAGCGGAGCTAATGGGTCCCATGGCGAGGTGAACCGCTAGCCACCGCGCGGTGGCGGCCCCTCATGCATTGATGGGCAACGGGCCGGGGAGGGCCGCCGGCCTTCCCCGGCTCTATCTCAGTGGCCGCCGCGGGAGTTCCCGAGGCGGCCACAGGAGCCCGGTCGGCTGGACCTCGGCCGATCCCGCCCTCTCCACCTGGACGGCGACCACGCCGCTCTACTGGGACCTAAGGCTCAACCAGGCCGCCCGCTACCATTCCTGGGAGATGTATTTCCACGGCATGCTCACGCACAACTCCTGGCGCCCCACCGACAGCCCGGCCGATCCGACCATGCCCTTCTGGGAGCTAGGGGCCTCCTACGGCGCGACGGCCCAGGGACAGGATGTCGGGTGGGGGCTGACCCCCTTCGAACTCGCCGCCGGCCTCATGGACGACCGAAGCATGCCGGACCTGCCGCCCGACCAGACTCCCACCGCCACCAACCTCCACCGCTACATCATCATGACGCCGACGGCCCACACGGCCGGGACCGGCTTCGAAAGCGATTACTGGACGGCCTTCTTCTCCGCCGATGCCCCTGCCGCGTCGCCCCTCATCCCCACGGCCAGCCACGACTTCATCTCGGCGGGTACGACCACCTTCTGGCTCAATTACTACGATCCGCGGGGCCTGGCGCCCCAGCTCGTGAGGCTCGTGCTGGACGGGACGGATTACGCCCTGGCTCTCGACACGGGGAGTCCCGCCGCGGGCACCTATCGGCTCGACCTGCCCAGGTCGGCCACTGCGCGGGCCTACCACTTCGTCGTCCTCGACGGGACGGGCGTGGCCTGGCGCTATCCGGGGCCCGGCAGCTTCATGACGGTAGGCGAGGAGGAGGGAGTGGCCGACTACGTCGATTGAGGCTGTGGCCCCATGGCCGAAGTTGCCCGAGCCGAGGGCTATGGACAGGGCGCCGCCTAGGCCTGCAGGGGAGGGGCCTCGTAGCGCATAGTGACCTCGGCACGGAGGCCGGGGCCCTCGGACAGGGCTAGCTTCCCGCGGTACTGGCCCGCGAGGAGGCGCATGAGGTCGAAGCCGAGGTGGCCGTTCTGCTCGGCGTCGAAGCCCGGAGGGAGGCCCGGCCCTTCGTCGACAGCCACGATGCGGAGGAAGCCTTCGGCCAGGGAGAATTCCAGCCTGATCCTGCATTCCTTGCCCGAGGGGCAGGCATACTTGGCGGCATTGGTCAGGAGCTCGTTGACCACGAGGCCGACGTCGGCAGCCTGCTTTATGGAAAGGGTGATCGGCTCGATCCCGGTCTCGATCCTGATGCCCCTGCGTCCGTGTAGATAGGTTTCCTCGAAGAGCCTGACGAGCTCCGAGAGCTCCTCGCGGCTGTCGAGGCTGAGGACTTCCGTCGAGCGCGAGAGGAGGTCATAGATGGCCGAGACCGTCCTCACCCTCTCCTCGGCTTCCTCGAAGACGCGCTTCGAGGCCGCGTCCGAAAGGCGATCGGCCTCGAGGCCGAAGATGCCCGAGATGAGGGCCATGCTGTTCTTCACGCGGTGCTCGAGCTCCCGCATGAGGGTTTCCTTGTCCCTGACGAGGGACTCGAGGCTGCGTTCCGCGAGCTTCTCCTTCGTTATGTCGATGAAGGAGACGTAGACCCTGTCCCAGGTCGCGAGGTGCTCGGCCGGGATGCTCATGAGGAGCTTGAGGGTCACCGGATGCCGTCCGGCCCGGCTCACCTCCATGTCCTCGGTATAGGAGTCGGCGCCGCGCGCGAAGGCCGCGAATTCGCGGACGAGGCGCGGGACCTCGACCGTGGGCAGGCTCGCTATGTTCGCTCCCGGCATCACCGCATCCTCGGTAAAGCCGAAGAGTTCCCGGTAGGCGCGGTTCATGTCGAGGATCCTCACCTCGCGGACCATGGCGCCGGCTTCGTCGGGATGCCCGGCGAGCCAGGCCTCGAGGTCGTCGACGCCAGAGGCCTTGAGCGCCTCGATGCGGCGCCGGGCTCCCGAGAAGTCCTCCTCGAGGAGGGCCACGGCGTCGTTCATGAAGATCTCCCGATAGTGGAGCTCGCTCTTCCTGAGGGAGTCCTCAGCCTCCTTCCTCGCGGCCAGGCTGCGCTCGAGCTCCTTCCGGGCATCGTGGAGCTTGAAGGCCATCTTGATGGCGGTGAAGAGGACGGTAGGCCCCGAGTTCTTCACGATATAGCCATAATTGGTAATTCCCTCGGTCTTTTCCACGATGGCCGGCTCGGTATGCGAGGAGAGGAAGACGAGGGGGATGTCGCGGGCCGCGAGTATCCTCTGGGCTGCCGCCGTGCCGTCCATGCCGGGGCCGAGGTTGATGTCCATGAGGACGAGGTCGATGCCCGGCGAGCCGGCCGCGACGGCGGCGACGGCATCCTCGCCGGAGAGGACGTGGGTGACCTCGTAGCCCTCGCGCGCCAGCATGCGCGCTTCCGAGAGACCGATTATCGCCTCGTCCTCGACCAGGAGCAGCCTCCTGGCCCCACCGTCTTCCATGTACAGATCTCCCTTCCGGCTCCATTCGATGATAGGCATCCCGGTCGCGTTGTCAAGCTCGCCCTTGCGCGCGCGTCGTCGCCGCTGCATCATGGTGCAATGCCCGAAGCGACTGCCCGTGCGATGTACAGCGATGCCCACCTCCATTTCCTTGACCTCGAGGGCCGGGATCCCGGCTTCCTCCCCCGTTTCGCGTCGGGCCCCTACCTCGCCTGCGCGGCGAGCCATGACGAGGCCGAGTTCGGGGCGACCCTCGACCTGATCCGGCGCGCGGAGGCCGGCCTTGCCGCCGGCGCGGCGCCGGCCGTCGTTGGCGGCGCTTCCGGCCTCGCGGGCCGGACCGTCCTCAGCTTCGGCATCCATCCCCAGTCGGCGGTCTGGAAAGACGCCGATTTCCTCGCGCGCCTCGCGTCGGAAGGCAGGATAGGCGCCATCGGCGAGGCAGGGTTCGACTTCTTCGGCGACCGGCCCGAGCGGGTCAGGAACGGGGAGAACGAGAGGAGCCAGGCTGCGGTCTTCGAGTTCCAGCTCGGATTGGCGGAGCTGCGAGGCCTCCCCATGGTCCTTCACGTGCGCAAGGCCATGGACCTCGTCTTCGCCTATGCGAGGCGCCTCGCGCGCCTCCCCGCCGTCATCCTCCATTCGTATTCGGGTACGGCCCGCGAGGGAGCCGACCTCCTGGCCCGCGGCGTGCCCGCGTATTTCTCCTTCGGCGCCGCGGTGCTCAACAGCCACAAGCGCGCCATCGAGGCCTGCAGCCTCCTCCCCGCGGAACGCCTCCTCTCCGAGACCGACGCGCCCTGGCAGCCTCCGCGGGGCGCGGCTTTCTGCCGCTTCGAGGCGATCGCCGACATCGTAGCGGGCATGGCCCGCCTTCGCGGCGTGGACCCGGAGCGGCTCGGGGCGGCGCTGGAGGCGAATTTCCGGGCCGCCTACGGGCTGCCGGCCTCGCCGGGCGCGCCGCAGGCCCGGCAGGCATGAGCGGCGTCGCGCCGGCCGGGTTTGACAAATCCCGGCCAAGCATCATCATGGTACTGAAGGATCGCAGCGGGAGGCACATGGCGCCGTACATCGACGACAGGGAGCGGCGCGAGCGCATCGCGCGCTCGCAGGAGAGGAGCCGCGGCTACGGCATCGACCATCGGCGCGTCGTGAGCGCCCGCATCGTCTCCGGTCCCGAGCTCGCCCGCAGGCTCGAGGCGGGGCGTCCCCTCCTCGCCGCGGCCGAGCCCTTCATAGAGCAGCTTTACTCCTTCGTGGAGGGCTCGGGCTTCTTCGTCCTCCTCACGGACGGGGAGGGCTGCATCCTCAAGGTCCTCGGCGACGAGGCCATCCTCGCCAAGGCCACCTCCCTCGAGATGGTGCCCGGCGCCTTCATGGACGAGGCCAACATCGGCACGAACGCCATGGGCACGGCCCTCGCCGAGGACGCGCCCGTCCAGATCTCGGGCGACGAGCACTTCGTGGCCGCCTACCACCGGTGGACCTGCTCGGGCGCGCCCATCCACGACGCAGAGGGCCGCATCATCGGCTCCCTCGACCTCACGGGCAACCGCGAGAGCGTGCACCCGCATACCCTCGGCATGGTCGTGGCCGCCGCGGAGGCCATAGGCAGGTTCCTCAGGATCGAGCGCGCCAACGAGGAGCTCGCCATCGCGAAGCAGTACGAGGAGACCATCATCGAGTCCCTGAGCGCGGGCATCGTGACCGCCGACATGGGCGGCCAGGTGAGGACGGCGAGCAGGCTCGCGGCCGAGATGTTCGGCTACCGCGTGGACGGGATGCGCCGCATGAAGGTGGGCGAGCTCGTCGATGGCTGGGACAGGATCCGCGAGTCCCTCGCGGCCGGCCGGCCCTTCCAGGAGGAGGACCTTTCGGTCAACGCCCGGAGCAACAAGGTCCGCTTCAGCGTGAGCGCCTATCCCCTCGTCGGCACCGAGGGCGAGACCAGGGAGGCCGTCCTCGTCTTCAAGGAGCTGCGCCGCGTGCGCAAGCTCGCGAACAAGATCATGGGCCGCCAGGCCATCTACACCTTCGACAAGATCGTCGGCGAGGACGAGACCTTCAGGCGGGTCCTCCGCTTCGCGAGGAAGGCGGCCTGCTCGAGGTCCACCGTCCTCATCCTCGGCGAGAGCGGTACGGGCAAGGAGCTCTTCGCCCAGGCCATGCACAACGAGAGCGAGCGCAGGGACGAGCCCTTCGTCGCCATCAACTGCGGCGCCATACCGCGTACCCTCGTCGAGTCGGAGCTCTTCGGCTACGAGGAGGGCGCCTTCACCGGCGCGAAACGGGCGGGCCAGGCGGGCAAGTTCGAGATAGCCGACGGCGGCACGGTCTTCCTCGACGAGATATGCGAAATGCCCCTCGACCTGCAGACGAGGCTCCTCCGCGTGATCGAGGAGGGGACGATCTGCCGCGTCGGGGGAACCCACGACATCCCCGTGGACGTCCGCGTCATGGCCGCGTCGAACAAGGACCTCAGGGAGGAGGTCGAGCGCGGGAACTTCCGCAAGGACCTCTACTACCGGCTCAACGTCCTCCCCCTCGTCCTCCCGCCCCTGCGGGAGAGGAGGGGCGACATCCCCGTCCTCATCGAGTACTTCATGGGCCGCATCTCGCGCAAGCTCAACAAGAAACCCGTGCGGCTCCCCGAGCCCTACCTCCGGGGCCTCGTGGAGTACGCCTGGCCGGGCAACGTGCGCGAACTCGAGAACCTCGTGGAGCTCATGATCAACGTGGAGGACATCGTGCCCCTGCCGGGGGCGAAACGCGTCGGGGAGGGGGCAGGCGGCGCCTCGCCCGCCGGCATACCTGACGACATCCTCCACGATACCGACGAGGCCCTGTCCCTCGCCGAGGTCGAGAAACGGCATATCGAGCGCACCCTCCGCCTCCACAATGGCAACATCAGCGAGGCCGCCCTCGTCCTTGGCATCGGGAGGACCACCCTTTACCGCAAGATCGAGGCGATGGGTATCGCTCCCCGTTCCCCTGAGTGACAGGGCTTCGCGCGCGGCTGCACGAAATGCGCCGCTTGGGCGGGTTGGGCGGTCTCGCAGGCAGCGTGGGCCGCTCAGCCTGTTTCATTGTGGAACACTGTCCCAGAGTGGAACAGCCAAGACAGGTACTTGCTGCCCCGTTTTGGAACAGTCGGCGACTCGCCGTTCTTCGACCAGCAGGCAATTCCATGTTTGGTAATGCATTAGGATGATGGCACGCAACGTGCTTTACCGTTTGTACCTGATCCAAGGAGGATGGTATGAACGGATACAACGGCAAGGTGCTGCGGGTGGATCTCGGCTCCGGCTCGATCAAGACGGAAAAGCTGGATGAAGCCCTCGCGAAGAAGTACATAGGGGGACGAGGCCTGGGGACGGCCATGCTCATGAAGGAGGTCGATCCCAAGGTCGATGCCCTCTCTCCCCAGAACAAGCTCTTCATCGTCACGGGCCCCCTCACGGGCACGGCGACGCCCACGGGCGGTCGCTACATGGCCGTGACCAAGTCGCCCCTCACCGGCACGGTGGCAAGCTCGAACTCGGGCGGCTACTTCGGCGCGGAGCTCAAGTTCGCCGGCTGGGACGCCATCGCCTTCGAGGGCAAGGCAGCGAAACCCATGTACCTCGTCATCGAGGACGACAAGGTCGAGCTCAGGGAGGCGGGCGACCTCTGGGGCAAGCTCGTGTCCGAGACCACGGACATCCTCGAGAAGCGCCACGGCGAGAAGTGCCGCGTCATCACCATCGGGCCCGCGGGCGAGAAGCTTTCGCCCATCGCGGCCATCATGAACGACCGCTGGCGCGCGGCCGGCCGCTCGGGAGTCGGCGCCGTCATGGGCTCCAAGAACCTCAAGGCCATCGTCGTGAAGGGCTCGGGCAAGGTCGGGGTGGCTGACGAGGACAAGCTCAAGGAGGTCTTCGCGGGCTGCATCAAGAAGCTCAAGGAAAACGGCGTCACGGGCTCCGGCCTGCCCGCCTACGGCACCGCGGTCCTCGTGAACATCATCAACGAGAACGGCGTCCTCCCGACGAACAACTTCCAGACCGGCGTCTTCCCCGACGCGGACGACATCTCGGGCGAGACCATGGCCGCGAAGTACCTCAAGAAGAAGGATCCCTGCTTCCGCTGCCCCATAGCCTGCGGCCGCTACTGCGAGACCGACAAGGTGAAGGGAGGCGGCCCCGAGTACGAGACGGTCTGGGCCTTCGGCTCCGACTGCGGCGTCAAGGACCTCGCGAAGGTCATCGAGGCGAACTACTGGTGCAACGAGTACGGCCTCGACACGATCTCCGCGGGCTCGACCCTGGCTGCGGCGATGGAACTCTACCAGCTCGGCCTCGTGAAGAAGTCCGATTTCGGGGACGGCCCCGAGCTCGCCTTCGGGCACGCGGAATCCATCGTCGAGTGGACGAAGCGCATGGGGGCGGCTTCCGGCTTCGGCGCGAAGCTCGCGCAGGGCTCGTACAGGTTGTGCGACTCCTATGGGCGGGCCGACCTCTCCATGACCGTGAAGAAGCAGGAGCTCCCCGCCTACGATCCGCGCGGCATCCAGGGCCACGGCGTGCAGTACGCCACCTCGAACCGGGGCGGCTGCCATGTCCGCGGCTACATGATATCGCCCGAGATCCTCGGCCTGCCCGAGAAGCTCGACCGCTTCGCCCTCGAGGGCAAGAGCAACTGGGCCAAGATCTTCCAGGACTTCACCGCGGCCATCGATTCCGTGGGGCTCTGCCTTTTCACCTCCTTCGCGATGAACGCCGACGACTACGCGGGTCTCTACAACGCGGTGTGCGGCACTGCCCTCACGGGCGGCGACTTCGTGACCGCCGGAGAGCGGATCTGGAACCTCGAGCGCGTCTTCAACCTGCGCGCGGGCATCGAGCCGGCCCAGGACACCCTCCCGCCCCGCCTCCTCAAGGAGCCGATGCCCGAGGGGCCCTCGAAGGGCTGGACGCACAAGCTCGACGTCCTCCTTCCCGAGTACTACAGCCTCCGCGGCTGGGGCAAGGACGGGATACCGACGAAGGAGAGGCTCTCGTCGCTCGGGGTGGACCTGTAGCGCGCCCTCAGGGAGGCTGCCCGTGCCGCCGCGCAAGCTCTACCTCGAACTGACATCGGCCTGCAACCTCGATTGCGCGACCTGCTACCGCCGCGGCTGGGACGAGGGAGCCCGGGACATGGATCCCGGGCTCTTCCGCTCCCTCGCCCGCGAGGCCGCGGGCCTCCCCTCGCTAGGGTCCGTGGTCCTCGGCGGCATCGGCGAGCCCAGCGCCTCGCCGCTTTTCCACGAGGCCCTCGAGGCCTTCAAGGACCGCGCGATCACCGTGACGACCAACGGCGTGGGCCTCGGCGAGGCGACGCTCGAGAGGATCGCACAACGCGCCAGCCTCGTCGTCGTGTCGGTGGACGGCCTCGACGAGAACTTAAGGCGCATCCGGGGCGTGGGCCTCGACGCCCTCCTCGGGACCGTGCGGCGCCTCGTGGCGGCACGCCAGGCCGGCGGAAACTGTCGTGTCGAGTTCCAGTTCACCCTCGCGGCCTCGAACGCGGCCGACCTCGTCCCTGTCGTGGACCTTGCGGCCGACCTCTCTGTGGACGCGGTCACCGTCTCGCACCTCCTCCCGCAGGAGGAAGGCTCGGGTTCCGACATCCTGTACGGGCGTTGCGCCCTCGAGGGCACGCGCCGCCTCTATGACAGGGTGCGCCTGCGGGCCTTCAGGCGGGGCCTCCGCGTATACCTGCCTCCCCTCGAGCTCAAGACGGAACGGCGCTGCGCCTTCGCCGAGGAAGAGGCCGCCTACGTGAACGCGGAGGGAGAAGTGGTGCCCTGCTACCGCTTCTCGCACGACGGGCATGAATTCGTCTTCGGCCGAGGGAAGAAGGTCTCGCGGCATCCCTTCGGGAACCTGCGGGACGGATCCCTGGAATCGATCTGGGATTCCCCGGCCTATGCGCGCCTCAGGAAGACCCTCGTGGAGGGCCGTTACCCATCCTGCCCGGATTGCGATCTCCTCGAGGGATGCGACATGATACGGGATACGGCGGCGGATTGCTGGGCCAACCAGCCATCCTGCGCGGATTGCCTTTGGGCGCGCGGCTTCATGCGCTGCCAGTGAGGTTATTGCCCATGAATGTCACGGTACGTCTTTTCGCGACCCTGCGCGAGGGGAGGGGAAAGGAGCTTCCGCTCGACCTGCCCGAAGGCGCGACGCCAGCCTCGGTGGCCGAGCGCCTCGGCATCGGGATCAAGGACATCGCCATCCTCCTCGTGAACGGGCGGGACGGCAGGGCGGACGGAGCCCTCGCCGAGGGGGACCGCGTGTCCTTCTTCCCGCCGGTCGGAGGCGGATGATGCAGGCGCGATACGCGAGGAACCTCGAGACCCTCTCGGAAGAGGAAGTCGCGTTTCTCGGCGGCAAGACCGTCGCGGTGGTCGGCCTCGGGGGCCTCGGCGGCTACCTCGTCGAGTACCTCGCGCGGCTCGGCATAGGCGCCATCATCGCGGCCGACGGGGACCGCTTCGAGGAGAGCAACTTGAACCGCCAGCTCCTCTCTGACCTCCTCAGCGTCGGCGAGGGCAAGGCCGAGGCCGCAAGGCGCCGCATGGCCCTCGTGAATCCCCAGCTCCGGTTCAGCGCCGTCAATTCCCGCATCGATTCGGGGAACGGCGTGGAGCTGCTCCGCGGCGCCGACCTCGTCATGGACGCCGTGGACACGATACCCGCCCGCCTTGCCTTGCAGGAGATAGCGGGGGACCTCGGCGTGCCCCTCGTCCATGGAGCAGTCGCGGGCTGGTACGGCCAGGTCGCGACCGTCTTCCCGGGGGACAGGACCCTCGACGAGGTCTACCGCAATCCGTCGGCCCGGGGAGGCCGCGGCATCGAGGAGAGGCTCGGCAACCTCTCCTTCGGCCCGGCCATCGTGGCGGGCCTCCAGGCCGCGGAGGCGGTCAAGATCCTCCTGGCGCGCGGCGCGACGCTCCGGAACCGGCTTCTCGTCATCGACCTCCTCGAGGACGAGCTCGAGGTCATCGAACTGGGCAAGCCCTGACGGTTTCCAGCTCGTCGACGATCTCCCCGAGAAGGACGGAGTCCTCCGCGAGACCACTGAGGGTCTCCTCCCAGCGATCCCGCGCGAAGCCCAGGTCCTCCATCGCCGTCTTGCCCTTGAAGAGGTGGAGGATGCCCACAAGGCTGTAGTCCGCCTGCCTGAGGACGCGGATGACGGCGAGCTTATCCATGTCCCCCGGCGCATAGACCCGCCTGCCGTTCGGCAGCCTGCCCGGTTCCACGAGGCCGCTCCGCTCCCAGTCCCGCAGGGTGTCGGGGGCCACGCCGATGCGCCTTGCCGCCTCGCCCCGGTAGAGGAGCCCCGTACGCTCCGGCCTGCCTGCCTCCCTCCCTCCCTCGCGCCTGCGCCACGATTCCAGGATGTCCCGGGCCGCCGCGGCCTCGGCAGCGCACTTCGCGAGTTCCGCGCGGTAGAGCGCGAGGATTTCCCGCGCCGCCCCGCAATCGCCCTCGACGACCTTCGCTATCATGGCCTTCATGCGCCTGCGGCCCTGCCATTCCTGGAAGCCCGCTCGCAGGGCGGTCACCGAGAATAGGGCCTCCAGGGCGAGCTTCCTGTCGTAGCGCCTGTAGCCGTTGGGTCCGCGCGGGACCTTTCCGATGAAGCCCCAGCCCTCGTACTTGCGCAGGGTGTTGGGGTGCCTTCCGATGAGGCGCGACAGTTCGGAACAGGAATAGGTCCCGTTTCCCGCTCCGGGAGGCAGGAGATCCCGCAACTTTGCCATGGCGGGAAAGCCTACACCTTGCCCCCAGCTTTGTCCACGCGGGGCATAGTGCCTCCATCAAAAGCAGGGGGATGAACATGGACCACGGCTGCATAGACATCGTCAACGCGAGGACGCACAACCTGAAGGGGGTGAGCCTCTCCATACCGAAGCGGCGCTTCGTCGTCTTCACGGGCGTATCCGGCTCGGGGAAGTCCTCCCTCCTCTTCGACACGATCTACACCGACGCGCAGCGGCAGCTCGTCGAGACCTTCTCGACCTTCGCCCGAAGCCGCCTGCCCAAGTTGTCGCGACCCGACGTGGACAGCATGACGAACCTCTCGACCTCCATCCTGATAGACCAGAAGAAGATGGGCAGCAACCTCCGGAGCACGGTCGGGACTGCCACCGAGGTCCTCACCTACCTCAGGCTCCTCTATTCGCGGCTCGCGGATCCCTTCCTCGGTCCCTCGTTCTACTACTCCTTCAACCACCCCGAGGGCATGTGCCAGGCCTGCCACGGGCTGGGCTACCGCATCTCGGTGGACCTCGAGCGCCTCGTCGATCCCGGACTCAGCCTCAGGGAAGGGGCGATCGACCATCCCGAATGCCGGGTCGGCGGCTTCCTCTGGAGGGAGCTCCTCTCGATCGACCTCTTCGATCCGGACAAGAAACTGCGCGACTATAGCGAGCGGGAGATGCACCTCCTCCTCCATACCGAGCCGGTCCCGGTGAACAAGAGGCACGGAGCGGGCACCTACCTCAAGAACTGGGAAGGCCTCGCGCGGAGGCTCGAGAGGCTCAAGGCCTCGAAGGCCGAAGCGGAGGAGGGCGAGGACGGGAAGGACGCCTACGGCCGCTACTTCGTCTACACTCCCTGCGAGGCCTGCGGCGCCACGAGGCTCAACGAACGCGCACGCTCCACGAAGATCCGGGGCCGCGACATCGGCGAACTCTGCTCGATGGAGATCCACGACCTCATCGGCTTCCTCGCCCCGATCGACTCGCCCCTCGCCCTGCCCATCCTCGGGAAGGCCCTCGTCCTCCTCAGGGCCATGGACGAGATCGGCATCGGCTACCTCTCGCTCGAGAGGCCGGTGTCCACCCTTTCGGGAGGCGAGAGCCAGCGCGTCAAGATGGCGCGCCAGATCGACTGCGACCTCACCGACCTCATGTACATACTGGACGAACCCTCCGCGGGCCTTCATCCCCGCGACACCGAGCGCCTCACCGGCCTGCTCCGCAAGTTGCGCGACGCGGGGAACAGCGTCCTCGTGGTGGAACACGATCCGGCGATCATCGGCGCGGCGGACTGGATCGTGGACGTGGGCCCGGCGGCAGGCTTCAAGGGAGGCGAGATCGTCTACAACGGCGGCCTCGAAGGCTTTCCGGGAAGCGGCACCCTGACCGCCAGGCTCATCGCGGCCGACCGCAGGGTCGAGCCGAGCCGGCGCGCCCTCGGCCTCCGCAGCCCCGGCGACTTCATCACCCTCGAGCATGCGAGGGCGCACAACCTCAGGGATGTCAGCGTCCACATGCCTCGGGGCCTCTTCACCTGCGTGACGGGCGCCGCCGGGAGCGGCAAGAGCTCCCTCGTCCATGACTGCTTCATGCGGGAGCATCCCGAGGCCATCCTTGTCGACCAGTCGCCCATCGGCAGGACGAGCCGCGGCAACCTCGCGACCTACTCGGGCGTCTTCGACCTGATCCGGAAGATCTTCGCGACCTCGACGGGGAAGGACGCGTCGGTCTTCAGCTTCAACTCCCTCGGCGCCTGCCCCAAGTGCGGCGGCCAGGGCGTCCTCGTGACGGAGCTCTTCTTCCTCGACTCGGTCCGCACCGTCTGCGACGAGTGCAACGGCAAGCGCTACAACGGTGAGGTCCTCGCCCTCCGCCACAAGGGCATGAGCATCGACGACGTCCTCTCGATGACCGCCGCCGAGGCCCTGGACTTTTTCGACCACCCGAAGATCCGCGCCCAGCTGCGGCTCCTCGTCGAGGTGGGCCTCGACTACCTCAAGCTCGGCCAGACCCTCTCCTCCCTGTCGGGCGGAGAGGCCCAGCGGCTCAAGATAGCCTCCGAGCTCGTGAAGAGCGGCAACATCTACGTGATGGACGAGCCGACCACGGGCCTCCACCTCTCGGACCTGGACAGGCTCTGCGCCATCATCCGCAAGCTCACAGCGGCCGGCAACACCGTCGTCGTCATCGAGCACAATCCAGACCTCATCAAGTACGCGGACTGGATCATCGATCTCGGGCCCGGGGGAGGGAAGGAGGGGGGGCGCCTCCTCTACGAAGGCGGGCCCGCGGGCTTCCTCGCCTGCGCCGATTCGGTGACGGCTCCGTATCTTTCGCCGTACTGGAAGGAGTAGCGGGCCCGCGGCCGCCTGTCCCGCGCGCAATCAGCATGCGGATCGCGACACATGCGGGGCAATGTGTTTTTGTAAACGCCATGCCTCGCCGATGACCGCCAACCGCGGCTGACGCGTGCCCCTGCCGCGGCCGCGATCACTGACCGGTGCCGGAGTGAACGCGAATACGGGCATCTGGATTGACAAAACGCAAAATCAGGCTATGCTGGTCATGCGGTTCCACGGACCGCCGCCCTTGTCCCGGGCCGCAAATAATCATAACTGTTAGCATCACTCATGGTGAGACAGGAGAACTCAAGATGGCTACCCGACCCCTGATCATGAAGCTGGCCTGCAAGATCAGCATCGAATCCCTGACCTATACCGGCATCACGGAAAAGGACCCGGAGTACCGCATCCTCGATCCCGTGGTAACCGACGAGATGGCCGAGGTCGGCCTCGGCCTCAAGGTGCGCCACTGGCTCAGCACCGCGGAAGTCGCGAAGAAGGTCGGGAAGCCCGAGGCCCAGGTGCGCGGGGAGCTCGACAAGCTCGCCGACGCCGGCGTCTGCAAGGTCGCGAAGGGCGAGGACGGCGAGGATTCCTGGTTCCTCCCCATATGGGTCCCCGGCATCATGGAGTGCATGGTCGCGAACAGGGCCAACGCCGAGAAGTATCCCGTACTCGGCGAGTGCTTCGAGGAATACACGCGGAGGCGCACCAAGGTCCTCGCGCCCAACCTCCCCGTCGGCAAGGGTCTCATGCGCGTCATCCCGGTCGAGAAGGCCATCTCCGGCGCGACCGTGACCCGCAGCTACGAGGAAGTCTCCCAGTACATCGAGAAGGCCTACATGATCGCGGTCTCCGACTGCACCTGCCGCCGCTCCCGCAGGCTCATGGGCGAGGGCTGCGGCCACCTCGAGACCGACATGTGCATCCAGCTCGACGACGGCGCCGAGTTCTTCGTCCGCACCGGCAAGGCGCGCCAGATCGACAAGAAGGAAGCCTACGAGATCCTGAAGCGCGCCGAGGACAACGGCCTCGTCCACCAGACGCCCAACCTGGACGGCCCCGGCAATACCCTCGCCATCTGCAACTGCTGCGGCTGCTCCTGCTTCGCCCTCCGGGTCGGCGAGTACTACAACGCCTACGACTTCAACCGCTCCAACTTCGTCTCCAGGGTCGATCCCGAGAAGTGCGTGGCCTGCGGCCAGTGCGTGGAGAACTGCCAGGTCAACGCCCTCAAGCTCGGCCAGAAGCTCTGTTCCCGGACGCCCGTCGTCACGGGCTTCAGGCACGAGAGTCCCCGGAATACCTTCTGGGGACCTTCGAAGTGGAATCCCGACTTCCGCACGAGCCGCGTGGACGTCGTCGAGTCCGGCACCTCGCCCTGCAAGACGAACTGCCCGGCCCACATCGGCATCCAGGGCTACATCAAGCTCGCGGCCCAGGGCAAGTACCGCGATGCCCTCGAGCTCATCAAGAAGGAGAATCCCTTCCCCGCGGTCTGCGGACGCATCTGCAACCGCCGCTGCGAGGATGCCTGCACCCGCGGAGACGTGGACGAACCCGTCGCGATCGACGAGATCAAGAAGTTCATCGCGCAACAGGACCTCGACTCGAAGACGCGGTATGTGCCCCCGATGCTCAACCAGACCGGCAAGCCCTTCGCGAACAAGGTGGCCGTCGTGGGCGCCGGTCCCGCCGGCCTTTCCTGCGCCTTCTTCCTCGCGCAGAAGGGCTACCCCGTCACGGTCTTCGAGAAGGAGGAGAAGCTCGGCGGCATGCTGACCTTCGGCATCCCCTCCTTCCGCCTCGAGAAGGACGTCGTCGAGGCCGAGATCGACGTCTTGCGGGAGATGGGCGTGACCTTCAGGACTGGCGTCGAGGTCGGCAAGGACCTGAGCCTTTCCAGGCTCCGCTCCGAGGGCTTCGAGGCCTTCTACGTCGCCATCGGCGCCCAGGGCGGCCGCAAGATCGGCATCCCGGGCGAGGATGCCGACGGAGTGGTGTCGGGCATCGACTTCCTGCGTGACGTCAACCTCGGGAAGGGCGACAAGCTCTCGGGCAAGGTAGTCGTCGTGGGCGGCGGCAACGTGGCCGTCGACGTGGCGAGGACCGCGGTCCGTTCCGGCGCTTCCGCGGTCTCGATGTACTGCCTCGAGACGCGCGACATCATGCCCGCGGCCGCGGACGAGGTCGAGGAGGCCGAATCCGAGGGCATCGCGGTCAACAACGCCTGGGGCCCGAAGGAGATCCTCGTCGAGGGCGGCAAGGTCAAGGGCATCGTCTTCAGGAGGTGCACGGCCGTCTTCGATGCCGAGCATCGCTTCAATCCCCGCTACGACGAGACCGAGACCGTCACGGTCGACTGCGACCATGTCCTCCTCACCGTCGGCCAGTCCATAGAGTGGGGCGGCCTCCTCGAGGGAAGCAAGGTCGAGCTCAACCGCAACAACACGGTCAAGGCCGACTCCTTCACCTACCAGACCGCCGAGCCCGACGTCTTCGTGGGCGGCGACGCTTTCACGGGACCGAAGTTCGCGATAGACG
>Ga0209098_1002069_pt1 | contig 18144 bp, 16 predicted proteins | sample AD_JPNHW1_MetaG_FD_184429 | JGI IMG/M metagenome (GOLD analysis project Ga0209098, IMG submission 184429) | Active sludge microbial communities of municipal wastewater-treating anaerobic digesters from Japan - AD_JPNHW1_MetaG (SPAdes) (version 2) | ecosystem: Engineered > Bioreactor > Anaerobic... | reverse complement strand
TCGTAATTATCGCCTTCGTCGATGTGAATGAAATTAAATTCCGGGTGTTGACTTGCAGCATCGTCCATCTCGTAGCGACCAACCGACCAGCTTGTTGCTGCACAAATAATGGTGGGGCGTTTCGTTATGAACGAGCGAAGTTTTACTTTCTCGCCTTTCAAATTCAGGAAAAAGTTATCGGGCACATGTTTAATGGCCTTCCACTTATTGAAGTTATCAACTATTTCGCGAAGCGAACGGGTGAAAGCCTCGTCGTTGCATCGTTCAATCATCAAATCAAACATTTCGTTGATTTCTGCCTGCCATTGGTTAGCAGTTTTTGATTCAGGATCTGTGCGAACCATGTACGAATACAATTGACTGGCGGCTTCCCGGTACATCGGTGAACCAAATAAAATCATTTTACAGAACTGTAGAGTTTGTTCCGGATCTTGGTGCCAACCAATCGTAAAAGTTCTGAATAAAGAAGCAGCCGTGCTGTTTGTATTGGCTAACCGATAGGTTTTATAGCCGACATATGATTCCGTCAGGCCGCGTGAAAAAATTCCGTAGTCGTTGTAAATTTGCTGAATGTTAAGGGTGTCGAGCTTGCTGAAGAGTGTGTTGGCTTTGTTTACCGAAATTGATGGCCCGACGGAATTTGTATATATAAATGGATCATTAATTGCCAGCCTTGTATTGAATAAATAGGTGTATAAATAAGCCCTGATTTCTTTATTCAGGTATGCGATTGACTCATCACAACATTTATCTTCTTTTAAGGGTTGAAGCGCAAGGTCTAACTTTTCAACAGCATTAACGAAAATTTCTGCATTAACCGGTGATAAACCAAATGAAAAGCTACCATATCTGTACTCAAGGGGAGGCAAATTGTTTTGCGTAAGAAACTGGTAAAGCATTTGTGCTTCTTTAGATCGGTCGCCCGAAAAAGAAATGCGCACAGGAACAGTGGGTGTAAATATTGTTTTGTTTTTAGCGCCATTCTGCTCTGGAGTTGAAAACAGATATTCTCTTTTCTCAACACTGAAATTTACGAAAATGGAGTCACCTGGCTTCGTATATAAAAGAATTGGTACGTCACTGAAGTGTTGGTCGTTATTATGATTTATCAATGCAACCAAGCCTTTTTCAGCCAGTTTAAATTCAAACCTAAAATTTCCTGAATTATCCAGCTGGGCTGACTTTGAATCGAGTTTGGTGCCAAAAATCTTCGTTTGCGTATAAAGATTCACCTGCTTGCTTACCGGATTTTCGATGTGCCCGCAGACAATAATTTTTTTCGGGCATTTGTTGGTTCGTTCAATTAAATTGAGTGTTTCTTCTGGTTCGTTTTGCTTTATCCATTGGGCGCTAAATGGGGTTGGATTCTCTATCCTTATTCGTTTAACCGACGAAACAATTAAACCATGCTGAAGGTCGATTTTGTAATTTAAGTGCGATATCATCTTGTTCGGAACACCATCCACTTCAAGCATCCCGTTACCAAGGTTTTGCACCAGGATTTTGGTTCTATTGTCGGTCAAGGTATCGGGATAATCCAGGTTGGTGCGGATATAGCGGAAAGGCTGCAAAAAGAATTTGGTTTTGTTGTACAGCACATTGTACTTCAACGAAGCCGTAATTTCATCGATTATTTTATTGGCGTAGTGACGCGATTTTAGTATCTCCTGGCTTTGTCTGATTATTTCATCCTTGTTTACCAGCGACACTGTATTTTCTTTCCGGTCGAGTTCGAAGCGAAATGGTATTTGGTATAAAGTTTCTTCCAGTATGTCCGTGGGGTGTCCTTCCTGGTAATACTTTGTCAACTGCGGAAATCCATAATCTTTAGAATTTTCAAAGGCAAAATTGCCTTTTTCATTGATTTGGCGAAGCACGCGGGCGCTGAAAGCAATTTTCTCGCGCGAGATGCTGTCGATTTCCAAGGCGTATCTAATAATGCGGCTTCCGTCGGTAAGCGAGTTGTCAGACCGCGAGGCTTTGTTGCTTTTCCATTCGTAGATGAAAACATCGTTTGGTTTGAATTTTACTCTAATCCATTTTGCTGATGACGACAGCGACAAAAGGCTCAAAAAAAGTGCAACAACAAGTGACCGGGAATAGAATTTCATGATGTTTCCTGTTTTGTTTAGCCAAATGTGACAGAAAAACATCAAAATACAAATAATAAATTATTGTGCGGTAGGTTTGACTGATTAAACGGTAAAATACCTGATAAAATCTACTTACCTACAAAACAATTGACAAGAATTTCGCTTGCTGACGGGCCTTCGTTAAACAGCAAATCTAAAATGCTTAAATCGGGTACGAACCCAAATTTTTCGGAAAATACTTGTGTGTAGGATTGTGCTTTAAAAGTAGGATCGGGAGCAATCAGGTGTAATTTCGGGCTAATTTGCTCCCTGAAATTGAGGCAATTATCAGGTACTTGTTCAAAATCTTCTGTAAAATTGAAATTTGCCTCAATATCAAGTGCCTCTAAAATTGTTTCGGTAATTTGCTGATTAAAGTCGAACAAAAATTCGTGCTTTTTCTGAAAAAAAGGTTCGATATCGTCGGCGTAATATTCAAAGAAAGGGGAGGAGTTATAGGCCGAAAATATGGTTCGCCAGTGGTTACGTTGCCATTCTTCGTCGTAAGCGATACGCAAATCCTTGATTTGTATTTTCTGCGCCCTTCCTTTTTCAACCGGAACAATCAATGAAATTGGCCCGTTGGCACCCAGAATTACGGTACGGTTACGGTAGGTTTGCTTTACAAAGTTCTCGTGTTTTTCAAGGTAAATTTCCTGATATGAAGCCAGTTTAGAAAAATACCGGACTGGCGCAAAATATGCGGTGCTTAAAAGTATCGAAGATTGATTTGTCATTTTTACTCGTTAAAAAATCCGCCTTTGTAATCTTTACCCATGCTCACGCCTTCAGAGTCAACTTGGTCGTCGGCGATAGGTTCTATTTGCTCACTTTCTTCCAGTTCACGAACCACTTTCCGAAGTTCCCTGCGCAGGCGGATTATCGTCGGAAGTTGGGTAATCATCGACAACAAGAAGCCAAAAATAAGTCCGAAAAGGACAAGGTACACAATCGGAACTTCTTTTAGCTCCCATTTCAGGATACGAATATCAAGAACGACCTGGTTCTGAACTGTGAAAATAACCAGAAGTGCCGTTAATAACAGAAATAAGATAACTTTCCAGGACATAGTGCTTTTTGTTTGAGCCTAAAAATAACCAAATGACTGATACAGAACAAATGTGCACCATTAGTTTGTTCAAACGAAAAAAAAGGACAACATTTTGGGGTTGTCCTTTTTTACGTTGATATTGTAGCTTTTTAATGTACAAACGATAACAAGCGACTCCAGCGGACCTTATTATAGAATGGCTGATCTTTATCGAGTGATAACCAGATGAAAACAGCTTTCCCGACGACATGATCTTCAGGAACAAAACCCCAGTAGCGTGAGTCGGCCGAGTTGTTGCGGTTGTCACCCATCATCCAGTAGTAGTCCATTTTGAATGTATAGCTGTCGGCTTCTTTGCCATTGATGAATATTTTGTTGTCTTTCACTTTCAGATCATTGTCTTCGTACAAATCGATAATGCGCTGATAAATTGGCAGGTTATCAAGAGTTAGTTTAACTGATTGCCCTTTTTTCGGAATTTCAAGCGGACCGTAGTTGTCAACATTCCACTGATATTTATCGCTGAACGGGAAGATATCTTTGTCCCAGTTCCCGGCAGGTATATTGGTTGGCTGAACTGTCTTGATGTTTTTCATCGATTTCAGTTTGTCAACCATATTTTGAGTTAGTGGGAACAAATATTGTGAAGCGGAAATTGCATGACGATCGTCTTCGGCAATGCCCAATTGTTCCATTGTTCGTTTGCTTAATCCTGCGCCATCGGTTGTTACAACATATTCGCGCTGCATGCCGGGAAAATGAGTCTGCTCTTTTCCGTTCACGTACAACTGTCCGTCTTTCAGTTCAATTTTATCTCCGGGAATTCCAACGCATCGTTTGATGTAATTTTCGCGTTTGTCAACCGGGCGGGCAACAATTTCGCCAAATGTTTCCTTTTCCTGCCAAACGCGGGCGCGTCCATAAGCACGAACCAGTGCATAGTAACTCTGATTCTGAACATTAAGCGCAACGGTGTCGCCTTCAGGAAAGTTGAAAACCACAACATCGTTGTTTTTTATCTTCCCGAAACCAGCGATTCGTTTGTACGGATTTTTAATCCATTCTACATACGATTTGGTTGTTTTCGAGAACGGCATGGTATGGTGAACAAAGGGAAACGACAGCGGTGTATTTGGTAATTTTGGCCCGTACGATGTTTTGCTCACAAACAAATAGTCGCCGATAAGCATCGATTTTTCCATCGACGAAGTTGGAATCGTGTAAGCCTCAATGAAAAACATGCGGATAAAGGTGGCGGCAATTACGGCAAAAATAATAGCGTCAATCCATTCAACTACCTTGGTTTGCTTACCGTCGGGTGTGTTTTTCTTTTTCCAGAATGCCCAATGCACTTTCTTGGTGATATAAATATCGAAGATAACAGCGAGTCCAATCAGCCACAGAAAACTCTGAATCCAGAGTACCCACAGCAGGTAGATGAAGCCTACCACACCAAATTTGAACCATTTATTGGTTAGAATTTCTTTCATTTTATTTAGTTATTAAATATTTAGCAAATCGTTCATTGTCAGGATTCCTTTTTTGCCAACGCTGTATTCGGCAGCCAACACGGCACCAAATGCAAATCCTTTGCGGCTTTTGGCACAGTGTGTTATCTCGATGTAATCCACTTCCGAGTCGTATTTCACAATGTGGGTTCCTGGAACCTGGCCTTCGCGTTCCGAAATAATTCCAAGCTCTTCAACTTTCTCAGTCGATTGGTTAACCCACGAAGTTTTTGTTGGAATATTTTCTAAAATGCCCTCAGCTAAGGTAATTGCGGTGCCGCTGGGAGCGTCGAGTTTTTGGGTGTGGTGTATCTCGGTCATTTCCACTTTATACTCGCCCCGATTGGCCATCAGTTGAGCAAGTCGTTTGTTCACCGCGAAGAAAATATTCACGCCAAGACTGAAATTTGTGGTGTGGAAAAAAGTTGCATTGGTTGCCCTGCAAAGTTGGTGAACCTCTTCGCGTTTGTCGAGCCAACCGGTGGTTCCGCTCACTACAGGCACTCCTGCTTCAAAACAAAGTTTATAATTATTCAGCGCCGATGCCGGAACAGTAAATTCAATCACTACATCGGCCTTTTTCAAGTTTTCAGAAGTTAAATCTCCCGGATTGTTAATATCTATGATTAAAACAATTTCGTGTCCACGGTCAAGAGCGATTTTTTCGATCTCTTTTCCCATCTTTCCATATCCAATTAGTGCAATCTTCACGCCTGTATTGTTTTTGATGTTTACTTTATCTCACGGCTTTTACCTTATCCCGAAACGGTCATTTATAGTCAGTTAGTTGTCGTTTGTTGTTAGGATACAACTTAATCACGATGAATGACTACCTAATGACTAACTTTTCCGTTTTTCAATATGTGTTCATACCTGAAAAATCATTACTCCGTGTTAGCAATTGAAAACGTTAAATGTTCTTAATTTTTGGCCAGCAAAGATATAAAATCAGGGTTAATATCCCGATATTCAACAAACGAATATCCACTGTTCCCCGACATTATAAAATGGTGAGAGTAAAGCCAATTAAAGGTATTTGCTGAAAGCCAAATGAAATTCTTATCGTGATATTCTTATAGCTGATTGTAATTATTGGTTAAGGAACGGTACTTAAACTGAAAATAAATTGAGTTTGTTAAAAACGGAAATGATTCTTGAAAATGGGATTTAACGGGAAGATAAAACTGGTTGCCACTGATTTGGATGGAACTTTTCTGAGAAACGACAAGTCGATTTCTCCTGAGAATCTTAATATGCTTCGCTCCCTTGGCGAAAAAGGCATTTTTAGGGTTATTGCCACCGGCCGCAATCTAGAAAAGACAATGGCAGTTATTCCGGCTGAAACTCCCTTCGATTACGTCGTTTTTTCTTCAGGAGCGGGGGTTTACGATCACCAGAAGAATGAACTGCTTTATAGCCAGAACATCAGCGAAGAGGTGGTTCAGAAATTGTCCGATTATCTGGTTGAATGCGATCTGAATTTTCACCTTTTTAAGCCGGTTCCCAACAACCATAATTGCTGGTATCATCGTGGCAGCGTGCAATGCTCTGAATTCGAGAACTATTTCAACTACCTTCAGTCTCATACCGAACCATTGCCAACCAATAGGCCAATTAATTCGGACGCTTGTCAGTTTTTGGTCGTTTTCCCGAATAAACTTGAGCGGTTTTTGTCGCTCAAAGAAAATATAGAAAATCAATTTCCGGAAGTAAAGGTTGTTCGCACGAGTTCGCCGCTCGAGACTGGCTACATATGGATGGAGATTTTTCACCGTTCGGTATCCAAAGGGAACGGTGTAAAGTTTGTTTGCGATTCGCTGAATATTGGACACGAATATACCCTCGGGATTGGTAATGATTTTAACGATTTAGATTTGCTCGAGTTTACCAACTACTCGTATATCGTTGACAATGGACCAGATGAACTTAAGTCGCAGTTTTTTAATACCCGCTCGAACGAAGAAAATGCTTTTACCCTGGTTGTTCAGAAACACATTTAGACATATAAAAATTCAAGATAACTGATATGAAGAAATTACTGGTATTATTTTGGGTGCTGGGAGCTTTTGCCGCTTTTGCTCAGCCAAAATTGAATTTAAACGATTTGTTGCCAACCGACCCGAAGGTTTCGAAAGGAGTTTTGCCTAATGGAATGACTTATTATGTGAGAGCGAACAGTACTCCGAAAAACAGAGCCGATTTGTATCTCGTAGTAAAAGCCGGATCGGTCGAGGAAGACGATAATCAGCAAGGGCTTGCGCATTTCGCTGAACACCTTTCTTTTAACGGAACGAAGAATTTTCCGAAGCACGAATTGGTAAATTACCTCGAATCGATAGGGATGGAGTTTGGACCTGAAATTAATGCCTACACTAGTTTCGACGAAACTGTTTATATGATAAAGGTACCGCTTGACAGTGCCAAATTCATGAACAAAGGATTGCAGGTAATTTACGATTGGGCCAGCCAGGTGACGGATTCTGACGACGAAATTGAAAAGGAGAGAGGCGTGATTCATGAAGAATGGCGTGGTGGCCGCGATGCCGACGAACGAATGATGCAGAAATGGCTACCTGTTTTCCTGCACAATTCCAAATATGGCGAACGCTTGCCAATTGGTAAAATGGAAATCGTAGATCATTTCAAGCCTGAATTACTGAGAAAATTTCGTAGCGACTGGTACCGTCCTGATTTGGAAGCACTAATCGTTGTGGGCGATTTTGATCAGGCGGCGATGGTAAAACAGGTTCAGGAGATGTTTTCGAAAATACCAGCAACGAAAAATCCTCGAAAAAAGCAGATGTACGATATTCCTGATCACAAAGAAACCCTTGTAAAGGTGGCTACCGACAAAGAGGCTCAATACGCAGTAGCGCAGATTTTTTATAAGCATCCGCTGAAAAAGTCTAAAACACTGGGCGATTATCGGCAAAGTCTTGTTGAAGGATTATACAACGCCATGATTAACGATCGGTTGGCTGAACTTACACAAAAGGAAAACCCTCCTTTCCTGATGGCCAATTCGGGATATGGGGCCTTATTCGGACCCAAAAGCGTTTACAGCTCGGTGGCGGTTTGCCAGAATGGAAAGATTGAAGAAGGAATAAAGACTGTTTTGATTGAAAATCAGCGCGTTTTAAAATACGGTTTTACCCAGACAGAGCTCGACCGGCAAAAAGCTGCAATGCTCACGTCGGTTGAAACATCATACAACGAGCGCGAAAAGCAGAAGTCAGCCAGTTATGCTGAAGAATACAAGCGGAATTTTCTGACAACAGAAGAGCCGTTCCCCGGAATTGCAAACGAATATAATTATTACAAAGCCTTTTTGCCGGAGATTAAATTAGACGAAGTTAACGCACTGGCGAAACAATGGATTACAAAAGAAAATAGAGTAGTTATTTTAACTGCTCCTGAATTAGACGGAGTAAAAGTGCCAACAGAGGATGACTTGAAAAAATATCTTGACGATGCTGAAAAAACAGCAGTTGAGCCTTATGCCGACAAGGTTTCAGATAAACCGCTGATTCCCGAGGAGCCGAAAGCCGGATCTGTTACTTCGGTTGCCAAAGTTGATTTGGTTGACGCCGAAGTATGGACACTCTCAAACGGTGCGCAAGTGGTTGTAAAATCAACAGATTTTAAAGACGACGAGATTTTATTCTCGGCATATAGTTTCGGTGGTAATTCGCTTTACGATCAAAAAGACGACATCTCGGCGGATTTGGCACCATCAGTTTTAGCTTTGAGCGGGTTGGGCGATTTTGATAAAATTTCGCTTGAGAAACTGCTTTCCGGGAAGGCCGTGTCTTTAAATCCATATGTCAGCGATTTACGCGAGGGTTTTAACGGCGGATCGTCGGTTAAAGATGTGGAGACCTTGCTTCAACTTGTTTACATGTATTTTGTTGGCCAGCGAACCGATCAGGCCGCTTTCAACTCTTTTATAACCCGCACCAAAGGTGTTCTTGAGAACAAAAAGTCATCTCCTGATGCGGCATTCCAGGATACACTACAGGTGGTTTCAGCGAATTACAACATCAGGAAACGACCAATGTCAGGCGAAATGCTTGATGAAGCCAGTTTGTCGAAAATTACTCAAATCAATCACGAGCGGTTCAGCGATGCCAGCGATTTCAAGTTCTTCTTCGTCGGAAAAATCGATAAACAGACGCTCAAACCCTTGGTCGAAAAATATTTGGCATCAATTCCATCGACTCATAAAAACGAGAATTGGAAGGACCTGGGCATTCGAGAGCCAAATGGAATTGTTGAAAAAACAGTTAGAAAAGGTCAGGATGTCAAAGGTGTTCAGTATATGGCATTTCACGGAGATTACGATTATAACCGCAGAAACAATATCCTGATTAATGCTGTATGTAAAATCTTGACGACCCGGTTACTTGAGGTAATTCGTGAAGATAAAAGCAGCGTTTATTACATTGACGCCAGTCCGGCAGTTGAAAAATTCCCGGCTTCGAAATACGATATTTCCATTTCGTATGGCGCCGATCCGGCCAAACTGGATGAACTGAAAAATGCAGTTTTTGATCAGATTCGGGATATTACCACGAAAGGACCATCAGAATCGGACTTACTGAAGGCTAAAGAAAAGCTTCTGCGCGAACGCGAAACCAATGTGCGCGAAAACCGCTATTGGCTTGGGATTTTGGGCAATACGTGGTACAATAATGCTGGAGATTTTTCCGGATTCAACGATTACGACCAGATTGTAAATGGATTCACAATTGACGACATTAAAGAGGCTACCAAAAAGTGGTGCAATTTCAATAACTATTATGGAGTTGCTTTGAAACCTGAAAATTCAAAATAGGATTGATTTTTATTCATCGGATGACTCCAAGTCATCCGATGAATAATTTACTTTGAAAGGAATAATTTTTCTGCCTCAGCAAGTTGCGCAGGTTTTCCTAAATCCATCCATAGATCTGATTGGTCGAGATAGCCTTTAATAGGGTGATTTTTTGCTAGCCGGAGGTACAAATCCATTATCGGGAACTTTCCAGTCTCTGTAATTGAATCAAAAATTTCAGGCTGAACAATATGTATCCCGCTAAAGGCAAATGGTTCTGAGTCGGCAAATTCAGCCTCCCGACTAATTATCGTGTCTCCGGAACTGAAGTTTTTCCATCCGGACAACAACATGTTTTCATCAAACATCAGGTATCGGCTGGTCTCTCTCCGACGTACTGCAAGTGTTGCCAAAGACTTGTTTTGTATATGAAAATCAATAAGTTTGTGTAAATTAAGATTGCTCACTATATCTACATTGTATATCAAGACAGGTTCTTTCCCCTCAAAAAAGCGCGCTGCGTTTTTCAAGCCACCACCAGTGTCAAGGAGCATGTCGCGTTCATCAGATATGTCAATGCGGATTCCAAACGAATGGTTTATGCTGATAAAATCGATGATCTGGTCAGCAAAATGATGAACATTAATAACGATGTGCCCGACTCCAAAGCTTTTTAGATTTTCGATGGCCCTTTGAATTAATGGCTTTCCTGCAAGCTGCACGAGCGCTTTGGGTTTATTCTCGGTATGCTCCTTAAGGCGGGTGCCAAGTCCGGCTGCAAATATTAATGCTCTCATTATGTTTTTCGTTTGCTTCAAAAATAGGCAATTTGCCGATCAAATTTTATTTATCTTTTTTAACAAATAATGAGAAATTGAGCGTTAAACTATTTGTACTTTCGATAGTCAATACGTTCAGAACAAATTATTAACTTATAAAAGTTACTTTCATGAAAAAGATAGGTATTTTATTGGTAGCATTTATATTGATAGCTGGTATTTCTTACGCGCAGGAAAGAGGTGATGGAAACCGACCATCTAAATCAGCGCCACAGGGAGGGCCAAGAGGCAATCGTCCGCAAATGAATCCTGAGGAAATGGTAAAAAGACAAACCCAACGTTTAGTCGAAGAGTTGAAGCTTAATAAAGATCAGGAAGCTAAGGTTTTAGCAATAAATAAGAAATATACAGAAAAAAGGCCGTTTGATTTTGCTAAGATGCGCGATGCCAGCGATGCAGAGCGTGCTAAAATGCGTGAAGAAATGATGAAAATCCAGGCTGAAAGGAATAAAGAAATACGAGCAGTTTTAACTCCTGAACAAGCTAAGATCTTCGATGAAAATCAGAAGAAACGTGAAGAAATGAGAAGGAATGGACAAGGCCGTGGTAATTTTGGCGGTGGTCCACAATAATAGTTTCTGTGGTTAAAAGAGAAAAGGGGCTTTGAGCCCCTTTTTTATTTGAGTTGATTTCGAAGGTCGACCATTTTAATGGCTGTTACAGCGGCTTCGTCTCCTTTATTTCCAAGGCGGCCACCGGCACGGTCAAGTGCCTGCTGCTGGTTATCAGTGGTCAAAACTCCAAAAATAAACGGTTTATTATATTTCATATTCAGGCTGGTGACGCCTTGCGTTACTCCCTGGCAAATGAAATCGAAATGGCGGGTTTCGCCCTGGATTACGCAACCCAAAACAATAATTGCATCAACATTAGCAAATTCTGCCAAATACTGGGCTCCAAGAGTAAGTTCAAACGTTCCCGGAACATGTTTCACAATAATGTTATCGTCGTCAGCTCCGTGCCGTTTTAATGTGTCAACGGCTCCCTGTGCCAATGCTCCTGTGATTTCATAATTCCATTCAGCCACAACAATCCCAAATTTCATTGTAACTGCGGAAGGAACTGAGTTTAAATCGTATTCTGATAAATTTTTGGTTGCCATATTATTGAGTTAAAATTTTAACGAAAATAAAAAATCCCCTGCAATGAGGGGATTCAGAATCTATACTATTTTATCGTTTTGCAAACTATTTCGATTTGGCGCGAGCAATGTATTTATCGATACTTCTTCCTTCTGCGCTTTCCGGATATTTGGCCTTAATTTCTTCGTACAGTTTAATGGCTTCTTCCTGCTTACCTGAGTTTTCGAGTAATTCACCAGCTTTAAGCATGTATATTGGTGTTGTTAACTCGTTTGCATTCATTTTATAAGCATCAGTGTAAAGATCAAGTGCTTTAGCCGAATTACCGAGTTCCAACTGAGCGTCGCCTTGAGCGCCAACAGTGATCGGGCCCAATAAAACGTCATCAGTTTTAAATTTTTTCAGGTGATCGATCGCTTCGTTGTATTTGCCCATATGCAGGTAAGAAATTCCAGCATAATAATTAGCTAAATTTCCAACCTTGGTCGAACCAAAATCGTCGATTATATCCAGAAAACCGGGGTTTGTTCCGTCGCCGTTAAGTGCGATGTTGAACGAATCTTTATCAAAGTATTTCTGAGCTTCAGCAATTTGTTCTTCGGCTTGTTTTTGATGTGGTTCAATATAGAACTTGTGAAAGCCAAAATAACCAACTGCAACAACTACAATTGCTCCAATAACGATTCCAATTAGCTTCTGATTTTTTTCAAGAAACTGTTCTGTTCTTGTTAACGCACTTTCAATTTCGGTCAGGTTATCAACCTGTGGTTTTTTTACGTCTTTTGCCATTTTGAATTATGTGTTTCGAAAATCGAGAGGCAAAAATATATTATTTTCAAAAATAAACGTCAGTTTTCGGATATAAAATTGAATATTAATCAACACATTGGTGTTATTATCTTTAATGGAGAAGTTTTGTGGGTTTTGACTGGCGGAAATTTGTAGTTTTGTTGAAATAAACTGTCCCAACAATGTATATTCAGGAATTATCGGTTGTAAACTTCAAAAATATAGAACACGCTGAATTTCAGTTTTCTGATAGTCTAAACTGTTTTATTGGCAATAATGGCGCCGGAAAAACAAACCTGATGGATGCGATTCATTATCTTTCGTTTTGCAAGAGCTTTTTAAATCCGGTTGATGGACAGAACATCCGTTTCGATCAGGAATTCTTTATGCTTCAGGGAAGGTATTCGAGGCTAGATTCGGAAGAAGTCGTTTATTGTGGATTGAAGCGTAATCAAAAAAAAATTGTTAAACGTAATCAGAAAGAATACAAAAAGCTGTCGGAACACATCGGATTACTTCCGTTAATTATCGTTACACCTTCAGACACTAATCTGATTTCGGGAGGAAGCGAGGACCGCCGACGTTTTGTCGATTCGGTTATTTCGCAATACGATGCAGTTTATCTCGAGAATCTGATTCGCTACAACCGGGCTTTGTTGCAACGAAATAATTTGTTGAAGCAATTTGCAGCTAACAATGTTTTTAGTACCGAAACGCTTGAAGTTTGGGACGACCAGCTGATCAAATACGGGCAGTTGATTCACGAGGTACGGGCAGTTTTTATTCGAAAGCTTCAGCCAATTTTTCAGAAATATTACGAATTGATTTCAGGCGGAAATGAAATGGTTGGGTTAAAGCTGCAGTCAGACCTGTTGGATAGCGATTACGAGCAAATTTTGAAAAATTCAGTGGGAAAAGATCGGGCGCTTCAGTTTACTACAACGGGCATTCACAAAGACGATTTTGAGTTCGAATTATCGGGTTATCCAATCCGGAAATTTGGGTCGCAGGGACAGAAAAAAACCTATTTGGTGGCATTAAAACTGGCTCAGTTCGATTTTATGAAGGAAGTTTCAGGTTTAACTCCGATTTTGTTGCTCGACGATATTTTCGATAAGCTGGATAAAAGCCGGGTAGAGCAAATCGTAAAGCTGGTTGCCAATGATCATTTTGGCCAAATATTTATTACCGATACCAACCGGGAACATCTCGATCAAATGATTGCAAGCCTGGAAACCGAATCAAAAATATTCACTATCAGCAACGGTGCGGTAGTTGAATAAAACCAATGAGAAAATGAGAAAAAGCAATACCCAGAAATTAAGTGATGTTTTAAAAAACTATGTGCAGGAAAATAACCTGGAACGCAAACTCACCGAGATTGATTTGATCAAATCTTGGGAAATGGTCATGGGAAAAACAGTTGCCAGATACACCCGAAACCTTTACATTAGAAACGAAACGCTGTTTGTCGATACGTCGTCACCAATTGTGAGAAACGAACTCTTGATGATGAAGGAAGAGATTCGCCTCAGGCTAAATGAGGTAGTTGGCTCTGAAATTGTGAAAACAATTGTATTCAGATAACAGAAAAGAAATACGTGGTCAGTCACATTTGGCTAGTGAAGACTGAAGCGGAAGAGCCGTTCCCTGAGCCTTTCGAAGGAAACTCATAATTCGAACGCTGGAACCCGTAACCTCTTAGGACCCTGAAAGATTAAATACCACGCGAGCTTTAATCATTAATCCCGATTCTTTAGGAAGTTCTCGAATTGCGTCAGGATTAGTCATTTGATTTTGAGTGGCATAGAAAACTGGTCCGCCTGACACAGAAAAGGAGAAACGCGATTTCTTTGGAACCAGATTAAGAGATGGACCTACCAATAGTTTTGCACCACCTTCGGCTTCTTCTTTATCCCAGAAACCTTCCAGGTCTTCGCCAATTGCTTCAATCCCGCCATAAAAACCAGGTGCAAAATTATAGTGGACTCCAGCGCAAAAAATTACGTCAACCGCATCCCGGTTCGATGCAAAAGCCTTTTCGAACAGTGCGTTCCCGTTTAATCTCCAGCGATCGGTATTGAACGAAAGTGTTCCCCGGCTTAAAATTGATTTCACGTTGGTAAAATCCCGCCTGACTCCAATTCCCCAGCCCAAAGCAATACCCGTTGATTTTTTCCCGCCAATAAAGTTGCGTAAAACTTCAACCTGCTGGGCACTTGCAATTTCGTTTTCCCCCGGAAATCCAAGAGAAGCGTTGGCATACAATGTGAACTGCTTACCAAGGTAGCCTTTTACCGCAAATTGTTGGCTGACTCCTTCATAGCCCAGCGATCCGGGAACATTTTCGCCATAGGTACCCGAATAGTCGAAACTCCATTTAAGGTCGTGAGCAGTTAACGAGGTTACCGAATATAAAAACGGTTCTGAAGTTCGGGGCGATACAGTGAATAGTTCCTTTTCCGGGTTTTGTCCGAAAGAAAATAATGCAGCTGATAACAATACCAGTATAGATAAAGTCGGTTTAAACATTGGTTCAGAATTAAAATTAACAGTTTGTTTCCTTCTTTAATATCTGTCTATACCTGATGAAATTCGTTTTAAAAGGCAAAAACAGGTTCGGAAAATTTCTGCGGACTAAAATACAAACAAAAGTACTATAGATGCCGGTACCAGATTAATTTTAAATTAAAATCTTTCCATTTTAGAGAAAAAGAAATCGCTTTCAACGATTGCATTTTCGTCGCTGTCAGAGCCATGCACGGCGTTATGCGACATGGATTCGGCATATAGTTTTCTGATGGTACCTTCTTCCGCTTTTTCAGGATCGGTTGCGCCAATTAACTTCCTGAAATCGGCCACTGCGTTTTCTTTTTCCAAAATTGCGGCAACAATTGGCCCCGAACTCATAAAGTCGGTAAGTCCCTCAAAAAAGTATTTCCCGGCGTGAACACTGTAAAACTCCTCGGCCTGCTGTTTGGTCAAGCGGGTAAACTTCATCGCTTTTATTCTAAATCCGGCTTCGTTGATCATTTTCAGGATAGGACCAATATAGTTGTTTTTAACAGCAATCGGTTTAATCATTGTAAATGTTTGGTTACCTGTCATATACTATAAAATTTGTAAGGTTTTGAGGCGAACCCAAGTTAGCAAATTTAGTTTTGTTGAATAGACCTCATTCGCTTTATTTTTATCTTTGTAACTTATTTTAAATTTTCAGAATTGGAAAGAATTGATCGTGAGTTAATTAATGAATTTGAGCAACTAATAAACGAAAGTTCAAAATCGATAGTCGTCATTCCACATACCAACCCCGACGGCGATGCAATGGGTTCTGTTCTTGGATTATGGCGCGTTTTAAGAAATGCCGGACACAATGCCAAAGTAGTTAGCCCAACTAAATATCCTGAGTTTTACCACTGGATGGATGGTCATGACGAAGTGATTATTTTTAGTCATCATCCAAAGCAATCAGCCCGGGCAATAGACGAGGCCGACTTAATTATTTGCATGGATTTCAATCAATTGTCGAGGCTTGGCGATATGCGGCCATTGGTTGAGAATTTCGCCGGAAAGAAAATTTTGGTTGATCATCATCCCTATCCGGGAATTTTTACCGATTTAACAATCTCTAACACAACATTTAGTTCTACTGCCGAGCTGATTTTCACAGTTCTCGCGCCAACCCGATTTGCTCAATATATCGATAAAAATGCGGCAACCTCATTCTTTACCGGACTAATGACCGACACTGGCTCTTTCGATTTTAATGTAGCAAATCCAAGCACTTTCGAGGTAGCCGCCGAATTAACTCGTTTGGGCGTCAATCAGTTGTCTATTCATTCCAAAGTTTACGACAATTATTCGGCTGATCGCATGAGATTAATGGGATTTTGTTTAAGCAATCGGATGACAGTTTTTCCGGAGTATCATGCTGCGGTAATGTACATTTCTCTTGAAGATCAAAAAGTATTTAACTTCAAGACCGGTGACAACGAGGGTTTTGTGAATATGCCATTGTCGATTAAAGGCATTATTTTCAGTGCACTATTTACCGAAAAAGAGAAATATATAAAAGCTTCGTTCCGCTCGAAAGGAAGTTTCGCGGTGAATGAAGTTTCAGAAAAATATTTTAATGGAGGAGGCCACACCAATGCTGCGGGCGGCGAATATTTCAGTTCGTTGCAGGAAGCGCTGAATCAGTTTGAAAAGCTTTTGCCCGAATTTGAAGATCGTATTCTGCGGTCGGTAAATAGTGATTTGTAAAAAGATAGCACAAAAAAATAAGTATGACGATTTTTGTTTTGGGGCTTCTGTTCTAAAGTAGAATCGTTGTTTAACTTGAGTCAGTATCATGAGCAAAACAGAATTCCTGAAAAAGCTTCTCCCCGGATTTATTCCGTTGTTCGCATTTATAGCTATTGATGAAATTTGGGGAACCCGGGCTGGCTTAATCGCCGCTCTGGTAATCGGACTGGGGGAAATGGGCTGGATATGGATTCAGGAAAAACGGCTCGACAAATTCGTTTTATTCGACACAGCCCTGCTTTTTGTGCTTGGATCGGTGTCTATTTTGCTCGATAACGATATATTTTTCAAGCTGAAGCCGGGCTTGGTAGAGCTAATTCTGTGCGCAGTGCTTGCATTGTCAGCCTTTTCAAAGCTGAATATTGTGGGCATGATGACTCAGCGATATATGAAAGACATGGAGCTGAACGAGGTGCAAATGATCCAGATGCGAAAATCGATGCGAATGATGTTTTTCGTATTTCTGGCTCATACGGTGTTGGTTTTTTACTCGGCTTTTTATATGTCGAACGAGGCTTGGGCATTTATTAGTGGCGGCTTGTTTTATATTCTTTTCGGGGTAGTTTTTGTAGTGGAGTTTGTGAAGCAGAAATTTAGCCGAAAACCAGCTCCGGTAACCTTTGCTGAAGATGAAGAATGGCTTCCTCTGGTTACCGAGCAAGGCGAAATTGTTGGAAAGGCACCGCGCTCCGTTTGTCACAAAGGCGAAAAATTACTCCACCCGGTGGTACATTTGCATGTTCTGAATAATCAAAAGCACATTTACTTGCAGAAACGACCGATGAATAAGTTGGTTCAGCCCGGGAAATGGGATACAGCAGTTGGCGGTCACATTTCGTTTGGCGAAACCCTTGAAACAGCGCTGAAACGCGAAGCCTGGGAAGAAATTGGTCTTCAGAATTTTGGCGCAAAATTGGTGAAAACTTATCGATGGGACAGCGAAATAGAGTCGGAGCTGGTTTATGTTTTTGTCAGCCACGATTTTAAATCCATTCATCTCCATTCCGAAGAAGTTGAAGAAGGACAGTTTTGGACGCCCAAACAAATTGACTCCAATTTTGGGCAAAACATTTTTACGCCCAATTTCGAATACGAATACCAATTGCTGAAAAAGGAAATCTTTGCCTGACGTTTTTTATTATGCTCTAATAATCAGCATAGAAGGTGTGTGATTTAACCAATGCACCCGCGAATCTACAAGCTTCTTCCAGCCTTCTGCTGAAACGATCATCAATTGGTAATCTTTCATCAATTCTTCGTCAATAACCAGGTCGTTGTTGAGCGAAATATGGTTGGGAGCATCATGTTCAATGGCCCTGATTGCTTCTTTCACATTTGTATCCTTCTTCACCAGGCCCTCAGGATCGACTACTGTAATCTGTGATTCCGAGTTTTTAATAAAGCGCTGGATGTATTCAATCAACGAATCATCTTTTTCGCTGTAAAAAGGTACAAGTATTCGTTCAAAGTTGCCCGAATTCTTATCGACAAAAATCCCGACATTGACTTTCGTGTTCGATAAAATGGTTTGAGTTCGGTCGTCGAACGGCGAATTTCCAAAAAACTTTTCTTTGCCCGAAACCCGCTGCATGATTCGGTCGGGGTTCACTATGCGGGTGGTG
>Ga0209098_1002068_pt1 | contig 18145 bp, 12 predicted proteins | sample AD_JPNHW1_MetaG_FD_184429 | JGI IMG/M metagenome (GOLD analysis project Ga0209098, IMG submission 184429) | Active sludge microbial communities of municipal wastewater-treating anaerobic digesters from Japan - AD_JPNHW1_MetaG (SPAdes) (version 2) | ecosystem: Engineered > Bioreactor > Anaerobic... | reverse complement strand
GGCTTTACAATAAATGAACCTGTTTTAGGGGCTATTGAATAGTATTGGTAAAAATCATTCTGAACTAATCGCTTCCGATCAACAACCATAGGTGTGTAAATATACTTCAACATAGAAGTGCCATTCTCGCATATTGCTAATCGCTTTTCAATTTCGGGGGCTGAAACATCCTTTGAACCACCGTTAATAGTAAATCGTCGATAATAGTCTATTGCTAAATCAAAATGATAGTTTCGGCGATAAGCCTCAGCAATATAGTAGTATACCTTGTTGGGAGCTTCTCCTCTAGATGCTTTTAACAGGTAAGGTAATGCAGTTTCAACATTCCGTGATGTATTTAAATAGCATACACCAAGCGAATAATTATAGTGAATATCGCGTGGATACTGTTGACAAAGTTCCAGAAATAATGGTAATGCCTGACCATAATCCTCTGCATTAAGAAGAGAATCGGCAAGTGTTGAGGGCTCTGATTTTACCTCAGAAATTTCTATTACTTGAGATAAAGCTTCACTTAAAGGAGCAAAGAGAAGTAACACAAGTAGCCAACGACTGACATTCATGAACAATTGTTTGGTTAATCGAATTAAACTGTAAAAATAACACATTATTTGAGGTTTTACGAATGTAAAAAACAGACTAGGGTTTAGAATGATCAAATAAAAGAGCCCCTCAAAAATTCTGAAGGGCTTTTTTAAACCTAAACCTTATTATCTACGACTTTTAGAAAATCTAATTACAATTATATTTTACCAAAAATTCTAGAACTAGGATCATAACTACAATGCTTACTGCTAAAACTTTAAGCATTGCTAATTCGAAAGCAGTTCGCCGCGACCTCCATGTATCAATATAAGTAATCATAGTATTTTATATTAAAATTCAACTTCTATTTTTCCGTTATACTATTTAAAAAGCAAAAACCCTACCACTTTTTTATTTTTTGTAAAATATTTTTAAGTTGCCCATTTTAAAGAGAAAGGAATTACTATTTTCGTTGCTTAATAACACACTGAACTTAGGACATGCGCGAATTCTCAATTATATCGGTAAGCTTTTTAAATCTATTTATAGCTGTTCGTTATTGTGTTTTATTGTATAAACAAAAGATAAAACCAGCACTCGCAATGTGGATATTTTTCTCGATTGCCGTTGGAATGAGCCTGATAACCTACCTTGCAAAGGATAACTTTAGCATATGGGATAATATCCTTAATTCTACCGATTTAATCCTTGTTGTAACCGTTTCGATTGCCATTGCAATATGGGGTGATAAAACCTCAAAGTTTACCAAATTTGACACAGGGTGCCTCATTGCAGTAATCGTAGCCGTTGTTTTTTGGGCAATCACACAGAATCACCTTATCACCAACCTATCAATCCAAATGATAATGGTAGTTTCATACTTTCCGGTTGTTAAACGATTAATCGAAACCAAAGAGAATACCGAGCCCTTCTCGGTTTGGATACTTATGATGATTGTTCCAGCATTTTCGCTTCTATCGAGCAAAGGTTTACTTGCAACAATTTACTCGCTTAGAGCCATTATCTGCGTGGCTCTATTACTGTCGTTAATGGTAAGAGTAGAACTTTTAAAAAACAAAGAGAGAATCCAATAAATATCTTCTTTATTTGCTTATACCGTAAACTTCGTTGTAAACTCAAGTACGAGTAACCCAACAATCATACAAATTGCCACTACCTTAAGAGTTAGTACTTCTAGTTTTGTGGCTTTTGATTTCCGATAAGTAATACATTTTATCATGGCTTTAAGTATTAAGTTTCTGTTTTACATATAATACAACCGCCATGAAATAGACCCTACTTTTACATTTCGAAAAATGTTAGTGGTTGTGCTGAACTTGCTTGTCCAGCTTCGGTTCTGAGCGCAGCGAAGGGGTTCTTAGCAAATAAGTTGATAAGCCAACAAGCAGACAAGTTATTAAACCCTATTCAGTAAAGGCTCTACCTCATCTTAGACAGGGAATTAGGAATATTGAAAGTTATACTGAACCCTAGTAGTGTTTTAAGTGTTTATTTACTAGTTCATGGTTTCAGTTATTAACACTAAAAATACTAGTATGACAAACAATAGCATATCACTTCATAGAGTGCTTAAAGCCTCTCCCGAAAAGGTTTTTCGTGCCTTTTCCGACTCAAACGCTTTTTCATCTTGGATTCCTCCATATGGTTTTTTATGCGTGGTGCATCATAAGGAGTTTAAAGTTAACGGTAGTTATAAAATGTCGTTCATAAACTTTACTACAGAAAGTAGTCAATCGTTTGGCGGTAATTACTTAGATATTAAACCCAACGAATTTATTAAGTATAGCGACAAATTTGATGACCCAAACTTGCCGGGTGAAATGGTGACCTCGGTATGGATTAACAAAGTATCGTGTGGAACTGAACTAAAAATTTTGCAAGAAGGGATTCCTTCTATGATACCATTAGAGATGTGCTATTTAGGATGGCAAGAATCTTTGGATAAATTAAAACTTTTGGTAGAACCTAATATTCCTGACGCTTAACAAAATAAAAATATCAAACCTTAATAGTAAAAAATATGGCACAAATAAATCCTTACATCCATTTCAATGGAAACGCAGAAGAAGCATTTACATTTTATAAATCTGTATTTGGCGGAGAGTTCGCAATGGTAATGCGTTTCAAAGATATGTCAAGTCCCGAGAATCCTATCGCTGAAAAGGAAGCTAATAAAATTTCGCATATCGCTTTGCCAATAGGCAAGAGCAGTTTGTTAATGGGAAGTGACACCCCCGAATTTATGGGAAAGCATAACGAGAATGAGAACCGAAGTAAAATTACAATCAGTGCTGAGAGTAAAGAAGAAGCTGATAAATTGTTTAATGGACTTTCAGCGGGGGGAAAAATAGAAATGCCCATTGATAATAGCCCTTGGGGTTCTTATTTTGGCATGTTTAGAGACAAATATGGTATTGAGTGGATGGTTGACTTTGACCCAAAATATAAGGGTCAGTTGTAACGGGCAAAAATAAACATCTGCAAATCGTTAATGCCCAATGTAGAACAATACAGCACATGACAACGACTCAACAGAAATGGAAACAAGAATTATAACTTTAGCATTAACTCTTTTCACATTGATTTCATGCCACGAAAAAACAGAAATTAACAGTAAGATGGCAACAGAAAAAAGAGACAACTTAACTCTCTTTTGTGGATACTCAGAAGTGAATGGCCTTAAGATGTACTACGAAATTTACGGGCAGGGCAAGCCGCTTGTGCTTATTCACGGGGGTGGCTCAACCATACAATCATCTTTTGAGAAGGTTATTCCGCTATTTGCAAAGAGCCGAAAGGTAATTGCCGTTGAGCTGCAAGCGCACGGGCGCACTAGCGACCGCAATGCCGACCTCTCCTTTGAGCAGGATGCCGATGATGTTGCCACACTTTTGGCAAATCTTAAAATTGACAAGGCAGACTTTTTTGGCTTTAGCAACGGCGGAACAACTACACTGCAAATTGCCATTCGCCACCCCGAGATAGTTGACAAAATTGTTTTGGGCTCTGCTATTACCAAGCGAAGTGGGGTACCCGAGCAGTTTTGGGGATATATGAAACAGGCAAGCCTAGATAATATGCCACGGCAGCTGAAGGAAGCCTACAAAAAGGTTGCCGCCGACACCAACGGCTTGCAGGTGATGTTTGCCCGCGATGTACAAAGGATGCTCAATTTTAAGGATATCCCCGACGAGAAGATTAAGGCCATTAAAGCGCCTGCTTTAATTATTATTGGCGATAAAGATATGGTTACCCCCGAGCATGCCCTTGAGATGCACCGCCTAATTGCCAACTCCGAGTTGGCCATAATTCCAGGAGGGCATGGCGACTACATTGGCGAAATAACCACGCTAAAACCCGATTTTAAAGAGAGCGACCTTGCCGTTCCGATGATAGAAAAGTTTTTGGATAAAAAGTAAAATTAAAAACAACAATCCTCTTTGGGTTAAGGTTCAGTAATAGTCGCAATTATTACTGGTGGTATCAGCATATAAAAAGATAAAATTTCACCTCATCTTAACTTTTAAATAGACCGGCTCTGCTCCTCCCTTAACCCCCTAATAATATTTCCTTTTAAAGCGTTTCGGGTTAGGAAATATAAATCCATATCAACCCACTTACAAAAACAACCAAAACAATTACTGAGATAAATCCCTGTTCGGCTAAGGCTATAGCCTGAGTCGTAAGTATCATTGCAGGCTAAAGCCTGCATAACTAAAAAGGATGAGGTACAACCTCATCCTAACTTGAGAATGCTTTGAACACTTTTAAAAACTTTATTTTTTTGTTTTGTCATTTATTCGATATTGACTAATTTCAAGTTCTTTTTTCAAACCATCAGTAATATCATAATGAAAACTAAACTGTATTTATTATTAATCATATCTCCACTTATATGCGGGATGGTTTCCTGTGAATATGACAATTCAGGGATATATGAACCAAAAGTTAATGAAAATATTACACCCCCTGATATTCAGACTATCAATTTAAACCTTGATGAAGACACTCTCTTTTTATACGGAAGCAAACAGGTAAATTTCAACTTTAAAAGCAATGATATTCAAAAGATTGTTGCAGTATGTTTTTATATTGATAATGTACTTGCTGGCACTGTAAATTCAAGTAATGGTTATTTTGAACTTGACTATCATGGCTTAATCGAGGGAATTCATAAACTTTCAATTGTACTTTATACAAAGACAGGCACTGGAAGTATTGCAGATAAGTTGGATGCTGAATATTTTGCATTATCTTCTAAAGACTGGATTATTAAAGTTGAAAAAGAGCCTAATTATCCGCATGCCATTCAAACAAGTAACAATGATGGTTTTCTAAGGTTATCTTGGACCAAATGTAACTCAGTTGATTTCAAAGAATATCAAATAAAAAAATATTCAACAAATTCAATTTATGCTAAAACTATAAACAATGAAGTAATTGATAGTAGTTATATAGGAGAATATGAATATTACACAGTTAATGTGGTTACAAAAGCTGGCAACGTTAGATATTGGGCAAGAGGTGAGATAAACGAAGAATTACGAACCGAAGTACAAAATCTGGAGACAAATCAAATCATCATAAAATGGAATAAAAATAAATATTACAATGCATTTAAATCGTATGAACTTTATCAGAATTCTAACGGATCTAATGTTCTTGTTAAAAACACCGATGAAATAAATGACACAACATATACGATCAATGATGCTTACTTTGGAGATAATATATCCCTAAGTCTTAAGTATATTCCAAGGATTGTCAAATCAAACAACAATATTTACACAATCGAAACTAATGCAACGATTGGCTTTCCTATTTTAACAAACAACAATAGCATAAATGGATTTAAAGTAATTGGTAAGACAGAATTTATATATCTGAATGAAGGAAAACTTTTAAAATACTCAGTCCCAAATAAAAGAATTGTAGACCAATGTACTATATCAAATTATATTTCAAGTATTGATATATCACCCTCTAATAATATCATTTCAGCTAAAGTAGTCTGGGAAACCACCTTAATAAATTCGCAAAATTTTACTTATGACACAATACAGGATTTACAATACCTAACAGGATACTGTAACTTATCGACAATTCCTATTTCTGATGTTAAAACAGGAATTATTAATCTTAACTATAGTAATGAAAGGATTGGGTTCTATGTCTATGATTTTAAAAGCAAAACAATTAAAGCTAAGTATAAAATAACAGAATATGGAATAGGTAAAGGATTAAAAATATCTCAAAATGGTGATTTCATTTACCTACAAACAAATGATTCTTTAAAATTTGTTCAATTAAAAGACTCTTCTTTTATTTCAATTTTTGGGGAAAAGCACACCAAATCCGAACCCAACTATCTTGAGTTCGATACTCAGGATCCCAATCGATTAGTCTATAGTAAAGGGTCCGTCTTATACATTAAACGTTGCATTGATTTCTCAACAATCTCTGAGTTTTCACTTTCTGGGGAAAGATTATTGAACGTTGACTTTTACAACAATGAATTCCTTACATTCATTCAGGGGCACCTATACATAAGAAACTTTCTTGATGGTTCAGTATTACATGACATTCCAATTAATTTTGAAATAACTTCATATTCAAATATGTGTTATTTGATAAACCATTCTATTATTCTACCTGATAAACAAATTATGTACTTTGCTAATTAACAACTGATGAAATCTTTACTTAAAAAAACATTTTTATTATCTGCTTTTTTATCTTCCTCTTTAATTATTAATGCCCAACATTTAAAGATTGGTATTCAGCCTGGTATAGGAAGTTACAAAATGTCTGAACTTAAAGATTTAAATAAATATGTTGCAAATAACGTTTTACATCCTAAAACTATCTCTAATTATCCATGCTATTACTACTATCAACCGGTAATTAGTCTTGAATTTAGATATATAAGTGTTGGATTTTTATACTCGTTCCATTCCACGGGTTCAAGAATTTCGATTAAGGATTATTCGGGTGAATATCGTTTTGATACTAAAATAAAAGGCAAAACATTTGGTATTATTGTAGGAGGGACATTAAATCCTGATAAAAAGATAAAATTCTCACTTTATTCTGAAATAGGGTTATTACAATCGAATCTTAACTTGAATGAATATTTCAGGGTTAATAATATGCAGATGGTTGATAACAACTATTATTTTAATTCAAAAAATTATTATGTAGAACCTGGTGGCAAAATCTCTTATACATTTAGTTTTATTTGTTTTGAAATGAACTTCGGTTATTTTAAACAGTTTGGGAATGGGTACTTTGAAGGTAAAAAAGGAATGAAACTCACTCTCGATGATAAAAACATTCAACCTGATTGGAGTGGTTTACGAATTGGCTTTTCAATCCTGCTAGACTTTAAGTTATCTGAGGAAGATGATGAATAATAGTCCAATGATCACTCCTCCCTCAACCCCTTAATGATATTGCCTTTTAACGCGTTTCGGGTTGGGAAGTAAATCCAAACTAACCCGCTAAAGAATATAACTAGAACAATTAACGAGATAAATCCTATGGGCATCGTAAATGCTGGGGATAGAATTGATGGAAGGATTCCAATAAATGCAGATACAACCCCTAAAACTAACCCTGCAACTAGCATGAAAAGGTTCTCAATGAATATCAACCTGAAGATTTGATTTCTTCTGTAGCCAATTGCCATCAGAAGGGCAATCTCGGAACGGCGTTCAAGGGTATTACGGAGCAAAACTACTCCCAACCCAAACGTTCCAATAATAACTCCTAAGCCACCCAGCACCATAAATACCGTTAAATACGTATTTTCAACCGAGTTGAATTCGGCCAATCGGGTTGATGTTGGAGTAAGGTCAACTCCATAATCGGTAAGGGTTGAACTCAGTAATTCGGAAATCTCTTGCTGCTTGGCTAATGGAGCATCAACCAGCATAATTTTTGAACCGCTTGTTGATGGGAAATTCTTTACAAACAGGCTATCGTCGATTAATAGATTTCCTTGGAATATTGAGTTGTCGAGACCAGCAATCAAAAGTAGTTTGATACGTTTTCCTGATTCGTTGGTATATACTAAAGTATCTCCTATCGATTTCTTCAATCCCCATGTAATTACCGTTTGGTCAGCAATGGCAGGGACAATATCATCGCCATACTTCTTTTTCAGCTCTAACCAAATATGCTTTTTATCGATTCCACTCAAACTGCTTACAAAGGAGAATGAACTTCTGCTATCAAAAACATCAGGTTTTACTCCAAGTATTCTTGGTCGTTGAACTTGGTTTAGGTTTAAACAGCTGGCATCATCACCATCAAGGCTATTGATTTGAACTAAATTGGCATCTTTTAGTGCTTCTTCATTATCTAATCCGAGTTTGATCCTGCCACTAGCAGTATTTAGGTTATACTGAATAGGCAGCGATGCTTCGGCCCAGTATGTATATCCTCCAGTTCCCGATTGACGAAGGTTTTCAACGCCATAATAGGTTTTGCGATTTGCCCCTGTTATAATAATGCTAAACGTACCCAAGGCAAGCAGGGCAATGGTTGTAAGACTTCTGTTCTTATTTCGACCAGCATTCTTAAGTGCCAACTGGACAATACTTAAAGGTTTTGTATGCATCCGATCCCTGACGATCCGCAAATACCAATTGAGCAATGCGATGCATCCAACTAGGAAAATTCCTCCTGCCGATAAAAAGATTTCAGCATTAATCTCACCCTGCAAGGTTAAGGAGTAAATTACCATCACAGCAGCAAACAAGATTGAAATAATTGCTATCAGCTTGCTTACGCTAAGATATTTCCGAACAATCCGGAACGGAACTTCGAAACTACTTTTAATCAGTACTGAAACTGGTTGCTTTAGCTTTCGACGAGTTACAAGGTAGATTGATAGTAGAGCTAAAGCAAATCCGCTGAAAGCACCAATTAAAATGGTAATTGGGTTTACGAAAACTTCGAGATTGCTTGTATGAACGGCTCCCTGCCAAACAGAATTCAAACCCCATACCAGTCCATAATTATAAACAACACCAATCAATGCACCAACAATACCGCCCAAAAGTGCAACCAGAATTGATTCACCAAAGCGAATCCTAACAATCAGCTTACGATCAAACCCTAATCCCGAAAGAATTCCAATCTCCTCTTTCCTAGATTCGGTGTTGAGGGAATAAATAAGTACAGTTAGCAGAATTCCAGCAGCAATAACAAAGAAACTCAGGCTAAGGAACAAACTCCCAAAATCAACGGAGTTGTTGGACGCATTCAAACCCTGCTCGTAAACAGGCATAAATGCTAAACCGACATCCTCGGGCTTAATGCTCTTTAGAATTTTCTCTTTTAGTTGATCGAGTTGAATACTGTTTTTATCGAATCGAATTGAGGTATAACTACCAAACCGATTACCCCAAAGGGCTAATCCAACATTCATAGAGATCAATGCTTTGGGAGTGCCCTTAAAGTCCTTCCAGTACTTTTCGTCCTTATCGCGAATTTTATCCAAATCAATTGGCACGCCAGTCTCCCAATCGTGGCAACTACCTGCATCGGCAAGGCCGGGGAAAAGCGGCATAAACGAGTTATCCACAAACTTGCCTTGAATTGGGATTATCCCCTTAACCAAAAACGATTTCCCAACTTCTTTGATAGTCCGCAATGGCCCAATCACGTAATACTTCAGCAAAACCGAATCACCTGCCTTAACCCCTAAATCTTTTGCAACCCAGTCATTTACAAGAATCTCATCATTCTTTAAAGTTTTATCGACTATTGGTGATGATGCTGCTGTAACGAAAGAATAAGGTGTTTCCTTGCCTTTAAAATGTATTGAGTTGACTAGATAGGTAAGGGCCGTTTCGTGAGGCAAATTGAGGTTAAAAATTGATTTTGCAATTGGTTCGTCAATGAATATCCTTTCGGAAAGCACCTCATATCTATTTGATTCGGAAAGTTCGCGAATGGTGATGCTTGCATCTTCAAGTTTCCAAACCTTTCGGAATTCACTATTTAGAACAAAAACAGATTGTTGAGGCAGGTCTTCATTCCCGCAAAAGCGGGAATCCATATCTAAAGTAGATTCCTGCTTTCGCAGGAATGTTAATAAAGAGTTTACATCTTTTATATTACCAACTAAAAGGATATTCGATTTACCTACTAATTCCAACTTGCCAGCAAGCAGTTCCCGCGAAACAAACACATTATATGGAGCAACCTGATTGTTTTTCAGGCTAAATCGACCCATACTTTTATCGCCAACAACCGCTTTTACCTTTAAACGAATGGCAACCGATGGATCAACATCCTTCGAGAAAGGAGCACTTAGAGGGATAACGCTTGTTTTCTCAATCCTCAAAAGAAACTCATCGCCAATTTTAAGATTTAACTTTTGAGAGATGTTCTCACTGATTACTGCTTCATCAGCATTAATTGGGAAAGGCTTTACATTAGATAGTTTCCAGAAATTACTATCAACCCCAACTACCTGAGCATTATTAACTCTAGCATCTGCTTCGGGGTTAATAGCAATACCTTTAACCATCAATAGAGCGGAGGTTGGAGTATTCAGCTTCGCACCAATTTCAGAAGCTAACTCATTGCGAACAAACCGATCGCCCGATTGCAAAGCAAAACGTATGTTTCCTAAACGAACATCAACCAGTTTGTTAAGGCTCATCCTAACCGAATCGCCAACAACCAAAGCACCTGTAAGGACTGCAGTACTAATAACCGTTCCAAGAAATACAGCTAGATGCTGTTTCCAGTAAAATTTAAGGCTTTGTATGATGTATTTAAAAATGGACATACCGTGAGTCGTTAATCGTGAGTCGTTAATCGTGAGTCGTTAACCGTTTCTTTCGTTTTACGATTCACGATTCATGTCTAACTGTTCACGTATTATTCTAATCTTCCATGCGATAATCGATAAATCACCTTCATCTTCTCCGCTAAAGTCAGAGAATGGGTCACAACAACCAGCGCCACATTAAATCTCTTATTTATATCGAGAAGTAATTCCCCCAACTGCGCAGCAGAATCCTGATCTAGTGAGCCGGTAGGTTCATCGGCAAGGATTAGCTCAGGTTGATTGATTAATGCCCTAACAAGCGCAGCGCGTTGACATTCGCCTCCAGAAAGTTGTCCGGGTCGCTGATGAATTCTATCCTTCAGCCCAACACTTTCGAGCAGTTCCATTGCTCTAGAGGTAATCTCCCTCGAATTGCTTTTGCCATTCAATGGAATTGTCGGAACAAGTACATTCTCAATCAAACTTAGCTGTGGTAGCAAATGATGGAATTGAAACACAAAACCAATGCTTCTATTTCTGATCTCGGACAATTTCTTCTCATCATAAGTAGTTATATCAACGCCTTTAAACATAACATTGCCAGATGATGGTAAATCAAGCGTTCCGATAATATTTAGCAACGTGCTTTTTCCCGAACCTGACGGACCAACTATTGCAACAGAATCACCATAATTTATTTTTAGGTTGATATCCGTTAAAACATCGCGCTGGATGTTGGTTCCGGGGTTTATATACGTTTTGCCTACCTTGTTAAGTTCGATAATCATTTTAGTAGATACTAGATTTCAGACGTCAGATTTTAGATAAATTCAAAAGTGAATCAATTCAAAATTGATATTCTAATATGTCATTCCGGGCGTAGTCCCGGAATCCACATTCAATTTATAGATTCCTGCATGCGCAGGAATGACAAAACACCTTATTGATTATTACTTTTATTAATTACCATCTCATAAATCCCAATCATCTTTTGAATTAGGATTGATGTATTAAATTTCTCCTCAACAGCCTTGCGTCCGTTTCGGCTCATTTGCATCACAAGATCGGGATTTGAAAGTACTTCAGCAAATTTTTTGGCTAGTGCATCAGGTGTATTAGGTTGATAAATCACCCCGCCGTTTGTAACACCAACCACCTCTGGGAAAGCACCCAAAGCGGGCTGAACAATAGGAATACCAGATGCCAGTGATTCAAGTTGATAGAGTCCAAAAGCCTCCCCTTCAAGTACAGGAACCGATAGCAGGGTTAAGCCTTCGAAAAAATCGCCAAGTGCCTCCGTTCTAAAATCCTCAACAAACTCAATATCGTTTTGGTGTCCTTTTTTTTTCAGTTTATCAACTTGTCTTCTTATAAACTTCTCATCATCACCTGTTTTACCGCCCGTTACCCTTAGCCTTGCATTGCTGAACGTTGGATTCTCCTTTAGCTTGATAAACGCATCAACTAGAACCTCAAAGCCATTCTCGGCATTCATCCTTGAAAGATAGCCAATGGTTGGCACATCGAGGTTTGGGGATTTAACCGAATACTTTGAAGGATTAACCCCAATATGAACCACGTGCAGCTTATCATTAGGGATTGACATCTTTTGCTTCATCACGTTGGCAAAGAAATCGCTTACAGCGATTAACGCATCGGTATCGAGAGCTTTTTCTCCCATCAACTTCCAAATCAAACTTCTGTAGGGTTCGTCCATTACATCAACCCAAACATCCTCATCCTGCAACGAGCAAACAACAGGAATTTTCAACTCCTCTTTAATCCTTTTTGCTAGTCCAAGCAAAAGCGCATTTGACAGATGAACAACATCGGGTTTTTCATGATGTTTGAGGAAATAGATCAACTCTTCGAGTTCCTCTTTCTGAAACCCCTCGCTACCTTTGAGCATCGAGATAGTCATGTCCTCTAAGCCTGTTGCTCGGGTTGATCCAGATTTCTTTGCTGCAAACTTCAGGATTGACGGGGAGTTAAAAAAGCGTTTCATCCAACCTGGCATATTCCGCATCAAACGGAAGTTCTGCTTTAGGTAGATATTTACGGCGCCGTAAAATACGGGGATATCGCTTTCGGGGGTAAAATCTTTTGAAGTTAATGGCAGATAAAGGGGCAAAGTTATAGCCTCATGACCTGAAGCTTTTAGCGACTTCACATAGGCGCTATCGCGGAGACAATTTCCGCAATAGAACGTACCGCCAAAACCGGGGACTATGTTGACTACCTTCATTATATAGTTTGATTTTAGAACAAGGAATAACGAATTTAGATTTTAGAAGAATTAAAACTTCAGAATTCTTAAATCGTTAATCTTCATTCATAATTCAAATTTACTTAATTCCGAATCCATAAACACTCCCATCCTCGCACCCCACAACCACCATATTTTTAATCACAGCAGGAGTACTGGAAATGGGTTTGCCTATTTCGTAAGACCAAATTTTCTCCCCTTTGTTCAAATCGATCATATATATCCTTCCATCGCCAGAGCCAACAATCACTGTATTTTTTGTAATAACGGGCGAACTATCAACCTTTCCAAGCGTTTTGAACTTCCAGAGCACCTTGCCTGTTGACTTTTCGAAACAGTAAACATTCTTATCCTGCGATCCAACAATTACCTTATCCACTGAAACAGCAGGTGATGAAAGTATAGGAGCGGTTCCGTCGAACTTCCAAACAATCTTTTTTGTAGATAGATCGACACAATAAAAATCCCCATCGTAGTTACCAAAATAGGCTTTGTCATCAGCAATTGCTGCAGAAGCAGCCATGTAGGTGCCAATCTCAATCTTATCGGCAAGTTTGCCGGTGGCAACATCGAGCAGGTAGAGATTTCCATCGCAACCACCGAATATTGCCAGTTTACCATTAGTTGAAGGGGAGCCGTTGATATAATTCTCTGTTTCGTACTTCCAAACTGATTTTCCAGTTGCAACATCGATGCAATGCAAGAAGAAATCGTAGCTGCCAATGATTATCCTCTTGCTTTTCTTGTCGGATGTTACAACCCAGTTTGCTGAGCCTGAAATCTGACCTTCGGTCTTGTATTCCCATTTCAACTTTCCTGTTTTAGCATCCAAAGCAACCACAACACCCTCCAATGATCCCGCAAATATTGTATTATCGAGATAAAGCGGAGGTGATTCAATGGAAGTAGCCGATTTGTACTTCCAGTTTAGAGTTCCTTTATCGGATATTGAGTAGATATACCCATCGTTTGAGCCGATGTAGATATTCCCGTTATGAATTATTGGTGAAGATTTAATTGCATCCTCGGTTTTGAATGACCAAAGCAGCTTAAGAGGCTTTGAAAGGTTTACACTAGTGGTTCCAGTAAGCGAAGGATTTCCCCTAAAACAATCCCAGGAGGAGTTATCCTGAGCAATGGAAATATTTGTAATGAACAGTAGAATTATTGTTAGTCTTTTCATAAAGTTTCTTTCTTGTATCCCCTCCTTTTCTAAGGAGGGGGCAGAGGTGGTAAATTATTTAAAACACCCTTTTATTTCATTTAAAACAAATTCAATCTTTTCAAATACTTCGCTATTCGTAAATCTTAACACTTCAATCCCAAGTGATTTTATATACTTGTCTCTTTCTAAATCATATTGTTCATTTACAGGATTAAAATGGATATTACCATCTAGTTCTATAACTAATCGTTGTTCAGGGCAATAAAAATCAACAATGTAATTTCCAATGCTGTGTTGCCTTCTAAATTTTTTACCATCTAACTTTTTATTTTGCAAGCATTTCCATAATCTAATCTCTGCAGGTGTTAGATTAGAGCGTAGATTTTTTCTATTATCCTTTAACTCTTGTCTATTATGAGTTTGCATAATATTTTAATTTACCTCCCCTTCCCCCTCCTTAGAAAAGGAGGGGATTCTATACCACCTATGGTTATTACAAAATAACAAATAAAAGTTATCAATTTTTTAACGATATTGCCCCTGTAGGGCAAGCATCAACGCACTCCTTTGCTGATTTAACTAAGGATTGACTTAATTCCCTGCTAAAAGGAATATCAACCTTAACATCAAACCCACGACCAATATATGTTAAACCTGTTAATTCCTTATTCTTTGATGTTATCTCTATGCAAAGTCCGCAACGAATGCACTTTTCAGGTTCATAAACTACTAAATCGTGCTGAAGGGATTTTCTTAAAATCTTACGCTCGCCCAATGAATACCTCTTCCTATCGACGTTGTACTCATCTGCATAAAGTCTTAGTTTACACGATTCTGGTTTGCGACAATCGCAATGCATACAACGCTTAGCCTCTAAAACCGCCTCTTCCTGAGTAAAACCAGATAACTTGCCATTCTTCGGTTTGACAATATCATTTTTGTTTTCAGATTCTTCTATATATTCTGAAATTTCAGGCTGTTGAAGCAATCCAAATTTCGAGTTAAACCTATCGTACCTATTCAAAACGGGTTCTCCGCCTAAAAATTTATTCACCGAAAAAGCAGCCTCCTTGCCCTGAGCCACTGCCTTAACAGCCATTTTTAAAGGATGAATAGCACTTCCACAGGCAAATATCTTATTATCTATTGTTAAAGTGGTCTCATTAACCAATAAACCGGACTTGCTCAACTGAAAACCAAAGCTGCTTAGGTTTGATTTGGTAAGTTCGCCTGATGCAAAGACAACAGCATCGAAACTATGCAGAATCTCATTCCTTAATATTTCAGGTGTTACTGTAATGCCCAATTTGAAGTTAGCTCCATATCTTTTTAAGATATCAATCTCAGCGTTAAGAGCAAGTTTGGGTAACTCATCTTCAGAAAGGGAAAGCAATGATCCACCTATATCCTGGTTTGAATCGTAAATCGAACAGTTATGACCAAGTTTTAGAAGATAAAATGCGCAAGATAATCCAGCAGGTCCAGCACCAATAATAGCAACTTTTTTACCTGTAGCAGAATTCTTATCAGGTGAGAAGTTCAAGTCATTTTGAGCCACAAACCTTTTCAAAAGACATATCGATATCGAATTATCAACTTGTTTCCTTCGGCAAACCTTTTCGCAAGGAGCAGAACAAATATGGCCAAGAATATAAGGCAGAGCAATCTCCTCTTTTACTACCTTTAAAGCTTCATGGTAATTTCCCGAAGCAATAAACCGATTCATCTTTGGAATATCCATAAACGCAGGGCATGCAATTCTGCATGGTGCTTCACAATCGCCAACATGATCGCTTAGCAGAAGTTCGAGGGCATCCCTTCGGGCATTGCGAACCTCATCGTCATCGGTAATAACCTCCATACCCGCTTCAACGGGCATTGCGCATGATGGAAATAGGTTCCTTGTTCTCGCATCCTTAACCACACAAACCATACATGAAGGGTGATTCCCAAGTCCCTCGAAATGGCACATAGTAGGAATATTAATGCTAAGCGCCCGAGCAGCGTTGAGAACGCTTGTTCCAGCAGGAACGCTAACCTCTTTGCTATTTATTTTGACTTGAATCATTGAATTTTATTGATTTAAGAATATTGATTAACGATTTTAGAATACTGATCTTAAACTTCGACATTCTTCATTCGTTAATCCTTGTTCATTATTCTTATTTAGTTACTACAGCATTCACAGGACAAATCTGTCTGCAGATATCACACTTGATGCACTTTTCGGTATCGATGTGATGCAACTCGTAAGGCTTGGCTTGAATTGCATCAGATGGGCATCGCTGTGCACACTTGGTGCAGCCAATGCACTCATCGGTGATATCGTAGGTGATCATCTCCTTACACTTGCCAGTTAAGCATTTCCCGTTGATATGCGCTTCGTACTCATCCCTGAAATACTTAAGGGTCGTCAAAACGGGGTTTGGTGCACTTTTGCCTAATCCACAAATACTGCCCTTCTTGGTACTCAATGCAAGTTTCTCAAGATTATCTATATCTTCAAGTGTTCCTTTGCCGCTGGTTATTTTATTAAGAATGTCCAACATTCTTCTTGTTCCAACCCTGCAGAAAGTACATCTACCGCACGATTGATCTTGAGTGAAGGTCAAAAAGTATTTAGCAATATCGACCATGCAATCGGTCTCATCAAGAACTATTAGTCCACCTGAACCCATCATCGCCCCAACCTGAATTAAGGAGTGATAATCGATTGGCGTATCAGCCATCGACGCTGGGATACAACCACCCGAAGGGCCACCAATCTGAACCGCTTTAAACTTTTTGCCATTAGGAATTCCGCCACCAATCTCCTCAACAATCTTTCGAATTGTTATACCCATCGGAACCTCAATTAACCCGCCACGGTTGATTTTGCCCGCAAGGGCAAAAACCTTAGTCCCTTTGCTAAACTTTGTGCCAATATTGTGAAACGCCTCGGCACCATTTCGAATAATCCACGATACCTGCGAATAGGTCTCCACATTGTTGATAAGTGTAGGTTTGCCCCATAGTCCATTACTAGCAGGGTAAGGCGGACGCATGGTTGGGTAACCTCGTTTCCCTTCAACAGAAGCAATTAGGGCAGTCTCCTCGCCACAAACAAATGCACCTGCTCCCTCAAATATTTTTAGATGGAATGAAAACCCTGTTCCAAGAATATTATCACCAATTAGCCCCTCTTTTTCGCAGATACTAAGCGCCTCACGAATACGAATTAGCGCTAGAGGGTACTCAGCACGGATATAAAACAAACCCTCATTTGCACCAACTGCATAGGCAGCAATAATAATTCCTTCAATTACCCTGAAAGGGTAAGACTCAAGAAGCATCCTATCCATAAATGCTCCAGGATCGCCCTCATCGCCGTTACAAATAACATACTTCTTATCGCCAACGGCATTTGCAACAAGCTGCCACTTTGTACCCGTAGGGAAACCTGCTCCACCTCTACCCCTTAAACCACTTTCTTTGATAATGTCGATTACCTCGGCACGAGTTTTTACTTTCAAGCAGGTGCTCAAAGCAGAAAATCCACCTAACCTTTTATATTCGGCAATATCTGTGGGTTTTACAATCCCTCGGTGCTCTGTTGCAATATTCATCTGACCCTTCAAGAACTCCGCTACAGGAGTATCCGTATTCTCTGAAGAATATCTTTTTATTGATTTCGGAACACTTTCAAACACTAGGTTTTCGAAAAAGTCGTAGATATTATTCCTGAACCGAGCAAAAGGGCTCTTTGGCTTAAAATGACGATGAATCACCTCTTTTACCTCATCGGGTTTTATCTTAGTGTAAAACACAGGTGCTTCGTTTGGTTTATGCACCTCGAGCATTGGAACCTGATTGCAGATGCCAACACAACCAACATGCTTGACGTTTACATTGATTTTGCTTTTGACAAGAGTTTTTTCCAGTTCTTCCTTTACTCCTGAACTGCCGCTTGCCACACAGCACGAACCCAAACCAATTCTTATTTCTCCTTGAATATCTTTATCATCAACAAAAGGGATTGTGCCGGATGCATGATGTCCATTCTTAACATTCAAGTAATCATCAATAACCTCAGGAACAGTTTCGGAGGTAACATGCCCATAAGTTATGCTCCCAATTTGCACCACAGGTGCAATGGTGCAACAGCCGAGGCAAGCGACCTTTTCGATTGTGAAAAGACCCTCGTCATCGGTGTCCTCGTTATCCTTGATATTTAAATTTCGGCGAAACGAATCGTAAACCAGCATTGCACCTTTTACATGGCACGCAGTGCCAACGCAAACTCTGATGATATGCTTGCCAACGGGTTTATGCCTAAACTGTGTGTAAAAAGTAGATATCCCATAAATCCTTGAAGGGGTAATATCAGTAGTATTACAAACCC
>Ga0209098_1002065_pt1 | contig 18148 bp, 17 predicted proteins | sample AD_JPNHW1_MetaG_FD_184429 | JGI IMG/M metagenome (GOLD analysis project Ga0209098, IMG submission 184429) | Active sludge microbial communities of municipal wastewater-treating anaerobic digesters from Japan - AD_JPNHW1_MetaG (SPAdes) (version 2) | ecosystem: Engineered > Bioreactor > Anaerobic... | reverse complement strand
ATCATGCTGCCAGCATGATGGCAACGGCGGCGGTCATGGCGGAGATGCCCAGCAGGGAGGCATTGAGCCAGGGGGTGCGGCCAAAGGGCAGGACGAGGATCAGGGCCAGGGCAAAGGCGGCAAGCATAACCTCTCCGAGAGGCCGGGGCGACTTTGCATTCTTGAGGTCCAGGGTTATGGAGATGGCCGCATAGATCACGAATATCCCCAGGTAGACGTCTGCCCCCTGCCAGGTATAGGCCAGGGCGGCCATGGACAGGCCGGCCAGCAGGGCGAAAAGGTACCTTTTCTCCGGTCTGTTTATGGCCAGGACAGTAAAGAGCAGTATGACCAGAGAGAATAGGACCTCCAGGCAGTGATGGTCGAGAGCGGCGAACATGGTATAGAGCAGGTAGTAGGGAGCCAGAGCCGTCATGAAGGCCGCGAGAAGGGCCGTTTTGTGGTCGAAGAGCTCCCTCACCAGGAAGTAGACTACAGCTATGGCGGCAACGCCGATGAGGATGGGAAAGAGGGACGCCGCCATCTCCACGCCCCCCGGACTGCGCTGGCCCAGCAGGAAGCAGAAGGCAGCCGTGAGCTGGTCGAAGAGGGGCGGCCAGGTGATCTCCAGCCCCTGGGGATAGTTCAGATAGGAGTCGAACCAGAGGGTATGTGGAAAGTTGGCGACGCTGTACAGGATCCTGCGCATATGATAATATTCATCGTAGCCCGGCAGCAGCACGCCGCTCTCAACCAGCGAAGCCCTTCCTGCAAAGAGCCTCAGCAGCAGGCCGAATACCAGCACGGCAACAAGCTCTGCCGGCTCACTCCTCTTCCCTTTGTCCATATTTGTCGGGAGGCAATATAAATATAAAAACTTTTAGCAGGGTGCTTGTCGCCGCTGTACTCTCCCTAATTATCCGTATCATCCTGCCATATCAGGTCACTGTTGCGGCTGTCGTCGATGTCCTGGCTGTCGAAGATCACCATCTGATAGATGATCCCGTCATTGTCCACATTTGCCTGCACGCCAAAACTCTCTTCCATCTCCGTCAGGATATCTTCCTGCAGATCCAGTCCGCTGTCCATCTCAAAGGCTTCGATATCCTCTAGGGACAGGCCCTGATCTGATGCCAGGTCGGCCTTGATCTGCTCCATAACCGAAAGATCTTCTCTCGCCTCCAGGAAGATGGTGAAGCCCCCGATCCCGTCTCCCAGGAGATCCATCTTAAGCGAAAGCTCCACGGGATCGCTTGCCACCGGCAATTCCCTCTTCTTCTTCAGCTCTTCTATCAGCTCGGCGGTGAGATCGACCTTTAGAGCCGCCTCATGCATGGCGGAAAAGAGCGATTCGTGGGCAGAGGCAATATCCGAGATTATATCCTTCCAGAGGTCGTATGTCAGGCCGAACATTTTTCCCATCTCTTGAGGCCGGTTCATTTTATGTTCTTCGCCATGTCGCCTGCCAGGCGAAGGTCGGAGACGAACTCATTCATGAGATTTCTATTCCTGAGCACCGCGGCTGGATGATAGGTCACAAGAAAGCGATCCTGCCATAACCGGCCGCGCAGGGATAAGATGCCCTGCCGGCCCAGCAGTGCGGAGGCGGCCGTATTTCCCATGAGGCAGACTACGCGGGGCCCTAAAATCTCAATCTGGCGCAATAGATAGGGGAGGCATAGCTTGACCTCGGAGGCCAGGGGCTTTCTGTTCTGGGGAGGGCGGCATTTGATGACGCTGGTAATGAAGACCGCCTCCCTTTCCAGGCCCGCCTGCCCCAGGGCCTCATTTAAGATTCGGCCTGCCCTGCCAACGAACGGCAGTCCTTTGAGGTCCTCCTCCCGACCGGGGGCCTCGCCCACCAAGAGCATGGGCGAGGGCTTTGCTCCCTCTCCCGGCACGGTGAGGTTTCGGCTCCGGGAGAGGGGGCACAGAGCGCATTGGCTGATCTGCTGATTGAGATTGGAGAGATCCGCATTCATGATACGGGATGAGGCCCCTTCCGAGATAATCCTTCTCCCTGAAAAACGAAAGGTTCTTATTTGCCCAAAACCTGCTAGCACTGGAGGAGGGCAAGAGATGCAGTTTGCAGAATGGACTTATCCCCTGAGGAAGTTTGACGACATCTATTACACCATTGAGAGGATCGTTTACGGCAAGGGCGAGCTGAAGGGCTTCTCCACGGAAGACATATACAACAATCTTCGGGACAGGCGTTTCTTTAACGATGCCCAGGAGCTGAACCGTTATCTGATGGACAATGGCGCAAAATATAAGATCAGACGTACGGAAGGCGTCTGGGAGCGCTACTACTAGCGCTTCGGCGATACTTTTTCTGCAAAGTAGATATTCCTTTCATCGATCCCCAGCTCCACGAACCGCCCTGTAGCCAGGATGCTGTGGCTGTGCTTTAGAGGAGCAACCCTGACTCCTGAAGCTACCACCGATTCCGGGGGCAGGGTCGCATTCTCGCCGACGACGGCGATGTGACCCTCTCCGATGCCGTTTGTGCCGAGGATGCTATGCTCCTCGATGGTGGTATGGCGGCCTACGATGGATCTCTTGATGCTGACCATGTGCTGGATATGGGCAAAGCTCATGATCATGCTCTCTTTGATCTCCACATTCCGTTCTATGAGGCTGGTGTGGCCGATGTGAGAGTTCTCGATGATCACGCCCCTCTCAATGCGGCAGTTTCTGCCGATGGAGACATTTCCCAGGAGCTGGATATCTCCGGAGGCCAGGAGCGGCGCGATTTTGGCCAGAGTGCTGGGATGAATCCATTGATTGGGCTTGTAGTGGTATTTGCGGTCGAAGTGGCGCACGGCTCCGGAGAGGCAGTTCATGGATGCCTGGAGAAGCCTTTCCGGAGTGCCTATGTCGATCCAGTAGCCTGTGATGGGATAGCCGTAAACCGGATACCCGTTCTCGGTGAGATAGGGTATCAGGTCGCCGCCGATGTCGCGAGCACTGTCGCCCATGCCGGCCAAAATCTCCCTGATCTGGGGGGAGAAGAGATAGAAGGCGGTGTTGATCATGCGACTGGGCTCGCTTCCCGGTTTGGGCTTTTCCACAAATCCGGCAATGCGCATATCTTCGCCCACCCGGGCCACGCCGTACTGGGAGATGTTCTCACCCGGGCCCAGCTCCTTCAAGGCCACAGTGAGAACCGGCCTGTGCTTCCTGTGAAAATCAACGAAGCTCTGCAGATCTATGTCTATGAGATTGTCGCCGGATACCACCAGCAGGTCGTCTTTGATGTCAAAGTAGTTCATGCAATAGCGCAGGGAGTCGGCACTGCCCTTGTCATCGTAGAGGGGTTGATAGCTGAAATCCTGGTGGTCGCTGATGCCCAGTCGCTTGAAGAAGCCTTCGCCTGCTTTGAAGTAGTTGCTCAGGTTGAGGGTGTTGCCTGCTCCCTTGCTGCCCAGGATGAACCTCCGGCAGCCCTGGCTGGCCAGAACCCGGAAGAGGTTGGCGATTATGGCCGTATCGCACAATTCTACCAGAGGCTTGGGCTGCTCCAGAGTAAGGGGATAAAGGCGGGTCCCTGAGCCGCCTACGGTGGCTAGTACCTGAGGAAACATGGCTGGACCGGTATGTATCATCAAATATTAAGCCTGTCGCTTAATCAGTAGCCGCGCATGAGCTTCACTATGACCCGGGCGACCATAAAGGCGAGGGCGAAGAGGATGACGTAGACGATTATATTCAACTCCATGCCCGACAGTTCTGGCATTTCTGGTTTATAGACTTGACTGAAGGCTGACCGACAAGTTTAAGAAAATATGATGGTAATATATGCAAAAGTCAATTCATTTACAGCAGAGTCTCCCTGTTATTCCCGGCTGAGGACGCAAAGAAATGAAAAACGCTATTTACCTTCTGGCGGTATCGGCGGGCCTGGTGGCATTGGCGATGGCCATCTCCTGCAATCTGCATTTGCTTTCCCCGCAGCAAGGGGGCGATCCTTCGGGACTCTCCAAGGTAGCTCCCTCTCTTCAGGAGGAGATGGATTCCGCGGACAGCGATATTCCTTTTATTGTGATGTTCAAGCCCTCGCAGGCGCCGGATGAAGACGGGCTTGCTATCGCGGGGCTGCATCTGGAGCACGTATATCATATAATCGAAGGTGCTGCCGCAGTGGGATCGGCCCGGAGCATCCAGAGCCTGGCCGGCCAGCCCTGGGTGGAGGCAATATACCCGGACGGACGGGTTCAGGCCGCCGGCCCCATCCGGGTGGACGATGATTTCGTCGGCCCCTCTCCGGCCAGGATGGTAAATGCCTCTGCCTTATGGGACGAGGGGATAAACGGAACCGGTGTCACGGTTGCCGTACTGGACTCAGGAATAGACAAAAACCACCCGGATTTGGCCGGAAAGGTCACAGGGGAGGTCAATTACATCAAATACGAGGAGACGACAAGCGACCTCCTCGGTCATGGTACCATGTGCGCCGCAATCATTGCCGGGTCAGGGGAGGCCTCCGGCGGCAGATACAGGGGGATTGCCCCGGCCGCCAAATTGCTCAACGTAAGGGTGATAGATAGCGATGGCAATGGCCGGGATTCGGATATAATTGCCGGAATAGAATGGGCCATGAATAACGGCGCAGATGTGATCAGCATGAGCCTCGGCGGATTGGACCTGGGGGAGACCGATCTGCCCGTGACGACCGCCGCGGACAAAGCCATGGATGCAGGAGCTGTGGTCTGTGTTGCTGCAGGCAATTCCGGCTAGACCGGCACGGCAGGCGTCGCCCGGGCCGGACGATGGGATCGGCCTGCTGGCGGCATTGATCTCTGTTCTCCTGGCGGTGCTCCTCTCCGGCTGCATAGATGCCCCCGGAGACGGCGTCAAGGTCATAACCGTGGGAGCATCTGATTATTACGGACATGTCGCCGATTTCAGCGGCTCCGGCCCCCTGAGGGACGGAAGGATCAAACCGGATATAGTGGCTCCGGGCGTAAATGTCATCTCTGCCGCTCCGACCGGCTTGAGCCAGCTCAAGTATGTCGACTCGGTCTACGCCAAAGCCTCCGGAACCTCGCTCTCCACTCCTGTGGCGGCCGGGGTGGCTGCCCTTCTACTGCAAAAGGACCCGGCCATGACGGCCGCCGGCATTAAGGCGGCATTGGCAGGCGGGGCCAGGAGGCTAAACAACACACTGGGCGAAAATTATGAGTCTTACTATCAGGGCTCAGGCCAGATCGATGCCGCAAGATCCTATCAGGCTCTCGCTCCGGACAACTGTGCAGTGACTCCGGATAGGTGGATGGTGGGCAGGTGGGCCTTCTCAGAGGATTCATCTTATCCGGGAATCGACGTCGGGGCCGATCTGGAGCAGAAGAGGATCTACGCCATGGCCCCAGGCGATGATGACTGGACCACTAAATTTCTCTTCGTCACCAATTGCCCCCGGAAAAACGTTAGCGTCGAGATATTGGGGGATGTCTCAGGATGGCTGACGGTAATGCCCTTGCCCCGGCAGATTGCCGCCAACGGGCAGATAATATTTGCAGCGACCATCGTCGTGCCCGAAGGGACATTTGCCGGAAGGTACAGCGGCAGCATATCCATAGAGGATGACGGGCAGCCCATCGCCCAGGTGCCTGTGATTGTGGAGGTGGCCGGACCGTTGAAGGTGGATTTGGGAAGCTACGCAGTCAATGAGACCATATTCCGGAATGAGTGGCACTACAAATATGTTGAGGTCCCGGTGGGCACGCGCAATCTCAAGGCTCAACTGAGCTGGAACGGGACATCGAACCTGGATCTGTTTTTGCTTGACCCGTCCGGCAAATGCCATGTCCGCGAGCGGTCCAGGAGATCAGAAGAGGTATCTTTATCGGATCCCATATCGGGGCGATATATCCTGGCGGTCCATGCCCGGTCCATCTCCTCGCCCCAAAATTATTCCCTGAAGGTCGAAGAGTCGATAATTGAGGTGGTGCCGAGCAGCATCAACCTGGGCAGAATTCCCCCCGGAAAGACCCTCAAGACAGAGCTTGACTTAGTGAACGGCGGCCTGCCTCTGGACGACCTGACATTTGCGGCCAGCATGGAGAGCAAGAGCACCTCTCTCTTTTCGGGAGAGGTTGCCCGGGACGAAACCTGGGAGAAGAGCCAGGCCGTAGAGGAGAACGTCAGCCGCCTCTCTTTGAATCTCGTCTGGAACGACAAAGAAAGAGACCTTGATCTGAGCGCCTACGATCCCTCCGGGGAGTCGATGGGCAGCTCCTCCAGCAGCTCCGGGACCTCTGAGTTTCTGGAGATTCACAATCCGCCTTCAGGAAAGTGGAAGCTGTCGGTCCGGGGCTATAAAGTGCCCCGGGATATAAGCCAGCCCTTTGATCTGTATGTGACCAGCTACAAAGCGGACATGCACCCCGGCGTGGTGGTAAAAGGCCCCTCGAAGGTTGCCTCCGGTGCTGTGGGGTCAATTGACGTGGCCGTGAATGTGCCCCTCTCCGTTGAGGGACAGGAGAAGCGGGGCTACATAGAACTGAATTCCAATAACTATACCATCCGCATTCCTGTGACTTACATTGTGGCCGGGGCATCGATAAAAGATATGGCAAAGCCGGTTTTCAACGATAGCGACAATGACGGCTTTATAGACTCTCTGGTCCTGGGCGTGAATGTCCAGGCAGCCGCGCCCGGAGTCTATGAGGTCAGGGGAGCCCTTAACGATTGCTCAGGACGCATGATTGCCTGGATCACCAACTCCTCGAAGGTCGACGGCTCGGCAACCATCAATCTGGATGTGGACGGGCGGGAAATCTGGAAGAGGGCAGGCTGCGGCCCTCTGTTCCTGGGAGAGATCTTTCTCTACAATCCGCAAGGTGACCTGGTGGAGAAGTACAATGCCAGCAAATCGATAGAAAAGGAGCCTCAGGACTTCCAGGCTCCTGCGGCATGCTATAACGGCAGCTTCCGAAACCTCTCCGAGGCCCGCAGGGGCTCCATCACCAGAGTTGTGGTGGAGGCCGGCGTATATGTCATAAAACCGGGCAACTATTCAATATCTGCCAGCCTGCAGAGGGAGGGGGGCCGGGAGGTAGGCAGCTTTGACAGGACTCTCGCCCTGTCCCCCGGAAATCATACCGTGGCTCTGGAGTTCAATGCCAAGAAATTCCCCAAGCTGGAGGAGAAGACGCGTCTCTTCCTCAGGGATCTGACCATCACCGCGGACGAGGAGGTCGTAGATGAGATTGATGAGGCCTGGTCCAGCGGTGAGATGGACTTTGAGGGATGAAACATTTAGATACTTTGAGCCGCCCTATGGACGCAGATGCAGGCAAAGATCTCTGGGATATTTTTGATGCTGGCGGCGGTCCTGGCGGCAATGGCCAATGGTGCTGTCGCAGACTATGCTGCGCCTTTCTCATATCCTAATTCGTTGGAGAAGGTATCCGCTGAGCAGGTCGTGGTCAATGCCAATGAAAGCCCGGTGACCTATGACCGGGCCCTGATCACCGGGGACTTAATTTTAAGTGATGTTCAGAACAATCCGATACGTATAACCAATTCCGTCTTTCAGGGCGATGTGATCTGCGAAGGCGTCACGTTCCAGGAAGAGGTGGATTTCGAGAACACCACCTTTATGGGCGATGCCGTTTTCAATGAGACCAAATTCATGGCTGCCGGGAATTTCAATGCCAGCCGATTCCTGGGGGAAGCCAGCTTCAATATGTCCCGCTTTCCGGACGGCGGAAACTTTGACTTCGCCGGCTTCTCCGGACGGGCGGATTTTGCCAATATCTGGTTTGATAAATTTGCCACCTTTTATGACGCCGGCTTTGAGGGCGACATGATTTTTCCCTTCTCGGAATTCAATGGCGCTTATGTCAATTTTGAGTCGGTTCTATGCCTGGAGAATGTCGATTTTGCCGGCAGCCAGTTCAATTCCTACAGCACATTTGCTGCCAGCCGCATGGAGAAGAATGCCGACTTTCATGCTGCCAAGTTCCAGAGCGGCGCAGACTTCTCCGATATGCAATTTATCGGGCAGGCCGATTTCTCTCGATCTCATTTCATCGAGGACTGCATATTCTCCGAGTCTCAATTCGGCGGCTATGTCGGTTTCCCGAATGCCAAATTCGATGGGCCGGCGTTTATGAACGACACCGTATTTGGCGGGGTTGCCGATTTTGATAACGCCCAGTTCCTGGCTCTGACCGACATGTCCAATGCCGCCTTTTCCGGCGACCTGAAGATGAACAGCACCAAGGTCTCCAAGATGGTGCTTGACGGCTCAAAATTCGAGGATAGGTCGCGATTGTATCTGGCCAGGGCGGACATCAGCCGGATGATGGTCGACTGGGATAAGATCAGAGATATAATCAGCTTTGATAAATCCGCCTATCTATCCCTGATAAAAAATTATAGGGAGCTTGGCCAGACCAACGATGCCAACGATTGTTATTACGAGTATCGATATTTAAATCAGGTTAATAAGCCGGCGGGCTTCTCCAGATTTCTGGATACCGTGGCATGGCTGACCTGCGGCTATGGCGTGCGGCCCCACTATGCCCTTCTCTGCGGAATGATGGTGATTCTCATATTCGCCTTCATCTACTGGGCGGGCAGAGGCGTGGAGGGCTTCAACGATATCCACGGCCGCCGGCTAGCTATCGCCTCCCTCTTCTACAGTATCATAGCCTTCACCGCCAATTCCAAGGGCCTTCCCTTCAGGGGCAGGTTCAGATATCTGGGGATAAGCGAGGGAATTGTCGGCTGGCTGCTTATGGCCCTATTCCTGGTGACCCTGGGCCGGGTGATGATCGGATAAGGTGATGATCGGATAAAATAGAGCTAAATTTCTGCAAAAAAAAAGATGATTGATTGCCTATTTCCTTCTCGGCTGGCGGTTCTTTGCGCCGGCGAATGGATCCGACTCGCTGGCATTCGTCCCGGTTACGTTCTCAAGGGTGGCGTTTTGTGTCGCATTGAGAGTTGCGTTTTCCAGAGTCGCATTTATGGCTGTTATATTTTCCAGCGTATTGTTGATTGCTGTGGCGTTGGTCGACTCATTTGCTGCCGTCTCTTCTGCGGCAAAGCCCAAGCCGAAGCACAGGGCTGCAAATGCCAGCAGAATTATGGGTGCTTTCGCTGTCCTCATCATTCCACACTCTCCTTTTTTCCTGGCATCATTCTGCCTGAAATTTAAATATTGCCGTCGAAAAGGAATGCTCTGGCAAAAGATGTTTAAGCCGCCGGGGGCATTGCAGTGGGGAGGACTATGAGGCAGAGGTATCTCGCGGGGATAGCATTATTATCTCTATATGCAATTTTATTCTGTGCGTCGGGCGCTGTGAATAATAGCAGCATCTTCCTTGATGCGGCAAACATTAGCGATAGCGGATTTCGTCCGGATGTTGACGGCTTTGGCTTCGAAAACTATGGCGAGCATCCCGATACCGTCGATCTGACGGCCATCGAGATGCAGCGCATGTTCGGCGGCCAGGTCTGCGCCAGCGAAGCGGCAGGCCAGTGCATTCTTACCTATCCTGCCGAGCGCTGGATGAATCAGGCCATCTCCGCTATGAAATCCGGTCATTGCGAAGGGATAGCTGTCCTGTCCGGCCTCATGTATTACAATCAAACCGATCCCGGCCTATTCGAAGGGGACCGCACCATAAACCTATCTCTGCAAAATTCCCGGCTGCAGAGGGAGATAGGATACTGGTGGACCACTCAGGTCACCAGCCCCGGAGGAGCGCGAAAGGTGCTGGAATCTCCCCGCGCCGTTCTGGAGACCCTGGCCGCCGCTTTTGCCGGAGGTCGGAAGGCAGATGAGTGGTGGGTCATGGGCATCTATCTGCCGGACGGAAGCGGTGGGCATGCCATCACGCCATTTGCCGTGGAGGAGAGCGGCAACGGCACAGCTCGCATATTTGTCTATGATAATAACTGGCCTAAAGAGAGCCGGTATGTAGAGGTGGATCTGGTGAACAACTCCTGGAGCTATCTGGCCTCCAGCAATCCCGATGAGCCGGACAGCCTCTACACCGGAAACGCCAGCACCAGGAACCTGGAGATCGTCACCCTCTCCTCGCGCCTCGGCGTTCAGCAGTGCGATTTCTGCAATAGCGAAGGCTCCTCCCCTGGCAGCAATGCCACCAAAAATATGCAGATCTGGCAGAGCGGCGAGGCCAGAGCCCTGGCTGTTGATGAAAGCGGCCGGAGGGCGGGAATGCTGGATTCGGGGCAGGTCGTAAATGAGATTCCCGGAGCTATGGTCAGAAATCTCAAGTTCGCTGCTGGGACCGGTCGCTCTCCGGTCATACTGATTCCCCTTTCTCAGATAGAAGGCGGGCATCTGGCTGTGCAGATCAACAGCACATACAGCGGCAGCGGGGTAAATCCGGCGGATACCGCCATCATCGCTCCGGGATTTGCCCTCACGGCTCAGGTGTCCGATCTGAAGGCCGGCCAGAGGCAGGGCATGGATCTGTTCTCGAATGGGCAGGGCTTCAATGTCTCCCTATCCTCCGGGAGTTCTATATCGCCCTCCATAACCATAGAAACCGATCTGCAGAGGTTGTCTCTCTCCGGCCTGAACCTCGATCCGGCAGGAATGATCAATCTCTCCACCGATCCGCTGCTGGGCACAATGGATATGAGCACTCTGGGAAATGCCAAACCCGGGACGGTGAAGCTTCTCCTCACCACCCTTGACCCGGAGAGCGGAACCGAGTCGACCTATCGGAGCCTGGATCTGATGCTGCGCACCGATGACCGCCTATCCATGGATATGGCGGGGCTGTCCACAGGGGCCGCCAGCCCCTCTCTTTCCATCTCCAGGATGAACGGGGGGACGCAGGAGATGTCGATGACGGCCGTCTCCAGGGATGTCCCCGTCAGCATGCCGGAGATCGAGATGACGGCTATGAATTTGACACCGTCCAATGCCTCCGGATCAGCCCCCACATCCGTGCCGAGCGTGAGCGCACCCGGCACAACGGGCATGTCTGGATTGCCGGAGATGGACACCGCGGCCCCTGCCGGGTCGGAGATGCCCGGCACCGGCGGCATGGGGACGCCCACCTTCCCGTAAAATCAGGTTGCGGGAGGCTTTGCGGCAGTGCATCTCTCGCAAATGCCTTTGAGGTCCAGGCTCGATCCGGTTACAGTAAAATTGGCGTCGGCTGATACCCTGGCGATCAACTTCGGCATTATGGGATCCATCCAGTCGCTGATGCTGCCGCATCGCAGACAGAGCAGGTGGGCATGGGGCTCGATGTTGGGATCAAACCTGGTCTGGCCCTGGGGCATATTGAGCTCTAAAATCAGGCCCGTATCCCTCAAAATTTTGATAGTGGTGTATATGGTGGCGAGGCTGACGGTAGGATGGACCTTCTTGACCTCCATGTAGGCCTTCTGTGCCGTAGGATGCTCGTGATTCCGGAGGATAAACTTGCTGATGGCTATCCTCTGGGGGGTGGCTCTGTATCCGCTGTTGCGGAAGGTCTTGATGATGGTTGAATCCAAATCTTCCGGATTGATCATAGTGATTATTAGCTAATAATTACTCTTAAATAAAGATATGCATTCTAAATAATAAGATATTGAATGCGGGGAGGACGATCGATGTTTCTTTGTGAAAGAGGGGATGGGTTTTGAGCAGCAGGATAGTGCAGCAGACTTTGGAGGGGCTGGCGGCCTCGGTCATGCCCAGGGTGCGTACCACAGACGGCCACCTTCTGGACTGGGACCGGGAGGCCATAGCCAAACAGCTTCTCAAGGAGACGAAACTCTCCGAACAGTTTTACAAGGAACCGGGCATCAGCGCGTCTGAAGCCGACGAAATCGCCCGGGAGGTGGAGCGCCGGGTGCGGTGGATGAATGTGCGTTACCTCAGCGGCCCGCTCGTGCGCGAGATCATGAACGTGGTCCTCCTGGAACGCCACCACACGGAGTGGCGCAACATCTGCACTCGCGTGGGCACGCCGGTCTTCGACGCCCACCTGATAGACATAGGCACGGGCTTCGAGGCCAAGGAGAACGCCAACCTCCAGGAGAACGCCGAAACCTCCCACAAGAAGAAGGCGGACAAGATCAGCAAAGAGCAGTACCTCCTGCTTTTGCCTCCCTACCTGGCGGACCGCCACCTGGCCGGCGACCTGCACATCCACGACCTGGAGTACTTCGGCACCCGCCCCTTCTGCCAGGACTGGGACCTGCGCTACTTCTTCTACTACGGCCTGATGCCCGACGGCCTGGGCACCAAGGCGAGCGTCGCCGGCCCGGCCAAAAAGCCGGAGGTAGCGATGCTGCACGCCGTCAAAGCCCTGGGATCTGCCCAGACCAACTTCGCGGGCGGCCAGGGCTTCTACAACTTCCTGACGTTCATAGCCCCCTACTTCGAGGGCAAAAGCTACTCCGATATCCTCCAGCTCATGCAGATGTTCGTCTACGAGATGACCCAGATGATGGTCGCCCGGGGCGGCCAGCTCGTCTTCTCCTCGGTCCAACTGACGCCGGGCGTCCCCAAACTCTGGCGGGATAAGCCCGCCGTCTACGCCGGTAGGGTCTGGAACGGCTCGGCAGATGCGCCGCTCAAGACCTACGGCAGCTTCGAGCGTGAGGTCCGCCTGGCCTTCAAAGCCCTCATGGAGGTGATGCTGGCCGGCGACTACTGGGGCAAGCCCTTCAACTTCCCCAAACCGGAGATCAGCATCGAGCCGGACTTCATGAAGGAGGACGAGGCCTTCAACGCTTCCCACCCCGACCTGCCCACCTACCATGACCTGTACCTCATGACGTTCCGCCTGGCCGCGGAGTTCGGCACCCCCTACTTCGACAACCAATTGCCCGCCTACCGGGGCGCAGGCGAAGGCATATCCTGCTATCAGTGCTGCGCCTACCAGTTCGCCGCCACGGCGGAAAGCGACAGCCAGTTCGATGAGAAGCTGCTCTTCAAAGACGGCAAACACTTCTCCATGGGCTCCTGGCAGGTGGTCTCCCTCAACTGCCCCCGGGCGGCATACCTGGCCCGGGGCGATGACGACCTGCTCTTCGAGTACCTGCGGGAGCTCATGGACACCTCCGTGGAGATCTTCAAGGTCAAGAGGGAATGGATGGCCCAGATCATCAAGAACCATCGCATGCCCTTTGCCACCCAGCAGCCTCGCGACCCCCTCAGCGGCGATAAGGGCTCGGTTGCCGTTGGCCTGGAGGGTCTGGTCTACACCATCGGCGTGGTCGGGGTCAACGAGATGGTGCAGTTTCACACCGGCAGGCAAATGCACGAGTCTCGCGAAGCCTGGAAGCTGGCGGTGCGGGCCATGACCGAGATGGAGATCTATGCCAAGAAGCTCTCCGCCCAGCACGGCATGACCATAGCTTTAGCGCGCACGCCTGCCGAGACCACCGCCCAGCGTTTTGCCGTCTCCGACCTCATACGCGAGGAGTTTCGGGAGTTTGCCGAGGGGGTGGTCAAGGGCGACCTGGATGCTGTCCGAAAGAACCTCAACCGTACGCGCGACCTGCCCGTCTACTACACCAACGGCACCCACCTGCCGCCCGGAGCCGATGTGAGCCTCTTTGAGAGGGCCCGGTACGAGCACGTCTTCTTCCCCATAGTGGACGGGGGCAACATATTCCACATATTCCTGGGGGAGGCCAGCCCTGACCCCCAGGGGCTCATGGACTTCGGCCTGCGGCTGGCCAGGGAGACTCAGATCGGATATTTCACATTCAGCAAGGACATGACTGTCTGCCTGGGCTGCTCGAGGGTATCAGCGGGCTTAGGCGACAGGTGCCCGAGCTGCGGGTCGGAGGACGTGGACCACATCAGCCGCATCACCGGCTACCTGCAGGCCGTGTCCGGCTGGAACAGCGCCAAGAGGCAGGAGCTAAAGGACCGAAAGAGGTACAACGAGCTGAAGTAGCCCCTTCAGGCCGCTCCCAGCCGGCCGGGGGGCCGGCCCGGAGCGGGCCAATGTTGTGTCTTTGGCTTCTATTTTTTCCGGCCCATCTCTTTTTGTTATTCTGTGCCCTTTTATGCAAGTCCTGTTATATCTCAACACTATCGTGAGCCGGGACGGTTGCCTCACTCACAATCGAATGGATGCGGTCGCTGTCGAGGTCGATCGTAGTTATTATTATGTAATAATCACTCTTAAATAAACGGATGCTGTATTATCTGAATGATAATTTTAGGTGAAGAAGATGTTACATCCTGAGAGGGTATTCTCCTTCAAGGAGATCGGCAGCGAGGGCGACCTGGTGGCAGCCATGACCGCTCATACCTGGCCCCTTTGCTACAGCTTTCTCTTCGGAAGGCTGCTCTACTTAAACGATGGAGAGAGCGAAGAGGCTCCGGAGTACATGGCGGTGACCATAGAGACCACCGGCGGGCACCATGAGGTCACTGGCCGTGAGGTGGGCCGCATCAGGCCCCAGGAATTATCTGAAAAGCAGGTGCGTGAGTTCATCGGGGAGATGAATGCCGGGCGCTACACCAGCGACAATTCTGTCCAGATCATCGTGCAGCCCACCTGGCATCACAGTTGCAGGCTGTGCCGTCTGGAGGAAGAGGATTCGATCATAGGCGAAGAACAGGAGGCAGGTTGTATGTGCATGACAGAAAAGAGGTCCCCCGCAGGGGGAATGGGGCATGAGATGATGCATCACATGGGGCATGAGACGGGACATCACGCCGAGCACCACCTGGGGCATCATAATTTGCAGGGCCAGCAGAGCGGCTTTCCATTGATCGGGGACAAGTTTCCCCAAATGGAGGTCAAGACCACTCATGGCATGATCAGTCTGCCCGGAAATTACCGGGGCAGATGGTTTGTCCTCTTCAGCCATCCCGCCGATTTCACACCGGTCTGCACCACGGAGTTCGTGGCCTTCGAGAAGAGGCGGGAGCAGTTTGAGAAGCTGAATTGCGATCTCATCGGCCTGTCCATAGATCAGGTCTTCTCTCATATGAAATGGACGCAGTGGATCAGGGAGAACCTCCATGTCGAGATCAGGTTCCCTATAATCGCTGACGACCAGGGCAAGGTTGCCGAAAGGATGGGGATGATTCATCCCGGAAAGGCCACCAATACCGTGAGGGCGGTTTTCGTTATCGATCCTGAAGCCACAGTTCGCCTGGTCCTCTTCTATCCCCAGGAGGTGGGCAGGAACATGGATGAGATCCTCCGGGCGGTGCAGGCTCTGCAGATGGTCGACAAGAACCATGTGGCAGCTCCTGCCAACTGGCCTAACAATGATTTGATCGGAGATCAGGTGATCATTCCTCCGCCGGCGGACGAGAAGAGCGCCGCTGCCAGAAAGACGGGCGGAGATATGGTCTGCGAAGACTGGTGGTTCTGCCACAGGAAGCTGTGAGGGACCTGTGAGGGACTTGTGAGGATCATTTAAATTTCAGGTGATTGAAAATGGCCGATAAGAAATACACCCTGCCGGATCTGCCCTACGACTACAAAGCACTGGAGCCTTATATCTCCGAGGCACAGCTCCGCCTGCATCACGACAAGCATCATGCCGCCTACGTAAATGGGGCCAACGCCCTGCTGGAGCGGCTGGAGAAGGCCCGCCAGGCCGGCTCGGAGGTGGACATGAAGGCCACCCTGAAGGAGCTGTCCTTCCAGGCCGGGGGCCATGTGCTGCACAGCCTCTTCTGGGCGAACCTGGCGCCGGCTGCCAAAGCAGGAAAGGAGCCGGGCGGCGCTGTCGCTGAGGTTCTGAAGAAGGAGTTCGGCTCCCTGGAGCGCTTTAAGAAGGAGTTCTCCGCGGCTGCGGCCAGCACCGAGGGCTCGGGCTGGGCGGCGCTCGCCTGGTGCGGCCTGACCGGCAGGCCCATGATCATGCAGATCGAAAAGCACAATGTGAACGTCTATCCCATGTTCCGCATTCTGATGGTGCTGGACGTCTGGGAGCACGCCTATTACCTGGACTACAGGAACGAGAGGGCAAAGTTCGTGGAGGCCTTCTGGAGCCTGGTCAACTGGGATGAGGTGGGCCGCAGGCTAGAGGCGGCTACAAAGTGAATCAAATGATTTCTCCGGCAGGTGAAAGATGATGGCAGGAACTCTGGATGAATACAAGAGGCTCTTTAGGGAGGCTCACGTCGCCGATCAGATGAAGCTCTTCCGGCTCCATATCGGCATCTACCTTGTGGTGAACATAATCTGGCTGGCCCTCAACTGGATGGGGACGATTAAGATCGAACCCGCCCTGGCGGTCTACTACTCACCGGTTGGCTGGGGGCTGCTGGTGATTGTGCACTACTGGTTCTATGTAAAGGGCGCAGAGAACCTCTGCAAGCTCAGAGAGGATATGGTGGAGGCCAGGATAAGGTAGCTTGAACACACTCTGATCGGAAAAGCGTATCTGTCCTCCTCAACCGATGCGGGAGGACGATTTCATCTCTTTTTCTAATTCCAAATTCTCGGAATCGAGTTACGCTACCGGGCTAATCGGGCTAATATGCGCTGAGCAGATTGGTCACCTGCACATAGAGAAGATCCTTGAAGTCGGTGCCTATGAACTCTGTATCCACGATATATTCGATTTCCGCCTTCTTTATCCGCCGGGCCTCGCCCTGAGCCGAGTTAAGCTCCTGGATCTTCTCCCAGCCGTCGGACATGCCCCGCAGAGTCTCGAAACAGTCCATGCCCTCAAAACACTCTCGCTGGATGTTATACATGGCGCTGTCTCCTTCCAGGGCGTACTTCATGCCCTTGCCGAGGCCTGAGATGTAATCGTTATCTTGTGCCTGTGCGTTCGCCGTCAGGACGGCCAGGAGGAGCAATGCCAGAAATGATTTCATACTTACCAATGATACTTATTAGCAGTCCTATGATATAGTCTTTTCTGTAATTATCATGGGATGTTGAAAGACGGACATAAACATAACACTCCTCTTTCCAAGCTCCTATTTCCATATTATTCAATTCTATAATATTATTCATTAGGAGGATTGATAATTAATTAAGATATATTGGGTCTACTGGCAATGTATTAAATTTGTTACAAAAGTTAATATATGCTTTATGTGTTATTAAAATAGAAATATTTAAATATGATTGGCGTTCTTCTTAATAATAGATAACAAGTCGCTCTGAATTGCGGGCTGAAATGTTATCGCGAGGTGTATGAAAGAATGGCAGATGGATATGTAAATCTACACAATGTAGGAGCATTTGTAGCCAGATTTTTGTTGGACTACACTGTGGATGGGAAGAACTATCATGAGTCTTCGGGCGATATCACCGCTGGAGATCGGGCCTCGAAAAACATACCCCAGAAGGCTACCAACATCAATTTCAAGATACAGGTATGCACCGGACTTGCCTGGCATTGGTGGGCTGATGTATTGAATGCAAACTGGGACGCTCCTGTACAAAAATGCTATGAGGTAAGCGGAACCACCTTAAACGCCCACGCGAAAGAAGTCACATGTCCTAAATAAGCGCCAGAATTCTCTGATGCAGGACAATATGATTGCAGAATCATTTCTTTTTTTCCGATTTTCTTGAGAAAATTCTGCATATCTTGGCCCGTGTCAAGCATCACAATTTAAATGGTTGCGAAAGCTCCAATGGTGGGCGTACAAAATAAATAGAGAGGATTCAAAATCCGGAACCGTCGGAAACACCATCACCGGAGTTAGGTGCAGGGCCTGGAGAATTTGCATTGGGATTTCCATTAATAGGGTCGTCCATTCCGGAGCCGTCAGGAACTCCATCTCCCGAATTGGGTGCGGGGCCTTCTTGCATGCTCGCCATTGAAGGGCCGCTGAGCATTGTTGCTGCAAGCACAGCAACCAGTGCAACGACAATTAGGCTTTTCATATCTTGCTTTATTTCCTCAATTCAGTACATATAATTTTTTAATTTCGGACATATTATTGAAGTGTGTTTATACAAACTTCGCGGCCGGGCAGGAGAGTAGAAAATATAATAATTAATATAACCTAGAACTTTAACAACAGATGCACAGAGGACACAGAGTACGCAAGAGAAGAGCTAACAACTGAACAAACCAAGGATAGCCACACAAAAGCGAGAAACTTTATAGGATTCCTTGTATTATTCAATAATTCTATGCGCCGATCGGGATTCGAACCCGAGTTTAGGCGTTGGCAACGCCTAGTGATAACCGCTACACTATCGGCGCTCGCATGCTGCACGAGGCATCCCCT
>Ga0209098_1002064_pt1 | contig 18154 bp, 14 predicted proteins | sample AD_JPNHW1_MetaG_FD_184429 | JGI IMG/M metagenome (GOLD analysis project Ga0209098, IMG submission 184429) | Active sludge microbial communities of municipal wastewater-treating anaerobic digesters from Japan - AD_JPNHW1_MetaG (SPAdes) (version 2) | ecosystem: Engineered > Bioreactor > Anaerobic... | reverse complement strand
AGACCCTGTTCCGCTCAACTGCAACCAGTGGTAGAACCGCAGGTCTCGCATTTCAGGCAGGTGCCGTTGCGGACGAGGGTGAGGTGGCCGCAGACGGGGCAGGGGTCTCCCTCGTAGCCCTTTATGCGGGCGCTGCGGGCGCTCTCCTTGGGCTTTGCGAGGGCGGACTGGCCCGATGCCGGCGCGGCTGGAGCGGCGGCTCCCGCGGCCGCGGCGGCGGCGCCGGCCGCCTGGGCGGTCTGGGCCTTCTGCGTTCCCGCTGCAGATTTCGTGGCCGCTGCTGGCCCCGCTGCGCGGGCTTCCGGCCTGGCCTCTGACCTCGCGTCCGCTCTGCCGGCCTCAAAGGCCTTGCTCGTCAGGGCCGGGCCCTGGCCGTTGCCGCGCTTGTTCTGCGTGGCCGTGGAATCGAGGTCCTCGGGCTTGACCTGGCCGAGCTCGCGCCTCCCGAGGTAGGAGATGGCGAGGTCGCGGAAGATGAAGTCGAGGACGCTGGTCGACATCTTGATGTAGTCGTGGCCCTGGACCATGCCGTTGGGCTCGAAGCGCGTGAAGGTGAAGGCGTCGACGTACTCCTCGAGGGGGACGCCGTACTGGAGGCCGAGGGACACCGCGATGGCGAAGGAGTTGAGGATGGAGCGGAAGGCCGCGCCTTCCTTGTGCATGTCGAGGAAGATCTCGCCGAGGCTCCCGTCCTCGTACTCGCCGGTGCGGACGAAGATCGAGTGCCCGGCGAGGTGGGCCTTCTGCGTGTAGCCGGCGCGGCGGTTGGGCAGGGCCTTGCGCACGCCGCGGGGCGAGGCGGGGAGGCCGGGGAGCTCGGGCTCGTTGCGGCCGGCCGAGGCCGCGGGCCGCGGGGCGGCCATGGCCTGGATCGGCGCCGCCTCGTCCTCCTCGTCGAAGTCCCCGGACTGCAGGGCCACGATGGAGTCGGCGATGATGTCGGCCCCCGGCGCGAGGGCCGAGAGGGGCTGGGAGAGCTTCGAGCCGTCGCGGTAAAGGGCTATGGCCTTGAGCATCGAGCGCCAGGCGAGCATGTAGGCGCCCTTCACGTCCTCGTAGGTGGCCGTGTTGGGCATGTTGATGGTCTTCGAGATGGCTCCGGACACGAAGGGCTGGACGGCGGCCATCATCGCGATGTGGGCCTGCCAGGCTATGGCGCGGGTGCCGCGCTTGCCCGAGGGCGTCGCGGTGTCGAAGACCGCCACATGCTCGGGCTTGAGTCCGGGCGCTCCCTCGACGCCCATGGTGCCGCAGGCCCAGAGCTCGGCGTCGTCGATCTCTCGTTCGCTGAAGCCGAGATGCCTGAGGAGGCTGAAGCCCTGGAGCGACCAGGTGGACTCGGGAACGCCGACGGCCTCGAAGGCCTTGGGCCCGAGGACGTAGGGCGCGAAGCAGGCCTCGAGCGATATGGCGGTCTTGAGCGCTGCCTCGGCCTTGTCGAGAGCCTCGACGGGGAGGCCCTTGGAGGCGAGGGCCTCGTAGGAAAGCCCGGGGGCTCCCTTGAGGGTGCCGTGGCCGAGGGCGTAGGTCTCGATTTCGGCTATCGCGCCATCGGCGTAGCCCAGGGCCTTGAGGGCAGGGGGCACGCTCGTGTTGATGATCTTGAAGTAGCCGCCGCCCGCGAGCTTCTTGAACTTCACGAGGGCGTAGTCGGGCTCGACGCCGGTGGTGTCGCAGTCCATGAGGAGGCCGATGGTGCCCGTGGGCGCGATGGCGCTCACCTGGGCGTTGCGGTAGCCATGCTTCTCGCCGAGGGCGAGGGCCGAGTCCCAGGCCTCCTTGGCGGCCTTGACGAGGTTGGCCGGGCACTGGCCCGGGTCCAGGGCCGCCGGCACCACGGTGAGGCCCTCGTACTCGGACGCAGGGACGCCGAAGGCGGCCCTGCGATGGTTGCGCACCACGCGGAGCATGTCTGCCTTGTTGGCCTCGTAGCGGGCGAAGGGCCCGAAGGCGGCGGCCATGCGGGCGGACTCGGCGTAGGACTCGCCCGTGAGGATGGCGGAGAGGGCAGCGGCCACGGCGCGGCCGCGGTCGGAGTCGTAGGCAAGGCCCATCACCATGAGGAGGCTGCCGAGGTTCGCGTAGCCGAGGCCGAGGGTCCGGTAGTCGTAGCTCCTGCGGGCTATCTCCTTCGAGGGGAACTGGGCCATGACCACGGAGATCTCGAGGACCAGCGTCCAGATGCGCACCGCGTGGCGGTAGGCGGCGTCGTCGAAGCGGCCGGTCTTCGCGTCGTAGAAGGAGAGGAGGTTGAGCGACGCGAGGTTGCAGGCCGTGTCGTCGAGGAACATGTACTCTGAGCAGGGGTTGGAGGCGCGGATCTCGCCGTCTGCGGGACAGGTGTGCCACTCGTTGATGGTCCCGTGGAACTGGAGGCCCGGGTCGGCGCACTGCCAGGCCGCGCGCGCGATGCGGTCCCAGAGGGCCCTCGCCTTGACCGTCTTCATGGGCTTCTTCGTGATGCGTCCCATGAGGTCCCAGTCGGAGTCGTCGATGACCGCCTTCATGAAGCGGTTGTCGAGGCGGACCGAGTTGTTGGAGGCCTGGCCCGCCACGGTGTTGTAGGCCTCGCCTTCCCAGGCGGTGTCGTAGGAGGGCAGGGCGGGGCTCTCGTCGCCCTGGCGGTAGCGCGAGAGGAGCTGGTGGACGTAGGCGGCGGGAAGCCCCGAGCGGAGGGCATCGCGGATGGCCCTGCGGAGGGCGGGGTTTGCCTCGAGGGAGAAGCGGCTCGCCTCGTCGGGACCTCCCGCCTTGACCGCCGCGAGGAGGGCCGCAGCGTGGGACTTGATGAGGGCCGAGCCCGCCGCGAGGCAGGCGACCTTGTACTCCTCCTCGGCCTTCCAGCCGACGTAGGTCTCTATATCGGGATGGTCGGCGTCGAGGATGACCATCTTGGCTGCCCGCCTCGTCGTGCCGCCCGACTTGACCGCGGCGGCCGAGCGGTCGGCTATCTTGAGGAAGGAGAGGAGGCCGGAGGAGACTCCGCCGCCCGAGAGGGGCTCGTTGAGGCCGCGGATCTTGGAGAAGTTCGATCCCGTGCCCGAACCGTACTTGAAGAGGCGGGCCTCTCGCGTCACGAGGTCCATGATGCCGCCCTCGTTCACGAGGTCGTCCTCGATGTCGAGGATGAAGCAGGCATGGGGCTGGGGCCGGGCGTAGGCCGAATCGCTCTTGGTCACCTCTCCGGTCTTCGGGTCGACGAAATAGTGGCCCTGGGCCGGTCCCTCGATGCCATAGGCCGCGTTGAGGCCGGTATTGAACCACTGGGGGCTGTTCGGCGCCGCCATCTGGCGCGCGAGCATGTAGAGCAGTTCGTCATAGAAGGCCGAGGCGTCTTCCTCGCCGTCGAAGTAGCCTGCGGTCTGGCCCCAGAGCTTCCAGGTATAGGCCAGGCGATGGAAGACCTGGCGGGCGTCATGCTCGGAGCCTGCGTTGGGCGAGGGGCCAGCCAGGGTCTGCTGGTCCTTGGGCAGGAAGGCTCGCCAGGCCTCGGCCTTGTCCTCGGGCACGCCGGCCTTCCTGAGGTACTTCTGGGCCAGGATGTCGGCTGCTATCTGGCTCCAGGTCGAGGGCACGACCACGCCATCCAGCTTGAAGACGATCCTGCCGTCGGGATTTCGTATCTCGCTTTTGCGCTTTTCCCAGATAATATCTCTATAAGGTCCAGTATCTTTTCCGGTGAACAGGCGTTCTATTCTCACGGAGTACCCCCTCGTTTTTATATGCCACAGGTTGTGGCGTCCATACCATATATTGGGTAATATGCTTTTACAATCCCCAACTGGTAGAAAAAAAGCTAAAAAATCGCCCGAAAGTTCTTGCGCAATACGCTATGTATGTGTTGGAGGTCATGAAGGTGTTTTGGGGCGCCGATAATCGTGGGAAGATCATGAGAACAGCGGCAATAATCCTGGCTGGCTCCGTCAGCCCCCATGCCTTCGAGCCCCTTGGCGGGGGAGAATCCGCGTACTCGCGGGTCCTTTCCTTTGTAAAGGACCTTCCCGGCCTCGCGGGAGCCTTGGTCCTGGCAGGCGGGACCGGGCTTCCGGAAGGCCCTTGGCCCGTCGTGAGCCGCGAGGCCTGGACGGTCGCGTCCATCCTCGAGGAGGCCGCATCCTACGTGGCCGGGCTCTCCGGGCCGGTCGAGGGAGGCCCCGTGGATGCCCTCGTCTTCGCCTTCGGGGACGAGCCCTTCCTTGATCGCGCCCTGGCCGGGCGGCTGCTTGCCGACTACGGCCGCTACCGGGCCGACTACGCCTTCGCAGACGGCTACCCGGAGGGCCTCGCCATCGAGGCCCTCCATCCCCGCGTCCTCCCCGCCCTAAAGGCCCTCTCCGAAAAGCACGCCATGGCGCCGGACCGGGGCTGGCTCTTCCAGCTCATCCAGAAGGACATCAACTCCTTCGACATCGAGACCATCATCTCCCCCCGCGACCTCAGGGAATTCAGGCTCGACCTCGCCTGCGACACGCGGCGCAACAGCCTCCTCTGCGAACGCCTCCTCTCTGCCGGGCTCACCGACGCCGAGAGCGCTGTCAGGATCATCCCCGGGCGTCTCGACCTCCTCAGGACCCTTCCTGCCTATATACAGGTCCAGGTCTCGGGCGGCTGCCCCCAGGCCTGCAGCCTCTGCCCCTGGCCCCTCGTGGGAGGCGACGTGCTTTCCCGCAGGGACTTCATGCCGAGGGAAGGCTTCTCGGCCCTCGTGTCGGCAGTCTCCTCCTTCTGCGGCGACGCCGTGGTCTCGCTTTCGCTGTGGGGCGAGCCGGCCCTCCATCCGGAGATCGAGGGCCTCATCGACGACGTCCTCGGCCACGAAGGGCTGTCCCTCATCGTCGAGACCTCGGGCATCGGCTGGAAGCGCGAGACCCTCTCCCGCCTCGCCGAGCGCTGGCCGCAGAGGCTCCACTGGGTCGTCTCCCTCGACTCGCCCGAACCGGAGCTCTACGCCCGCCTCAGGGGGCCCGGCTTCGAGGAGGCGAGGGCCACGGCCCTCTCCCTCATCCAGCTCTTCCCCTCGACCGCCTATGTCCAGATACTGAGGACCCTCGACAACGAGGAGGCCCTCGAGGACTTCTGGCGGGGCTGGAAGAAGGTGACGGAGAACGTCATCGTCCAGAAATACTCGACCTGCGCGGGCCTGCTGCCCCAGCGCAAGGTCACCGACCTCTCGCCCCTCGTGCGACGGCCCTGCTGGCACCTGAAGCGCGACCTTTCCGTCCTCATCGACGGCCGCGTGCCCCTCTGCCGCGACTGCGTCCGGGACGAGGTCATCCTCGGCTCACTCTTCGCCGACAGCGCAGGTGCCGCCTTCGACGCCGCCTCCATAGGTTCCCGCCTGGCCGCCGCCTGGAAGGCGGGCGAGGAATACCACCGTCTCCATGTCGCGGGCGACTATCCCGCGCCCTGCAAGGCCTGCGATGAATACTATACCTACAACGCTTAACGACAGGCCCGTGCCCTACACGGTGGTCGGCAGCCCTCCCGCGAAGACAGGGGCAGAAGGGCTTGCCGTCTCCGTCATCCTCCTCGGGAGGGGGAGCCGGCTCTACCGCAACGACGCCCTCTGCGACCTCGAGCGCTTCGGCTTCGAGTCCATAGTCTCGATCGAGGACGGTTCCGACGCGGTCGACATCGAGTCCCTCGCGCAGCGCCACCCCTCCACGCGCTTCATCCTCCTCGGCAGCCCGCTTTCCCCCGGCGAGAAGATCAACGTGGGCATTCGCGAATCCATGGCCCCCTACGTCTTCGTCATCTGGAGCGATATGCGGCTCCAGACGGCAGGCCTCTCGAGCCGCTTCTTCGAGCGCATCGGCGAGCAGTCCCTCCTCTGCCTCGCTCCCTGGCTCCAGGCCGGCAAGGGCGAGCCCTTGCCTTGTTCCATCTCGCCGGCCCTCCACCGCTCCAGCCTCAAGCTCCTCCCCCTGCCTCCGGCCAGGGACGGGGCCAGGACCCTCTATCCCATGGACTACAGCGGCATCTACTCCCGCGAACGCTTCATCCTCACGAGCGGCTTCGACGGCACGATCCGGAACCCCTACTGGCAGAAGCTCGATTTCGGCTTCAGGGCCTGGCTCTGGGGCGAGGAGATCAGGCTTTCGCAGTCCCTCCGCGTGGGCTACGAGGAGGCCCCGCAGGAGGAGGACTCGACGCCGGACGCCGACTACAAGTGGTTCTGGCTCAAGAACCTCGCGCCTTCCTACCGCAGCGACCACGTGGTCATCCCTCCCGAGCGCTTCTGGTCCTATCTCAGGCGCCGCGGGGGCAGCCCCGTCGCCGCCTTGCAGGAATTCCGCTCGGCGGTCGAATGGGTCAGGCTCAACCGCTTCCGCTTCCGCTCGGACGCCTCGAGCCTCGTGGACCTCTGGGACGAGGGCGAATCGTGACGGCCGGTACCGGAGCCCCCTCCCTCGGGGCTATCGGCGTCGTGGTCCAGGTGAGGCTCGGCTCGACCCGCCTCGCGCGGAAGGCCCTCCTTCCCCTGGGCGGCGCCACGATGACCGACCAGGTCCTCGCCCGCCTCTCCCTCGTCCCCGCGGCCGTGCATGCCCTCGCCACCGACGAGGCTAGCGCCAGGGAGCTCGAGCCCATAGCGGCCCGGCACAGCTTCGATCTCGTCGTCGGCCCCGCGGAGGACGTCCTCGCGCGGTACTGCCTGGCAGTCCGCCGCTTCGGCCTCGACCGCGTCATCCGCGCCACGGGCGACAATCCCCTCGTGAACCACGAGCTCGCCCGCGCCCTCGTCGAATGGGCGGCCGGAGAGGCCGTGGCCGGACAGGAACTGCCCGACTATGCGGCCTACGCGGGCCTGCCCCTCGGCATGGGCGTCGAGTTCGTCTCGGCCCGGGCCCTTCTCCGCGCGGAAGCCGAGGCACGGGCGAGGGACGAGCGCGAGCATGTCTGCCCCTACCTCTACCGCCATCCAGAACTGTTTCGCATAACCCGTCCCGAGCCGCCCGCCGGCTGGTCCTTCCCGTCGGGGAGGGTCACCGTGGACACCCTCGAGGATTACGAGGCCATGCTCGGGCTCTACGGCGCCCTGTACGCGGGCTCGCCCATCGCGAGCGCGGCCGTGATGGACTTCCTGCGCGCCGGCGCCAGGGGCGGCGCCCTTGGCACGGCCGGAGGCGGCGCATGAACGGGCGCCGCATCCTCCTCGTTCCCTCCGTGGCCAAGGGCAACGGCTCGGGCCACATCATCCGCTGCTTCTCCCTGGCCCGGGCCCTCGGTCCCGGTGCCGTGGTCTTTGTCGCAGACGAGGCGGACCGGGACTCCTGGAGCGCTGCCGAACTATCCCTTGCCTATGCCCGCGAGCTGACGGGCATCGAGGTGGCCACCGAACTTTCCGCCGAGGCCCGCTGGAGCCTCGTCGTCCTCGACCGCCGCGCGAGCTCGATCGAGGAAGTCGCCTTCTGGGAAAGGCTCGGCCCCGTCGTCGCCCTCGACGAGGGCGGCTCCGGCCGCAGCCTGGCTTCCTACCTTGTCGACATCCTCCCGAGGCGAAACCCGCCGCGCCGGCCTTCCCTCCGGAACGGCTCCGCGATCGACGAGCCCAACCTCGCCGACCTCTCCTTCCTGGACCTTCCCGCTACGAGGAGGGAGGCCCCGCGCGCCTTCCGCCGCGTCCTCATCAGCTTCGGCGGCGAGGATCCGGCAGGCCTCACGGCCCTCCTCGCCCGGGGCCTCATCGCGGAGAAGCTCTTCAGGCCCGGGGACCTCACGATCGTGAGCGGGCCCCTCCGGAGGGGCGAGCCTCCCCTGGGCCTCGACGGTGTCATGATCCTCGGGCCGGTCCAGGACCTCAAGGAGCACCTCGCGAGGTACGATCTCGTCTTCACGCAGTTCGGTCTCACCGCCTTCGAGGCAGCCTACGCGGGCTGCGGCGTCATCCTCCTCAATCCGGGCTTCTACCACCAGGCGCTGTCGAGGAAGGCCGGCTTCCCGGAAGTCGGCGTCCTCGCTCCCGACCTCAAGGCCCTCCGTGGCTACCTTGCCGATCCCGAGGGCACCGTGGAGCTTTCCTCGAAGGCCGCGCCGAAGGAGGGCGCCTCCCTGCCCGACTTCCTCGCCGGACTCGAGCCCGCTGGCTCTCGGGGCTGTCCGCGATGCGCTTCCTTCGCGAGGCAGGCCCTCTGGCGCAGCCGCGAGAAGAGCTACTTCCGTTGCAGCGCCTGTGGCCTCGTCTATCTCGAGCGTTTCTCGCCGGGGCGCGGGTCTCCCTACCGGCAGTCATATTTCTTCGATGAATACCGGGCGCAGTACGGCAAGACCTACCTCGAGGACTGGCCGGCCCTGACGCGCATGGCCTCAGGGCGGCTCGACGCCATCGAGTCCCTTGCGGACCGCGGCCTCGGACGCAGGACGGGCCTCACCCTCCTCGATGTCGGCTGCGCCTACGGTCCCTTCGTGGCCGAGGCGAAGAAGCGAGGCCACGAGCCCTATGGCCTCGACATGGCCGATGACGCCGCGCGCTATGTGCGCTCCGAGCTCGGGATACCGGCAGCGGCCGGCGACTTCCTCGACCCCGCGGTAGCGGCGGCCTTCGGCGGCCCCTTCGACGCCCTCACCATGTGGTACGTGATCGAGCATTTCGTCGACCTCGACCAGGCCCTGCGCAACGCCGCCGCCCTCGTGCGGCCGGGCGGCGTCTTCGCCTTCTCGACGCCCTCGGGAGAGGGAGTCTCGGCGCGCCTCGCCAGGAACGGCTTCTTCGAGCGCAGCCCCTCCGACCACTTCACGATCTGGGAGCCTTCCCGCGTGAAGGGCATTCTCAAGGCCTACGGTTTTCGTGTAGAAACGATACGCGTCACGGGACATCACCCCGAGCGCTTCCCGCTGGCCTCGAGGGGCGGGGCGCTGGGAAAGAGCCGCCCCATCCTCTGGCTCCTCGGCCTCGTGTCGAGGGCCCTGGGCCTCGGCGACACCTTCGAGGTCTACGCGGTGCGCGAGCCGGTCGGGGAGGAAAGCGGCGTCCCGTCACCGGGCGGGACGCGCGAGGCGAGGAAGGCCCGCCAGTCCTGACCCCCGGGCGCTGTCCTTTTCGTCCGATGGCAGAGAGGAGACAATGGAACCATGACCGTCTTCATACTCGGCGCGGGAGTGATGCAGATCCCCGCCATACGCACCGCGAGGGAGCTGGGCTGGTACGTGGCCGCCGCCGACGGCAACGACAGGGCGCCCGGCGCGGCCCTGGCCGACGACTTCCGCCATGTCGACCTCAAGGATCTCGAAGGCCTCGAGGCGGCGGCCCGCGCCGTCAGGGAAGCCCATGGCCTCGACGCCGTCTTCACGGCCGGCACCGATTTCTCGGCGGCCGTGGCCTGGCTCTCGGGCAGGCTCGGCCTTCCCGGCATACCCCACGAGGTCGCGTTGCGCGCCTCCGACAAGCTCAGGATGCGGGCGGCCTTCGGCGCGGCCGGGGTTCCCTCGCCGCGCTTCGCCTGCCTGCGCCGGGGTGACGACCCCGCGCTGACCGTGGCGGCCTCTGGCCTCGTCCTTCCCCTCGTCGTCAAGCCCGCCGACAACATGGGCGCCCGCGGCTGCCGCCTCGCGCGCACGGAGGCCGAGCTCTCGGAGGCCTGCTCCGACGCCCTTCCTCACTCGAGGAGCGGCCAGGCCATCGTGGAAGAGTACATGGACGGGCCCGAATTCTCCCTCGATGCCATCGTCGTCGACGGCGAGGTCAGGCTCAGGGGCTTCGCGGACCGGAATATATGCTTCTCGCCCTACTTCGTGGAGCTCGGCCACACCATGCCGAGCGCCTGGCCGGCCGACATCCAGGCCGAGGTCCTTCGCGTCTTCACCGCGGGCGTGAAGGCCCTCGGCATCACCCGGGGGGCCGCCAAGGGCGACATGAAATGGTGCCCCGCGAAGAAACAGGCCATGGTCGGCGAGATAGCCGCGAGGCTCTCGGGCGGCTACATGTCCGGCTGGACCTATCCCTACGCCTCCGGCATCGAGGTGACCCGCGAGGCTCTCGAGGTGGCGGCGGGCCTCGATCCCTGCCCGGCCCCTCCCGACCGGGGCTGGGTCTCGGCGGAGCGGGCCTTCATCTCCATCCCGGGCCGGGTGTCGCGCATCGCGGGCCTCCGGGCCGCGGAGGCGACTCCCTACGTGAAGGACCTCTTCACGCGGGCCGATGCCGGCGACAGCTGCGTCTTCCCGCGGAACAACGTCGAGAAGTGCGGAAACGTCATCTCCCAGGCCCCGGCCCGCGCCGAGGCCGTGGAGGCCGCAGAGGCCGCGATACGCGGCATAGTCGTCCGCCTCGAGCCCCGCCGACCGGAGACCGACGCCTTCCTCCGCGGCGAGGGCCGCGTGGAGAACCCCGACGGCAGCACCTGGCCTCCCGAGGCCTTTTCCCTGCCGCCCATCGTGCGGGCCGCGATCGACGCCCTCCCTGAGAGCCTCGTCGTCCGCGACGCGGGCGAGGGCCCCCTCGTCCTGGCCCTTCCCGAGGCCGCCTACTTCGACGGCAAGGACTGGGCGGGACGCGGCTTCCTCGAGTCGGCGGAGCTTGCCCTGCGCCTCGCGGGCGGTCGCTTCACCCCGCCGCTGCCCCGCGGTCCCGCCTTCCCCTCCGAGCGGGAGCTCCGGGCCCATGGCAGGGCCTTCTGGCAGGCCCTCGCCCGCGGCGGCGCCCAGGCCGCCCTCTATGTACTCGATTCCGCAGGAGGAGGCGAGGCGTGAAGCAGAGGTTCCTTGCCTGCCTCCTCCTCTCCCTCGCCTGCCTTGCAGCCCTGCCCGCGGAAGGTTCCCCTTCCGCCCAGCCCCAGGCCGCCGCGGCCCCCTCCGCGCCGCAGGCGGCAGCCACGGCTCCCGCCGACGCCAAGGCGGCCGCCTCCTTCCTCTCCCTGACCGCGGCCGCCTCGGGGCTCAAGGCCCGCCTCGCCTGGGATCCCCTCACGAAGAGCGGCTATCTCGAGAGGGCCGGGGTCCGCGCGAACCTCGCGGTGGGCCTTCCCTGGCTCCTCTTCGACTATCGCGAGACCCTGCCCGTCGATCCTCCCCGCGAGGGCTCGGCCGGCCCCGAGCTCTCTCCTGCGCTGTATGCGATCCTCGAGAAACGCTTTTCGGACGCGGAAGCCGCGCACAAGGGCCACTTCTCGATCGCGGCCATCCTCATCGACCCGGGCCATGGCGGCAAGGATCCGGGCGCGGTGGGCGAGCATGTCATCGGCGGCAAGAAGCTCAGGGTCGTCGAAAAGGACCTCGCCCTCGACGTCTCCCTGCGCGTCTACCGGGCCCTCAAGGAGCGTTTCCCCGACAAGCGGATCTACATAAGCCGCTCCGGGGACAGCTACCCCACCCTGGAGGAGCGCGTGGCCATGGCCAACGAGGTGCCCCTCGGTCCCGAAGAGGCGATCATCTACGTCTCGATACACGCCAACGCGTCCTTCAACAAGAACTCGAAGGGCTTCGAGGTCTGGTACCTCAATCCCGACTACCGCAGGACCCTCGTCGATCCCGAGAGCGCCAAGGGGGTGGGGGAGGACATAGCTCCCATCCTGAACGCCATGCTCGAGGAGGAGTTCACCACGGAGAGCATCATGCTCGCCCGGAAGATCGTCGAGGACCTCCAGCAGCGCGTGGGCCTGGAAAGCCCGAACCGGGGCGTCCGCGCCGAGGAATGGTTCGTCGTGCGCAACGTCCGCATGCCCTCCGTCCTCGTGGAGATGGGCTTCGTGACGAACCCCGAGGAGGCCGCCCTCCTGGCCTCCGACGATTACTTGAAGCGCCTGTCGGACGGGATATATACTGGCATCGTCGATTTTGTCGGCTATTTCGAGACAATGAGAGGCCCACCCTCCCCATGAGCGCTTCAACTCGCAACATTCCGGCCCTGATGCAAAAGCTTGCTGCCTTTATGAGGCAGGTCGGCGCCTTCCTCAGGCGGATCGCCATCTGGCTTTCTCCCCCCCCGAGGTTCTGCGCGGCCCTCCTGTCGCTGGTCTTCGTCATCTCCCTGCTTTCCTGGGCCATCGGCGACCGGGTCTACCAGTCCGTGCTTTTCTTCCCCCAGGCAAGGGGGGCAGGGCTCAGGGGGGAGCTCAGGAACCTCCCAAGGACGGCCGGCCGCGAAAAAACGGCCGAGCTCCTCGCTTCCGAGCTGCTGCTCGGGCCCGCCAGCCCTGATCTCGGCTCGGCCTTTCCCATAGGGGTGCGCGTCGAGTCCACGATGCTGAGGCATGGCGTCCTCTATCTCGACCTCAGCCAGGATGCGGCCCTCGCCGACCCGGAGAGGCTCAGGATCGGGCTCGCCTCGATGGAGAAGAGCCTCAGGGCCGGGTTGCCCGGAATAGGGCGGATCGTGATAACGATAGGAGGCATCGAGCCCTACAGGGACGGCCTTGCGGATCCGGACGATACCGCAAAAAAGAGCAAAAAGAATTGACAAAGGGGTTCGCACGCGTATACTTCTTAATAAATTGCACGAAATATGCAGAGCGAGCATGACATGAAAGGAGCTAGTACAATGAGAAGGCAGATTATCGTCGTCGCACTCGCGCTTCTCTTCGTCGGCGCGGTGGCTGTTTCCGCGGACGAGGCCGTCCTCATAGATTTCAGCCTGCTCAAGGCGGACATCATCGCGGATAGCCTGCACCCGGAGCGCCTCACGCAGAACAGGGCCACCATGATGGACTTCTCGGGCGTCGCAGGAGCCAGCTACACCCAGGAGCAGAAGGACCAGATGAAGGTCTCCCTCGCCATCCCGAACTGGGAGGTCATCCTCGCTTCGTCCTCCAGGACCAACCTGAACCAGGCCCTCTGCCTCACGGCCGAGGTTCCCGTCGTCCAGGGCGCGAAGACCTATGGCGGCCAGACCGTGTTCGGCGTCCGCATCCACTTCCCGACCGAGTCCTACAACAGCTGGGCCCGTGTCGTCCCGCCCTTCGAGATTCCCGCCTTCGAGCCCCAGGCCACCATCGACGACAAGGGAAACATCACTCCCGCCGCCGCCGGCACCGATCCCGCCAAGACCTCCCTCACCCGCTTCGAGGGAACGACCGATTCCGCCACCGGCATCATCACCGCCCTCGGCGTCGTGAAGAACGTCGGCGTGATCAAGTCGATCGGCGTCGACGTCAAGGGACTCAACTTCCCCCATGGCCTCTCCGTCATCCTCATCGACGCCGATGGCAACGAGAAGGTCGTCTTCATGGGCTACCTCAACTTCGACGGCTGGAGAACCCTCACCTGGAACAACCCCCAGTACATCTCCGATGTCCGCAACCGCGAGCTCAGGATCTTCCCCCTCTATCCGAAGTCGATCCCCTACGTCAAGTTCGGCGGCTTCATCCTCACCCGCGACGCCGCCAGCGAAGGCGGAGACTTCGTGGCCTACTTCAAGGACGTGAAGATCCTCTTCGACAAGGCCGTTCCCAGCACCGCCGCCGACATCAATGACGAGGCAGTGTGGGGCATCGTCGCCCAGAAGGAGAACGATCGCAAGATCGCCGAATCCCGCCGCTTCGGAGCCCAGCAGGTCCTCCGCTTCCTCGAGCGCCAGAAGCAGGAGAGCAAGCAGGACTTCACCGCAGCTCCCGCGACCGGAACCACCAAGTAAGCGTCTCGCTCTCGTGAACATACAGGCCGGACCTCGTGTCCGGCCTTTTTTTCCCCCGGCCTGGCCGCGCCCCGAAGCCGCCTGCCAGGCGCTGGCCGTATTCCCCTTCCGCGCGCCGGATAATAGGTGTAGACTTGAGCCATGAACGGAGAAGCTGCGGAAGCCATACCGAACAAGGCCGAGCTCGAGGCGGAGTACGATCGCCGGCGCCCGGCCTACCAATCGGCTCTCGAGGACTTCGAAAAGCTCGTGGGGAACCGGCTCGAATCATCCGGACTTCACCCCACGATCAAGGGACGGATCAAGTCCTTTGACAGTTATTACAAGAAGAAGATCCGCCTCCTGAGACAGGCCCGGCTTGGCGGCCGGCCCGAGCCCCTTCCCATCACCGACATCATAGGCATACGGGTGGTCTGTCCCTTCCTGGGAGACCTCGAGCAGGCGGTGAAGATCATCTCGTCGGCCTTCTCCGTGAAGGAGATCGAGCGGAAAGGCGCCGAGCGCTCCTTCCGCGAGTTCGGCTATGAGAGCATCCACCTCCTCGTGGAGCTGCCCGAGGAGCTCGGGATGGCCAGGCCGGGCCTCGACGTGAAGATCTGCGAGATCCAGCTCAGGACCATCGTCCAGGAGGCCTGGGCCGAGGTCGAGCATGAGCTCGTCTACAAGGCCGACTTCAATCCCTTCGACGAGCCGATGAAGCGCAAGCTGGCGGCGCTCAACGCGAACCTCTCCCTCTCCGACATCATCTTCCAGGAGATCCGCGACTACCAGCACCGGCTCACCGAGGAGCTTTCCCAGCGCCGCAACGATTTCTACGCGAGGATCGAGGAGTCCATCGACCTTCCCTTCCAGGAGAGCCTCGCGGCAGGCGTCCCTCCCAAGGCCGAGTCGGTTCTCCCCATGGTGGAGCTGGACATGGCCAACGAGGGCCCCGCGATGCCCGATGGCGGATCATCGCAGTCCTCCAGGATGCCCGTCTCGCTCGACGACATGCTTCTCGAGGCCCTCTTCGTCCATAACCGCGGGCGCTATGGCGAGGCGGCCAGGATCTACAGCGCGATCCTCGCCGAGAATCCGCCCCGGGAGGTCTCCGCGGTCATCCACAAGCACAGGGGAATGGCCTACTTCTCGCAATCCTGCTACAAGGACGCGATAGAGGATTTCTCCAAGGCCCTGGAGCTGGATCCGCGCTGTTACAAGGCGGCCTATTTCCGCGGCGTCGTGAAGTGCGTCCTCGAGGATTACCTCGGCGCGGTAAGCGACTTCGACATGTCGCTCGAGATCAATCCCTACCAGTCCTATTCGCTCTACCGCCGGGCCCAGGCCTACTGGCACCTCGGGGACTATCCCAAGGCCCTGGCGGACTGCGAACGCGCCCTGATGATCGAGCCCGAACAGCCCCAGGCCTCGGCCCTGCGGAAGCTCGCCCTGGAAAAGCTCCAAGCCTAGCATAATTGACATGGGCCCCGTTTCTTAGATATATTCCACCTGCTGGTCCCCATCGTCTAGCGGTCAGGACAGCGGGTTTTCATCCCGCCAACAGCGGTTCGATTCCGCTTGGGGATGCGATCGAGAGAGGCGAAAGCCTCTCTTTTTTTGTCCCCGGGCGGAATCGAAGGGCGGGCGCGCCGAGCGGCAGCGAGGTGAGGCGAACAGGACGTTCGCCGCGAGCGCCCGCCCCGGCCTGGAGCGAGCGGACAGGAAGTCGGCGAGCGGAAGGCGATTCCGCTTGGGGATGCGATCGAGAGAGGCGAAAGCCTCTCTTTTTTTGTCCCCGGGCGGAATCGAAGGGCGGGCGCGCCGAGCGGCAGCGAGGCGCAAAGCCCTGCGCAGGCTCGCGTCCGGGAAAAAGCACCCTGCCCTGTGACATCCCGGAGATCATGCGCTAAGATTGGGATCCATATGGAGGTTCCTATGCATAAAAAACTGGTGATCGTAGTGCTGGCCCTTGGCCTGATATCCGGCGCGGCCTTCGCTTCGGGCCCCGGCGGGTTGACCGGCATCGGCGTCTTCGGTTCCTTCGGCGGCTCCACGACGGGCAGCACCGGCGGCGGCGTCGGCCTCTCCCTCAAGTTCGGTTCCTTCCCCGTCCTCGGCATCCAGTACGATCTTACGGCGCCTGGCAGGCTGGCCCTCGCCTGCGACTACTACATCATCGATGCACAGGGCCTCGCCGGTCCCTTGAGCTTCTTCCTCGGCGTCGGAGCCTTCGGCGGCGTTTCCTTCGGCACGCCCGCGGCCGTCGACCTCGGCCTCCGGATCCCCATCGGCCTCCAGCTCTGGCCCGTGAGCAAGCTCGAGCTCTTCCTGTCCGGAGTGCCCGTCGTCCGCTTCATCCCGACCGTCTCTCTCGGCATAGGCGGCGAGATCGGCCTCCGCGTCCACTTCTAGAGATCCGCCTTCCTGCCTCGGCCAAGGCCGCGACGGGAGATCCAAGGCCCCGCGATCCCCGGTTCATGCCGGCCGCGGGGCCTTTCCGTTTGCGGGAGGCGCCGCTTCTAGCGCGCCTTTGCCTCGAGCTCCTCCCAGCGGGCTGCCGCGCGTCGCAGGTGGGGAATGACGATGGAGCCGCCGACGATGAGGCCGACCGAGCAGGCTTCCTGGAATTCGGCCGTGCTGACTCCTTCCTCATGGCAACGTATCGTGTGGTAGAGGATGCAGTCGTCGCAGCGAAGGACGAGGGAAGCTACAAGGCCGAGGAGCTCCTTGGTCTTCGCGGGCAGGGCTCCATCACGGTAGGTCTGGCCGTCCAGGCTGAAGAATCGCTTGATCTCGAGCCCGGCTATCCCGAGCACCTTGTCATTGAGTATCTCCCTTTCCGCCTGCCAATCCTCGATGCTCTTTTCGAAGAGCCTGACTTCCGACATGCTGCCTCCCTTTTGGCCCAGCCTACACCGCTTCCGGACCGCGGCGCAACCTCGACGATGGTTTGACTTTAATATATTAAAAAGCATATATTAGACGACAAAGGAGATTGCCATGGCAGAGAAGCTCGATGTCGCGAAGTTCAAGGAAAAGGTCTTCGACTGGGACAAGAACAAGGAATGGAAATTCGAGGGCGAAAGGCCGGCGATAATCGATTTCTATGCCGAATGGTGCGGACCCTGCAAGATGATCGGTCCGGCCCTCGAGGATCTCGCCGGCAAGTACTCCGGCAAGCTCGATGTCTACAAGGTGGACATCGATGAGCAGGGGGAGCTTGCCGCGGCCTTCGGGATCACGAGCGTGCCCACCCTGCTTTTCGCGCCGGCCGAGGGCGAGCCACGCCTCGCGGTCGGTGCCCTGCCCAAGGCCCAGCTCGAGAAAGCGGTGAAGGAAGTCCTCAGGGTCGAGTGACCTGGAAGGGGATGGGAAGGCGCTCGACCTTGTTGACGGCCTCCTCTATGAGGGGCCCTAGGACGATTTCCGAATAGGCCTTCCTTTCCCGGGCCAGGTCGGCCCTCAGCATGGGATGTTTGGGGGAGAAAAGGACGCAGCAATCCTCATAGGGCAGGATGGAGGTCTCGAAGCTCCCTATGCGGCGGGCCATGGCGACCGTCTCTTCCTTGTCCATGCCGATGAGGGGTCGGAAGACCGGCAGGTCGGTGAAGGACCCCGTGAAGCGGAGGTTCTCGACGGTCTGGCTCGCCACCTGCCCGAGACTCTCGCCCGTAACGAGGCTGTTGGCGCCGATCCGCGAAGCGAGCAGCGTGGCTGCCTCCATCATCGCGGCCCGCATCATGAGGGTGGTGAGATCCTCCCGGGCAAGCTGCTTGATGCGCATCTGGATCTCCGTGAAGGAGACCGTCCAGAGGTTCATGCCTCCCGTATAGCCCGCCACGATCCGCGCGAGCGACACGACCTTGTCGTGGGCTTCCTGGGAAGTGTAGGGGTAGGCGTGGAAGTAGACGGAATCGAGGCCGAGGCCCCGGCTCGCCATGAGCCAGCCGGCGACGGGAGAATCGATCCCCCCCGAGAGGAGGAGGAGGCCGCGACCCTGGGAACCCACGGGGAGGCCCCTCGTTCCGTGCACCGTGTCGCCGTAGACGAAGGCCCTCTCCCTGATCTCGGCGTTGATGACGAACTCGGGCCGGTGGAGGTCGACGACGAGTTCGGGCAACGCGTCCGTGGCAGCGGCCCCGATGTCCCGCGAGAGCTCGTAGGAGGTGAGGGGGAAGCTCTTGTCCGAGCGGCGCGACTCGGCCTTGAAGCGGCGCTTGCCCGCGGAGGCCGCCTCCCTCGCCACGGCGACGGCCGCCTCGAAGACCGCCTCCGGGGTCTTCTCGACTCGCCAGGCGCGCGCGAAGCCGTTGATGCCGGGCACCCGCGCGAGGATGGCCTCGACCTCGGCCTCCGCGCCTGGGCGGGCCTCGATGAAGATGCGGCCGGGGCGGTAGTCGATGCGGGCAGCCTTGCCCTCGAGCCTTCGCTTGAGATCGGCCTTGAGCCTCGCCTCGAACTCCTTGCGGTTGCCGAGCTTGAGGAGGATCTCCCCGATCTTGACGAGATAGACGGTATCCATGGCTTTCCCCTAGATCTTCAGTTTGCGGTAGGTGGAACGCGCCTCTTCGAGGAAGGCGTCGATGTCGGCCTCGCCCGTCAGGTCTC
>Ga0209098_1002061_pt1 | contig 18171 bp, 8 predicted proteins | sample AD_JPNHW1_MetaG_FD_184429 | JGI IMG/M metagenome (GOLD analysis project Ga0209098, IMG submission 184429) | Active sludge microbial communities of municipal wastewater-treating anaerobic digesters from Japan - AD_JPNHW1_MetaG (SPAdes) (version 2) | ecosystem: Engineered > Bioreactor > Anaerobic >... | reverse complement strand
GTCGTCTGCGCCGCGGGCCCGGCGCGCAGGTAGCCCAGCAGGCCCTTGCCCGAATCGGGCGCGAACAGCCGGCGCAGCCAATGCTCGAAGCCGTGCGGCGACAGGCGCAGCCCCAGGTGTTCGCTGGCGACGTCCTCGACCGTGTGCGCTTCGTCGAGCACGACGGCGGCCGCATCGGGCAGGAAGGACGCGCCTTCGCGGCGCAGCGCGAGATCGGAAAACAGCAGGTGGTGGTTGGCCACGAGCACGTCGGCGTCCTGCATGCGGGCGCGGGCGCGCTGCAGGAAGCAGCGCCTGCGCTCGGGACATTTCGCGCCGAGGCAGTTGCCGTGTTCGGCGCAGACCGCGCTCCAGGCCTCGGGCGACGGCGGCCGGCGCAACTCCTGCAGGCTGCCGTCCTCCGTCTCGTCGGCCCAGGCGCGCAGGCGTTCGAGTTCCTCGCCGAGGCCTTCGGCGAACAGTTCCCGCTGGTGCTGGCGCGCGCGGGCCAGGCGGCGCAGGCACAGGTAGTTCATGCGCCCCTTGACGAGCGCGACGCGGAAGGCGACGCCCAGGCGGTTTTCCAGCAGCGGCAAATCCTTGCCGACGAGCTGTTCCTGGAGGGAAATCGTGTGCGTCGAAACGAGCGTCCGGACGCCGGCGCGCTTGGCGTGCAGGATCAGCGGCACCAGATAGGCCAGGCTCTTGCCGACGCCCGTGCCCGCCTCCACGACCAGGTGGCGGTGGCCTTCCAAGGCGGCGGCCACCGCTTGGGCCATTTCGACCTGCTGGGGCCGCGCCTCGTATTCGAAATCCCCCTCGGCGGCGCGCGCCAAGGCGCCGCCGGACGCGAAAACCGCGCCCGCCGCTTCTGGCAGCGAGCGCGGATCCGCCGGATGCCCGGCTTGGATCGGCGCAATCATCCGGCGCGTTGGGCGGCCCTGTTCGGCAAGCGGCGGTTCCGCGCAGAACGGTGGCCCGCCGCACCCTTCGTCAAGGCGCCGGCGCCGGCGCCGGCGCGGTCACGGGCGCCGCGGCGGGAACGGCCGCGGGCGCTTCCGCCGGAGCCGCGGCGGGCGCGTTCGACGTCGAAGCCGCCGCCGCGAGGGCGCCATCCAGCTTGATCGTCGCCTTGCTCTTCAGTTCCTGGATGTAGTCGGCGGTGACCTTCTGCTGGGCCTGGCCCTTCAGGAGATTGAGCAGGCGGTCCTTCACCTCGTCGAACGGAATCAGCTTCTCTTCCTGCTCGCCGGTCACCTTGATCACGTGGAAACCCACGGGCGATTCGACCACTTCGCCGATGGCGCCGATTTCCTGGCCATAGACGGCGTCTTCGAAGGCCTTGGCTTCGCGTCCGCGCGGAATCACGCCCAGATCGCCGCCCCGCGACCGGCTGAGACATTCGGATTTTTCGCCGGCCACCGCGGCGAAATCGGCGCCGGCCAGCAGCTCCTGGCGGATGGCCTCGGCCTTGGCGCGGGCATCCGTCTTGACTTCGTCGGACGCGTCCGCCGGCAAGCGGATGAGGATGTGCGACACCGTCCGGCCGGCCGGCTGGGTGAATTCCTTCGCGTGCTCGTCGTAGTAGGCCTTCGCGGTTTCTTCCGTCACGGCATCGACGGCGGCCTGGAGCTTGTCCTTGATCATCTTGTTCTTGAACAAGTCGAGCGTCAGGTTCATCTCCATTTCTTCCATGGGGACGTTCGCATCCGCGAGCAGCATGGCCAAGGATCCGCCGGGGCCCAAGGCCTTTTCGAGATCCTGCTTGCCCTTCTCGATTTCCTCGCGGGTGATGATGACGCCCGACCGTTCCATTTCGCCGCGCACGAGCTGGCGCACCACGAGGTTGTCCACGGCCTGCTGCAGCAGCCGCGTCTGGATGGCGGGAATCTGTTCCGCGGGCATGTTCTTGGGCACGTGGGAGAAGAGGCGGCCCGCCTCCTGCTGGATCTGGGAACCGGTGATGCCCGTCTGATCGACCCACACCTGCACTTCCGTTCCCATGGCGGTGCGCGGCTTGACCGTCTGGGTTTCCTTCTTGCCGCACCCCACCGCCAGCGCCAGCGCCGCGGCCCCGATCCACCGAACGAATTGCGTCATGTCGTTTTTCCTTTCGCGATACCTAGGCAAATCCAATCGAACGGCGGCATTTTCGGGCAAACCGGGCGAAAAGCAAGCCTCAATCGGCCGGCGGAGACGCCGGAAGAGCGGCCGGCGTCCGGAGCCGTGGAGTTGAAAAACGGCGGCTCCCCCGGACGGCGGATTCGGCATGCGGCCGGAGAACTTCAACGGCAAATCGGGCTTCCATGACCACCGCCCCTTTCGCGGCCACGCGCAATCGTCGGTCGCTGCTGTGATCCGGCGCACAAATCCCGCCTGCGGGGCTGGACGGCGGACGGGCCATGCAGGCGGTCCGCGCTTCCGCGTGCGGCGGCCCTTTCGGCCCGAAACGCGAAGAGATGCACCGAATCGCAAAGACGCCCCCCATCGCCCCACACACAAAAATGGGTTTGTCTCGCCCGTTCCAATCTGCAATTCATTCCGACATGACAACGCGCACCCCCCGACCAACGATCGCCGCGTTTTCCGTTCCCGCCCAACCCGCGGTTGAGACCATGCCGATTCCGCCGGCACCCCCGTTCCGCCGATCGTGGGGAGGCCTTTCCATGCGGCAGTCCCCCTTCCGTCGCCGACCATTGACGTCCCGCGCCTCATGACCTCCGGCCGTCTGCGCGCTGCGCTCCTTTCGCTGCTTCTCTTTGCTGCCACGTTCGCGTTGTTTTGTCCTGCGGCGTCCTATTCCCTCGTCGGGTTCGACGATCCTTCCTTCATCACCCACAACCCCATCGTTTGCAACGGATTCTCATGGAGCAGCCTGCGGAGCGCCTTCACCGGACTCCACGGCGACAAGTGCATGTACGTGCCGCTTCTGTGGGTTTCCTTCCTGCTCGACGTCAAGCTGTTCGGGGCAACCGCCGCGAATCCATGGGGCTTTCACTTCACCAACGTGCTCCTCCACTCCTTCAACTCCGTCCTGCTGTTTCTCTTGTTCTTCATCTCCTGCAAAAAACAGTGGCGCGCCTTCTTTTTTGCCGCCATCTGGGCGCTCCATCCCCTGCGCGTCGAGTCCGTCGCGTGGGTCACCGAGCGGAAGGACGTGTTGTCGGGCTTTTTCGCACTGCTCTGCGCGGTTTTCCACGTCTGGGCCGGCCGCCGTGCGCTTCCGCCGTGCGCAGGCGAAGCTCCGCGCCCGGCGCCGATCTTCCAAGGGCTTTCGTTCTTCGCGTTCATTCTCGGGCTGCTGGTCAAACCCATGCTGATCCCCCTGCCCGGCCTCTTGCTGTTGCTGGACGTCTGGCCGCTGCGCCGGCTGGAATTATCTCGTTCTTCCGCATGGCGAGCCGGCCCGCGGCTGCTGCTTGAAAAACTTCCGTTTTTCTTGTGCGCCGCCGGCGCCTTCTTTGCCGCCTGGGTCACTCAAACCGTCGCCATGACGCCCGCGCCGCTCTGGTTCCGCCTCCTCTACGTCCCCACCAATTACCTGTTTTATCTCCAAAAATTTTTCTTTCCCTTTCATCTTTCCGCCATGGTGCCGCGCGCGCCGGCGTCCGCCTTGTCCTTTCTGGTGGCCAGCGGCATTCTTGCCGCGGCCAGCGCATGGGTTTGGGCGCGGCGCCGCAACCGCCCCAACGAGTTGGTGGGTTGGCTGGCCTTCCTCGGACTTCTTCTCCCCGTCATCGGCTTCGTCTTGATTGGCGTCTATCCCGTCGCCGACCGCTATTCCTACCTCCCGTCCATTGGCCTCTCGCTCGCCCTCCTGTTTCTGCTTCCGTCCCGGCGCCGCCCGCTGCCGGATCGGGGGTTTCGCGCCGGACGCCTGGCCCTCGCGTCGTCGATCCTGGCCGCCTTGGCGGTGCTCACCTCGCGCCAGCTTCCCTCTTGGCAAGACGACGCCAGCCTGTACGACAACGTCGCCCGGCGCCATCCCGGACACTATGCCGTCATCTATTACCAGGCCTGCAACGAGTTTTTCGCCAATGGCAACGCGGCGGCCGCCGACCGAATGGCCGATCAGCTTCTTCAAATCATGCCCCATGGCTCGTTTGGCCTGATTCTCAAAATCGTTTGCCTTTCCCAATTGCAATCCACCGCGGCCGCCCTGGAGTTCGCCCGAGCTCAATATCCGCGTTGCGACACCCTCCACAATCCGGGCGCTTATGAAATGACCTTGACCATGCTGGCCTATTTCGCCGGGCAACGCGATCAAGCCCAACGCTACATGCAGGACACCTTCCGACGCCGCGTGTTCGAACCCAAAACGCAGGAACAACTCCATTCGTTGGCCATGCTGCTGGCCCACGAGCAAGGCGATGAAGCGACCGCCCTCGCCCACGCCGCGCACATCGACTCGCTCCGGAACAGGACCCGGATCGTTCCCGAAGACTTGATGCTCGCCTATGCGACGCTATGGGAAAAAGGATTCTACGTTCAAACGCTGCCCCGCTTCCGGCAACTGGCCCAGACTTGCTCCGACCGCCCCGACCTTCTCAACAACATCGCCTGGCTTCTGGCCACCACGCCGGGATCGCCGGCCGATCCGGACGAGATCCTTCAAATGGTCCGACAAGCGCTGGCCCGCGCCCCCGGCCATCCCGTGATCCTCGACACCCTGTCGGTTGCTCAGGCCCATGCCGGCGATTTCGAGGCGGCCCTGGAAACCGCGAACGCTCTGGCCCTCGTCCTGGCGGCGTCTCCGGCCAGCGATGCCCCGCGCATGCTCCTCGGCGTCCAAAACCGCATCGCCCTTTTTCGGCAGCGCCAGCCCTATCGCGAATATTCGGCCAACCGTCTTCTGTACGCCCCCTGAAAGCCCGGCGGAATCAGTATATTTTCCCCACGGCATAGATCGTCGCCATGGCCACGCCAACGAAATAGACCGGAATCAGCCACTTCCACTTCTCCGCGCATTGGACCTGGAAACTCCGGTTGTGGAGCAACAGGAACGCCATCGGCGCGATCGGATGGAAATAGCGGCCGAACAGCGCCAACGCCGGCCAGCCGGGTGCGCACCAGGTGACGTAGTTCACGGCGGCGATCGCCACCACGGCCCCCGACAAGATCAGGGCCACCCACCAGCGCTGCCACTCCCGGATGCGGACCTGTTCGTTCTTCTCCGCGACGGCGCACCAGAAGAGCGCCGCAAAACTGGTCTGCCCAATGTACACGCAACCGGCATACCAGCCCAACAACCCCACGAACTCGTGGCAAAGCCCCAAGCCGCCCCCCAGATAGAGAAAGCGGACGGAACCCAGGAACCGCCCCAACAAAAGCCCAATGAAATGGAGGGGATCGCGCAGGATGTGCGACACCTGCGCCCATTCATTCACGTCCGCGAAGCTGGGCACGTACGTGCTTTGCATCGCCCATGCCCAGAGCGCGGCAGAAAGCACCGCGCACCCCGTCGCGCCGACGCCAACCGCCCAAAACTTCTTTCTTCCGCCGAACTTCGCGGCGGGAATCAGGAAAACCAGTCCCAGCGCCGGCACGTAGATGGACTTGCACAGACCGATGATGGCGCCCAGCGCAAACAAGGCGAAAACATCCCGCCGCGCGATCGCGGGCTTGATGAATGCATATCGAAAGACCAACGCCGTGAAATAGAAGAGCACCGCATTGGTCGCGGAATCCGCCGAAAGAGACGCCGCTTGGTAGATCAGCGCCGGCAGCAGCGCCAAGACCGCGAAGCCCCACGGGCAGATCGGCGTCGTTCGGATGGCCCGATGCACGAGCCAGACAAAAAACGCGAGCGCGCAAAACCGCCCGCCATACACAAGCCAGAGGGGCGGCAAATTCAGGATCCGGGCGATTCCGACGCCCACCACCTGGGGCAAATACACGACGGGGGCATAGCGCGTCATGTTCCGAAAATCCACGAACCGCCGCGCCGAAAGATCGGTCCGTTGCGTCAGCCAGGAAACCACATCGGTCCATTTGTTCCGATCCCAGCGCACCTCCCCGCTGGCGGCATTGCCGTCGAAAAAATGTTCCTCCATGGCGACCAGCGCGGACGGAATCTCGCCGCCCGACTCGGCGCCGCGCCGCTCGCCGACGACGCGCCCTTCGGCAATTTGGACGATTCGGAAAAAGTGGCTGGGCTCGTCGGCCACCTGGAAGGGCGGCGTCAAGATCAGGCAGGCCAAGCCGACCAACGACGCCAGCACCAGAAACACGCTCTCGGGTCGGATCCAATCCGCGATTTTCTTCATCGATTCAAGCCTCGCCGTCCCTGTGCTTTATTATAAAGCAGGCGGGGCTGTCCATTGCTTTCATTCCCGCGGCTTCCATTCGCGTTCAATCCTGCCGGCCGACCTTTTCCGCCTTGAACCCCCGGCCGGCGGAACGCTATACATATCCCCGAAACAGGGAACATCCCTCATGAGTCTGCCGACCGATTTCCCGCCATTCAAACCGTTCGCCGCGATTTCATTCCGATGAATCCGAGCCGAAAGTTCATCTTCGCATCCTTGCTCGGGACGTTTCTATGCGTTTTCGGCGCGAAGTTGTTCGTCGTCGGCCACCACGGCAATCCGACCCCCTTCTGGGACCAGTGGGATGCCGAAGCGGCCTCCCTGTACCTCCCCTTGGCGGAGAATAACTTGGATTTCGCCGAATTCTTCGCGCCCCACAACGAGCACCGAATCCTCTGGGTCCGGCTGCTCGGCTTGCTGGAACTTTTCCTGAATGGCGGCATTTGGGATCCGTTGTTCCAAATGGTCGTGAATGCAGGCATCCATGCCCTCGCGATCGTGCTGTTGCTGTTTTGGCTGCGGAAAGAACTGCCTCCGAGAGCGTTCGTCCCCTTGGTCCTATTTTCTTCGATCCTCGTGTTGCCGTTCGGCTGGGAAAACACGCTGGCGGGATTCCAGTCGCAGTTCTATTTCTTGCTTCTGTTCGGAAGCGCAAGCATCTGGTGGCTGACGACGGCCCGGCCGCTGAGCGCCAAATGGTGGCTGGGATTCGCCGCCTTGGCGGCATCCGGTTTTTCGGTCGCTTCCGGATTTCTGGCCGGCCTGGCCGTGGCCGCGAGCGATCTCCTGCGGATGCTTGCGGACAAAAAAGCGGACCGGCGCAGATGCCTCGGCTTGGGTTTCCTGTTGGCTTTCGCCGCGTTGGCCTATGGGTTCACCCCGGTGGTCGCCGCCCATGCTTCGCTCAAAGCGGCGGGGCTCCGCGACTTCTCGCTCTCGCTGTTCAAGGCGCTGGCCTTCCCGTTCACCTCCGCGCCATTTCTGGCGCTCTTCACGCAACTGCCGGCGCTCGCGTGTGCAGGACGGCTGGCCGCGGACAAACGCGCCGGCCGCAACCTGCGCCCGCTCTGGTTTTTGATGACGGCCACCCTTTGGCTATATTTGAACGCGGCGGCCACGGCGTACGGCCGGGGCGCGGGCGGGGCCGCCCCCGCCTCCCGCTACATGGACACGCTGGCCTTGCTCAACGTCGTCAACTTCGCCGCCGGCCTGCATTTGGTTTCGACGTTCCCCGGGCGGCGGATGAAGTTCGCCTTGGCGGGCTGGGCGCTCGTGCTGTTGTTGGGATGGTTGGGAACGTACGGCGACAGCACCCACCGCATCATCCGCAATGAAGCTCGCTTGTGCAGAATCCAAGAAGCCAACGTCCGGCAATTCCTGGAGGATTTCGACCGCGACCGGATGGAACGCCTGCCGTACTATTCGATTCCGTATCCGACGGCGCAGCGCCTGATCGATCTGCTGGAAAACGAAACCGTTCGCGATTTTCTTCCGACCCCGTTGCGCCGGCCCCTCTCCGCCACCCAGACGAACAACGCGGGCTTCGTGGCCGATGGCACTCCGCTGGCGGCCGCAGCGGGCGTTCGCCCGCACGTCTGGGGCAGTTTCGGCGCCAGCGGCAATGCAAATACCGGAAGCCTGTCGCTGGAATATTCCCCGCCTTCCAAGGGCGGTTTCCTGGAAATATCCGTCGCGGGCCATCTGGCTGGAGAAGGCATGAAGTTCCGCATCGAAGACCTGGAGGGACGTCCGCTTCGCGGTCTTCGGCCGACCCGGGATCTTCAAACGCGATGGCATTCGCTGCATTTCCGGAACCCCGGCCGCCCCTTCCGAATCGTTGCCGAAGACACCAGCCCGCAGCATTGGCTTGCCTTTGCCGAACCCAAGGAAATCGGCGCAGGCACGCTGGTCGCAAAAGCGGCCATGCGGTTTTGGTTCCTCTTCGCCGGAATCGGCGGCGGCCTGCTGGTCTGGATTTCGCTGGGCTTCCTCCCAAAATGCGCCTCTCCGGAACGAGAGGTCGGCGACCAGACGGCCAGCGCCTCCCCCCGCGAACCGGTCCCCGCCCCCCCCCGAAAAGCCATCCTGCCTGCCCTGCTGATCTTCATCCTTGCGTTCGCCCTGTTCGCGCCGACGCTGCGATACAACCTGGTGGATCTGGACGATGCCGTCTACGTCACCTACAACACGTCTGTGTTGGAGGGGTTCACCCCCGCTTCGGTCCGCCATGCTTTTTCTCCCCACAACGTCACGGCCACCATGTACATGCCGCTGTTGTGGCTTTCCTACATGCTCGACGTCGAATGGCTGGGCGCCACGCCGACCCAGCCCTGGGGATTCCACTTCACCAACGTCCTGCTCCATGCCCTCAATTCCGTGCTCGTCTTTTGGCTGCTGTTTTCCTTCTGCCGAAAGCCCTGGCGCGCCTTTTTCTTCGCGGCCCTTTGGGCCATTCATCCCCTCCGCGTCGAGTCCGTCGCATGGGTCACGGAACGCAAGGACGTCTTGTCCGGCTTTTTCTCTTTGCTGTGCCTCGGCGGCTATCTGCGAGCCTGGCGGAACCGTCCCGGATCGACGGTCGCCGCCGGCCGCCCTTCGATCCCGTTTCTCGCCTTTTCCGTGTTCTTTTATGCCTTGGGCCTTCTGGTCAAGCCCGCGCTCGTTCCCCTCCCGTTCGTGTTGTTGCTGTTTGATTTCTGGCCCTTGCGCCGCCTGGAACTCGCGGCGCGCGCCTTGTACCAAACGGGCATCCGCCTCCTGCTCGAAAAAACGCCCTATTTTCTCGCGGCCGGGCTCGCCGCCTTGGGAACCATTTGGGGCCATCACGTCGTCACCGGAACCCTCCACGTTCCGATTCTGGCCCGCTTGCTGTCCATTCCCTTGGCCTATGGGTTTTATCTTCTCAAAACGGTGCTGCCCCGGGGATTGACCGTCCTCTATCTGCCGTTTTCCGATTGGATGACTCCCAACCAGTTGTGGATGTGCATCGCCGGCGCCCTCGTCGTGTACGTGTTGCTGACGGATTGGGTCTGGCGAAAGCGCCGCAGGGACCCGAATCAGTTGGTCGGCTGGCTTTGGTTCATGGCGATGCTGGCGCCGGTTTGCGGGATCGTGCCCATTCCCGCCAACGACGTCGCCGACCGGTTCAGCTATCTGCCAGCCATTGGATTGTCCCTCGCCTTGTTGCACTTGAACCCCGTTCCGGCGCGCATCCGATCAGTCCGGCCATGGCTCCAGCCCGCCGGCGCCCTGGCCCTCCTGGCCGCTCTCGTTTTTCTGTCTTGGCGCCAACTGCCGGCATGGAAAGATGCCCCCTCCCAGGAACTGCGCATGTTGACCGTCTTTCCCCGCCATCCCGTTGCGCTGAAAAGCGTCGGCACTCGATTGATCCGCGACACCGGCGATTACTCCAAGGCCAACGAAATGATTTCGACGGCGCTGGCCGCCGACCCCGGCAACTGGGAAGCCCATTTGGCCAAGGCACAATGCATCGCGGAGCTGGAAGGCCCAGCCGCCGCCCGCCGGCATCTGCTGGACATCGAGACGCCCTATTCGCTCTATTCCCGCATCGACTGGCTCCGGAATCTCGCCCGCTATTCCCTGATGCTGGGCGACTACGACGAGGCCATCCGATATGGCGAGCAGGTTCTGGCGCTCATTCCGCCCAACGACATTTCGCAAACGCCGGTTTTGCTCATGACTTTGGCGGCGGCCTATTACCAGGGAGACGCCGAACGAGCTCTGGCCTACGCCCGCCGGTTTCCGCCCTATGCCGACAAAACCTCCGTTGAATTGGCCGATCTCCTGCCGCATGCCGTTTTCCAATGGTTCAGCGGCTATCGTCGCGACGCCTATGCGTATTTCCAGCGCTTGGTGCAAACCCATCCCGACCGTCCCGACATCTTGAACAATCTCGTTTGGGGGCTGGCCACCGCATCCTGGTCTCCGGCGGATCCCACCGAAGTGCTGGCCATCGCCAACCGTCTCGCGGCGTTGGTGCCGGACCGGAATCCCGGCATTTTGGATACGCTGGCCGCCGCGCAAGCCAATGCCGGCGACTTCGAATCCGCCAGTCGGACCATGCGGGAAGCGCTCGGATTGTTCCCCCCCTCTGCCGACCCCAATCAGCTGATCATGAAAGAGCGCCTCGCCGCTCGGCTGGCGCTCTACGAACAACGCCAGCCTTATCGGGAAGACGCCTTCACCCGGATGTACGTGACATTTTTCGGCGACCTCACCAAATTGCGCCCGCCGGAACCCCAATGAAGTCGTTCCCCCGACGCTCTCCGTCCGCCTTCTCGACCGGTCGCGTCTATCCGTCGCATGAATGATTCCCCTTCCAAGACGTCCGCCCCCCCGCCAGCCGGATCGAAAACGCTTGGCGGCTTGGGACTGTTGTTGTTTTGCGCCACCCTCCTTCTGTTCTCCCCCGCGTTGCGCTACGGACTGGTCGATTTCGACGACCAAATCTACGTTGCCAGCCACCCGCTGGTCATGGAAGGCTTCTCCGCCGCCCACGTGTGGACCACGTTCTCGACCTTCCAGAATGGGTTGTATTCCCCCCTGTTGTGGTTCTCGTATGGGCTCGATGCCGTGCTGCTGGGCGCTTCACCGGCGGCTCCGTGGGGCTTCCACTTCACCAACGTGCTTTTCCACGCCCTCAATGCCGCCCTGCTTTATTTTCTGCTTTTGAACTTCTGCCGGAAGCCCTGGCGGGCCTTTTTCTTCGCTGCGCTCTGGGCGCTCCATCCCTTGCGGGTCGAATCCGTCGCATGGGTGACCGAGCGCAAGGACGTCCTCTCCGGCTTTTTCGGCCTGCTGTCCATCGGGGCATATTTGCATGCTTGTCAGGCCCGGACTTCCGCCGAGACCTGTTCCAAGCCGCGCATCCCGCCGTATCTGGCCTCGCTGCTTTTGTTTTCCCTGGGGCTGCTGGTCAAGCCCACGCTGGTTCCGATTCCGGGCGCGCTCCTGCTGCTGGATTTCTGGCCTCTGCGCCGCCTGGAATTCACCGGAGCCTCCATCCGCCGCTTTGCGCCGCGGCTGCTGGCCGAAAAAATCCCCTATTTCATCTTGGCCGGCTTGGCGGCCGCCGGGACGTCGGCCGCCCATCAAACCATGCATGGCATCACGGAAACCCCGTGGGCCCTCCGCCTCTTGGCCGTTCCCGTCCACTATGCGTTCTATCTGGTTCGATTCGCTTGGCCCCGCCATCTGTCGCCCTTGTATCCGGACGTGCCTCCGTCCACGCCTTGGGTCTGGCCGGCGGTCCTCGCGCTGGCCATCGCGACCGTTTGGATCTGGATTTCCCGCTCGCGACGGCCGGAACGCCTGGTCGGCTGGTTCTTCTTTCTCGGCTTTCTCGTGCCCGCGATCGGTCTCGTGCGTTTCGGCGTCCAGTCCATCGCCGACCGCTTCACCTATCTGCCCGCCATGGGCCTTTCCATCGCCCTTCTGGCCGTCTGGCCCGTGCAAGATGCGCGGCGCCAGAGCATCCGACGCCTGCTGCGCGCCTTGGTTTCGGCGAGCGTTTTGGCCGCCTTGGCGGTGGCTACGCTGCGTCTTTTGCCCGCTTGGCGTGAACCGGCCGCCTTGCATGCGCACATTCTGTCGGTTTTTCCCGACAATGCCTCCGCCCTGGCCATGCGCTCGTCCTATTTGATTCGCACCGCCGGAGATTTCCAAGGCGCCCAGGCGGGATTCGATCGCATCATCCAATCCGGTTCGTTCAATCACGAAGTGCTGGGCGGCAAAGCCCGCTGCCTTGCGGCGCTGCAAGGACCGGCCGCCGCCAAGGTGTTGCTGCTGCAAGCGCCCAGCACGTCCAATCCGTATGCTCGCCAGGCCATCGCTTGGGACGTCGCGCGCTATTCCTTGATGCTGCAGCAATACGACGACGCCATCCGCTTCGCCACGCTTGCGCTGGAATGCCTTCCCGCCCGGTGGGAACAACCCGCTTATCTCCACCTGCTCATCATGGTTGCCGCTTTCGAAAAAGGCGATTTGTCCCTTGCCTTGGATCACGCCCGGCGATTCCCGGCCTATGCCGACCGGACCACGCTGGAATTCGCCGATCTCCTGCCCTATTATCTCCACCAGTGGACGGAATTCCACCGGACCGATGCATACGCCTATTTCCAGCGCCTGATCGCCGCCACGCCGAATCAGGCTCGTCTTCTCAACAACGTTGCCTGGGGCTTGGCCACGGCCGAGTGGTCTCCGGCGCCGCCGAAGGAGGTCTTGACTCTGGCTCGGCAGGTGTGCGCGGCATTGCCAACGCCCAATCCCGGCGCCTTGGACACCCTCGCCGCCGCCCAAGCGAATGCCGGCGATTTCGAGGCGGCTTCCGAGACGATTCGGCAAGCCATCCACCTGATCTCCGACACCGCCAATCCTGAAATCGCCCAGTGGAAGGAACGCCTTCAGGCCCGCATGGCCCTCTATCGAAACCATCGGCCCTATCGGGAAGACGCCTTCTCCCGCCTGCTGGCCGCCCAGTTCGGCAAGAACCTGCCCGTCACGGACAAGAAAGCCGCGCCATGAAAAAACATCGGCTCTGGATTCCGCTGCTCGCCTTGCTGCTTTTCGCCGCCACGTTCGCGCTGTTTTCGCCGGCCCTTTCCTTCGAATTGGTCAATTTCGACGATCCGGTCTTCATCACCCACAATCCCATCCTGTTCAACGGATTTTCCTGGGGGGCCATCCGCAGCGCCTTCACCGGTCTCCATGGCGACGAGAGCATGTACGTGCCCCTTCTGTGGGTTTCGTATCTGCTCGATCTGAAGTTTCTCGGCGCCTCTCCCGTGAATCCGTGGGGGTTTCACTTCACCAACGTGCTTTTCCATGCGCTCAACTCCGTTTTGTTCTTCCTGCTGCTTTTCGCCTTGTGCAAAAAACCGTGGCGCGCCTTGTTCTTCGCCGCGATTTGGGCGCTGCATCCCCTGCGCGTCGAATCGGTCGCCTGGGTCACCGAACGCAAGGACGTGTTGTCCGCCTTTTTCGCCCTGCTCTGCACGGGAGCGTACGGTTGGGCCTGGGTCCGGAGTACCGGCGCGGGCGCGGAACCCCGCGCGCGATTCCGCCTCAACCGCCCCCTGCATCTGGCGGCGTTCGCGTTCTTCGTTCTCGGGCTTCTGGTCAAACCCATGCTGGTCACCATCCCCTGCCTGTTGCTGCTGCTGGACGTCTGGCCGCTGCGCCGCCTGGAACTGGCCTGGCCTTCCGCCGGCCGCGCCTTGCCGCGCCTGATCCTGGAAAAACTGCCCTTCTTCCTCTGCGCCGCCATCGCTTCGCTGGCCGTGCATTCCACCCAGATCCACGCCATTTCCGCCGTGCCGCTCAAAGCCCGGCTCCTGTGGATTCCCACCAACTATCTGTTCTACCTCGATAAGTTCTTCTTTCCTTTCCGGTTGTTTCCCATGGTTCCCCGCGGGCTGCTTTTCATCCATGCGTTCCTGCTGGCCAGCGGCGTTCTAGTCGCGGTCACCGTTTGGCTTTGGGTGCGGCGCCGAAAAACGAACAACGCCCTGGTGGGCTGGCTGGCTTTTCTCGGGCTGCTGTTCCCCGTCGTCGGCATCGTCTGGATCGGCGTCTATCCCGTCGCGGATCGCTATTCCTATCTGCCTTCCATGGGTCTGTCCGTCGCGCTGCTGAACGTGCTTGCCTCGCGCAAATTCTCTTCGCCGGATCGGATTTTCCGACGGATTCGCGCCGGCTTGGCCACGTTCATCCTCGCGGGTTTGGCCGTTCTGACGATCCGCCTGCTGCCGATTTGGCAAAACAACAAGAGCCTCTACGACCACGTGGCCCGGCTGTCGCCTGGACACTATGGCGCCACCAATTACCAAGCCCGCCGGGAGTATTTCGTCACCGGAGACGTCGCCGCTGCCGATCGCTTGGCCGACCGCCTGCTCCAGCTCCAACCCACCGTCTCGTTTGGATTGACGCTCAAGATCCTGTGCTTGTCGCAGCTGCAATCCACCGAAGCCGCCTGGAAATTCGCCCGGGCCCACTACCCCCCCCACGACAACGTCTCGAATCCCGGCGATTACGAAAGCCATCTCGCGATCCTGGCCTTCTTGACGCAGCGCCACGACGAGGCCCGGCGCTACATGGACGAGACCCTGCGTCTCGGCGTCTTCGAACCCAAGTCGCGGGAACAACTCCATGCGCTGGCCATGCTGCTGGCCCATGCGCGGGGCGAGGAATCCGTCGCATTGGAGCACGCTTCCCAAATCGCCTCGCTGCGGGGGAAAACCCGGCTCGCGCCCGAGGACTTCTTGGTTGCATACACGACTCTTTGGGATCGGGGGTTTTTCGTCCAGGCCCTGCCTTTTTTCCGGGAGTTGGTCCACACCTGCCCCGACCGCCCCGATGTGCTCAACAACATCGCCTGGCTTCTGGCCACCACGGCCGGTTCTCCGGCCGATCCGGAGGAAATCCTGCAAATGGTCCGGCAAGCGCTGGCGGGCGCGCCCAATCATCCCGTGATCCTCGACACCCTGGCGGTCGCCCAGGCCAATGCCGGCGATTTCGATGCGGCCCTCCAGACTGCGCAGCAATTGGCCGCCGGCTTGGCGCTATCCCCGGCCCAAGATGCCCCCCACATGCTGCGCGGCGTCCAAAAACGAATCGCTCTGTTTCAGAAGCGGGAACCTTATCGGGAATTCTCTTCCAACCGCCTGCTCTATGCCCCGTGACCTCGGCGACTGCGCGGCCGCCCCCCCCTCGCTCAGTCTCCGCGCGGAGCCTGAAAACCCATCTCCAAACCCGCCCTCACGTGCGAAGCGCGCAGGGCTTTCCACTCCGCCATTGACAGCATCGTCCCCGGGGTCTTTCGCGGAGCGGGCGGCGCCCGGATGGCCCGGTTCCATGCCTTCTGCACCGACTTCTTGCTTCCCCACCCGTCCTCGAAGACAAAGGTGCCGCTGTCCGTTCCGCTCAACTCCGCGTTCATGAACCACAATTCGCAGTAGAATCGCCCGGAAGTCGCCCCGGCTTCATCGAAACCCAGCCAATAGTGGTAGGCCGTCTGGCCGCTGAAAAGAACCACGTGCAGACTATTGGCCGTCCCCAACTCCTGCCCGACGAAGTCAACCCTTCCGCTCTCCACCGGCACGTTGTTGGACACCCGCGCCCACATGCCCGTTCCGCCAATGAAATCCAGCCAATACTGCATGTCCATTCCAGTATGAACCGCAGCCAGCCGCATCTTGTCGGGAAACAGGTTGGCCGTCATCTTTGGATAGACCGCCTGCGAGCCATAAAGAAATCCAAGTTGGGTTGCGACTCCGGGAATGGACGCCAACGGGACGTCTTTCTGCAGGGCGTTCGTTCCCGTGTTCCAATCGCCTGGCAGAACCGACCAAGTTCCGGCCGCCAGATTGGAAATCGTGGAAAGGCAGGCCCGGCTCCGCGCGGCCGACCAGAACGAAGCTCGGGCCGTGACGTTGCTTTCCCGGCTGAACCCCAACGGCATCTCTTCCACGACCGGCAAATCCGCCTGCGCCGCCGTCAAGGCGGCGGTTTCTTCCGGCGTCATCTCCTCGTCCCGGATCGCGACTTGCGCCGCCACCCGTCCGCTGCCGCCGGTGATCGCATTCACCATGGCTTGCACCACCGTCATCCCGGCACCGGTCACCGCGCCGAATCCCGTCCATCCGCTGCCGAGCGGCGGCGCGTTGGTCAGCAGGAGGGCCAGTTCGCCGCCGCCGCTGTGCGGCCCATTGAATTCCGCCATTGCCAGAACGCCGCGAACCAACTCCACCCCGTTGGTCGTTTCATCCAAGATCGTATATCCCGGCCCCTCCCAATATTCATTGCCGTCGCTTCCGGTATACGGACGCAAGCCCCCCAACAGGGCAAAGCCGTCCCTCAACGAGTAGAACGGCAGCCCATCGTAAAAAGCTCCCCCCGCCGCGCCGCCCCGCACTTCCCCCGTCACGGGGTCCCGCCAAGTCTGCGTCCCGTCCGCCAGTCCGATGAAGTTGGCCACGGCGCGCGGTGCGTTCCGCGCGTCCAACTCCACGGTGAACGTCCCTTGAGGCACCGTGAAATCCGCGTAGATCGCGCCGCAAGCTGATTCCGCCGCCAGCAGGGCGGCGGAGAGGAAGGCGGCGAAAATGTGGATGCGAAAGTTCATGGGGCCTATATATCACCTCGCCCCTTCCTTCGCAACCCAACCAGCCTCAGGACAAGCCCGGGCGATTTCCGGTCCAGATCGCATCCACCCGGCTTGCCCCGGCTGTTGATTCGCATCCCACGGGCTTGTCCCGCGGCTGCGAAGCCATAAAAAAAGAGCGGCCGCAAACGCGGCCGCCCTTCGTTTCATCCTTGGAAAGGATTACTTCTTCATCTTGCGACGGAGAACCATCGCCAAGGCGCCGAGGCCCAGCAGGCTCATCGTCGCCGGCTCGGGAACCGCGAGGTCGCCGTTCAGCGTCATTCCGCCACCAGCCGTGGTAACGAAGAACGTGCCGCCGTTGTTGGTGAACGTTTCAGTGGCGGAACGAACCGTGCCGCCAGCCGCATCCGCGCGCAGGGAAACCACGTCGCCGCTGTAGAGGCTGCCGAGGCTGCTCGAAAAAGCCACGGTCGTGGTGGTGCGGATGATGCTCACGCCCGTATTGCCGGTGTTGACGTACCAATCCAATTCGCGGGGGCCGGTAGCCGAACCGGAAGACGTGCCGGCAATGACGGCGTTTTCAATGTGCTGGCCACCCGTGATGGAGGTGATCGTGAACTGGAACCCGCCGCCGGAAACTAGGCTGTTCATGCCCCAGACGGTCGTCGTGCCGGTTTTCGCCGCGCCGCCATAAATGGACAACGCCGAAACCACCGCGCCATCGGAGCCATCGGTCACGGCGCCGCTGTTGTCCGCCGTGTTCCACGTCGCCAGCAGTTCGGCCTGCGCCACCGAAGCGATCGCCGCAATCGCCAATGCAATCATCAATTTCTTCATCATGATCTCCTTGGGTTTTCGTTTCTTTTTTTTAATCGCCTGTTGAAGAAAACCACTCCTCAACGCGACATCATTTATACTCCGCACGGCGAAAAGCGGTAAAGTTTTTTCGGGTATTTTTTTCACACCGTTTTACCCGAAAGAACAAGCCGGATTTCATGGAAACGGAACGCGCGGCTCGAATGCCGGCGCGCGTTCCGCGCAGGCCGGCGCTTCCGCTTGGAGCCCCCGATTTGGCCAAGGCGAAACCGCGATCGAGCCCGCGCAGGGCTTCGGTTCGACGCGGAAAATCGGCGGAGCGCGACATCCACCACGTGGGAAATCCACAACTGCGACAGCCCCCCACTGGGCAACGGCGCAACGGCCTGCCGCACGTTCTCCCGCTGCAAGCCGCGCCGTTACCGGGACTGGCCCCAGTGCGGCCCAAACGGCCAATAGACGCAGAACGCGGGGCCGACGAGCGCCTGCTGCGAAACGGGGCCGAAATACCGGCCGTCGAGGCTGGAATAGGTGTTGTCGCCGAACGGCAGGAACTGCTTCGGTCCCAGCCGGATTTCGGCGCCGGCACTGCCCAGGAGCGAGCCGGGCCGCAAGACGTAGCCGCGATAGGCGGGATCCGTCAACAACCGCCGGAACGGGAACGGTTCCTCGATGGGTTTTCCGTCCACCACCAGATGGCGGTCGCGGATGGAAATGGTTTCGTTGGGCAGGCCCACGAGGCGCTTGATGTAGAAGGTGTCGGCGCGGATGCCGAGTCGCTCCTTCTCGGGAATGTAGTTGGTGTCGAACACGATGATCTGGCCGCGTTTCGGGCGCGCGAAATTGTTGGCCACCTTGTTGACGAAGACGTGGTCGCCTTGCCGCACCCGGCCGGAAGCGATGAGCTGCCCGCGCTCCACGTGATCGCCCAGCGCGAAATTCAGC